>Ga0075163_10010824_pt1 | contig 11898 bp, 12 predicted proteins | sample JI1023141ADNA_FD_71478 | JGI IMG/M metagenome (GOLD analysis project Ga0075163, IMG submission 71478) | Wastewater effluent complex algal communities from Wisconsin, to seasonally profile nutrient transformation and Carbon sequestration -... | ecosystem: Engineered > WWTP > Effluent > Algae... | reverse complement strand
GCCTATTTCACAACCACCTATCACAGCCTGCGCGCCGGCTTTGCTTCGATCGCGATCTTGTTGCTTGCAGGGCTTACCCTGCTGTTCTTCGTGAAGCCGCCGCCTCAGCTGAACCGCGCCGACACCGCGTAAGCAATGCCCGCTGCCGCCGCTGTCGCAAACGTTCCCCACGCCATGTCCACGAGTGTGAGGCGCAGCTCCCAGAACTTCAGCGTCGACTGATTCGTAAGATCATACGTGGCGTACGCAACGAACCCAAGCAGCGCGCCATTGATCAGCGCTTTGCTCAAGCTCGCCTTCTCCAAACCAGGCGCGACGGCAAAGAACACGATCGCGCTGACATAGATCACATAGAACGCGCCTGCCGCGCCGAAGTCTGGGCTCGGTCGCATCATCTCGCCCATCACCGGCTTGTAGACGCGCGACGACATGTTCGAAAGCCACACCGCATCGAGCCCAAGAAAGGCGACAGCCGCTGCGATCCAAGCGATGATGTAAGTGAGCATGCCTCAATCCTTCGCGTAGTAACGCGTGAGTAGGTTCGAGGGTTCGTACGCGCGTGCGCCGGACGCGGATCAGCTTACGCTGCGTCGGCCTGCCTCAGCTTTTTGTCGACCATGCGCTTTAGGCTCGCGGCGACATTCTGGCGTTCCTCGCAGAGCGCGTGGGGGAGGTGCACCATCTGATAGAGCGCCGCGACGTGAGTGCGCACGACTTCCGGATCAAGCCGGTCGGTCGCGCCTTGCGCCTGCAGATAGCGCGCCATTTCGCCGGCGCCGAGCGTCAAGCTCTGATCGCCAATCTGTTGGCTCACTTCGACAAGGTCTTGTACCGCGCGATAGACAAGGCGCGCCTGCTTCGAATCGCCGGGCGTAAGCGTCTTCGCGGCAGCTTCCAGCGCCGCGACACGGGCGCGCGCGAGATCCGCCTTCAGATCAAGTTCCTCAGTCTCGCCGCGCACCAATTGTTCCGGCGCAACGTCATCGAGACGGCGCAGCGGTCCGAGATAATTCAAATCAGGCCGGCGGCGACGGCGGCAGGGGCCCACATAGCTCGCGGTCACCACGAATTTCTGCGGATTGGTAATCACGGTCTTAACGCGCTGCTGCAGCGCCAGCACCGAGATCGGTTTGCGCATGTAGCCATCGACGCCTGAGCGCCGCGCCAGCTCAACATGCGCGGCCGAGCCACGCGTCGTGAGCATGAACATCGGCACCGAACGGTTCGGCGTATCTTCGCTTTTGCGGACGCGGCGCGCGAATTCGAGCCCGTCGCCGCCCACGCCGTCGATCCAATCCATCAGAATGACGTTGGGATTTGAGAGCCGAACCGCCTCCCAAGCTTCCATCGTATTGGCGGCGCCGATGACGCGGCCAAAACCCATGGCGCGCAGCTGATCGAGCGAAATACCGCGTTCGTAGTGATTATCATCCAGGACAAGCGCCGTCAGCATGGACGGATCGAACTGATCAACCCCCTGCATACGTGGCCCTAGCTCCCAAAACAGCCTGAGAGACTAACGCTTATTATTTGAAATTCGCTGAAGGTCTGACGCCGCGCGCAGTTAACTTCAGTTAGTGAGTTGGCGGAGGATTGTCGCTGAATCGAAGTAGACGCGCTCGCAAATGATGCCCGTGCCGCCGGGCGCGAACTCGAACACCGCCGCCATACGCACGCGGATCTTTTTGCCCGTCGGCGCAAGCTCGCCTTGTGGTGTTTGGATCGGCCCGTTGTGTGTGCCAGTGAGCCAGAACTCCGCCAGCACCGCATCTTCCATGGCGCGCAGCAGGATCGGCTCATTGGCCTGATCCGGGAAGGAACGGCGCGAGTTCTTAAAATAGTTCAGCACCGCCTCGGCGCCGTCGAACACTTGGCCTGCGCCAAAAAGCTCGTAACGCGGATGGTCGAACGTCGACATCGTCGTATCGAAATCGTGCGTGATCTCCGAGGCCATGTGCTTGGCGACAAGGGCGATGCGCTGTTCGGCCAAAGTGCTCATGAACTACGTTCCTCCAGCGCGCCGATAATGGTGATCTTCTGCCAGATCTTGCGGCCCAAGCCGGCAGTCAGATTTTCAATGTCGTTGACCGAGGCAATGACGACGCTGTCGCGCACGCGATCTGCATAGAGCGCCGCGAGCTTGCCGATTAGCGCCAGCATCTCGGCGCAATAGTCCAAGTACCGCGTGAGCTCGAACTGCGTCATCGTCCGCTCGGGCGAAGCTGACGTCTTGTGCTGATCGAGCACGATCGTCGGGTCCTTGGTGAGCTGATGCATGTCGATGACGTGCGCCAGCTGCCGCAAGCGATGCAGCGAATCCAGCGCCCGCTGCCGCTTCTCGCGCTCTTCCAACGTCAGAATGAACCAGATCGCGCCGCCAAACAGGATGAGCAGGTTCACGGCGGCTTCCAGTCCCTGAACCAATTCCGGCGCGGTCAGCGTCTCAGCTCTGATGTTCAAAAACCGAAACGCCGCGACCTGCGCCACAATGCCAACACCAATCACCGCGATCGCCGCGATGCGCCACAGGAAGTGCGGACGCGCTAAACTCGCGGCGTCACGCGCGCTAAACCGCGCCGTCTCGATCAAATCAGCGCAAACGCCGGACAGCCCGGCTTTCGGAAAGCGCGCATCGATGCGCTCTTGCAGTTTGTCGAGCGTCGCCAAAACCCGATCGGCGCGAAGATGCGGGGCAGGTGGCTTCATGATCCGCTCAAATTGCGCGCACGCTGCACCGAACGTTCGTCAAACGCCTGGCCAAACGCGCTGCCGCGCATGACCGTAGTCGTTTCCGCCGCGTATCGGCGCCCATTCGGCGCGGTCTGACAGGTGATCACAACATTGAGCGAGTCCAGCCGCACAAGCGGCGCAGGACTAAAGCCCTCAGGCACAAAGAGCCGAACCCGCGCGATATCCGGTGTCGCCTTCAGCACAGTGACTTCACCGCGCAGCCGTTCCGCAAACCGCCGCGCCTGTTCGCCGCGCACGCTCTCGCGTGTCGGCTGGAATGAATACGTGGCGCTCGTGGCGTCCTCGCGCAGCAGGCGCACATCCGCAACGCGCCCCATGCCCTCGCTCGCGCACCAAGAGACGCCTTCAAAATCCTCCGCCATCCTATCAAACGCGCGCCGCTCATCATCGCTGAGTGCGTCGCGAGCAGGCGTGACCATCCGCAAGTGCGGCGTCGCGCTCGGATCAAACCGCGCGTTCCAATTCGCCTTCGACGTGTTCAGCTCGTAATCGAAAGCATAGTCCGCCTTCGCGGCTTGCGTAGCGGCAACTGCCTGCGTGAGCAAAGCAGGCCCTGCGCTCTGTGCGGCGGCGTTCGCGGCGAAGATTGCAACCGCAGCGCATGCCAAAATTCGAACCACTCGGAACATGGCCGCGACCATGCCACGCCGATTGCGGCCACTCAACGGCGGCGGCAAGCGGGACCGGGGCTTCGATCCGGGCGCCTTTGCGCTACATAAAGGGCGTGGACGCCCGCGTGCCTTTATTGCCGTCGCCATTCGAGGAATGGTTCGCCGCGCGTGGCTGGGCGCCTCGGCCACATCAGCTCGAACTCGTCTCGCGTGCGCAAGCCGGCCTTTCCACACTGCTCATCGCGCCAACCGGCGCCGGTAAAACCCTCGCCGGATTTCTCCCCAGCCTCATAGAGCTCGCACCGCTGAAAGATGAAGGTCCGCGCCGCCCGCACAAGCTTCACACACTCTACATTTCGCCGCTCAAGGCGCTGACCACCGACGTTGCGCGCAACCTCAACACGCCCGCAACGGAGATGCAGCTCGGCGTCCGCATCGAAACCCGCACCGGCGACACCCCGCCCTCACGCCGCCAACGCCAACGCGCGCACCCGCCCGATATTCTGCTCACCACGCCAGAACAACTGTGCCTGCTGATCGCCTCCGAACACGCGCGCGTCTTCTTCGAAGATCTGCAAGCCGTAGTGATCGACGAAATCCACGCCCTCGCGCCCACCAAACGCGGCGATCTCCTCGCGCTCGCCCTAGCGCGCCTCAAACGCTGGGCGCCAGCACACCGTCGCATCGGCTTAAGCGCGACAGTGGCGGACGAAGAGGGATTGGTGCGTTGGTTGCTCGGATCTTCTCCCTCCCCCCTCGTGGGGGAGGGCGGGGTGGGGGGCGCCAGCGCAACCCCCGCCCTCAGCCCCGCCCCACAAGGGGGCGGGGAGATAATTGTCAAAGCCCCGCCAGGCGCGGCCCCAATCATCGACGTCCTCGACTCCGACGCCAACATCCCGTGGTCCGGCCACACCGCGCGCCACGCCATCCCTGAACTCTACGAAACCATCAAGCGCACAAAACTCGCGCTCGTGTTCGTCAACACCCGCGCGCAAGCGGAGATGACGTTTCAAGAACTCTGGCGCGTCAACGAAGATTCACTCCCCATCGCGCTTCACCACGGCTCGCTCGATGTCGCCCAACGCCGCAAAGTCGAAGCAGCGATGGCCGCCGGCAAACTCCGCGCCGTCGTTTGCACCTCAACGCTTGATCTCGGCATTGACTGGGGCGACGTCGATCTCGTCATCCAGATCGGTGCGCCAAAAGGCTGCGCGCGTCTCGTCCAGCGCATCGGCCGCGCCAACCACCGCTACAACGAACCCTCACGCGCGCTGCTGGCGCCAAGCAACCGCTTCGAAGTGTTAGAATGCCGCTCTGCGCAAGAAGCCGTGCAGGAGGGCGCACTCGACGGCGAATCTCTTCGCATCGGCGGCCTCGATTGCCTGGCGCAACACATCATGGGCTGCGCCTGCGGCGAACCGTTCGATGAGGACGAACTCTACGCCGAAGTGATCAGCACCGCCGCCTACGCCAATCTCCCGCGCTCCACATTCGATCGCACCATCGATCTCGTCGCCACCGGCGGCTATGCGCTACGCAGTTACGACCGGTATCGCCGTATCGTGCAAGATCCGCACACCAATCTCTGGCGCGCGCGTAATGCCTCGGTCGCACAACAACATCGCATGAATGTCGGCGCGATCGTCGAATCCGAAATGCTCGACGTGCGCCTCGCGCATCGCACCGGCGCTCGCCCACGACCCGGCACGCCAAAAGCCCAAGGCCCAACGCCACTCGTCGCCGGCCGCCGCCTCGGTCAAATCGAAGAATACTTCATCGAAGGCCTGGCCCCCGGCGACACCTTCCTGTTTGCGGGCGAAATCCTGCGTCTCCTCGGCGTCCGCGAAACCGACGCGCTCGTCGTCCGCGCAACCGATCAGCAAACGCCGAAAATCCCATCCTACGCCGGCGGCAAATTCCCGCTCTCGACATTTCTCGCCGATCGCGTTCGCCACATGCTGCACGACGTGAAGCGCCAGAAGAAGCTGCCCAAGCAAGTGCGCGATTGGATCAAAATCCAGAAGCGCCGCTCGGTCGTGCCTGCGCCGGACGAGATGCTCGTCGAAACCTTCCCACGCGGCGGCAAACATTATCTCGTCTGTTACCCCTTCGAAGGCCGTCTCGCGCAGCAGACGCTTGGCGTCCTCATCACACGCCGTCTCGAACGCATGGGCAAAAATCCGGTCGGCTTCCTTGCCAGCGAATACGCGATGGCCGTCTGGGGCCTCGAACCCATGGGCGATGTTGATCTCGCCGCACTCTTCGACGAAGACATGCTCGGCGATGATCTCGAGAGCTGGCTCGGCGAGAGCACGTTGATGAAATCGACCTTCTCCAAATGCGCCGTCATCGCCGGCATGATTGATCGCAACGTTCCCGGCGCGACGCGCAAGACTGGCCGCCAAGTCACGTTCTCATCCGATTTGATCTACGACGTGCTCAAACAATACGAGCCCGATCACATCCTCCTACAAGCCGCCTTCGCCGACGCAGGCGAGGGCTATCTCGACATCAAACGCGTCGGCGCGCTGCTCGCCCGCATCAAAGGCAAGATCATCCACCGCGACTTGCCCTACGTCTCACCCTTCGCCGCCCCGGTAATGCTGGAAATGGGCAAAGTCGGTATCCGCGGCGCCGCCGACGAAGCCGTGCTGGAAGATGCGGCGTCGCTGATTGCCGAGGCGATGAGCTGACGCAGCGGACGGCTTGCGTGGCGACGGCGGCGGGAGCACTTTCCGGGAAAATATCGGGGGAAACGATGCGGGCGATTTGGGCGGCGGCTCTTCTATTTGCATTCACCGGCGCGGCCAGCGCGCAAGTCAGCGAGTCCACGCGCGCCTCCAACGCCGCGTTCTCGCAAACATTGCCTTGGGGCGATCGCGAAGACGAAGACTTCGCCAATCGCGGCTTCGTCGCCGCCTACGACCAACCGCAAATCCGCACAGCCGACAACAGCCGCGTCGTCTGGGATTTCACCGCCTACGATTTCCTCCACGGTGACGCGCCCGACACCGTGAACCCCAGCCTCTGGCGTCACGCGCAACTGCTCGCCCGCGCCGGTCTCTTCCGCGTCACTGACCGCGTCTATCAAATCCGTGGCTTCGACGTCTCGAACATGACGATTGTCGTCGGCGACACCGGCCTCATCATCGTCGACCCGCTCTCCAGCGCTGAAACTGCCGCCGCAGGCCTCGCGCTCGCGCGCCGCACGCTCGGCGACAAACCCGTCGTCGCCGTTATCTACACCCACTCGCACCTCGACCATTTCGGCGGCGTCCGCGGCGTGGTGCCAAATCCTGCCGGAGTTGAGATCATCGCGCCCGATCATTTCATGGAGCACGCGGTGACGGAGAACGTCATCGCCGGCAACGCCATGAGCCGCCGCGCGCAATTCCAATTCGGCGCGGGCCTCACGCCCGGTCCGGATGGGCAGATGACCTCCGGCATCGGCCTCGCCGTCTCCAGCGGCACGTTCACGCTCATCCCGCCGACACGCACAATCACCCACACGGGCGAAACGCTCACCATCGACGGCGTGCGCATCGAGTTTCAGCTGACCCCTGACACCGAAGCGCCTTCGGAGATGAACTTCCTCTTCCCGGATTTCGGCGTGCTCCTCATCGCCGAGAACGCCACCGCCTCGATGCACAACATCCTCACGCCGCGTGGGGCGCTAGTGCGCGATGCAAAGGCGTGGGCCGATTATCTCACCGAAGTGCTGCGCCTCTACGGCGACCGCACCGAGATTATGGTCAACTCTCACGCTTGGCCGCGCTTCGGCGGCGATCGCGTGCGTGACTTCATCTCCAGCCACCGCGACGCCTACAAGTATCTGCACGACCAAACCGTGCGCCTGATGAACGCCGGCTACACCGATCGCGAGATCGCCGAGCAAGTGCGGTTGCCCGCCTCACTCTCCGCGCGTTGGTTCAATCACGGCTATTACGGCACGATGATGCACAATTCGCGCGCCATCTATCAGCGCTACATGGGCTGGTACGACGGCAACCCCGCGAACCTCAATCCGCTTCCACCGGCGGAAGAGGGCACACGCTTCGTCCGCGCCATGGGCGGCGAAGATCGCGTGCTCGCCGAAGGTCAACGCGCCTTCGACGAAGGCGACTATCGCTGGGCCGCGCGCGTGCTCAACAATCTCGTGTTCGCAAATCCCAACAACACCGCGGCGCGCCAACTCCTCGCGCGCACGCATCGGCAGATGGCCTACCAATCCGAAAGCGCGATCTGGCGAAACATGTATCTTGTTGCAGCACGCGAACTCGAAGAGGGACCACCCGCGCGCGGCCTGCCAACGCAAAGCGCCGATCTCATCGGCGCAACGCCGACCAGCTACATCCTCGATTTGCTCTCCGTGCGTCTCAATCCAGAGCGCCTCGGCGATCGACACTACGCGTTCAATCTCGTCTTTCCCGAACGCAACGAACGTTTCGGCGTGACGATCCGCAACGGCGTCCTGGTCTATGAGCGCGACCAAACCGTCGACGGCCCCACCATCACCTCACCACGTGCGGTATTCCTGCAAGCCATGGCGACGCAATCGATGGCGCGCGCCGTGTTGTCCGGACAAATCCGCATCCAGGGCAGCAGAAGGTCCCTTGAAGGCCTCGGCGAGGTATTCGACAACCCTGATCCGAATTTTGCGATCGTCACGCCCTGACGAATGAACTCAAGTTTTGTTTCTTCAGCTACCATCGGAGCAAATGTCGCGTTCTAACTTGCGCAACCGGTTGAGTACTTCCTTCGGGACGGCAAGCCTACTGGTTCTGTAGGGACGCCAGGCTTCGAATGCGGATAGCAAGTTCGAAGCCTTGGTCTCCGCGAGCGCTTTGTCGCTGGCCATCGTTTCGATCAGTGGGCGATAATCATAGCGAGGAAAGTTCTTGTACTTTCGACGACGGCGTCCATCGGCACGATCGACCGCTCGTTCGACGTAGGCTTTGAGCTTATCGATTATCGTCGCGGCAGCTTCGAAATGGTTTTCAGCGCCATCAACGGGATGAGCGTCCTGTGCTGTTGGAAGGGAAGTCGAACCAACTGTCGATGAGCCGCGGTCCTCTGGCAGAGTGCTGGCCTCCACCGAACGTCGGGCCGCTTCCTCTTCCTGAAGTTCACGGAATTCCGCCGTGTCGCTGACGATCTCGCGAACGAATCCCTGAACGCGGTCTTTAAAAGCCCAGGCTAAAAATGCAGCGACCAAGGCGACAGTGATTGGTGCATTTATGATTGTCCAGAACGTCGGCGTATCGCCAATGGAAAAAAAGTCGCGCGCAGATGGCGCGATTTGCTGCAACCATTCGTTCATTCCTCACCCCCTCGCTTAGGGATCGAACAGCGCCGCCCGTTTGTCCAGGCCTCCTCGTTGTGCAGTTCCGCACTTGTTCGATATGCGTCGGCTCTCTGGCAGCGCCTCCGAATCCTCGCTAGCTTCCGCCGCTATGCCGCTTCTGTCGCAGCCAGCACCAAAGCCAGAGCGTCCGCGCCGCAAAGCGGTGGCGGTCGCGCCTGTGCGTCCCGTGCCGCCAATGGCGATCGTCGGCGACAGCGTCGAGATGCGCCTCGGCGATACGCTGGTGACGGCGCTGCCCGATGGCGCGCTCTGGGTTGCGGAATCCAAGACGCTGATCGTCTCGGACATCCACTTCGAGAAGGGCTCGTCCTTCGCGCTGCGCGGCCAGATGCTGCCGCCCTACGACACGCATGCTGCGTTGCTGAAACTCACCGACCTCATGCTGCGCCTGCAGCCGGACATCATCGTCTCACTCGGCGACAGCTTCCACGATAGCGGCGGCCCCAACCGCATGGACGCACGCGATCGCGAGCTGTTGCGCTTGCTGATGTCGCGCTGCGATTGGGTGTGGGTCGAAGGCAATCACGACGGCCGCGCGCCCGAAACGCTGGGCGGCAAATTCCACGAAGTCCTACACGTCGGCTCACTCGTACTTCGGCACGAGCCCACGGAAGCCGTAGCCCCCGGCGAGATCGCCGGTCACATGCATCCGTGCGCACGCGTCGTCGGCCGCGGCCGCACCGTCCGCCGCCGTTGCTTCGCCACCGATGGCGCGCGCTTGGTGATGCCGGCCTTCGGCACATACACAGGCGGCCTCAACGTCTGCCACGAAGCGTTCGCCAATATCTTCCCAGGGGGCGCAACAGCGCTCGTCCTCGGCAAAGATCGCGTCCTGCCCGCGCCGAACGAGCGCCTAGTCGGCGACTAAAGCCGATGCATCGCCGTCGCGAGCGGGATCAGCATGCAGATGATCATCGCCCCGCCGGTCAGCACTTGCCTTAACACCGGATACCAAGTGGGCGCGCCAGCATCGCGCGCGCTGCGATAATCCCACATCGCCTGGACTGCGAAGATGCCGGCAAAGATCGCAGCTGCGCCGAGCACCGGCGTAAAGAACACAACAAAAGTCGCAAGCATCCAGCCCGCGAGAGCAGGGAGCGCGCTAAACACGAGCCGCAATCCGTTCGGATTATCCGGCGCACGCATAATCTCAATTCCGCAGCGCACGCCGCCGAGAAACGAGAGCAGCACAGCCGCATAAAGCGAAAACGCAATCGCGCCGAGGCGTGCGGTGCTGGCGTGTGCGGAGAGCGTGATGAGCGCCGATACGGCTAGCGGCACGAGGCCGAGAAAGCCCAAACGCAACGCCGCACGAGGAAGGATAGGCGGCGGCGTGATCACGGGCGACGAAATAACACGGCCGAGCCCCAGCCCGCCAATAGCGCGAGCAGTACGGTGACGATGCCGTACAGCCACGACACATTGGTGGCGAGGTCATGGATCGTGCGCTCAACGCCAATGCGCGCAATCGTGATCGGGATGCGCTGACGCGAAATCAGTCGCCCGTCGCGGAAGAGGTACGTGTCCGCGTGATATTGCGCGATCGGAGCATTTGCCGGCAAACGCACCACCGCGCGGAACAGCCCGCCGCGATAGGCCGTCAACCCACCACGCACGCCTTCGCGCGGGGGCGTCGCGTACCATTGATAAAGCCCTTGCTCGCGCCGCAACCGTACCAGCGCCGCGCGATACGCTGAAGGATCGCCGCCAGCCGGCACAGCGCTCGCGAGTTGCGCCGAGGCGGCGGGATCCAACTGATATCGCCAGATCGATTCCGGGCTCGCGATGTCGCGCAGCGGCCGGTTACTCAGCACTGCGAAGAACGCCGGCGCTTCGCTGAAGCGCACCGGATCGCCGTTCACCCACAAACCGAACGCGTTGCCGATGCCGAAGGCGCGACTCTTGCGCATCACCGTCGCGGGCTCATTGGGGCCGCGCAGCACGACAACAATGTCGCCCCGTCCGCGCCGATCCGGATTGACGCCGAACACAGTGATGTACGACCCGCCATAGGTGGAACTCACAGTGATCTGTTCTTCAGCCACACCGGCGGGAAGATCGTCGGCCACGTCGCTGCCCGGCTGTCGCTGCTGTTCTTGCTGCTGCTGCTGCTGAGCCGACGCAGGCGCGCCAGCGAGCAAAACGAACGCGAACGCGGCGAGGAGGCGCTTCACCATAGCCCTGCCCCCAACACGTAGATTTCATCCGGCGGGACAACGAGATCGAACAAGAACTTGATGCTGGCGGCAACCAGCAACACGCCCAGAATGCCGCGCACGTACTCAGCCTTAATGCCTGCACCCACACGTGCGCCAATCTGTGCGCCAACCACGCCGCCTGCCATCAGCAACAGCGCCAGCACCAGATCGACCGTATGCGTCGCGATCGATTGCAGCACGACGATCAGCGACGAAATCACCAGCACTTGGAACTGCGACGTCCCGATCACGACATTCGTCGGCATCCGCAGCAGATAGATCATCGCCGGGATCACGATGAAGCCGCCGCCAATGCCCATGATCGCCGAGATCGCGCCGATAGCGAAGCCAAGGCCCAGAGGCGGCAGTACGCTGATGTAGAGGCCCGAGCGCGGAAACCTCATGCGAAAGGGCAGGTTGTGCGCCACCGTTTTCAGTGGTCGGCGCAGCACCGATACGCTCTTCGCTGGACGCCCGCGCCAAAAGCGATAGCTCTCGCGCACCATCAGGAAACCGACACTCGAGAGCAGCAACAGATAAAGCAGCGACACGATCAGATCGAGTTGGCCAAGCCGCAGCAGCCGTTCAAACAGCGCAACCCCGATCGAACTGCCGACGATGCCGCCAACCGACAGCAGCATCCCCATCCGCCAGTCGACGGCTTTGCGTCGCGTCTGCGTCATGATGCCGGAGAATGACGTCGCCGCGATCTGGCTCGCACCAGTCGCGACAGCAACTGGCGCGGGCACGCCGAGGAACAGCAGCGCAGGTGTCATGATGAAGCCGCCGCCGACGCCAACGAGGCCGGACACAAAGCCGACGACGCCGCTCACCAAAAGGATAAGCAGCACGGCCACCGGCATCTCGGCGATCGGCAAATAAATCAAAATTCTGCTCTGAACTCAGCGCCAAGCGCTACGCCCGCGGCCCTTATGATAAGGGTCGCGGGCCGAAGCAACGCTAGTTTGCCGCT
>Ga0075163_10010823_pt1 | contig 11898 bp, 16 predicted proteins | sample JI1023141ADNA_FD_71478 | JGI IMG/M metagenome (GOLD analysis project Ga0075163, IMG submission 71478) | Wastewater effluent complex algal communities from Wisconsin, to seasonally profile nutrient transformation and Carbon sequestration -... | ecosystem: Engineered > WWTP > Effluent > Algae... | reverse complement strand
TTCAAACTGTCCAACTTGAAATGGTGCACGATCATATTCAACATCACCAATTCCACAGAATAGAACATGTGGATCACTAACAGGCTTTCTGTCATAGATTTCCTTGAACAAATTACCAAGACCTTCCTTGATCATGTATTCAGGAATAGCGCCCATTGATCCAGTGAAATCAAGACCAATAATAATTGGAGTAGAATTAGGATTTGCATCAGAATCGCAAGATTCACGCATTGTCATCTTTGCAGGATTAATAGAATCCTTAAGAGAGGTTGTTGTAAAGATTTGAGAAGCAGTTTTTGTACTGGTTGCATTAACATGCGTAGTCCAGTCCGTATATGAAAAATTTGAGACGCCCATTATTAGGCTCCATTGTGATAATTAAATAATTGAGAAAAGGTAAGAACAAGATCATGAAACTGTCTTTTGCCAAAAGACTTTTTAGAAACTTCTGTTTGCCAATCAGTGTAAGAAGCTAGTTTGTTTTTAAAACTAACATTAGATAAGAATGAGATAATTTGATCTGGACAATTAGGATTTTTATAACAATATCCAATGCCAGTATTATCACCAATAAGTTTTAATCCAAAAGCCTTTACTAGTGCAATATCAGCCTTCTTATCGACAACTTTATTAGTCAAAGACTGTTGTGGATAAAAAATAACTTGAGAAGAATCAAGAGCATGAAGTTTATCATTAGAGGCAAAAAAATAAGCAGATAGATCAATCATCCTATGTTCTTTTAAATCAACAAAACATAGTGGAATTATAAAACCATTTGCAACAAGATTAGATGCATCAAATAGCATACTTATATCAAATGCTCTACTGATAATCCAAAACGCAAGCTTGTAATCATCATGTTGTTTTATATAAGACTTAACAAATTGCAAAGGAACAAAGTTCTTATCAGGCATCTTTATAATCAAGATATTATCATTCTTGACTTCATAAATATCTGGAATAATAAAGTTATACTTATCTTTTTTAGATGACTTAATATACTCAGAAACAGTTTTAATATTCTTCTTAAAATATTCAATCAAAAACTTAGAGTCGTCTGTAAATTCTAACAAGACAGCATTCTTATCACTATACCAAACAGTACAAAAGGATAGAACAACTGAACATACAGATTTAAATCTAGCAGTAACGCCATCCATTCTTGTATATTCAGGACCAGAATAAGAAACTGGATTAGACATTTGATACAGCTTCATTATATGAATAAACACATCATGAGCAGAAGTATTGGAATTTTTATCTGGATGCCATTCCTTTTGGAGACGCCTAAGAAGCAATTTAGCTTTACCTGGGTCTTCTGGAAATAAATCGGAATACATCTTAAAAGATAATATTTGTGTTGAAGTGTACATAATTGCAACTATATTATAATGGTGGCCTAAGTGGGACTCGAACCCACACTCCATTGCTGGAACTGGCCATGTAATAAAATTGGTCCCCAAGGTCAGATTCGAACTGACACTTTGCAGTACCTTAAACTGCCGCCTCTTCCAATTGGGCTACAAGGGGTCGTTTTTTGTTGCCCCATGTGTCTGTTTGAACATGACAATTTGGGCATAAAAATCTTAAATTATTTTTTGTATTGTTGAGACAATTTCCATCAATGTGATCAATTTGTAACAACAAAGGCTTTTCCAGCCAAGTATTTAAATTACACAATGCGCATTTATATTCAACACCAGATTCTAGCAATGCCCTTTTTAAAATTCTTGGTTTTTCCCTAGCGGAATTAGATGGCAGAACAATAAAAACATCATTATTGTCTTTTCTATTAAATGCAGCTTTACCTTTTGTATGACCACGCCCAGTAAAATGAGAAGTATCAATACCATACTCTTTTACTTTTCTAATTAAATGCGCTTGAGTTCCACCAGCTTGTTTTAAATTAAGATATCTTAAAATACCAGCATAAGAAGTAGAATTCTTTGCAGCATCCTCTAAGATTTCCTTGGTATACTTTATATTGCTCATAATATTCTCCTATGCAATATAGAAGATACTATAACCAATTGGCATACTTGTCAAATTTAAACCAGCGCGACTGCCAATTCCGCCATCAGGCCATTATTTAGAAACAAGACGATAATAACGTCTCATCGGATCAACGTTAAGATAATTAAAGGGGTAATTAATATACCTAAGCAATCTATCTTTAGTCATATAATACTTACCATCCTTAGACATATCCCATAAATTAGATACATCTTTTTTAACAGTGGTTATGTGGTCATAGCCGCCATGATCATATTTGTCATAGTGACTACACATACTGCAAGAGCAATACCCAAATACATTACCCAAATACTCTTCAAGAACAGGATCTCTGTCAGAAGTATATACTTTATATAATGGTATTTTATTTAGTTTTTGTTTTTCAACAGTACGCATAAGTTTATGCCATCTGTGTTTGTCGTCTGCTTCACTGACTGCACAAGTAAAACCATAGACTGGTGTTTTTCTGTAAGATCTAGACATAAAAACTCCATAATATTTTGGTAGCGCAGGATGGACTTGAACCACCGCATACATGAGTCAAAGTCATGTGCCTTAAGCCAACTTGGCGACTGCGCTATAAATTTGGTATGTAATCAAAATTTAATTACATTAAATTTGGTACCCGCAGTGGGATTCGAACCCACGAAGAACTTCCGTCCTACGCCTTGAAAGGGCGTTGTCCTAGACCGCTAGACGATACGGGCATTGTGATTAATCCTATCAAGAAGCCTAAGACTCATCTTGGCATACTTGGGATTATTAATAGTAACATCTGGAAAATCAGATGAAACAAGTTTTCGCTTAAGTCTATTCTCAATGCACGAGATGCATAACATCCCTGTTTTTGAACCAACTACAGACATCCATGTATCCGTATTAATAAAATAATGTTCACATATTTTGCCTGTATCAACGCGACAATCCTTGCATAAAAATTTTTTTCTTGACTTATTTCCCATATCTATTTACTCTTTTGATAGAGGTAATAAATACTATGCAACATAAATTAACAAACATAAATATAGACTCTAATACAGCAACTTGTGCCGTTTTACTACTAGTATTTTTCGTACACAGAAGAAAGCAGTCTTTCTTTCGTAGAGAAAGTCATGCTACCATTACATCACACGCCGCATAAAACCAAAGCCGTATATATTTCAATACGGCCATTAACACTTACTTGCCAGCGTTAACAATAACGCCTTGCTTGGCAGCATCTGCTTGAGCAATAGCAACACGAGCATCACGTTCCTTCTGAATTTCGGCTTGCAATTGAGCAATTTGAGCAGACAAGAACCCATTACGTTCAGCTTGTGCAGTTGTATTTGCTCTAAGAGTAGCAGACTCAACATTATGAGCAGCTTCTTTAGCAGCAAGTTGAGCTTGACAAGCAGAAGAGACACGAATCTCAGCAGCCTTAACAGCTTCAGCAATTGCTGCATCAACACCAGCCTTAGTGCTAGCAAGTTCAGTCTGAAGATCAGAAATAATCACTGGAGCAACGGCAACAAGCTTACGAGACTTTAGAAGCTCATCAAAAACCTTGTCTTCATTTTCAAGAACACGAAGACGAAGTTCAGCAACTTGTTCACGTTCTTTTGTAGTGAATTGATCAGAAAGTGCATTAAGTTCACTTTGCTTAAATTCAATTTCCTGAGCCAAAGCAACACTAACATTGGCGATAGTGTTAAGATCAGTAATAGCTTTTTGTACAGTATCGGCAGCAGCAATAAGTGCCTTGGTGGAACGGTCAACTACCGTAAGAGTTTTCTTGACTTCAAGAGTAGCTTGAGCTGTCATATTTTTATCCTAAATTTCTATTATTAAACCGTCAAAGGTGTTTGGTGGAATTGGTACGACTCGAACGTACAACATGGAACACAAAGGCACCACGATTTCCCAATTAAAACTACAATTCCGTTATTTGGTGGAAGCATCGGGATTCGAACCCGAAAATGACAGCTTGCAAAGCTGTTGCTGTGCCAATTGAGCCATGCCCCCATACTACTTAACCACTAGATGCGTGAATCTTAAATCCACACTTAGTAGCAATAAACCAGACTCCAAATGCAATGCAAAATAGGACAAGTCCATATATAGTTACAATAACATTTAAAGTCTTATTTAAAATTCTTTTTACTAAATTCATTTAATATCTAACATATTTAACCAATGATTTATTAACCATTGAGAATTTTGTACAGATGGATGAAACCCTGGTTTAAAATATTCTAAATAATCAAAAATCAAATTCTTAAAAAGCCATCCAATATGAAAACCTGCATTAACAATCTTGAATGGATTTAGTAAACGATATTGGTACAACATCCTTAAATAAAAAACAGATACAACTGAAAAGAATACAACAGTAGCAGCAAGCATTACCATAATTCTTATTAAATAAGAATCTACTTGATCTTGATACACATCAAAGGAAACACATTTATGTTCACATTCTTCAATGGCATGCCATATCCACAACTGCATATAATTATACATTATTGATCCATTATGAGAATCATCATCTAATAATTGATGACCCATTATTCCAGTATAATGTTCCAACGCGCATGTCGCAGCCAATTGAAAACTAGGCGGCAACTTTCTAGCTATATCTAATATAAATTTCAACTGCTTATCAAAAGAGTTTATATCAATACCAGATGCAGCAATAAATTTATTTACACTTTCGTGTTCTCTTGTATGAAAAGATTCTTGACCAATAAAGCCAGATATCTCTGCAAGCAATTTTTTATCAGTAACATTGCTTCTGTAATGTTTTACAGAATCAACAAAAAACTTTTCTCCCTGTGGAAATAGCAAAGATAAACAATTCCAAAACGTAGTTATATAAGGATCATCTTTATAATAATGTTTTATATAAAATGGATTTATATCTACTTTTCTATTCCGTGGAGGAATTCCCACAGTTGCACCAATAATCTTACTCATAATATACCCCTGTTAATTGTTACATTGGTTGATGTAATAAAGAGTTTATACTGATAAAGATATTAGTCAATTATCAATACGGGACATAATTTTGTCTTATTGGGTCAATAATTCATTCACCTTTATCTTCATTGCAATATCCCCATACATAAATAAGCATAGCGATAGGTACTATAATACCAGCAACAAACATTGCAGATGTCTTAAAAGTTGCCTTAGCAATCTTCTTAACAGTTTTCATAAAACAATCCAACAAAATGGGGTGACCGGTGGGATTCGAACCCACGACGACCGGAATCACAATCCAGGGCTCTACCAACTGAGCTACGGCCAACACGATACTTGGAGCGAGTGATTGGATTTGAACCAATGAATCTATGGTATTCTCGATAACGTAATGTCATCTTTGCCATAGCCATTAAACCGCTCTGGTACACTCGCATAATAATTGGTGCCTCCGGTCGGACTCGAACCGACATGGCTAACGCCGAGGGATTTTAAATCCCTTGTGAATACCGATTCCACCACGAAGGCAAAAGAAGGCATGATTATCTTATGATAATATAATTCATTTAACTGTCTAGCTAACAGTACCTTCTAAATTATTGGTCCCGCCTGACGCGCTCGAATCGTCTTCTATTCCTCTTCAGGGAATCACTTTACCATATAAGTTAAAGCAGGATTAAAACAGGTTACTTCTTTTCAGAAAACTTTTTAGCATTTTCTATAATGGCAATAAAATCTCTTGTTGTAGGAATCTTATTCTTATAACTAGAATAAGCAACAGCAAGCTTAGCAGCATTCTTGATTTGACGACCATTAATCTCTACATGAGACAACAAATCAATATCTATATCTTCTTGGTTTATTTTATTACCATACAAGGCAATAATATTTTTCCAAATAGAATATCTACTTTGTACATCAAGATCAGGGAACTGAATAGCCAAACTAATACGAGAAAAGAAAGCTTCATCAATGTTGCTGGATCTATTTGTAGTCAAGAACATTATACCAGGATAATACTCAAGAAGTCTAAGGAATACGCCAACCATCGCATTTCGATGAACATCCATATTCTGACGAGCTTCCATGAAAATATCACATTCATCCAAAAGGAGGATAGCATTCCATGCAGAAGCAGTGTCTAGAACGCGCGCAAGGTTCTTTTCAAGCGATTGTGGATCAGTTCCAAGCTCACCTACACCAACCATATAAAGAGGCCGCTTAAGGGTCTCTGCGACAGTTTCTGCGCTAAGGGTCTTACCAAGACCGGGCTTACCTGCAAGCAAAAAGATTGAACCACCACCCTTGTTATCAATAATATCTTGACCAACAATTGCATCGCCCATCTTTGTGCAATCAACAAGTGAGAACATGAGATCTTTAATTTCAGGATCTATAATCAACTTATCAAATGCATCTGCTCTAAATACAATATCACTGACATTATCAATTAGAACTCTTGCCCACTTCTTAACAACAAAACTAAACATATACACGTATGGAGTCATACATAACAAGAAATCATCAGAAATATCATCAAAAAGAATCTTGTCAACAGATGTGGAATTTCTAACAGAATCTCTAATTCCATATGGAAAATAGTTATTAAAACCAGGATTTATCTGCATGAGAGTATTAATATCAACCATGCAACGACCAGTAGCTTGAACTTCTCTGCCAAACCAACCAGTACTTTCCATCATTGTGCCAGTATAATAAGAATACGATGGCTTAATATTAATATCAAATACTTTCTTAGCACGAGCCTTGATTCTTTCAATATCACTATCAACAGGATTTTTAAGTCCAAGCTTAGACGGAGCAATCTTTCCATTATAAGAACGAATAACTTTTTGATCAGTGCTGCTAAAATATGTCTTACCATTATAAGCAAAAACACTATAAGTATAAACAATAAAATTGCCAGTCATTGATTCTCGCAATTCAACATTATCAATAGGAGAAATTAAATCACTATCTCCAAGATCAATCAAATATGTTTTTTCATTACATTCTTTTAGCAGTAAATAAATATCACTAAAAGACATTGGGACATCTTTATCAAAAGCATCTGTTACAAGATTAATACTTTGTACATAGAAGTCAACAATGTACTTACAAAGAGCAATAAAGTCGTTAAACATCTGTTCGTCAATTGCATTGATAAGATCAATATTTTTTTGAGCATTCGCCTTATCTTCTTCAGAACGATTTACATCCTGAATTATTTTATCAAATCTCTCATAGACAATATGACTTGCATACGAATAATCTTTATAGTCAACATTGTAATCATAGCTAACAATATCAGCAATAGATACATCGTCATCGCCCAAAAAGTTATTACGAACAGTTTGAACAATCAATATTGCAAGAGCAATAAGATTTTCCTTACAAGAATTATACGCAACATATGTTTCTTCGGAAACCACAGTACTTTCAATAATAGAATATACATGATTACCAACATTAGAATAACGAAAAGCATGAAAAGAGTTTTTTAGAAAATACCTAAAACTATTATCACTAAAATGAACAACATCTACACCATTTGCTTTGGTAATAGAATAAAATTTTGAAACAGGAATATCCATTATTACTTATCCAGTAAAATTAAAAATGGTAGCTAGACCAAGAATCGAACTTGAAATACAGCTTTATCAGAGCTGCGTTATACCGTTTAACTATCCAGCCACTTTGAACCAATTCTTCCAAACCTCATGTTCTGGAAGAGAATACTTTTTCCTAATATGCTTATCTTTAAGCTTATAAAGAAACTTTAAAAGATCATCACCAGTAAGCTCATAAAATGAATTAGCTTCCATCTGATAATTAACCTCTATCTTATTTCTATATCCTTTTTCCCAAATATAACCACCACAGTCATGAATGGATTTGTCACCATTCTCTAGTATGTTTGGAGATATTGCAAAATAAGAAATTGAACAATACGATTCCCATGGATCACCATGATAATCAAAATTTGCTATATAAAGATCTCTAACACATTGATCCTTATATCCATATATAAATCTATAAGCTTTACCAACTTCCAATATTGGTTTCTTTTTAAAAAGATCTAGCTGTTCCATAAAACAATCCAAAAATTGGTGAGACCAGATGGGCTTGAACCATCGACCAATCCCTTAAAAGGGGATTGCTCTACCACTGAGCTATGATCTCAATTATAAAAATAAAGTAAATTGGATTTAATATGCATTATATATTTTACCAAAATCTATTGATGGCTCCATGCTTTATTATTTTCCAATAGAATAAAACATATCAATCGCTTTAGTTAAGCTATTACTTTATAAACTGGAGGAAGATGTAGGGATCGAACCTACGGGCCGCATACACAACCACGGATTAGCAATCCGCTCCTTTAACCACTCAGGCAATCTTCCATTAATAAATTATCACTGTGTCTGGCCAGGAAGCCTTTGCTCCCCAGCCCGGAATTGAACCGCGCCTGCTTCTAACACTAGTTTTACAGGATGATAAAATTGGCAGGTCTAGAAGGAATCAAACCTCCGACAAAGGATTTGGAGTTCTTCGTTTTATCACTAAACTATAGACCTATAAATATGGCACCGCGTATTTACTTACCATTACGCAAATATCTCTCACGGCGTTTTTCTGTTGTATAAACCTGTCTAGATCTTATCGTCGTAGCACCAATACAATGCACACACCGACATCCTCTTTGATAAGCAGACTGTGTTCCACAAGGGGCTAAGGGTCTAGTTCTCGCAGCAGAAGTGTTACACTTTAAATGGCTAAAGGCAATATTACTTAAATCAAAAAATAAATATTGAGGATCTTCACTGTCTAACCAGGGAACCTTATGTTCAATAGAAAAATCTTCTCTGTTAATTTTTTTACCGCAGTGATGACAATTATCCTTATTTGTCTGAACAACTAAAGAATATAAAATATCCTTAACAAGTCTTCCACTAGCTGTACTTGGATTCATTCCAAGCTGATTTTCTTTTTTTATTTTACAACTCATCGACTAACCTTAGTTGTCTGATTTTATTAGTCTACTGATAAAATATCAATAAACTGGAATGCACCGCGTAGGGAATTCGAATCCCTGTATTCCGATAGACAGTCGGACACTCTAACCAGCTGAGTTAACACGGTAAAAAATTGTTTCCGCAGGCTCCATCAAATATTATTGTTATCTTGGGGACTTCATAGCCTGACTAAGCAGCCGCATTAAAGCAGCTGATAAAAAATAAAAATTCACATAAGATACATATCTACGCCAGCACCCCTACCTTACGCCCACAAGCGGTCAATAAATTGACTTATAGAGCAGCATTGTTTTAGTTACTTGTATCAGACTAACAACTGCATCATGTCGATGTGAATAAAACCATTAGAGGGGACAGATGGATTCGAACCACCGACACGGACTGGGATTTATCGAAGTAACTGTCTATTTCGCAACTAATAAAAGTGAAAAATAATATAAACAGACATTGTGATGAAGTCCTACTCTAACCAACTGAGTTATGTCCCCAGGAATCGTGCCGCAATTGGGATTTGTACCCCGCCTTTTAATGTGATCTCCAGCAAAATCACTAGCACTTTCTTCTGTACAGAAACTTTAAAATGAATGAATGGATTCGAACCATTGACATATAGATATTATTTCAACCCCTTACGTTCTACCGCTGAACTACATTCATATTAATTGGCTCCTTAGGGTGGTCACGATCCACCGACCTATTGTTTAACAGACAATTGCTACTACCAACTGAGCTACTAAGGAATGAATTTTGGGTAGAACTTCTCTTCACTACAAGAATGCCTTACTACCTTGGCCCGTCTAATATAAATTCTAGAAATTATAGTATTAGCAAACTACAATTCCCGAGAAGGTTAATACGTTAAACCTACAAACAGTCTGCTCTTTTAATTAGCGACTAAAGAATAAATAGCACTTTCAGTTTCAAAAATACCATTGTCATTAATAGATATGATTTTATCAGTTTTACTTAGACCATATTTTCTTTGTATAACACCATCTTCTCTTGTCGTTAATTCTGCTGGAAATATATAAGCACATTTCCCTATTTCCACCTTTGGAGGAGGAAGATTATCGTGATGATATTCAATTATATTTTTAGACATTATATATCTCTAAATTGGTCCCCATTATTTGAATCGAACAAATGACATCTTCTGTGTAAAAGAAGTGCTCTACCATTGAGCTAAACGGGGAAGTAAATTGGTCGGAATAGCAGGGCTCAAACCTGCGACCACACCGTCCCAAACGGTGCATTCTATCAACTGAACTATATTCCGAAGTTAAGCATATACATATTAATAATATATGCAAAATGCTTGATCTTAACTTATCCATTGACAGCTCCCAAAGGAGGGTATAGATGTTATCAACCAAGGCTTTTGAATAATTCTAAGTAAATAATAATAAGTGTGTCTTTTGTAAATTACCTATTAATTTGAAGTAACACTTATTGTCGCAGTAGAATTATATTCTTTATATAAATATCGTTGCAATTATTTGATCATTAATATTATTAATTGTCAACTTTCCCTTAAATTTTAATGCAGCTTTTGTATTTTCGCTATCTGGTGTTTTTTTAGTTGAAAACCCGACATTCTTTTCTACATCAATATGATTAACATAATATGTTTCACCCTTTGCTTTAATAACCCAAGGAGGAATTTCCTGATTTAAGTTATGAGCTTTATTATAGTGAAAAACAATAGGAATAATTGAATCAATCTGACAAATCTACGACATTTTAAAAATCTCTTTTATTTAGTTTATTTTGGAGCGTATAAGTAGATTCGAACTACTGCGGAGAATTAACTCTTCGGATTTGCAATCCGCCACCTTCGGCCACTCAGTCATACACGCATTGTTAATATGGTAACGATGGGCGGATTCGAACCGCCGAGGCTTTCGCACAGGCTTATGAGGCCCGCCTGATGACCAACTTCAGACACATCGTAACAATTAATTTGGTCCCGAGAGTGGGATTCGAACCCACGTAAATCATCTTTAGAGGATGCTGCCTAGCCGCTAGACTATCTCAGGATTATTTGTAAAATACATGATTACCAATACGTATTATCTGTTTATTTTTAGGGCTCAAAGAGGCAACTCTAAAATACATAGATCCATTTGTATAATTGGTTTTCACTTCATTATCTAAGACATTTGTTGCTATATTAATAGACTGTTTCCATTGATTATTATCTTTTGGAATTTTCCATTTATTAGAACCACTAAATTGTCTTGGTTCATATATAACATCACAAATAGTTTTATTTCTTTCTATTGATCTATTTACAACGACTTCAGCCACAGCGTATTGTCCATTTTCAGACTCGCCTCTGGATTCGTGATAAATAGCTAAAGCAAGACACAGTATAGATGCCTTGATCACCATGTTTCTCCTTGCAGATTGCTCTTTGGGGATAAAGCATTTTGTTCACCAGCATTGCCTGTGCTACCGAACTACTTCATCGAGTAATTAATACACCAGAAGTATTCAGGAAGATGTGTATTAATTGATTGGTATTGATATACCAGATTTGGTGCCAAGATTTATTTATGGTGGGTATGGTAGGAGTCGAACCTACATGCAAATGCCGGAGATTTACAGTCTCCTCCCTCACCGTTCGGGAACATACCCATCTTGACTTGAGAGCTTAAGTTTTATTAATTTTTATATATGTGTCAATAATTAATACATATATTTTTATTCATGTCAACTTTTTCTTTTCTACGCATAGCTTTTTTAGATGGACCATGACACCCACCCTTATTTATATGCATGTGCATAGCTACAAAGTTATGAATATTTATTTTTGATTGCTTTTTTGATTTGTTCATATTGATCTCTTTCATTGCGAAGATCATTAATGATATCATCATTTTCA
>Ga0075163_10010822_pt1 | contig 11899 bp, 13 predicted proteins | sample JI1023141ADNA_FD_71478 | JGI IMG/M metagenome (GOLD analysis project Ga0075163, IMG submission 71478) | Wastewater effluent complex algal communities from Wisconsin, to seasonally profile nutrient transformation and Carbon sequestration -... | ecosystem: Engineered > WWTP > Effluent > Algae... | reverse complement strand
CGACTTCTCGCTGAACCGTTTCGACGGTGACGCCGAACGCGCCGAGAAGGTGTACGCCGGCGTCGAACCGCTGGTGGCCGAGGACATCGCCGAGGTCATCGGATTCGTGGCGAGCCGGCCCGCACACGTCGACCTGGACCTCATCGTGGTCCGCCCGCGCGATCAGGTCACCGGCGCGACCGGATCCCGCATCAACCGCCGGGCGTAGGGACCGGCGTCGTGGTGGGTGTGCCCGACAGCGTCGGCGCATCGCTCGGCGTCACCGGCGCGGTGACCGGGATGTTCGACGGCTTCTGCGCCGAGAGCGCCGACATCGCCGTCCACTCGCTCCACGGCACGGCCCAGTCCCAGATGTCGCCGTCGGCGTAGGACAGGTCGATGCGGGTGCCGGTCACCTCGACCGGATCGCCGTACAGCGCGGTGTTGAAGTACTGCTCGGCGTCCTCGAGGGACAGGTTGATGCAGCCGTTGGTGACATTGCTGTTGCCCTGTGCCCCCGAGCTCGCCGGGTTGGCGTGGATGAACTCGCCGTTGTTGGAGATCCGCACCGCGAACCGCTCCCGCACATTGGCGTAGCCGGCGGCCGGGTTGGTCATGTAGAAGTCCTCGTACTTCTCGGTGACCACGTGGATACCGCTGCGCGTGACGTTGCGGTCCAGGTCGCCCTCGCCGTAGCTGCACGGGAAGTCCATGATCACCGCACCGGCGCCGTCGAGCACCTGGATGCGATGGCTGGACGCCTCGGCCTTGACCACCTGGCGCCGGCCAATGGTGAAGTCCAGCGTGGAATCGGCGGCACCGAAGGCATCCGGCCCGAACGGCACCCCGTAGAGCTTGGCGTCCACGTGCACGGTGGTGCCGCTCGGGTAGTAGTCCTTGGTGCGCCAGTGCACCCGGGAGCCGCCGACCTCATCGGGTAGCCACGCCCAGCTGCCCTCCACCTCCGGGGTGGTGGTGACCCGCAACGCCTTCTCCACCTCGGCGCGGTCGCTCTCGGCGATCGCCGCGTCGAACTGCAGGATGATCGGCGCGGCCACCCCGACGGTCTGGTGATCGGCGAGCTGGAACACACCGTTGACGGTGGTCTGCGGGTTGACGGTGCTGAACCCGCCGGCCACCGGCACCGCCTTACCGTCGCGGCCCACCACCGAGCCGGCCCAGGTGTAGTCACCGCCGAAGCCCAGCGGCTCGGTGACGGTGAATTCGGTGCGATCGCGGTTGAGTTTGCCGTCCACCGGTTCGCCGGCGGCATTGGTCAGCGCGATGCGCTGGAACCATCCGTCTGTGACGGTGACCCCGGCCGCGGCGGTCGGCAGCACGTCGGCGGACCCGTCTTCGGGGCTCAACGTGATGGTCGGTGCCGATGCCTGCTCGGTGGGCTCCGGGGCACCGGTTCCGGTACCGGAGGTGCGGCTGCAGGCGGCCGCCAGGACGCCGGCTCCGCCGAGGCCGAGGATGGTCAGTGCACGACGGCGGCTCAGCTGAGCGTCGTCACGTCCACCGGGAGGTCTCACGTGGACCCAGCGTACCTAGAGTGCGCACCCGATCAGTACCGGCTCGGGTGTGAGTTCGATCCCGAACCGGCTGCGCACACCGTCGCGCACCGTCCTGGCCAGTGCGATCAGATCCGCGCTGGTCGCCGCGCCGCGATTGGTCATGGCCAGCGCGTGTTTGGTGGACAGCCGGGCCGGTCCCGCGGGGCCGGGATAGCCCTTGCCGAAACCGGACTGCTCGACGAGCCAGCCGGCGGCCAGTTTCACCCCGTCGGGGGCGGGATAGTGCGGGACTGCTCCCTCGGTGTCGGCGCGGAGGCGTTCGAAGACCTCGGGGTCCACCACCGGATTGGTGAAGAAGGAGCCCACGCTCCAGGTGTCGTGATCGTCGGCGTCCAAGACCATGCCCTTGGCGGCCCGCAGGGCCAGCACCGCCTCGCGCACCCGCGCCGGGTCGGCGCTCTGCCCCGCAGGGACGCCCAGCTTGGTCGCGAGTTCGCCGTAGCGCAGCGGCGCGCTACGCCCGCCCGGGTCGAGGGTGAACTCCACTTCCAGCACGACGATCGCGGACTGGTACTTGAGCACGCTGTGCCGGTACCCGAACCCCAGCCGGTCCGGCCCGACCCATTCCTCGGTGCCGGTGGTGCGGTCCAGCAGCCTGACCCGGGAGATGGTGTCGGCGACCTCGGCCCCGTACGCGCCGACGTTCTGGATCGGTGTGGCACCCGCCGAGCCGGGGATACCGGACAGGCATTCCAACCCGCCGAGCCCATGCGCAAGCGAGGCCGCCACCACGTCATCCCAGCGTGCACCGGCCTCCGCGCGCAGCACCGCGCCATCGACGGTGATCGCGGTGTTGCTAACCGCGACCACCGTCAATCCGGTCAGGTCGTCGGCCAGCACCACGTTGGAGCCGCCGGCCAGCACCAGCACGTCGTCACCCACCGGCAGGGCCGACAGCACGGCGGCCAGCGTATCGGTGGTGTCGCAGGTGATCAGGCGCTGCGCGACCGGGCCGATGCGCAATGTCGTCCGCGTAGCGAGCGATACGTTCTCGGCGACCGCCGCACCCGCGAAATTCGTTCCGGCCACGGACGCTAACGGTAGCGTGACGGGCATGCCGCGTTCGTATGACATGGCGGCCGAGTACGCGTGCAGCGTGGCCGAGGTGCACGGGGCGTTCGCCGACGAGGCGTACTGGCTGGCGCGGCTGGCGAAGTCGGGCTGCGATGACGTCTCGCTGGACGCCCTGAGAAACGACGACGACGGCCTGACCATCGCCACCACCCAGACCATCGGGTTCGCCCGGCTGCCCGGATTCGTCAGGCACCTGCACAGCGGCGACCTCACCCTGGTCCGCGAGGAGACCTGGACCCCGGTCCGCGACGGCCGGGCCACCGGCACCATCAGCGGCGTCGTGCCGGGCGCCCCGGTCAGCGTCACCGGTACCGCCCGGATGTGCACCATCGACACCGGCGCCCGGGTGGACGTGCACGCCATCGTCGAGGTCCGGATCCCGCTGGTGGGCGGCAAGGTGGAGGGCTTCATCGGCAGCCAACTTGCGGAGATGGTCCGGCTGGAAGAACAGTTCACCTCGACATGGATCACCGAACGGGCCTGAAGAAACCGCTGGGCCAGGCGACGCGCGGCACCACCGGGTACAACCGGCTGCGTCGCAGCGACCGCTGGTTGGTGCACTCCCCGCGGGTGCGCGCGGCGCTGCAGTCCGCCGCCGATCCGCTGGTGGTGGATCTGGGTTACGGTGCGCTACCCATCACCACCCTGGAACTGGCATCGCGGCTGCAGACGGTGCGCGCCCAGGTGCGGGTGATCGGGCTGGAGATCCATCCCGAGCGGGTCCGCACGGCCCGGCAGGCCGCCACCGACGGTGTCGAGTTCGCGCTCGGCGGTTTCGAGCTGGCCGGGCTGACACCGGTGCTGGTGCGGGCGTTCAACGTGTTGCGGCAGTACCCGGTGACCGAGGTGGCCGACGCGTGGGCGCAGCTGTGCGCGCGGCTGGCCCCGGGCGGGCTGCTGATCGACGGGACCTGCGACGAACTGGGACGGCTGTGCTGCTGGGTGCTACTGGACGCCGACGGGCCGGTGAGCCTGACCATGGCCTGTGACCCGTTCGCCATCGAACGCCCCTCCGACCTGGCCGAACGGCTGCCGAAGGTGCTGATCCACCACAACGTGGCGGGCCAGCCGGTGCACGCCCTGCTCCAGGCCGCGGACCGGGCCTGGGCGGCCGCGGCCGCGCACGGTGTGTTCGGCCCGCGGGTGCGCTGGCGGGCGATGCTGGCGCAGTTGCACGGGGAGGGTTTTCCGGTCGATCCGCCGCGCCGGAGGCTGCGGGACGGGGTACTCACCGTGCCGTGGGCGGCCGTCGCGCCGCCGACCTAGGCTGGCGACATGCGGATTGCGCTCGCTCAGATCCGGTCCGGCACCGACCCGGCGGCAAACCTGGACCTCGTCGATTCCCACAGCCGTGCCGCCGCCGAGGCCGGCGCCACGCTGGTGCTGTTCCCCGAGGCCACCATGTGCCGGTTCGGGGTGCCCCTGGCCCCGGTCGCCGAACCGCGCGACGGCCGCTGGGCCGACGGGGTGCGCTCCGTCGCGCAGCGCACCGGGATCACCGTCGTGGCGGGCATGTTCTGCCCGTCGGATGACGGCCGGGTGACCAACACGCTGATCGCGGCCGGCCCCGGCACCGATGCGCACTACGACAAGATCCACCTTTACGACGCGTTCGGATTCGCCGAGTCCAAGACCGTGGCGCCCGGTGACCAGCCGACGGTCATCGATGTCGGCGGGGTGCGGGTCGGGCTGACCCTCTGCTACGACATCCGCTTCCCCGCCCTGTACACCGAACTGGCCGATCGCGGCGCTCAACTCATCACGGTGCATGCCTCCTGGGGTACCGGACCCGGCAAGCTCGACCAGTGGACGTTGCTGGCCCGCGCGCGTGCCATCGACACCACCGCCGTGGTGGCCGCGGTCGATCAGGCCTACCCCGGAGACGAGGTCGCCGCGCTCGGCCCGACCGGTGTGGGCGGCAGCCTGGTGGCCTCGGCGACCGGCGATGTCATCGCGGTCGCCGGAGCCGACGAACAGCTGCTGGTGACCGATATCGACCTGGCTGCCGCGGCCCGGGCCCGCGAGACGATCGCGGTGCTGCGTAACCGCACTCACTTCGCTAGGGCACAATCGACGGCGTGACCGATCCCTGGGCCCGCCCCGCCGACGAGGTGCCCCCGCACCCGCCCGTGCCGCAGCCACCGCCGCCGCCCCAGCCGACGGCGGAGTCGATTCCAGAGGCCATGCCGGAGTCCGAGCCGCGGAGCAAGCTCAAGCGCTTCTTCCGCGACCCGCTGTCCATCGTCCTGGTGGTGGTCATCGTCGCGGCCCTGGTGGTCGCCGGTGTGATCGGCACCGAGCTGGTGGCGCGCCGGATCGCCGACTCGACGGTCACCCGCGTCACCTCGTGTGTGGTGCAGGACAACGTCGAGGTGTCCTTCGGCCCGCGCCCGGTCGTACTCCAGTACCTGAGCGACAACTACAACAACATCACCGTGACCACCGGCGGCGAGCGCATCCGCGAGGCCGAGGGCATGAAGGCCGAAATCGTCATCAACGACGTACAGGTCACCAACAATCCGGCCGCCCCGGGCACCGTCGGCGCGCTGGACGCCAAGATCACCTGGTCGGCCGACGGCATCAAGCGGACCATCCAGAACGCGATCCCGCTGATCGGGAGTTTCGTCAACGGCGTGACCACCAACCCCAGCGACGGCACCATCGAACTGCAGGGCATGCTCGGCAGCATCGTCACCAAGCCGGAGGTCCGAAACAACGAGCTGACGCTGACGGTGGAGGCGCTGACGGGCCTGGGCTTCGTGCTGCCGAGGGAGACCGTGCAGCCCGCGCTGGACGCGTTCTTGAAGCAGATGACCGAGAACTACCCGCTGGGCATCAAGGCCGACAGCGTCGAGGTGACCGATTCCGGGGTGATCGCGAAGTTCTTCACCCGCAACGCGACGATGCCGGCCAGCACCGGGCAGAACTCCGACCCGTGCTTCGCGGGGCTCTGACTAGAACGGCTCTTCGGTGCCGCCCGGGTTACACCCGGCGGCCACCAGTTCGGCGTCGCTGACCACGGGGCGCCACGGCTCCAGATTCCAGCTGGTCTTGCCCGGCTCGATGAACTCGGCGAACTGCCAGTGGCAATTGAACTGGGCCTGCATGCCCGGGATATCGGCCTCCGGCGAGAGGGCCAGCACCTCGGCCCAGGCCTGGTCCTGCTGGACCTGGGTGCCCGGTGTCGCGGCCTGCGCCCGACCCGCCTGCGTCGGATACACCCGCAGGCTCTTCAGGTCGCCCCACTGCACCCAGGAGGTGTGGTCGATGTAGCCGACGGGCTCGGCGGCAGCAATCGGTGCGCTCAGCAGCACACCCGCCGCGCACAGCGCGGCACTGACGAGGCGCATCGGGTCAGCGCGACTTTCCCTGGATCTCCAGGATCTTCGGTCGCACATCGACCAGGTAGACACCCGTCGCGCAGGCGCAGATGGCGGCGCCGAACGCATCGCGCAGCAGCAACGCCAGCAGCACACCGCCGCCCAGGATCAACAGCCAGACCGGCTTGGTGAGCTTCCCGGCCGCGGTGTACGCGTCGGGCCGTTGCATCGCAGCGTGCACGAACGAGTACACGCCGGCCAAGACCACGATCCCGACCAGCACAAGAAGAATGGCACCCGCCAGGTTTGCAAGCATCACGCCTGCAGCCTATGCGGGTGCCATTCCCTTGGCGAATGAAACTACTTCTGGGTGACCTTCTTGGCCGGCGCCGCCTTCTTGGCCGGGGCGGCCTTCTTGGCGGCCGGGGTGGCGGCGGCCTTCTTGGCCGGAGCCTTCTTCGCCGGGGTGGCCGGGGTGGCCTTCTCGGCCTTCTTCGGCAGTTCCACGCCGACCAGCTTCGCGGCCCGCTCGCCGACCGCGCGAGTCTGGCTGGCGACGGTGCCCAGCGCATCCTGGGTCAGCTCGACGGCCTGGTCGGTGACCTCTTCCACGCGCGAGGCGGCCTCTTCCAGGGCGGGCTGGTTACGCAGGCGCTCCAGGGCGGCCTCGCCGCGCTCGACCAGCTTGTTGTACTGGCTCTGCGCCTCGTCTGCGTACTTCTCGGCGACCTTGCGCAGCTCCTCGGGGGTCAGCTTGTCGCGCAGCTCGTCGAACTGGGTGGGCAGATCTTCCTGCAGCTTGGTCAGCCGCGCGCGGCCTTCCTCGACGCGGGTCTTGCCGTCGGTGCGGGCTTCGCCGGCACGGTCACGCAGGGTGTCGACGATCTCGTTGACCTTGGCCAGGGCCAGGTCGGCAGCGCCGACCGCCGCCAGCAACGGCGCCTTGAGGTCTTCGACAGTCGGCTGGGTCTTCTCGCTCATGGTGCTTCCTCTCAGATGGTGGTCGGTTGTGCAGCGGGTTGTTCGGATTCGACTGCTGCGGCATCGATTTCGGCCTCGGCCTCGTTCTGCAGACAGAACGTGTTGTAGATGTCGAGCAGAACCTGCTTCTGCCGTTCGGTGATCGCGGTATCGGTGATGATCGCGTCGCGCACCAAGCTGGCCTCGCTGGGTTCGAGCATCCCAGCCTGGATGTAGAGCACCTCGGCGGAAACACGCAATGCCTTGGCGATCTGGTTGAGCACATCAGCCGACGGTTTTCGAAGCCCACGCTCGATCTGGCTGAGGTAGGGATTGCTGACCCCGGCCTTCTCGGCAAGTTGGCGCACCGATACCTGCGCCGCCTCGCGTTGGGTCCGAATGAAGCTGCCGATGTCCTGCGCGGCATTGCTCACCACAGCGGTCAACTTGTCGTTGACCACGACGCCGGCAAGATTTTCGTCCTGCGTCATGATGAACCCTCGATCCGTCGGTTTATGGCTGACGGAGACCACGGTAGGCACGAGTGCTAACAATTGCAAGCACTCTGCTAGCACTCAGAACAGCAGCTGCGCGACGGTGTAGATCACCAGCCCGGCCAACGACCCGACCACCGTGCCGTTGATTCGGATGAACTGCAGGTCACGGCCCACGTGGAGCTCGATCCGACGACTGGCCTCATCGGCATCCCAGCGTTCGATCGTCTCGGTGATGATCGCTGTGATCTCCGTCCCATACTGGGCCACGAGATGTTGTGCGGCCCGCACGATCCAGTTGTCGACCTTGTCGCGCAACTCCGGGTCATCGCACAGCGACTCGCCGATGCGCACCACGGTGTCGCTCACCCGGGTCCGCAGCGTCGAGGACGGATCATCGACGGATTCGAGCACGATCCGCTTGGCCGCGGCCCATGCCGTCTCGGCCGCCCGCGCCACCTCGTCGCGCGCCATGATCTGTTCCTTCACGTTCTCGGCGCGCTGGATGGTGGCGTCATCGCTCTGCAGATCGGAGGCGAACTCGAAGAGGAACTTCGTGGCCGAGCGGCGCAGTTCGTGGTTCGGGTCGCGGCGCACCTTATCGGTGAAATCCATCAGTTCCCGGTGGATCCGATCGCCGACCAGGTGATCCACCCAGCGCGGCGACCAGGTCGGGGAATCGCGCTCGATCACCCGCTCGATCACCTCGCCGGAGTTCAGCGACCACTGGAAGGCCCGGTCCGCCAGCAGCTGTAACAGCGCCTCCTGACGCCCCTCTTCGAGCAGGCTGGAGAGCACCCGGCCGATCGGCGGGCCCCATTGCGGTTCGGCGATGCGCTTGACGATCATCCGGTCCAGTACCTGCTGGACATCCTCGTCACGCAGCATCTCGACCAGCACGCGCAGCACCGTGGACACCTCCGCGGCGACCCGGTCGGCGTTGCGTTTGTCCGCCAGCCATTTGCCGGTCCGGCCGGCCACTTCGGCGTCGCGCAACTTCGTGGCGACCACCTCGGGCGACATGAAGTTCTCCCGCACGAAGTTGCCCAGCCCCTCGCCGAGCTGATCCTTCTTGCGTTTGATGATCGCGGTGTGCGGGATGGGGATGCCCAGCGGATGCTTGAACAGGGCGGTCACCGCGAACCAGTCCGCCAGCGCGCCGATCATGCCCGCCTCGGCGGCGGCCCGCACGTACCCGACCCACGGCCCCGCGCCACCGCGCGATTGCAGCCAGGTGCAGACCAGGAAGATCACCGTCGCGCCGAGCAGGAAGCCCAGCGCCACGGCCTTCATCCGCCGCAACCCGCGCAGCCGTTCCCGATCTGCCTCCGAGTCGGCACCGGCCAGCGACTCCGCGAAACTCGTGTGTACCACTCCCCCATCATCCGCTACCGCGAAGGCGGCCCGTCCACCGTAGTATCGAGTAGACCTAGTGATTGGATTATCACAACTGTGGCACAGCAGAGCGCGGCAGCGGTGAAGACCGACGGCCGGAAACGACGCTGGCACCAGCACAAAGTCGAACGACGCAATGAGCTGGTGGATGGCACGCTGGAGGCTATCCGGCAGCGTGGCGCGAACGTGAGCATGGACGAGATCGCGGCCGAGATCGGCGTGTCCAAGACGGTGCTCTATCGCTATTTCGTGGACAAGAACGATCTCACCACCGCGGTGATGATGCGGTTCGCCCAAGTCACCCTGATTCCCAACATGGCGTCGGCGCTGTCGTCGAACCTGGACGGCTACACCCTGGTCCGGGAGATCATCCGGGTGTACGTGGATACGGTGGCCTCCGAGCCGGAGCCGTACCGGTTCGTCATGTCCAACACCAGCTCCAGCCGCACCAAGGCCATCAACGACTCCGAGCAGATCATCGCCCGGATGCTGGCGGTCATGCTCCGCCGTCGCATGCAGGCCGCCGGGATGGACACCTCGGGGGTGGAGCCGTGGGCCTTCATGATCGTCGGCGGTGTGCAGCTTGCGACGCACTCGTGGATGTCGAATCCGCGGATGAGCACCGCCGACCTCATCGATTACCTGACGATGCTGTCGTGGAGCTCGCTGTGCGGCATCGTCGAGGTGGGCGGCTCGCTGGAGAAGTTCAACTCGCAGCCTCATCCATCACCCGTTCTGCCCTCGCACCTGCTTGACTAGCGAGTTGTGAGCCCAGAGAGCATTTCGGAACTGCCCGCGCTGTGGAGCCACGAGCCCCACCACCACCTCCGGTTCGAGCCCGGGGACAAGGTTTCCGAGATCGACGCCGAGGCCACCCCCGGATTCACCGGTTCCAAACAGGACGCCCCCGCGTTGCAGGCCGAACGCAATGAGCGCTTCGCCGGCCTGCAGGAGATGCTCTACGCCAACAGCCGCAGCGGCGATCACCGTTCGGTGCTGCTGGTGTTGCAGGGTATGGACACTGCGGGCAAGGGTGGCATCGTCAAACACGTTGTCGGGGCCGGTAATCCGCAGGGCATTCAGTACCGTAGCTTCGGCAAGCCGACGCCGGAGGAGCTGGCACACCACTACCTGTGGCGCATCAACAAGGCGCTGCCGGCCGCCGGGCACATCGGCGTCTTCGACCGGTCGCACTATGAGGACGTCCTGATCGTGCGGGTGCACAATCTGGTGCCGCCGGACGTCTGGGGTGCCCGCTACGACGAGATCAACGCGTTCGAGCGCGAACTCGTCGACACCGGGACCACGATCGTCAAGGTGGCGATGTTCGTCTCGCTCGAGGAGCAGAAGAAGCGCCTCGCCGAGCGACTGGACCGGCCGGACAAGTACTGGAAGTACAACCCTGCCGATATCGACGAGCGACTGAAATGGCCGCTCTACCAGGAGGCCTATCAGGCCATGCTGGACAAGACCTCAACCGAGTACGCGCCGTGGTACATCGTGCCGTGCAACCGCAAGTGGTACAGCAGGCTCGCGGTGCTGGAACTGATGATCGAGGCGCTCAAGGGCCTCGATCTGCAGTGGCCCCCAGCCGGTTTCGACGTCGAGGCGGAAAAGCAGCGACTCAAGGACGCCTGACGCGCCGTCGGGCTACCGCTTGACCAGGGTGAACTGCCCGATGTTGGTGATGCCGCGGCGGAAGAAGTCCGCACATCCGGTCAGGTACTTCATGTAGCGGTCATAGACTTCCTGGCCCTGCATGGCGATGGCCTCGTCCTTGGCCGCCTCCAGGTTGGCCGCCCACATGTCGAGCGTGCGCGCGTAGTGCGGCTGCAACAGGTGGATGCGTTGCAGGTCGAAACCCGAGTCCGCGGCCAGCTTCTCGATGTCCTCGACCGCGGGCAGCTGCCCACCCGGGAAGATCTCCTCACCGATGAACTTCATGAACTTGAGGTCGCTGAGGGTGACCTTGATGCCGTTGGTGCGGAAGAACTCCTGGGTGTGCGCCAGGATGGTGTGCAGCAGCATGGTCCCACCCTCGGGCAGGATGCTGTAGGCGCGCTCGAAGAACAGCGGGTACCGCTCGGCCTTGAACGCTTCGAAGGCCCCGATCGACACGATCCGGTCGACCGGTTCGTTGAACTCCTCCCACCCCTGCAGGCGGATCTCGATGGACCGCTCGGTGTCCAACTTCGCCAGTCGCTCGCGAGCCCATTCGGACTGGGCCTTGCTCAGCGTGATGCCGATGACGTTCACATCGAACTTCTCGACCGCCCGTTCCAGCGCGCCGCCCCACCCGCAGCCGATGTCGAGCAGGGTCATCCCGGGCTCGAGTCCGAGCTTGCCGAGCGCCAGGTCGAACTTGGCGTTCTGGGACTCCTCCAGGTTCATGTCATCGCGCTCGTAGTACCCACAGGTGTAGCCCATCGTGGGTCCGAGGAACAGCGCGAAGAAGTCGTTCGAGATGTCGTAGATCGACTGTGACTCCTCGTAGAACGGCTCCAGCTCGGACTCAACTTTTGACATACGAAAGCAACCCTCTGTGTTTCTCGAATTGTTGCGGCTTCTGTACCCGCTTCTACGGACCCCCACACCCGCAAATCAAGAACTCTACCTCACATTAGCCTGGCTAACTTCTGGCGGAACTCAGTAGGTGTAAAAGCCTTGCCCCGACTTCTTGCCCAACCGACCCGCTTCCACCATGCGCAGCAGAAGCGGCGGCGGACCGTAAAGCGGTTCCTTGAACTCCTCATACATCTTGTCGGCGATCAACTTGAGTGTGTCAAGACCGACCAGATCAGACAACCTCAACGGGCCCATCGGATGCGACAGTCCGCCCACCACGGCCTTGTCCACATCCTCGACCGTGGCAAAGCCGGCCTCGACCATCCGCACCGCCGACAGCAGGTAGGGCACCAGCAGCGCGTTGACCACGAAGCCGGACCGGTCCGAGCAGCGCACGACCTGCTTGCCCAGCGCGTTGGCCGCGAAATCCTCGGTCCTCGCGAGGGCGCCCTCGGAGGTGACCAGCGTGGAGATCAGTTCGACCAGCGGCAGCACCGGGACGGGGTTGAAGAAGTGCAGTCCCAGCACGCGCTGC
>Ga0075163_10010821_pt1 | contig 11899 bp, 10 predicted proteins | sample JI1023141ADNA_FD_71478 | JGI IMG/M metagenome (GOLD analysis project Ga0075163, IMG submission 71478) | Wastewater effluent complex algal communities from Wisconsin, to seasonally profile nutrient transformation and Carbon sequestration -... | ecosystem: Engineered > WWTP > Effluent > Algae... | reverse complement strand
GCCAGCGCCTTCTGTCCCCACGGTACCTGTGACGGCGCGACGATCGGCGAGAACGCCGACACGCTGCGGTAGCGACCGGGATTCTTTAACGCCACGATCAACGCGCCATGTCCGCCCATGGAATGGCCGCTGATGCCACGCGCATCGTTGGCGTGGAAATTCGCTTCTATCAGCGCGGGCAGCTCTGCCGCGATGTAGTCGTACATGCGGTAATGCGCGGACCACGGTGCCTGCGTGGCATTGACGTAGAAACCAGCGCCCTTGCCCAGGTCGTAGCCGTCCGCATCCGCGACGTCGTCACCGCGCGGGCTGGTATCCGGCGCGACCAGGATCACGCCATGCTCGGCGGCATAACGCTGCGCACCGGCCTTGGTGATGAAGTTCTGCTCGGTGCAGGTCAGGCCGGACAGCCAGTACAGCACTGGTAGTTTTTCCGTAGCTGCCTGTGGTGGCAGGTACACGGCGAAGTTCATATGGCAGCCAAGCGCGTCGGAACGGTGCCGGTACACGTCCTGCCAGCCGCCGAAGCAGGCGCGGCGTTCGATGCGTTCGATGGTCATGGATTGCTCCTGATTTTCCTTCTCCCACCGGGAGAAGGTGCCCGAAGGGCGGATGAGGGAATGGAGTGTCAGATCACCTAGATGCACTAGCGGGGATGACTCACTCCCTCATCCGTCGCTTCGCGCCACCTTCTCCCGAAGGAGAAGGAAAGCATCAGAAATGCACCACCGAGCGAATCGACTTGCCCCCATGCATCAAGTCGAAAGCCTCGTTGATCTTGTCCAGGCCCATGGTATGGGTCACGAACGGCGCAAGCTGGATATCGCCGCGCATCGCGTCCTCCACCATGCCCGGCAACTGCGTGCGGCCCTTGACGCCACCGAACGCGGTACCCATCCACTTGCGGCCCGTGACCAGTTGGAACGGACGCGTGGAAATTTCCTGACCAGCACCGGCGACGCCGATGATGACCGACTGGCCCCAGCCACGGTGCGCGCATTCCAGCGCCGCGCGCATGACGTTGACGTTGCCGATGCATTCGAAGGAATGGTCCACGCCCCATCCGGTCATCTCGACGACGACCTGCTGGATCGGTTGTTCGTGATCCTTGGGATTGACGCAATCGGTGGCGCCCATTTCCCTGGCCATGTCGAACTTGGATGCGTTGGTGTCGATGGCGATGATGCGGCCGGCCTTGGCCTGGCGCGCGCCCTGGATGACCGCGAGGCCAATGCCGCCGAGGCCGAACACCGCGACTGAATCGCCTTCCTGCACCTTGGCTGTGTTGTGCACAGCGCCAATGCCGGTGGTGACGCCGCAACCGAGCAGGCAGACCTGTTCGGGATTCGCATCGGGATTGATCTTCGCCAATGACACTTCGGCGACGACGGTGTACTCGCTGAAGGTCGAGCATCCCATGTAGTGGTAGATCGGCTGGCCGTTGTAGGAAAAGCGCGTGGTGCCATCCGGCATCACGCCCTTGCCCTGGGTGGCGCGCACCGAGGTGCACAGGTTGGTCTTGCCGCTCTTGCAGAACAGGCACTCGCGGCATTCGGCGGTGTACAGCGGAATCACGTGGTCACCCGGCTTCACGCTGGTGACGCCTTCACCGACTTCCACCACGATGCCCGCACCTTCGTGGCCAAGCACGGCTGGGAAGAGGCCTTCCGGATCGTCACCCGACAGCGTGAACGCATCGGTGTGGCAGACGCCGGTGTGGGTGATCTTCACCAGCACTTCGCCCTTCTGCGGCGGAGCGACGTCGATCTCGACGATCTTCAGGGGTTCGCCTGCTGCGAAGGCGACGGCGGCGCGTGATTTCATGGAAGGCTCCTGCAATGGGAAAAATGGCGAAGGCGATGCGCGCGGCATTGCCTATTTGAGATAAGAACGCACCAGCGAAGTCAGTTCGAGCACACGCGCCTCGCGTTGCGCATCCGAGCGCGCAGCCTGCCCAAATTCCTCGCGGACATGGGCTTCCAGTACTTCCGACATCAGCCCGTTGACGGCGCCGCGGATGGCGGCGATCTGCTGCAGCACTTCGCCGCAATCGACGCCGGCCTCCAGCGCACGTTCAAGCGCATCGGCCTGCCCCTTGATGCGGCGCACCCGGGTCAACACGCGCTTTTTTTCGTGGGCGGAATGTGGCATCTGGCGGCCCGAGTCTGATACTGGGGTGGAGTATACACGGGCCGCGACGAGGGATTGTGTCCTGTTTCGCCGGCTTTCTACGCCTAAGTAAGGGTCACCCCCATTGCAGGAAGCAGCATGAACACCCTTCGCCACCCCCTTTGCCTTGCCCTCGCCGCCACCCTGTTGGTTGCCTTGCCCGCCAGCAGCGCCCCGCCTGCCGGGCCACCCACCCAGGTCTGGATCGACGTGGCCACCCACAGCATGGCCGGCATGCCCGACATGGGCATGATGGGTGGGTTCGCCAACCGCATGATGGGCGGCGCGAAGGGGCCACAGGGCTATCCGCAGTCACGCAATATCCCGGCCAGCATGGGCAAGGTGTTGGACATCGCCATGTACAACAGCCTGCGCCCGGGCATACCCGCCGAACAGTTTGTGCCGGCAGGACTGGGTGTCGGCAAGTCGCTGCCGCTGTTGCCGCCGGTGCAGGGCGCGCGAACGGACGAGCGCACGTCCGGCAAGATGGAAGACGTCGAAGTCACCATCCGCCAGTACTGGGGTTGCGGCGCCACGGTACGGCCCGGCCAGCCCAAGGTGATGACCGTGAGGATGAAGAACGGCACGGTCCAGACCAATGGCAGCCTGGCGCCGGGCCTGTTCGTGCCTGATCGCGACATCGACGCGAACCCAAGCTACGCACTGTGGCCTAACCAGAAGAACAGCAAGCGCGTCGCGGACGGTTCCTCGATGGTGGGGCAGCACCGCATCACCGGTGACGGCGTGCCCGCATCGCTGCAGTTCCAACTGGACCGGAACGCCGATTTCATGCCGAAGATCGCGCTGGGCAGCACCGGCGAACTCGCCGACAGCGTCCAACTGCAGTGGCAGCCGGTGGATCGCGCGCGTGGTTACTTCCTGCACGCCGTGGCAATGCAGGACGAACGCAATTTCGTCATGTGGAGCAGCGCGGATGCCGCGGGTGCCGGCATGGAGCTGATCAATTACCTGCCTGGTTCCAATATCGAGAAATGGTTGAAGCAGAAAGTGCTGTTGGCACCGACGACCACGCGCTGCGCGGTACCGCAGGGCATCTTCAAACCCACCGGCACCGCTGCTGCCGAAGGTGGCGGCATGGCCGCCTTGAACATGGTCGCCTATGGACCGGAGACCAACGTCAGCTGGCCGGAAAAGCCGGCCGATCCGAAGCAGCCGTGGAAACCGGAGTGGAACGTGCGCGTGCGTACCAAGGCCACCACCACCGCGATGCTGGGCATGGACCTGTCGGGGATGTCGTCGCAACCCGATGCCGAGACCGGCGCACAGCCGCCCGCGGAAGAGGAAAGCAAGAGCAAGAAACTGCTGAAAGGTTTGCTACGAAACTTCTGATGACAACATCCGGGCGACTGTGCTTGAACGCTTTCCTGCCCCTGCTGGTTGCAGTGGGCTGGCTGGCCATCGCCACGCCGGCACATGCGCGTGATCCGTGCCCGCAGTTGCGCCTGCAGGTGGATGCTCCCGACGTGGGGACGCGGATCGCCGCGCTGGCGTGCCAGGAAAACCACGCCTGGTTCCGCACGTTCATCGATGCAGATGGACGCTTTGCTGGACAATCCGTTTACGAAGCCGAGAACCTGTCCCTGGCCGATGGCGACCAGGCCTGGAAGAAAGTAGCTGCGTACTGGAATGGCAGCGGACTTTCGAGCGAGTGCGCCATCCTTGCAATGACCTGCCGCAACTTCGTCGTGGACACGCCATGGTCGGCGGCCTTCGTGTCGTGGGTGATGCGTCGTGCAGGCGTGTCTGGCTTCCCTGCATCGGCTCGCCACCTGGACTACATACGCGCGTCCCGGCTCTCAGCGTCCTACACGCCCCATCGATTGGTCTCGCCGCAGCTGGCCATGCCGGCGCCTGGGGACCTGCTGTGCTACGTGCGCGGCAAGGCGCGCCCACTGGGACATGACGGGTTGGTGGAGCGACTGGACGACGACGTGGGGCTGGCGATGCACTGTGAAATCGTGGTCGCCGCCGTGCCCGGCGAGATGGCCTGGCTGGTAGGCGGCAACGTACAACAGGCGGTCACCCTGCGCATGTTGCGACTGGACGCGCAGGGCCGCTTCGCCAACCTGCCATTGCGCGACGCGTCCGACCCGCCGTGCAGTCCGGATGCCCCGGCTCAATGCAACCTCAATCGCCAGGACTGGGTCGCATTGCTGAAGTTGAACTTCGAGGCGACGCAAGCAGCGCCCATGACCGCGGCCTCTGGTCCGTGAATCCAGGCCGCTTCCCAAAAAGGGAATCCATTCAAATCAGTAAGCAAACTCGCGGAACACGCGATCGATGTCGCCGTTCCATTCACCATGGAACAGCGCCAGCTTGCGTTCGGCCGGGGTTTCGTTGGCTTCGACGAATTCGACCAGCGGATCCAGGAAGCCGGATTCGTCCGCGCCCTTGCCGTTGAAAACGGCACGGCGCTGCAGGCCGGCCACGGCGATCTTCAACGCCTCCGCCGCCAGGTCGCGCGCGGTGCCGCCGCCGAACGGAAGTTTCAGCGCGTGCTTCGGCACGCCGTCGCGCAAGTGATTGCGTTCTTCGATGCTGAAATCCTTGACCAGGTCCCAGGCGGCGTCGAGTGCCGTCTGGTCGTAGAGCAGGCCCACCCAGAACGCGGGCAGCGCGCACAGCCGACCCCATGGACCGCCATCGGCGCCGCGCATCTCCAGGAACTTCTTCATCCGCACTTCCGGGAAGGCGGTGGTCATGTGGTCCGACCAGTCGGTCATGGTGGGCAGCATGCCCGGCAACGCCGGTAGTTTGCCCGCCATGAAATCGCGGAAGCTCTGGCCCGAGCAGTCGATGTACTCGCCATTGCGGTAGCTGAAGTACATGGGCACGTCCAGCAGGTACTCGACGTAGCGTTCGTAGCCGAAGCCATCCTCGAACACGAAGTCGAGCATGCCGGTACGGTCTTTATCGGTGTCCGTCCAGATGTGCGAGCGATAACTCTGGTAGCCGTTGGGCTTGCCTTCGGTGAACGGCGAATCGGCGAACAAGGCGGTGGCGATGGGCTGCAACGCGAGCGACACGCGGAACTTCTTCACCATGTCCGCTTCGCTGGAAAAATCCAGGTTGACCTGCACGGTGCAGGTGCGTTTCATCATGTCCAGGCCCAGCGTGCCGACTTTGGGCATGTAGTTGCGCATGATCTGGTAGCGGCCCTTGGGCATCCACGGCATTTCTTCGCGCGTCCACTTGGGCTGGAAGCCCATGCCGAGGAAGCCGAGCTGCAACTCGTCGGCGACGGTCTTCACCTCTTTCAAGTGAGTGCCGACTTCACTGCAGGTCTGGTGGATGTTTTCCAGCATGCCGCCGGAAAGTTCCAGTTGCCCCGCGGGTTCCAGCGTGACTGACGCACCATCGCGCAGCAGGGCGATGACGTTGCCGTGTTCCTCGACGGGTTCCCAGCCGAAGCGAGTGAGGCCTTTCAACAAGGCTTCGATGCCGCGCTCGCCTTCGAAGGTCGGAGGACGCAAGTCATCGAGGCGGAAACCGAACTTCTCGTGCTCGGTGCCGATCCGCCACTCGGACTTGGGCTTCTCGCCCGACGCGATGTAGTCGACCAGTTGCGTGCGGTCGGTGATGGGCGTACCCGCAACGTGGCTGGGACTGGACAAGGGCTCGGCTCGCTGCGTCGGGGAGTAGGAGATGTGGGGCGGTTCGCCTGACATCGCAAGGCCCGCACTATATCCTGAGCCGATGCGCCTGATCGTTGTCGTCCTGTTGTTGCTGTGTTCCGCCGGTGCCGTCGCGCAATCGCCCGCCGTGGCGCAACTGGAACGTGGCAACGGCCCCGAACCCTCCACGCTGGACGCGCATCGCTGCCAGGAAGTGGCCTGCGGCAACGTGCTGCGCGATCTCTACGAAGGCCTGGTGACCGAGGACGCGGCCGGTCGCCTGATCCCGGGCATGGCCGAACGCTGGGAGGTTTCGCCCGATGGCCGCACCTGGACCTTCCATCTGCGCGAGGGCTTGCGCTGGTCGAACGGCAAACCGCTGGACGCAGCGCAGATTGTCGCGAGCTTCCAGCGTGCGTTCTCGCCGAAGACTGCTGCGCCGTTCGCGGAACTGTTCGACGCGCTCCACAATGCGCAAGCGGTGCAGGCCGGCACGCGCCCGCCCACGGCACTCGGTGTCGCCGCGCCGGATGCACGCACGGTCGTGTTCACCCTGGACCGCAGCGCAGCACTGCCCGCGCTGTTGACCTTGCCACTGGCATTCCCGGTGTACCTGCCGGCCGTGCAGGAATTCGGTGCGCAGCACACGCGTCCGGGCCGACTGGTCAGCAATGGCGCGTATCAGCTGCTGGCGTGGACGCCGCAGGCCAACCTGGTGGTGGAAAAGAACCCGCGCTTCCACGATGCCGGCAACGTCGCCATACCGCGCGTGCGCTACCAGGTCACCGAAGATGCTGCTGCGGAACTGCAACGCTTCGCCGCCGGCGATCTGCACATCACCGAAACCGTGCCGCCGCAACCGATTGATGCCCTGCTTGAGCGCCACGGCGAGCAACTGCGCATCGCGCCGTATGTCGGCGCGTTCTGGTTGGGCATGAACCTGACGCAGCCGCCGTTCAAGGACAATCCCGCACTGCGCGAAGCGCTGTCGCTGGCTGTGGACCGCGACACACTCACCCGCCATGTCACCGGCCTGGGCGAGCAACCCGCCTTCGGCATCGTGCCCACCGGCATTCCCGGTTACACCGGCGCGACCACCACTTGGGCGACCGACACCCAGGCGCAGCGTGAAGCACGTGCGCGTGCGCTTTACCACGCCGCGGGTTATTCGAAAAAAAATCCGCTGGTGCTGGAGCTGCGCTACAACACCTCCACGCCGCATCGGCGCATGGCGTTGGCAGTCGCTTCGATGTGGCGTGACGTGCTGGGTGTGCAGGTGCGCCTGCGCAACGAGGAATGGAAAGTCTTCGTGCAGAACCGCAAGCAGCGCGTGATCACCCAGGTATTCCGCGGCGGCTGGGTCGGCGATGTGGTGGATGCACGCAATTTCCTGGCTGCCTTTGGTAGCGACGGCCCGTTGAACTGGACTGGCTTCGATGATGCTGGCTTCCGCGAGCGACTTGGCAAAGCCGACGCCGCCAAGACCGAGGCCGCGCGCAATGCATGGCTGCGCGCCGCGGAACAGAAACTGTTGAACGCGCATGCCCTGGTTCCGCTGTATTTCTATACATCCAAGCATCTGGTCAGGCCTGAAGTAGCGGGCTTCGAACCGAATCCGCTCGACCGCCATGCCTCGCGGTGGTTACGCTGGCACGATTGACCATAAGGAATGCCACATGCGCGCCAAACACAGGGAAGCACACCGCTCCGATCGCGCAGGCTGGTTGCGTGCCTCGGTCCTCGGCGCCAACGATGGCATCGTGTCGGTCGCCGGACTGGTGGTGGGCGTGGCCGCCAGCGGGGCCAGCCACACCACGGTGTTGATGACGGGCGTGGCCGGACTGGTGGCCGGCGCCATGTCGATGGCTGCAGGTGAATATGTTTCCGTGCAGTCGCAGGCCGATACGGAGAATTCGGACTTGTTGAAGGAAAAGAAGGAGCTTGCCGACGATCCCGACATCGAGCTGGCCGAACTGGCGCACATCTACGTGCGTCGTGGCCTGACGCCGGCGCTGGCGAACCAGGTGGCCGAGCAATTGACCGCGCACGATGCGCTGGGCGCACATGCGCGCGATGAGCTCGGCATCACCGACACGTTGCGCGCCCGTCCGATACAGGCGGCGCTGGCCTCGGCGCTTGCGTTCACCATCGGCGCTGCCGTGCCGATCGCCGCCGTCCTGCTGGCTCCGGTCGAGCGCGTGGGGGTGGTGACCATCGCGGTGACGATCATCAGCCTGTTCCTGTCCGGCGCATTGGCGGCCTATGCGGGCGGCGCGCCCATCGTACGCGGGGCATTGCGCGTGGGTTTCTGGGGCGCGATGGCGATGGCGGCTTCGCATCTCATCGGCAACCTGTTCAACGTGCACGTGTAATGCGGGTCGGAACGGAATTGGAATGCTTGGCTCGTACAGCGCACCATTCCTCAAGGCTCGTCATCCCGACGAACGCCGGGACCCAGCCTTCAGCTGATGCAATACACTCGCAACCGCATTGTATTGGCCGTGAGTTTGGTCCCGGCGTCCGCCGGGATGACGACTTCAAAATAACGTGCGTGCCTACCTCATCGTGAAGCGCCTCCTCTCCCGTCTGCTTGAAGCCGTCATCACCCTGTGGCTACTCGCCACCTTGTGTTTCGTGCTGCTGCGCGCCGCGCCGGGCGGGCCGTTCGACACGGAAAAGTCCGCGCCGCCGGAAGTGCAGGCTGCACTCGCGGAACAATTCCGTCTCGACCAGCCACTGATCGTGCAATACGGCGCATGGCTGGCGGACGTGGCGCGGGGTGACCTGGGTCCGTCATTCCAGTATCCGGACTACACGGTCAACCAGTTGATCGCACGTGCGCTGCCGGTGTCGCTGCTCAATGGCGGACTCGCGTTGTTGCTGGCCTTGCTGGTGGGCATTCCACTCGGTGTTTTCGCCGCGCTGCGTGCGGGGCAGTGGATGGATCGCGCGTTGATGCTATTGGCAGGACTGGGGCTTGCGATTCCCAAGTTCGTGGCGGCGCCGTTATTGGTGCTGCTGTTCGCGGTGACGTTGAACTGGTTGCCGGCGGGCGGCTGGGGTGAGTGGCAGAACATCGTGCTGCCGGTGATCGCGCTCGCGTTGCCCAACTTGGCGTACTGCGCGCGCCTGACGCGCGCATCGATGCTGGAAACGCTGTCCGCCGATTACCTGCGTGCGGCGCGCGCACGCGGATTCTCGGAATCACGCCTGCTGTTCTCACATGCGCTCAAGCCAGCGTTGTTGCCGGTAGTCGCGTGGCTGTCGCCGGCCTTGATCAACGTGGTGACGGGTTCGGCGGTGGTGGAGCAGGTGTTCGGCATTCCCGGCATGGGCCGCTATTTCGTGCAGGGCGCGTTGAACCGCGACTACACGCTGGTGCTGGGCGTGGTGCTGGTGGTCGGCGCGTTGATCGTGTTGATCAATACGCTGGTGGACATGCTGCGTGCGTGGCTGGATCCGCGTCTGGAAGACGTTTCGTAGTCGCCGATTTGTAGCCCGGGTAAGCGCAGCGCACCCGGGAGTTGGCCTTGCACTGAAACTCTTCGTTCCCGGGTGCGCTGCGCTTACCCGGGCTACGCTTGGTTGATCAGAAGGCGAGCATGGCGGCTCTGATCGCCAATGCAAACAGCACCAGTGACGAGACTAAGAACACCGCGAAGCGAAGGGTGATGCGGTTGGTGGTGGTCTGCACCAGGCTGTGCACGATACGCAGGATGACGTACGCCCACGCGAGATTGAGGCTGATTGGGGATTGGTCGCCGAGCACGGCGAGGCCGAGTGCGGTGGCGTAGAACAACGTGGGTTGTTCCATCAGATGGTTGTAGTTATCGGCCTTCCAGCGCACGTTCGCGGGAAGCTGAGACATCTGTTCGCCGCGAGGCATCATGGGATCAAGCCGCATGCGCATCTTGATGATGGCGGGTATGCGCGTGGCGTACATCCAGGCCCAAATCAGTCCGGACCAGAGAACGAGTACGATGACCGGGGCAACAATGGGCGCGGTGTTTGGCATTGCGTGCTCCTATGAATTCAGGAATCCAGGGTGGAATCAATGCAACTAACCCTGATGAAATTACGAATCTGATTGAACCACGAACGATCACCACCTCATGACGTCATCCCGGCGAACGCCGGGACCCAACTTGACGTGAAGGATATTCCCTTGGAAAGCGTCGTGTTCAACAAAGGATCAATTTCTTTATGGCTAGCAATGTAGCCCGGGTAGAGCGTGGCGGCTTTCAACAGCGAAGCTCTACGCAGGCTACGCTGGCTACCGATCCGACTTGGATGAAGTGTTGGGCCGCACCGCGCGAAGAATGAGCTCTGGGCTGGCTCCTTTGCACTCTATCTCCAGAGATTCACCGGGGGCCAATCGCGCCTTGATCGTAGGCGCGCGATCCATATGAAGCCACCCTTTGAGGAAGCCACATTGGTCGCCACTGCGATTACACCCCGCCTCAATCTGGTACGAACCCGGGCGCAAGTAAACAGGATGACGATAGTCGGATGTGCCGACACGAAACTCTCGTGTTTCGCCGGTCGGCATTGCCATAACAGACCATAGCGAGACAGCCGGCTCCCCGGAGTCGCAGATTGCGGAACGGATGCTTGCCGAGTACTGCGGAGACGCCTCAAGCGAAATTCGCGAAACGCAGCCAGAAATGAGCAAAATACAAAGGGCAGCGAGTAATCTCATGCGGCCAGACGCCTAGATTGAGCTGGCCAGTATTGGATTGGCACAGAAGCCTACATTACCCAAAACCAACCGAAGTTAGAGAACCTGATGCGGGTTCGAATTGAATGAATTGTTAGGCCTCATCCTTGACTCTTGGAACTATATTAATAAATCCATCCTTGCATCTGAGCTCGTAGTCCTTGTTCGCCTCGAATCTGTACACAATCGACGGCGCTCCATGCATACCTAGAATTCCATCTGGAAGAGTTGGACACGCATGTGTAATTACGTGCTCTCCAGGAAGCAGCAGCACATATCCTCCACCGAGACTGAAAGTGTTATCAATACCCAAAATTGTTCGGCCAGTAGGCAGCTTGAAGTCGCCATCGCCATCCTCAATGAATAGTCGAGAAGAAGTCTCCAGATACTCCGTGCTGCCGCTCTGGCTGGATGTCGTGGTGCATCCAACAATCGCAAAGGAGAACGCGCAAACAAGGATATTCTTCATGACGCCTAACTCCGACTAACCCACATCCCCACCATCAACCCGACCAAACCCCAGCCACCCATTCACCACTGCGCGCGCTTCGTCCACGCCTTGTTTGGATTCGCCGGAGAACGTCTGCACGCTGACGGTGTCGCCGAACTTCGAGAACAACTCCTTCTTCACCGCCTGCAACGCATTGCCCTGCTGCCCGCGACCCAGCTTGTCGGCCTTGGTCAGCAAACCGTGTGCTGGAATGCCGTTCTCCACCGCGTAGCTCAGCATGTGCTGGTCGTATTCCTTCAGCGGGTGGCGGATGTCCATCACCACCACCAGCCCCTTGAGCGACTCGCGGCTGCGGAAATAGCGATCTAGGAACGCCTGCCAGTGATCCTTCAGCTCGTGCGGCACCTTGGCGTAGCCGTAACCCGGCAGGTCGACCAGGTACTTGTCCTGCTCCACCTCGAAGAACACCAGCTGCTGCGTGCGGCCCGGCGTCTTGGACACGCGGGCCAGCGAGTTCTGCCGGGTCAGCGCATTCAGCGCCGTGGACTTGCCGGCATTGGAGCGCCCGGCGAAGGCGACCTCGTGGCCGATATCCGGCGGAAGCTGGCTGGGAAGGTGCGCCGCCAGCACGTATTTGGCTCTTTCTAGTGGATTTAGCATGTGCCTAGGATGGCACGGAGAGCGGTTGTTGGTTGTGGGTTCCTGGTTCTTGGAGGAGCGATCCAGCCCCTTACCTAGAACCAAGAACCTAGAACCTAGAACCGGCTCCCCCGCCCCGAATTGACCGCGCAGCCCCGCCGCGACGATAATTCCCCAGTTTCGCGGCCCTGCCACTTCGCCGCTTTTTCAGGTTTTTCGGAGCTTTAGCATGCGCCACGCTCGCGTTTTGGGACTTGCCGGACTGGCCATTGCGGCCGTGGGTGCGGT
>Ga0075163_10010820_pt1 | contig 11899 bp, 5 predicted proteins | sample JI1023141ADNA_FD_71478 | JGI IMG/M metagenome (GOLD analysis project Ga0075163, IMG submission 71478) | Wastewater effluent complex algal communities from Wisconsin, to seasonally profile nutrient transformation and Carbon sequestration -... | ecosystem: Engineered > WWTP > Effluent > Algae... | reverse complement strand
GGACCGGATGGACACAGGTTCGAGCCCTGTTATCAGAACAAATGGTGGACAGAAAAACTGCCACCTACAACGAAGTTTTCATCATTTTCCTAGGACATGCGATGAATACACAATAGAACGAAAACTGTGGTAGCGAAAGTAATCGCAAAAAGTATTCAATTTTACCGAAGTAATTGATTTTATGGATAGGTAGAATATTCAAGCATCAATGGGTCAAATTCTTTAGAGAAAAGTGCATTAGAAAGCGAAAGTTTGTATATATTTGTGTTGTGGATAGAATCGTTTTCTGCAACTAAAAAATTAAAACCATGAATATTAAGTTTATTACAGTTTTGTTATTGTTTTTAAACCTGAATATTTTCGGCCAATCAATTGAATATAAGCTTCAAGCAAATTCGGGCTTTTTTAGATTTTTGGGAGAATCAGCAGAAGAAACCGAACAAATAAATTATAATCTTGACAAAGAAGATGGTTATACAAACAATCCATACGGAAACAAATATGGATTGTCGTATGGTATATCTGCAAATATCACAAAAATTACCAAAACGAATTTAAGATTAGGCATTGACTTCGGATATGAAGTTTTAATAAGTCGAATTGATATAAAAGCTGTATGGCAGCATGGTGACAACATCAACGAAACTATCTCAGCAACGGGTAAATCGAATCTGAATTCAAGCTTTTTAAATCTTTTTCCGAGCATTGGTTATCAAATTTCAAGTTCATTCTTTAATATATTTCTCGATGGTGGGATTGATTTTGGATACTGCTTAAATAGTATAGAAAAAGGCAACGCGTATTCGAAAACAAGAGAATATGAAACATATAGAGATAGAAAAACTGTTGAACTTGATGTTCGTCCACGAATTCAAATAGGAATTCAAAAGAACAAGGTAGGAGGTTACATAGGATATTCTAAAGGACTGACAAATTATAAATCTGGATACATTGGTGGAACAAATGAAGCTTATAGTGAAATGATTCGAATGGGTATTACATATAAACTTTTAAATTAGGCCGCAAAGAACAATGCACTGGACTGTCTGACTTGCTATCGCTGCGTCCGTGGCCAATATTAGGTGCGCTCTCATGAAGATAAAAAACGAGAATAGAATATTTCTTTGTATGAATGCTAAAAAAAGTGGGAGATGATATATATTTGTGTTGTAGTTAAAAAAGTTCTGTTTAATAATAGTTGTGATTAAAGAAATGCGCTGATGAATAATACAATATTTGGTTTTAATATGAAAGGTTTTGGGCCATTGGTTTTCTTATGTATCATTGGGCTATATGGATGTTATACTACATCGAAGAATTTCGCTTCGAAAGGATCTTGTAAAACATATTCTTGGAGTGACGTAGAATTCCAACCACAAACAATAGCGCCAACTTTAATAGCATCAAAGTTTAAGAACCAAATTGATTCTTGCCAATCACTATTGTCAGTATTCGGATCTGAAGATGGGAATAAAAATTTACCCATAGTAGAATACAGAAAAATTACGTATAGAGCTATTAATTTGAGTCCGGTAGAAAAACTTTCAAGGTTTAATAAAAATATTAATATTTCCTTCATGCTAGGGGTAAATAGTAAAGGAATTCCTATTTCTTCTGAACTATTGGAGTCCTCGATTCCTTATAATGATGTAGTAAAGGATTTTCAATTTATGACCATCAATTATATTTTTGAGCCTGATAGTACTCAAGGAGAATGCCCAGTTTACTGTAAACTTCGTTTTATTATAAACCATGAATCAAAAATAAAAACATTGGGAATTAAGTAGATGGCCCCGTTCCAGTTCCTTCTCTTCGATGCCACGTTTGGGTCATCCTATTTCTAAACTTCTCATACACAAATCGTTATAAGTATAAAAGACAACAGAACAGACAAAGGATTATCAAATGGCTTAATATGTGCGATTATCAAAATATTAAAAATAGCATGCCTACAAATGGATAAAATAGTTATTACGGGTAGTAGTGGAAGAATTGGCCGAGCTTTGCATTGGAAGCTTTGTGGAAATTTTCATGCACAAATGATAAATACTTATCTCCAAAACGCCGTTGAACATGAACTGTGGCAGTGGGCCAGACTTACTGATTGAGCAGTCCAAGTGTGGAGTTTTAGTGAGTATTAGATTTATTGAGTGGTCAAAGTAATCACAAAAAGTACTCAATTTTAGCACAGTAATTGATTTTATAGATAGGTAGAATATTCAAGCATTAATCGGTAAAATTCTCTAAAGAAAAGTGCATTAGAAAGCGAAAGTTGTTATATATTTGTGTTGGTGATAACATATTACCTGCACGTTATGAATACACCACTTGCAATATCAATAAGTTTATTATTTATAAGTTGTGACCACAGATTAACCATTCCAAATGATTTTAGAACTGTTTATCAAACTGATTCAACTTCATTTATTGAGTGGACTGATGGGAAAGTTTATTATCGGTCTTCAAAACCAATTGAAAATTATTATATTGACAATAAAACTTATACAAAATGGAAAAGTGAAAAATATATCTGTTTAAGACACTCAAATGGAAGTGATGCTTGGACCGATATTATTCTTCCTTTTAAAAATAATAATTATAGATTATTTGAAAATGCTTTGGAATATGACAATAGGAATGACATTGTAGTCTTTGAAATTGATTCAGCGAATTTCAAGCTAATTGCTGAAAATATTGAGAGTAGACAAAGAGAATTTATTGGTAAAGATTGGCTAAATTGCGAAAGTGTATTTCCTCATTATTGTATTGATAGTTTAAACATTAAAAACAAAGTCTTGTATATCGAATGGGTAACACCGAATTTTATAGACAAATCAAATAAAAAGGAAATAAAAACAATTAACCTAAAGATCTAAAAATGCAACTTGTAAATATGGTATTGCCAAATCGCGAGGAGCAAACAAACAAACAAAATTATTAATTGAAGTAAGGATTTTACAAAATGATTTTTGAGCCTAAAATATTCTTTCAATCCTATCAAAAAGACTACCATAAAGTCAAAGCCATTTATCTAAAAAAAATGATAGAGAACTTATCTAAATATGGTGAGGAGTTTTTTGAAAAGGAATTAAATGAAGATAAATTGTCTGAATTTAGACTCACACTTAAAAGTGATTTGCGACAGACATATTTTCATGCAATAGAAACATTCTTTGAACTCTTCTTTGCTCTAAATCCCAAGGATAAACAAAAATATGATGATGAGTTTGTTCTTTTTACATTAACTTACTCTAACTGGCAGGAGACTTTCAAGCGAATTAAAGAAATCGCAGAAAATGAAGATGCTCTTGACTTCTTAGACGAGAAGATCATGTTTCTTGGATGTGATATCACGATAGGTCATTATCTATTTTACATGGGTATATTTTCTAATGACAAATTTCCTCAAGAAGTTTTTGAGAATATAAAAGAAAGTATTGAGGCAATTAAATATGGAATTAGAACCATTGCGACTGACTTTACAAAAAGGGAAGAATACAATGCTTATAAGCACGGACTTCGTATTATTCCATCTGTATCAAAATTCATGATTGCAGACGCTAATACCATGGAAGTAAAAATGGAATTGGATTTAAGTGAATCAATGTCATTCTATGTAAAAACAAAATTGCCAGATGAGCTTAAAGTTGTAACTAAAGTTTTTGATGCCGAAAGAGATTATCAAATGACATATTTTTGTTCAAACTTAATTAACCATTTAATTTTTTATAGGCGGATTGCAATGAAATTTGAGAAAGACAATGAGAAATTCACCAAAATTCCTATTACATTCTTTAGTAAAGAACAGATTGAAAAATGCAACATAGTAAATGTTGACATTGCCGATATGGTTTACACAGTTACAAGTGATCAGAATTCATCAAACAAAAGTAAGATTAAAAATAACATATCTACAAAAGAAACATAGAAGGGCAACAGCATATCTTTATGCCTATTCAGTTGATGAAGTCCAAATGTAGGTTAAATAGACAATTTAATATTCTACTTCATTTCAAATTTTGTGCTATTATTTATGGCTTTTGTTCAGGGGCTCACCAAAATTAATATAATATGTATTGCTTCCAATAAATGTAGAATCCAATGCACCACCCAACATCAAAAATCACCAATCCAAAATCCATCTTTCCCCAAAATAAAAAAAAGCCCGATTTGAAAACTCAAACCAGGCTTTAACTCTAAAATTATGTACTCAAAACGCTATTTGCTAAGTCGTAACATCTTTTTGGATGCTTTCTCACCATTCCATTCCATCTCATAAAACATCACACCTTGCGTATTGAAGTCATCAGCATTAAGCATGATTTCGTTACTGCCTTTAGGGTAATGATTCACTATTGTTTTGATGACCTTACCAGTGATATCATAAATCGTCAAACTTGCTTCTCCAGCTTCTGGTAGCGTAAAGCTGATAGTGGTCGATGCCGTAAATGGATTCGGATTGTTCTGTGCCAAGGCAAAGATATCATCCACACCTTTTCTAAAGCTAAGACCTACATCCATTTTGTCCAAGTTTTGTGTATAGGCTTCAGCGTGTGTGATGTCAGATGAGATATTCAAGATATTATTTACCGTGTTATTTGCTAGAGCTTTGAATTCTAAGGTAAATAGTACATCTTGTTTTTGTAAGGACAATCCATCATGATCATTCCAGCTAAAGGCGATAGTACCGTCTTTGATATGGAAGTTATCACTCGATATGTTCATGGATCCAGATTCAATATTAATGAATTCAAGGGCTTGTTCGTCAAAATTGAAGGTCCATTGCGCACCAGCGATTCCTTGGAAGTTGTCAGATGTAAATGCGATCTTGACCAATTCTCCTTTCTCAAAAGACTGCTCTGTGGTAACGAATGTCAATCTTTGTGCTGCACGGCTTTCGGTATTTCCACCATCAATGTTTACGATTGCCGAACCATTAATATCACCAATTTTAACTGCTACAAAATTGTTTTCAGGTGTCGAGATATCTTCAGATTCCAATTGTACAAACTCATTGGTCGTAAAGATATCGTTCATCTCATTGAACTTGGCAGACTTATCGAAAAACCTCCATGACGTGTTTTTAGGGAATTTCGTCGTAACACCAAGGATGAGTTTTCTCAAATCTACTAGGTCAGTTGCCGTGATTTTTGAGTCGTTATTGATATCGGCTGCTTTGTATTTATATGGCGAATCTAATTGACTCAAGCCAAGGATATGTCGCTGGATCAATACCAAGTCTAGGGTCGAAACACCGTTCAGCGGATCTACATCATGCGATGGTGTCACCTTATAGCTTGTATTTGGCGTAATCCCTACAAATTCATAATATCCTTTATCGTCCGTCAATGTGGTTTGTAACTCATTGATGATGTTATTCTGAAGGCTCATTTCTACATTGGCAACCATTTGATTATCTTCCGTACCTACGAATCCTGCGATTCTAGATCCAGTACAAGCTGTGCCATTGGCCTGAATATATAACTTCACAGTACAGAAATCGGTATTATTGCCTTTATCCCAGACACTCATATCTTCTTCATTTACACCTAGATTGTCACAAGTGTAAAGTTTGGCAGATGAACAAGTCGAAGGCAACCATCTTTGGTATTGACCGCTCTTATAGCCATCTAACAGTGCTGTAGAAGTCGTTGGCCAGTTACCTACAATGGTTCCGTTTTTGTCAAAGAGTACTTCAATATTGGTCACTGGTGGTCTGAATCCATTGAAGGTAAATTTCAATCCACATGTCGAAAGCGGACAATTGTCAGATGATCCTTTGTCAAAATCTTTTGCCCATATTTCTACCTGACCGGTATTCGGCATGATCACGGTCGTCAATTCAGATATACAATAAGGCGATGGTTTCTTGCGATCTACCACATTGAAGATATAGAAGCAAGTGGAGAAATTACCACACATATCTTCTACAACCCAAGTGATTTTATGTGTTCCAACAGGGAATTGACCTGATGCATCGCTACCTGATCCATTGATAAACGGTGCTACACCATCATTATTGGTATCAATGGTATATGTCCATTTCAATTGGGCCGCTGGTGTACAATCATTGGCTGTATTTGTGAGTACTACGTGTACTGCACAATTATCGGCGAATGTTTCTGTATCTTCTTTACTGCATTTCTGTATGACTGGTGCTTCTTTTTCTGATACGGCTATTGTCTGTGTGAAAGTCCACATATTGGTACCCAAAACAGGTACATTAGGGTATGGCACACCATTTACATCGGTATTTGGTCCGAATTTGCACCAATCTATTACCGTCCATTTTCTAAGTATTTTGAAACAAACACCATCTACAAATGGAACGATCTGATCTTCATAATTTTTTGCAACCAAACTACATGCACCGTTGCCCAATTCTGGTTCACCAGTTTTGGCAGGATCTGTATCTGAATTCATACAACCTGTCATTGACCTAGGCTCCAGATTTTTCCAGGTAATGCCATTGGCGTGTGGTGAAGGTGCTGTATATAAGACAGGTCCTTGATATGGTGTCAATTTTCTGACGTTAATGATTTGCGTGCAAGATGCGGTATTTTTGGCTTTGTCGGTCACGACAAATACTCTTGTTAAGGTACCTTGACCACATTCATTGATTGTACCTGTCGTTGTCCAAGAAAGTTTCAAGTCACTACAATTATCGCTATAATACGGCGTAGTAAGCGGTGTAACTGAATATACTGGTTTGCCCAATGCAGTCGCCGAAGTATCTGCTGCACAATTTATGGTAACAGACAAAGGACATGTAATCACCGGCGGAACTTTATCTTGGACATTTGTGATGACCATACAAGAATTGAAATTGCCTGATGCGTCCATCACTCTTAGCTCTACCATCACATCTTTGCCTACATCTTCACAACAAAACTCTACAGATGGACCGTACGGATTGGAAGCTTCATTGGTAGAACCATTAGAATTGCATCCAGCTGTCAATCTTCTTACTGAGAAGGTCACTGCTGAACAATTGTCATGACTTCCATCATCAAAGGTTGCCGCATATATCAACGCTTTGCCATTATGAGTAAGAGTCACTACTGTATATTCATCACATACCGGCGTTGGTTTTATTTTGTCAATCACGGTGACTTCTGTAAAGCAATATGAAATATTATCACATGCGTCTTTTATGGTATATTTCAACCATGTTTTTCCTATCGGAAGCGATAAAATTTTAACTGTTGTGCCGCTATAGACTACATTATCTTCAATATATTGGCCATCCACAGGTGCATTTCCTGTCTTGTCAGCCAATAAATAAGCTACTGTCCAAGTTGTTGTATTGCAGTCACTAATGACTATCGGTGCTGGTACTGTAAAGTCTGCATTACACTCATGATCTTGGGTGAAAATTTCGAATACCTGATCTGCGGCGCAAGATACAACAGGTGCTACTTTATCTTTGACAGCAATGAGTTGGCTGTATTTTTTGATTAATCCGTTACACCAATCAAGTACAGTCCAATCTCTAACTATTTTATATGAATTGCCACATAGCGTTATTTCTGTATCGTGATAGGTCACATTTACCTTACAAAATGTATTGGAAGTCAATCCCGCTGAAGATACTGTAGCAAGATCTAGCCCTGCAATCTTAGGAAGACCTGTTTCTGCTGGATCTGGTTTGCCATTGAAATTATAATCCCACGAAGGGTTGGATGGCGCTATTCGACAGCTCAATTCCAAATGGGCTGGCCACTGAATGTTGTTGATATTGACTGACTTATAATAAACTTTGAATGTACATGGTTTAGAAACATTACCATAAGTATCAGTCGCAACATAAGTCAATTCTCTAATAGCAATGATACTATCAAGTCTGCCACATTCCATTTCTGTAAAAATATTGCTTGTAAGCGCAAGTTTCGCATTAACATCGCAAGCATCTTTGAAATACGGTGCCGGTGGCATAAATGTATAATTAGCACAACTTACCGTATAATCTGCTGGACAAGTGATGACTGGCGGCAATTTGTCTTCAATCTTGATTTTACTCCAACAAGAATTACCATTGAGGATGTCAATCGCGTACACGGTAATATATTGACCGATATAAGCGGACGTTATTGGATTCGGTACGTTATTGCCTTGAGCATCTACCATCTTTATACTTATTCTCGACTCAAATCTAGGGTCTTCAAGTACCATATCGGGTGTAATCAACGCTTGACAATTATCATCAAGCGAAATATTTACTAAATCATTACAAGCCAATACAGGTTCGCCATCGATGTCAATAGCGGCTATAGCTGAAATCATGGCACAAGTACGAGTCGCATCTGATGATTCAAATGTAAGTATCCTGTATTGTTTTCTATCGTATTCAGGTGTAACTTTGTCAATACAATATTCTGTGCCAGTTGCTCCTAAGATGTCAACAAATACATTGTTTATTTTCTCTTGCCATTGAATAGATAATGGAACGCCTAAGGAATTGTCAATTTCTACTTCAAAACAAAGATTTTCTTGATCGAGTATAGCAATTGCATCTAGTGGTTGTTCGATTATTGATGGCTGAGGTGTAAAGTCTAGTGTTAATACCGATACGCCAACGCATCCATCAGGAGAAACCAATCTGCCAAATATTTCTACACTTTGGTTAGAAAATACTCTTAAGTCTCCATCAGGAGTGATTTTGCCATTTGATGAATTTGCACCACCATTACCAGATGAAAAAATCAAATTTCCAGTAATGATGTTAGTACCCATCATGGCGTCTATGTATGTATTATGTATTGAAGCCAGATCATTTCCTGTATCTCCATTTGCTATACCATCACCATTTCCGGTTGGATCCATTTCGTCTGCAATTGCAGATGTGGACAAGCTTATACCTTGGAGTCTTTCTGCTTCGGTGACACATTCGTCTCTATTTGCCGTAAGGCCTTGGAGCTGACAAATACTTACAATGGCATAGTCCCATTTATCTTCATCATCCTTGTCGTCACTCAGTTGACATTCATCTGAAAGTAAACCAACGTTACCTTCATCACATATTTCATCATCCTTTTCAGGTAGTCGGTCATCAGGGTCTATACTTGTTGGTATATCATCTTGGTCTATTGGATTGTCCTTATATCTATAAGACGATTCAAACGGTACTTCACTTTGCGCCCCAGTAACTTTGGACCAGTTTATCATGTTCTGGCTGGTCGTATTTTCATTGATGATAAGAATAATTTTTATTGTTTCTTTTGTGCCTGCATCTATTCTTGAAATAGTCGTATAAAAATTGCTTGAACCATCAGGAAGCCATTCTTCTTCATTTCCAGTGATGGCAACGGTATTATCATTGGAATTAAATTGCATATTGGTATCCAAAATATCAGTTACAACCACATTGGTGGCATTGACGGTACCTTGGTTAAATACTTCGATATTGAATGTTACGGTGTCTCCTGGATAATAAGCTTTGTTGGGCAATGCTACGGTTTTCCTTATTGCAAGGTCAAAACAAGATTCGATAATAATACTAGATGTACTAGTATGTGAACAATTATTTTCATCAGTAACCACCACATTTATAGTTGCAATGCCAGGCTTGAGACACCATGATGTAAAATCAAGTGTTTGTGTATTAAGATCGCCTGTAAGATTATCTACAGTTGCATTTGTTGTACCAGCATCGACCATTGTCCAGGCATAAGTATAATTGCCAGTTCCACCTGAAGTTGATAAAGAAAGTTGTGTGTCAAAATCCAAACAAACGGTCACAGGATCTAGTGTTGCGGTCACAGGTGTCGGTTGATTGACAGTGATGGAGCAAGTGGTAGTACAATTATTTGCGTCGGTGACAGTCAGTCCATAAGTACCAGCTGACAGTCCGCTAATACTTGCCTCCGTGCTAGCTGTTGGACCTTCGGAACTTCCGTTACTCCACACATATCTGTAAGGAAGTGTGCCACCAGAAATCGTTGCTGTTACAGATCCACTTCCATTTTGGAAACATGTCAGATCGGTTTTATCTAGTGCACATGACAGTTTTTGTGGTTGTAAAACTGTAAATTCACAGCTGTCCACACAGCCATTGCCGTCACGGACGAAGACCTTAAACGTTTTGGAAAGGATGGCAGGATCTATTCCTACACCTAGATTTGTGAAGGTATTTGATATCTGGAATGGCCCATCTTTACTTATCAAACTATAACCGAATGGTCCTATTGCATCTGGACTGACCGATATAGTCCTTGACAAATTCTGATTACCAAAACAAGAAAGGATAGTATCTCTCGGACTACAAATTATGCCGATTGATGGATAGGTTTGAATGACAACAGTATCAGTAATATTACAAGTCAATCCACCATTATTCAAAGGTGGCGTTGTCACTGTAATCAAAAAAGTATCAGCAGGAAGATTGTCTTGATATCTACCTGTTCTAATTTCGCCAGTTACAAGGCCTTCCCAATAAAAACTATAACCTGTATAATCAGTTTCTCCTTCGATATTTACATTTACCTCAGCACTGCTGACCCCAAAACAGTTTGCATCAGACAATACTTCAGAATTTACAACAGGAAGTTTTAGTACTTCAATAGTACCAGTGTCTCTATTGAAACATCTATTGTCTTGATACACTTCGAGAATATATTGTCCTGTTTTTTCTGCATCAGGAATCGTTAATGAGCTACTACTTCCGAGTACTACATCAGGAAATCCGGTCTCATGAAAATACCATGTATATTTCAAATTGGTAGAGCCATCTGTACTAGAAGCACTTGAACTTAAAGTTATTTCTTCTTTTTCACATACTTGCGAGTCAAATTGGTTTATTGCAACCCTTGGATAATCCAAAACTCTTATCGTGGTGGTAGATGTCTTTGTGCAAACCAATCCAGAAGCATTCGTTTGGGTATATTTATAATTGTACACATAAGGTGTATTGAGCGCTAAGCCTGTATTATCCATTAAGAAAAAGCGGTTTGTTCCTACGTCTCTAAATGAAATGAGAGAAGAAGGACCAGTAAGAATACCGCCTCTTGGGTTTGCTCGCAATTCGAAAGTAGCTTGATTGCCACAAATTGGTTCTTCACTAGGTTGAAACTGCGGATTGATAGCTTGAACATCAAATAAAGCCTCATATTGCAATCCCGCCAATGTATAAAATATTTTGTAATTGCCTGAACCTCCAGTTGGATCAAAATAATATTTTCCGTTCACATCGGGGCCAGATATTCTGCTTGTTTCGTCCAAATTAGTATTTAATTGAATAGCAGTATAAGTACCACCTGTTGCTATCGGTGCAGAAGTAGTACAATTTACAGGACGTAACAACACGGGAGCGTCATTATCACAAGCTTCTGAAGTCAATAAGCAATATTGTAAAGCCTCAGGGGCTAATACAATCTGGAGAATTTCCTTATTTTTTTCGAAGGAAACCTCAGCAAATACGATCTTTTCAGGTTCACTTTCATAATTTGATAAAAGTTTTTCCTCAATTTTGGATGTTAAATCTGCATCTGAATAAAAATCAACATCAAAAATACTACCTTTCAACCCGTCATTATCGATATCGCCGTAGTTTGGATTTAATGATTTTAAAAGATCATATTCGAATGCTCCGTTTTCTACTGATTTTTCTGCAATCAATCTTCCACCTTTTGGAGAAAAATTGATGGTTTTTATTGGATTGGCAGATAATTTGTCTTGGATCCAACATCCATTTTTGTCCATAACCATGACTTCATGTTGTGCATTGGTTTCAAAGGAAGCACTTGATTTGTCATCCATATCTCCCATACCGTCGTGATCCCAATCAAAGGTATAGGTACCTGTACCACCTGTAACGCCAAGCTGCATGATTTGACTTGTCTTGCCATCAAATTTTACACCTATAGCCTCAGGGTTTATCTTAAGTTGGTCAGGCTCATTCAGT
>Ga0075163_10010819_pt1 | contig 11899 bp, 5 predicted proteins | sample JI1023141ADNA_FD_71478 | JGI IMG/M metagenome (GOLD analysis project Ga0075163, IMG submission 71478) | Wastewater effluent complex algal communities from Wisconsin, to seasonally profile nutrient transformation and Carbon sequestration -... | ecosystem: Engineered > WWTP > Effluent > Algae... | reverse complement strand
GACGCGCGCACCCGCAGCGAATTCCTGCGCTTCATCGATGTCGGCGGCAAGCGCTGACGACCGGCTCGACGTGCTGGTGGTCGGCGCCGGTCCTGCCGGGCTGACCGCTGCCACGTATCTCGCGCGCTTCCATCGGCGCTTCGTCGTGGTCGATGCCGGCAAGAGCCGCGCGCGCTGGATCCCGACCAGCCACAACTGCCCGGGCTTCCCGCACGGGATCGGCGGCGATGCCTTGCTCGACAAGCTGCGCGCGCAAGCCGCGGGCTTCGACGTGCGCATCGAGGACGGCCGCATCGAACGCCTGCAACGTGACGATGAGGGCTTCGTCGCGACCGCCGCCGATGGCCGTACATGGCGTGCGCGCTTCGTGTTGCTGGCCACCGGCGTGGTCGACGTGATGCCGGCGATGGACGGGCTGGAGGCCGGCATCGCCGCTCACGCGGTGCGTCTTTGCGCGATTTGCGACGGCTACGAAGCAAGCGATGCCGATATCGCGGTGCTGGCACCAGTGGATGTCGGCATCCACCACGCGGCCTTCCTGCGCAGCTTCTCGCGCACGGTCGCGGTGGTGCCTAGCGAGGTCGGCGAGCCTTCGCCCGAGTGCGCGCGGGTGGCATCGGAGGCGGGCATCGAACTGCTGCCGCCCGCACGGTCCATGCGTTGCGACGAGCACGGTTGCGAGGTCGAGACCGACGCCGGCACGCGCCGCTTCGACACGCTCTATCCGGTGCTCGGCAGCGATGCGCAGTCGCGGCTGGCCAGCGAGCTCGGCGCGGCGGTGGACGACAACGCCGAACTGGTCGTGGACGCGCGCATGCAGACCAGCGTCGACGGCCTGTACGCGATCGGCGACGTGGTCAGCGCGCTCAACCAGATCAGCGTGGCGATGGGCCATGCGGCGATCGCGGCGTCGGCCTTGCACGGCCGGTTGCCAGCCAACTGGCGCGAACAACAGGTTGACGCCTGATTTTGCCCGGATAAAATAGAGCCTCGTTTTGGAGGCCCCATGTCCAGTCCATCCTTGCGCTGCACCGCGTTTTCCGGCCCGCAGCGGATCGCCAGCGGTGAGCTGCGCCACGTCGCGATGAAGGCCAAGCAGGCCTACGACCTGCATCCCGACCGGCCGGTGCTGGTGTTCGACGATGCCGACGCACGCACCATCGAAGTGCCACTGGAGCTGCCCGCCGCCGACCTGCTGCGCCTGCTGGCGCAACCGCAACTCGCGTCCGGCGCCGAGGCCGCACCGGTACCACGCAAACCCGGCCGCCCGAAGCTGGGCGTGGTCGCGCGCGAGATCACCCTGCTGCCGCGTCACTGGGACTGGCTGGCCGCGCAGCCCGGTGGTGCGTCCGTCGCTTTGCGCAAGCTGGTGGAGGAGGCGCGCAAGGTGTCCTCCGGCGACGACCGCCGCCGCGCCGCGCAGGAGGCCACGTTCCGCTTCATGCAGGCGATGGCCGGCGACCAGCCCGGGTTCGAGGAGGCGTCGCGCGCGCTGTTCGCCGGCGATGTCGCCCGCTTCGAGGAGCAGGTGGCGCGCTGGCCGGACGATGTGCGCGACCACGCGACGTGGCTGGCCACGGACGCCTTCGGCAGCTGACGCCACGACTTGCAGTACAAATGCCTCTGGTGACTGTCTCCATTGCAAGAAATGGCGGCCAATCAGCAAGGGTGTTGCGCCACGCAATGCTGAAACACAGCGATGGGGTAATGGATGCGCGTTCAAAAAGACATCTCCGGCCACGGCATTCGCGACAACCATGCGCGGGGAAAAGTGGCGGATTTCCTGGCCGACAAGATCGAAGCGGGTAGCCAGCTATCGGTGGTATCCGCGTATTTCACGATCTACGCCTACGACGCGCTTGCGACGCAGCTCGATCAGATCGGTCACCTGAACTTCCTGTTCGGCGAACCTCGCTTCATTGCATCGCTCGATCCTGAAAAGACCGACAAGAAGGCTTTCAAGATCGAAGACGAGGGACTGGAGCTGGCCAATCGCCTCCAACAAAAGGATGTGGCCAGGCGTTGCGCCTCGTGGCTGCGCGACAAGGTGGAGATCCGCTCAGTTCGCCAGGCCAACCTGCTGCACGGCAAGCTCTACCACATCGATGACGGTCGGCGCGAGCACGCCTTGTTGGGCAGCTCCAATTTCACGCGCCGCGGGCTGGGCTTGTCTGACACACCCAATATCGAACTTAACCTGATCGTCGATGGCGACCGCGACCGGGCAGACCTCAAGCAGTGGTTCGATGAAATCTGGGCGGACGAAGCACTGGTCGCCGACGTCAAGGCAGATGTCCTGAGGTATCTGGAGCAGCTCTATGTCGACCACGCGCCGGAATTCGTCTACTTCAAGACGCTCTACCACGTCTTCGAACGTTTCCTGTCCGGGCAAGAGGCCGACGCCGCGCTGTTCGACCAGACCGCCATTGTCGACACCGACATCTGGAAAACCCTGTTTGACTTCCAGAAGGATGGCGTGAAAGGTGCCATCCACAAGATCAACAATCACAACGGCTGCATCCTGGCCGACAGCGTGGGGCTAGGTAAAACCTACTCCGCGCTGGCCGTTATCAAGTACCACGAGCTACGCAACCACCGCGTGTTGGTGCTGTGCCCGAAGAAGCTGCGTGACAACTGGACGGTCTATCTCGCCCAGAACAACAGCGAGCTCAATCCATTCCTCAAGGATCGGTTCGCCTACACGGTGCTCTCGCACACCGACCTGTCACGCGAAGTGGGTCGTGTGGATGGGATCGATCTGGCCACGCTCAACTGGGGCAACTTCGACCTGATCGTCATTGACGAGTCCCACAACTTTCGCAACAACACCAAGGGGAAGTACGACGAAGAGGGCAGTCTCATCCGCAAGAGTCGCTATGAGCGCTTGATGGACGACATCATCAAGGCCGGTGTCAAGACCAAGGTATTGCTCCTTTCGGCTACTCCGGTCAACAACGACCTTAAGGATCTGCGTAACCAGATGTACTTCATCACCGAAGGGCGCGACGCCGCATTGGCACAGACCTTGGGTATCCAGAGCGTCAAGGAAACGCTCAACGTCGCACAGAAAACCTTCATGGAATGGGCCAGGCGGTCAGGTGACCGAGATGCCCGTGACTTGATGGAACGACTCTCGGCGGGTTTCTTTACCCTGCTGGACGAGCTAACGATTGCCCGCTCGCGCAAGCACATCCAGAAGTACTACAAAGCCTCGATGGCACAGATTGGCCAGTTTCCAACGCGCAGGAAACCGGAGTCCGTGTTTTCGGAGATTGACCTCAAGGGCCGCTTCCTCTCCTACGACAAACTTAACGACGAGATCGACAACTACCAGCTTTCCATCTTCAAGCCGTCCAAGTACGTGCTACCCGCCTTCAAGGCGCAGTACGAAGACCACCGTATCCAGAACTTCAGCCAGGAGAACCGCGAGAAATTCCTCATCGGCATGATGAAAGTGAATTTTCTCAAGCGTCTGGAAAGCTCCGTACACGCCTTCGCCATCACCATGGAGCGCACGGTCAGAAAGATCGAAAGCCTGGAAGCGCGGCTCAAGCAATTCCAGCAACACCAGGCCAGTGCTGCAGAAGACATTCAGGCGGACTTCTTCGCCGAACCTGCGGAAGAGGACGAAGAGCTGGCCGAAGCCTTCCAGGCCGGCAACAAGCTCAAGTACCGCATGGAGCACATGGACGTTGCCGCGTGGCTGGCCGACCTCGCGACGGACAAACAGCAGCTCTCACTGTTGGCTGATGCCGCGCAGGCTGTCGATGCCGCGCGCGATGCCAAGCTGGCCGAACTCAAGCGGCTCATCGAGCACAAGGTGCGCCACCCCGGCACCAATATGCTGGGCCAGGAGAACCGCAAGATCATCGTGTTCTGTGCTTTCGCCGATACAGCTTCCTACCTGTTCGAGAAACTGGAAGACTGGTCTCGCAACACCTTAGGCATCCACATTGCGCTGGTATCCGGCGGCGCACGCCCCAACCGCAGCACTTTCGGCAAGGCCGAGTTCACTCACATTCTCACCAATTTCGCCCCGCGCGCCAAACAGCGGGCAAAGATGAAATCCATGCCGCAGGACGGCGAAATTGACCTGCTTATCGCCACCGATTGCATCAGCGAGGGCCAGAACCTGCAGGATTGCGACTACCTGATCAACTACGACATTCACTGGAACCCGGTGCGCATCATTCAGCGCTTTGGCCGCATCGACCGCATTGGCAGTCTCAATTCAGCGATCCAACTGGTCAACTTCTGGCCCACGCCAGACCTCAACAAGTACATCAACCTCAAGAACCGCGTCGAAGCGCGCATGGCATTGGTCGATATCGCCGCCACTGCCGAAGACAACATCCTGCAGGCTGAGGATCTAGAAGAGCTCATCAAGCAGGACATGCGCTACCGCGACAAACAACTACTGCGCCTGAAGGACGAAGTGCTGGACCTGGAGGACTTCAACGAATCCGTTGCCCTCAATGAATTCACCCTGGACGACTTCCGCATGGAACTGGCTACCTATATCGAGGCCAACCGCGAAAAATTGGAGCAAGCGCCGTTCGGCCTTTACACCGTGGTACCACCGCATGCCGATTATCAGATCATCAAACCCGGCGTCATTTATTGCCTGAAACAGCGCATCGATGCAGAGGGCAACGAAGCGGTTAACCCGCTACAACCCTATTTCCTCGTCTATATCCGCGACGATGGCCAGGTGCGCTACAACTTCACCGCACCCAAGCAAGTACTGGAGATTTTCCGCGCCGTTTGCCAAGGCCAGGCCGAACCGCACGCAGGGTTGTGCAAGCTATTCGATGAAGAAACCACCCACGGGCAGGACATGAGCCGCTACAGCGACCTGCTGGACAAGACAGTGGCCGCCATTGCTGCGCAGTTCGGCCGCAAGAACGCGGGCAACCTGTTCACCGGGCGGGGTGGCAAGCTGCTTGGGAGCAACAACATTATCAAGACCAGTACCGACTTCGAACTCATCACCTGGCTGGTCATCAAGCAACAGGCCTCCGAAGAGGGGGGCAAGGCATGACCGGTAAGCAGATCGGGACGCCCCAGGACGCCGGATTTGTCGATATCGCACAACTGATCGCGGTCGCCCGTCAGCGCGCCGTACAGAGGGTCAACACCACCTTGATCGAGCTCTACTGGCAAATCGGTGAACGCATCAGCCACAAGATCGCTGCCGCCGAATGGGGCGATGGCGTGGTGGATCAGCTTGCCCGCTATCTGGCGCAAAGCCAGCCGGGGCTGCGCGGCTTCACCCGCTCCAACTTGTTCAGAATGAAGCAGTTTTACGAGACGTACGCCGGCAACGAGATTGTCGCGCCACTGGTGCGACAAATCCCGTGGACGCATCACCTCATCATTCTTGGGCAGAGCAAGCGCCCCGAAGAACGCGAGTTCTACCTGCGGCTGGCTGTGCAGGAAAAATGGAGCAAGCGCGAACTTGAACGCCAGTTCAAGACGGCACTTTTCGAGCGCACCGTTCTGGCCCCGCCAAAAGTGTCAGTACCATTGACACAAATTCACCCGGCGGCTGTCAGCGTCTTCAAAGACAGCTATCTGCTGGAGTTTCTTGACCTTCAACCCCGCCACATGGAAGCCGACCTGCATCGCGGCCTGCTGCTGCGACTCAAGGACTTTCTGATCGAGCTGGGGCGCGATTTCTGCTTCGTGGGCAGCCAATATCCCGTGCAGGTCGGTGGGCGCGATTTCGCGCTGGACCTGCTGTTCTTCCATCGCGGCCTGAATAGCCTGGTCGCCATTGAATTGAAAGTGGCCCGCTTCGAGCCGGAATACCTGGGCAAGTTGAACTTCTATCTGGAAGCACTGGACCGGGACGCCAGGAAACCGCACGAGCATCCGGCCATCGGCGTGCTGCTGTGCGCCAGCAAGGACGACGAAGTGGTGGAGTACGCCCTCAGTCGCAGCACCTCGCCGGCGTTGATTGCCGAATACCAGACCCAGTTGCCGGACAAAGCGTTACTGCGGGCCAAGTTGCACGAGTTTTACCAGCAGAACATGCAGGTGCTGGATGAGGATAAGGACGTCATCAATGAGTAATAGCACCCCACTCAGGCAGGCTATCAGCCAGTGCATCCAGGCCTTCGCCAGCCAGCCATTGCGCAAGGCCGCACTGTCGCTGTTTGCCGCACTCGGCTACCAGTCCGACCGCACGGTGGAAACCGCATCGGTTGCGGACTTCCGCGCGAAATTCGATCCCGAATCCCGGCTGGCACACCCCGCCGCACTGATCGAAAGTTGGCGATCCGCTGAGCTGTTGTTCCAGCTGACCGATGAAGAGTTGTCCAGCAACACGTCATTGTTCAAAGACGATGAAGTTCGCACATCGCTGTTGCAATCGTATGTATTCATCGCGATCGAACTGAGCGGCACAGACTATGCCCGTGGCAAGTTGGCCGGCATCACCCGGCAAATCAATCGCATCTTCCCCATGCCCGTCATGGTGCTGTTCAAGATCGGTGGAAAACTCTCAACCGCTGTCATCAACCGCCGCCTGAACAAGCGCGACGAGAACAAGGACGTACTGGGCAAGGTCACGCTGATCCAGAACATCGCGATTGACAACCCACACCCCGGGCACCTGGACATTTTGACCTCGTTTTCGCTGGTCGAACTGACCGGAGGCCGCCGTGCTATCCAGAACTTCGATCAACTGCATGCCGCCTGGGAAGACGTCTTCAACGTCGAGCTGCTCAACAAGCGGTTCTATGAAGAACTCTCCAATTGGTACTTCTGGGCGCGTAAGCAGGTCAGCTTCCCAGACAATTTGGAGCGGGATGAGGCTACCCGCAACGCCACCAGCGTGATTCGGCTTTTAACCCGTTTGATCTTCTGTTGGTTCCTGAAGGAAAAGGATCTCATTCCCGACCGCCTGTTCGATCAACAGGAAATGGTCAAGATGCTCACGTCGCTGGATGACGACGCGAGCAGTTACTACCACGCCATCCTGCAGAATCTGTTCTTCGCCACGCTCAACCAGCCGATGAACACAAACGGCAGTGAGCACCGCAAGTTTGCGGTGGATGGCAAATTCCATGACAACCGCACCCAGCACGGAGTCAAGAATCTGTACCGTTACGCCGCTCTTTTCGCCAGATCGGAAAAGGCGCTGTCATTGTTCGAAGACATTCCGTTTCTCAACGGAGGCCTATTCGCTTGCCTCGACGTGGAGGACGATGCCGGCAACGTGCAGTATGCCGACGGCTTCTCGCGCAATCCTAAAATGCAGCCACACGTACCCAATCGCCTGTTCTTTGCCGAGATCCAGACGGTTGATTTAAGCGGTAAGGACGATTTCGGCGACGCCAAAAAGAAAAAGGCCAAGGTGCGCGGTCTGCTGCACATCCTTGCGGGTTACAAGTTCACCCTGACTGAAAGCACGCCAGTTGAACAGGAAATAGCCCTCGATCCGGAACTGCTGGGCCACGTGTTTGAAAACCTGTTAGCTAGCTACAACCCCGAAACGGGCGAGAGCGCGCGCCGCCAGACCGGCTCGTTCTATACGCCACGGCCCATTGTCGAGCACATGGTGGATACGACGCTCAAGGCGAGCCTGGCCGATGCGCTATGCCAGCGCCTGCCCGTCACCAGCCGCGCCGATGCCGAAGCCGGGCTGGACATCTTGTTTGCCTACACCGAAAAAGCCCATGCCTTCACTCAAGCCGAATGCAATGCCTTGATCGCGGCGATCGATGCGCTGAACATTCTCGACCCCGCCTGTGGTTCTGGTGCTTATCCCATGGGCATCCTGCATAAGCTGGTATTCGTGCTTGGCAAGCTTGACCCCAACAACCAGCAGTGGCATGCCCGCCAGATCAGCAAGGCGGAGGACATCGAAGATGCACAGGCACGCGAGTCCGCTATTGTCGCCATCAACGCGGACTTTGCCGAAAATGCGCTGGACTATGGTCGCAAGCTGTATCTGATTGAGAACTGCATCTATGGCGTGGACATCCAGCCCATCGCCATCCAGATCGCCAAGCTGCGCTTCTTCATCTCCCTGATCTGCGACCAGAAGACCCACGCCGACAAGTCGCGCAATCTCGGTATCCGACCGCTGCCGAATCTAGAAACCAAGTTCGTGGCCGCCGACAGCCTGCTGGCACTGGACCCGACGGGCAGCAACGCCAGCATGGCCGAGAGCGAACAGGTAAAAGCGCTAAAGGCAACGTTGGCCGCGGTGCGCCACCGCTACTTTTCAGCACAGTCGCGCGACGAGAAAGCCCGACTTCGCAAGCAGGACGACAAGCTGCGCGCACAAATTTTGGATGCACTCGGAAAACTCGGCTTTGGCGGCGAGGTCGAGCGCAGGCGCGTGGAGTGGAATCCTTACGACCATCACGCCGTCGCCCCTTTCTTCGAGCCCGTCACCATGTTTGGCCCACGTCTGCAACAAGGCTTTGACGTGGTGATTGGGAACCCGCCGTATATCCAGATCGAAAAGTTCGATGCCGCGCACAAGCAAGCGTGGCAAAGCCAGCACTACAGCACCTATGCGGCGCGCGGCGATGTGTATTGCCTGTTTTACGAACGGGGTATTGGCTTGCTGAGACAAGGCGGCCAGCTGAGCTACATCACTTCGAACAAGTGGATGCGGGCAGGGTATGGCGAGGCGCTGCGGAAGTTCTTGGCAACGAAGGTGGATACACGTTCCGTGCTCGACTTTGGGATGGCACAGAACTTCGGCGCTGCCACGACCTACACCTGCATCGTGCATGCAGTTCGGTGCGAATCAGCTGCGGCAACGTTGGCCTGCTATGTGACGGATGATGTGGCTGCTATGCATGATCCCGGGGCGTATCTCTCCAGCAACGCAGTGGCGCGGAGCGACTTTGGTGCCGATTCTTGGGTACTGCTGTCAGCGGAGCGATACGCAATCAAACGCGTGGTAGAGGCGCAAGGGCAGTCGCTCGAGCATTGGCGTGTCCAGATTAATAGGGGACTAATCACAGGGTATAACGAGGCGTTCTACCTGACAGCGGTCGAACGTCGAGCCTTGATTGATGAGCATCCATCCAGTGATGAGCTGATCAAGCCGCTACTGCGTGGTCGCTTCATCGAGCGCTACAGTTCCAACTGGGACGAGAGCTACCAGATCATCGCCAAGTTCGGCTCCCACGAGTACTTGGAGAAAGATTATCCCGCCATCTTCAGGCACCTGTCGAAGCACAAACCGGCGCTAGAAAAGCGTGGCCAATGCACCTACTCACGTCAGAACAAGGCCGGCGCGAACAGGGCCTATGCTGGCCAGCACCATTGGCTGGAGCTCGATAACAACCCGGATGACCGTTACCTGGCTCTGTTCGAAAAGCCCAAGATCATCTACCCCAACATGACCAAATACCTGCCGTTCTATCTGGACACGGCGGAGCATTTCTACGGGAATCAGAAGTGTTTCATTGTCACCAGCGAGGATGAGTCCTTGCCGTATCTGGTGGCGGTGCTGAATTCGAATCTGTTTCGCTGCTGCTTCAAAGACAATTTTCCGGAGCTAATGGGGAACAGCTACGAGCTGAGCAAAATCTTCATGGACAAAGTGCCGATCAAGAAGCCGGACGCCGCGCAGGCGGCCTTGTTCGAGACGCTGGTGTCACTGGTACAGGCCGCCAAGGCCAAGGCGAAGACATGTGATGAGGCCGCGTACGCACTGGCAGGCGAGTTCCTCACCCAAGTGATCGATGCCTGCGTCATGGAGTTGTACTTCGCGACCCATATGGCCGAGCGCAAGCTCGCCATCACTGCGGCTTTGCATTCAGTTTTGCCCGATAGCGTAGCCACAATGAATCGGGGCCAACAGGCCGCAGCCGCACATGCTTTCCACCAAGCGGCAAACGACAGCAACCACCCAGTCCGCAACATGCTGCTGCGCATTCCTGCGGAAAGCCCTGAACTGCTAGCGGTGATTCAGCGAGAGGGTGCGGTATGAGCGCTCGTGTCCAGCACCTCTCTATCACGAATTTCAAGGCCTTCCGCGAGTTTTCGCTCAACCTGGAGGGCCGTCATCTGCTGGTCTATGGCGCAAACGGCGCTGGCAAGTCATCCCTGTACTGGGCGCTCTATACCTTTCTTCAAAGTGCCAAAAAGCCCAAAAACAGTATTGCCAAGTATTTCGACTCGGCAGATCACCAGAACTTGCTCAACTTGCACGAACAGAAGGAGGCAGATCCAAAGTTGGGCGAAATTGTGTTGACGCTGCGCGACACCGAAACCAGAAACGACACCACGTATCGCATCAGTCAGGCCGATCACGGCACCCTAAACCAGCCTGTCATTCTGAAAGGTGACTTGGCCAGCGATTTCATTACGTACCGCTTCTTCTTCGGCTTCTCGCACTTCCGCAACTCCGAGAAGTTCGACCTCTGGCCGTTGTTCGAAAAGGACGTTCTGCCGTTTTGCGTCAGCACCGGCGGGCAGGTTCCGCTTGAAATGTGGCAGCGCATCAAAAGCGGAGAGCCAAATCCTACGCGTTCATCGGGCGTTATCGGCGCTGACGCCTATGATCGTTTTCGCCAGAACACAGCAAGCTTTGCCGGCGTGATAACCGCAGTCGTTGAGGCAATCAGCACAGAAGCGCAGAAGTTCTACGACACACATTTCGCTGGAGACGACCCCGCCAAGGTCACATTGAAGCTGGCAGTCACTACGCCGCCATCTGCCACCGGCTCCAATCAACAGGATTTCAAGTTCACCCTGCCCGTCATCGAATTTGGCGTGCAGCTTGACGGCACCACGGTTACCAAGCCGCAGAGCTTTCTCAATGAAGCCAAGCTCACTCAATTGGCGCTGTCCGTCCGCTTTGCCGCCTCGCTGGTCAATCTGCACGAATCCGATCTCAAGTTGCTGGTGCTGGATGATCTTCTGGTGAGCCTGGACATGAGCAACCGCATGCTGGTGGTAGACCTCTTGCTGTCGGACACCTTTGCCAACTACCAGAGAATCATCCTTACCCACGAGCTGGGATTCTTCCGCGAGTTCAAACGTCGCATTGGCGACCGTCATCCCGATTGGCACTTCGTGCAATTGCAAGGTAATGCGGCACAGGTCATCAAGGCCATGAACGAGAAACGTGACCTTGAGAAAGCCGAAGACTATCTAAACGGCCATAACATCGAAGAGGCCGCGATGTTCTTGCGAAAAGCAGCAGAAGACACGGCGAAGCGCTATCGGGAATGGGCGGAAGGGAAGGCTCTACCACCGGGAAAGTTTTTCTCGTTGACCCAAAATCTGCGCGCCGCACGAAAAACCCTCCTCGAAGGGGTGCCTGCATCGCTCTACGAGCGGGTGCTGAAGGGTGTTCCCAAAGAGCACCGGGCGTTGTTTCTTTCGGCCGATGACGGCGATCTTGACGCTAATGCGATCCTCTCGCCAAAGGACAAAGGCATTCTCAAGTCGAAGCGAGCTGCACTTCGGAGCGCTCTGAATGATGATGGTTGGGCCAAGATGGAGGCGATAGAAGCCGTTGATCGCGTGCTGGAAATGACCGAGCGGGTGCTGAATCCGGCATCCCACGGAAGCGCTGTCCCGCTTTATGAAGCAGAAGTGCGCTGTGCCAAGCGCCTGATTGAGCGGCTGGAACAAGTGCTGAAGACATAGCAGCTAGGCGTTAACTTGACCGCGCTTCTGCAAAGTGTGATCTCAACCACTTACAGTTTGGCGGCGAATCTGAAGCAGAGAGAAATAGGAAAGCCATTCTTGATGGCAAGCAGAAGCTTGAAAGCTGGACCCCGGCATTCGCCGGGGTGACGAGAACACTTTCCAACAGGATTTCCTTGAACGCACCCCTGGCGACGAATCCATTGAACAACGGCGCACGCAAGGCCGCGCTGGTCTTCATCTTCATCACCGTGCTGATCGACGTGCTGGC
>Ga0075163_10010818_pt1 | contig 11900 bp, 13 predicted proteins | sample JI1023141ADNA_FD_71478 | JGI IMG/M metagenome (GOLD analysis project Ga0075163, IMG submission 71478) | Wastewater effluent complex algal communities from Wisconsin, to seasonally profile nutrient transformation and Carbon sequestration -... | ecosystem: Engineered > WWTP > Effluent > Algae... | reverse complement strand
TTACAAAGGGTGATTCCCATTGGCGTTGCACTCTCTGCTGAAAAGGACTTTAATCGCCTGCTCGAAACTCTTGTGATCGAAGCGCAGTCAGTAACAAATGCAGATGCTGGAACTTTATATCTTGCGGAAAACGATGAGCTTAAATTTGTAATTTTGAGAAATACGTCTTTGAGCATGGCTATGGGCGGGACGAGCGGAAACGCGATTCCTTTTTATCCCGTACGATTGCATAATGCCGATGGAAGTGAAAACCGTGCCAATGTAGCTTCTCATGCTGCGCTCACTCACAAACGCATCAACATTGCCAATGCGTATCAAGCCGATGGGTTTGATTTTTCCGGCACAAAGTCTTTTGATGAACGCACAAAATATCACTCCCAATCCTTTCTCACTATTCCACTGCTGAATAACGAAGAACGAGTCATTGGGGTACTTCAGTTGATTAATGCAAAGGATGCTGCCACAGGAGCCATCATTCCATTTACAGATGATGATGTGTTGGAGGCTTTGGTTCTGCTTGCCACCGCCGCCCTGGACGGGTACATCCGCGAGGCATCTCTGCGGCATGAAATTGCCCAGCTCAAAATTGAAATTGACGAATCCCGCCGCGCCCGTCAGGTGGCAGAGATTACCGACACAAGTTATTTTAGAGAGCTGAAAGATAAAGCGCAGCAGATGCGCGAGAGAAAAGATAAGTAGAGTAGTCCATCCTCAATTTCTTGATTCTGCAATTACCTCTTCAATAATGGAAGTCATTGTACGAAGATAACGCTCATACGTAAACTCCTTCACAGTTTCTTGTGCGAGTTCTTTTATTTTATGTACCGCTTCCTGATTGACAGGGTCATATACCCATTCAATAACATCGCAAAACCCTTTTAGTGTGCCATCTGTGATAATTCCATTAACATAACTTTGGATATAGTCTGTTACACCAAGCACATCTTTTCCATTTACGATACTAATTTTCCCAAACCGCATGGCATTCAAATAGGTTTGTTGACCAGACGATTTAGTTCCTCCAGAAACGAGTGGTGTTATCACCATATCCGCTTCACGCATCAAGCGAATAAACTCCAAATGTGGAACTTGGACAATCTCGACATTTGCAGGAATATCCTTACGCCCGCGCAATGTACGTGTAGCAATTACAAATTTACGATGCGGAAGTTGGCGGGCAATCTCCAATAATAAATCATAATTTCTGGATGGATTCCCCCCTGAGAAAATATAGCCATTGGTTGCAACTGCTCCAGCATTAACCTCTTCATCTGTAAAAGTGTAATTATAAATACACGCTCGCACCTTTTTATGTGGAATACCCCATAGCTGAGCAAAAATCTTTTCTTCTCCCAACGAATGAACTGCATAACGATCAATAGATGGGTCTGCCAAGCGAACCATCATTTTTTGAAAGGCATATTTAAGCGTCCCTCCTTTATTCCACATATCATCTGCCATTATGACGACAGGTCGTTTTGAGAGAAAGCGCATAAAAATACAAGCCAACAAATCTGGCTGAAATGGTCCACTGACGCTATCAAAAACCATCACCTCACAATGGCGTGCCCACTTCAACAATGTCCACATCCGCTGGACTGAATTAATAAATTCTTCTTTAAGATTACTTGCAGAAGGGAATTGTGCAAAAGCGCAATATGGTTCCAAACCAGATTTCAATGGAGGCAAATCAAGATCAACTGTAACAATATACTTAGGTTCATTCATATCTACTCCTCGCCTGGAAAACAGAATCTAACTTAAAATAAAATTATCTAAAGCTATTTTACTTATTTTTCGAAATTTTGCATATGACGGTACGCTAAAACACCTATCTGGTCCAAATCAGGAAAACCGTGTAACGTAAAGGACTAAAAACAGAGAACGATGAGTGTCTCAAATAGGATGCGGTGTGGGTATACAGCCTGAATAGGTTGCTCTGAAAGGAAAAAACTTAGCCACCTTTGCTATAGACCAACCCATCCGCGCCAAATTCTTAGTCTTTATCAAACATGCTATACTGCATTTCAAATTCTTCCATGTTTTTGCTTGTCTCTTCACTTGAAAAAGTAGAGCAAACAGGCGTAATAATTGAGCAAAAAGTACAGCCTACTTCAAAAACAATGGTAATGTGAAGGCTGATTGCATAAAACACATAGTATCCGCCGGTTCGATTAAAATAAAAAACCATTATTCTCAAGCATAAATTAGTTAAGCCAATTCAAGAAATGGCTGTTCTTTTTTCAAAAAAAGTCGTAAGGGTTTTTAATTAAAATCTAGGAAAAGAAAAAATGTCACAAAATTTTGATGCAATCATCATCGGCGCGGGTGTTATGGGCGCCAGTATCGCTTTCCACCTCGCCGAGCGCGGACTCAAAGTTGCGATCCTTGAGCGAAGCGTCACTGCTGCGGGGGCTACCGGTCATTCCAGCGGACTCGTCCGAATGCATTACGACCTTGCCGCCGAATCTGAACTGACTTTTGCCAGTTACAAAAATTACTTTAATAACTGGAAAGACCGCGTTAGTGGAGAATGTGGATTTCAGAAAACAGGCTTCATGCAAATTGCCAAGCGCGAACATGAAGATAAATTGCGCGGCAATGTCGCCAATCAACAACGCATCGGAATCAATACCTCAGTTATCTCGGCGGACGATGTAAAAAAACTTGTTCCCGATTTCATCACCGATCAATTTGATTTCGCCGCCTACGAACCCGATTCCGGTTACGCCGATGCGACCCTCACCACAAATTCATTCATCGAAGCCGCAAAACGCAACGGCGCAGCGCTCATTCAAAATTGTGAAGTGACCGCCATCCACACATCCGGCGGGCGGGTGACAGGCGTCAGCACCACCAAAGGCGAATTTGCCGCGCCCACAATTGTCAGCGCGGCAGGACCGTGGGCGAAGCATGTCGCAAAACTCGCCGATGTCGATGTCCCGCTCGAAACGTGGACTCATGATGTCGCGTTCCTTCATCGCCCACCATCGCTTGGAAAAATTCCCGCCGTGATCGACGATACCATCAATTGTTATTTCCGCCCCGAAGGCAGCGCGCTGATCCTTGCCGCCGGTGAAGATGAAAGCCTGCGCGGCGAAGCGCCCGACGCCGAAGACCAAACGCCCACACCCACCTTCCTTGAAAAACTCATCGACAGGATGGTCATGCGCATCCCAAAGATCGAAGAAAGCGGCTTGCACTCCATCCACGTTGGGCGTGACGGCATCACCCCCGACCAGCGCGCCATCTACAGCGCGGCAGGGCCGGATGGTTTTTATCTTGCTTGCGGGTTGAGCGGCACAGGATTCAAAACCGCTCCCGCCGCGGGCGCAAGCATGGCAGAATTAATTCTGGATGGCAAACCTAAAACAGTAGACATCACGCCTTTTCGATTTGGACGCTTCGCCGAAGGTCAACTGCTTCAGGGCGAATATGGCTACGGACATATTTGGAAGTAAGTACTGCGCTTCATTTCTTAACTGAAAACTGACCTGGTTTCAATAAACATTTTCACCCTTTGAGTTTTTATCAATGAGCAGCACAAAGATTCAAACATATCATTTTGAAATCGTTCAAGCTCTGAAAGCGATGGGCAATCCTGCGCTGGGCAAGGCTATTCAGCAAGATCGCGGTTCACAACTCGAACATCTTGGAATTCGATTCCCTGATTTGAGGCGGCGAGTCAAAAAAGGTTTTTCTTTTTACAACCTGCCAGAAGAACATGTATTGGAAGTGTGGGACACTTTATGGAATACATCACCGTACGGCGATGTACTCTTTGCCGCCCTTGAGTTTTACTCACCCATCGTAAAAAAGAAAGTCAGTCCTACCCTGTGGCCGGTGATTCAACATTGGAGTAAACGTGTTGAGAACTGGTGTCACAGTGACGGACTGAGCGCCATCTACTCGCGAGTATTGGAAAGTTACCCAGCAGAAGTCCATCCTCAACTTATCTCATGGAATAATTCCGACAGCGAATGGCTGCGACGAATATCCCTTGTCAGTCTTATCCATTACAGCGGTAAAAATGCTATCTTTCTGCCGCCGAAGAAGGTATTGCCATTAGTATCAAACTGCCTTGATGACCAACGCTACTACATCCAAACAGCCGTTGGCTGGGTTTTACGAGAAATGGGAAACGTCTACCCCAGCGAGATCGCGAACTATCTGGAAGTTAATGCAGACAAAATGAGTACACCAGCCTTTTCACGGGCTGTTGAAAAGTACGGTGAAAAAGAACGCTCGCATTTGCAGAGGATGAGAAAACTACATTTGGCTGCACAACAATAATAGATATTGCGCCCAGCTTTGTTTGCAGGGTTATTCAAGTATAATTTTGTCCATGCTTCCAGAGTCTCCACTTACTTCAATTGAAAGCCGTTTGCGCTATTTGCTGCCCGTAGAAATGTACGCAAATATGTGGGGCAACCCATCGGTGGATATGATGATCGACGTCCACAAGCACTTGCGGACGCTGCAACGCATTTTGCATGATTACACCTCGCGTCAGATCTCGTTTGATAAATTAAAGCCGGGCGACGTACGAACTGAATGGATGCAAGGAACCATGATGTTCACAGACCTTGCTGGTTTCACAAAATTGATGGAAGCAAATTCCTCCAAGGGGCGCGACGGAGCACAAAATCTACTTAAGCAGCTTACAAAATATTTTTCAGAAATGATCGGCATCATCAGCAAGTCTGGCGGTGAATTGGTTGAATTCACTGGTGATGCATTGCTGGTGGTCTTCAAAAAAAATGAAAAGAAAGACGATACATTGCGGGCTGTACGAGCCGGTTTGAGAATGCAAAGAGCAATGAAGGAATTTGCAGAGATCGAAACCCCGGCAGGTATTGTCAACTTAAAAATGCGCATCGGCATTCACAGCGGCAGATTCCTCACCGCAGAAATTGGAACCCCCCGCCGCATGGAGCATGTTCTGCTTGGCAAGGATGTGCAACAGGCAAAACTGACCGAAAGCAATGGCCGCAACGAGCGGGTAAACTTGTCACAAAAAGCCTACGAACGAGTGGCAAACGATCTTCGCTTTGAAGATGGCAACCCTGGTTATTTTCTGGTGATCGATGATCTATCCGATGATAAGCTGGGAGAATATGAAATCACCCCGATGGGTCGGCGCATGGCATCCAATGTTCTTTTTACAAGAAAAGACAAGGATGAGGTAATGCGTGACATCATGGAATTGTTGAACGCAATCGAGCCGATGGCGAGTTATATCCCGGCACCTGTGCTTTCACTACTCGTTGAAAGCGCAGCTGACAGAAAGATCCCGCCTGACTTCCCACAGCCCACCATCATGTTCGTAAACTTTATCGGCCTGCCCGAATCTGCAGATCGCGCGCTACCCGGTGAAGAGACCAAGCTTGCGCTAAATTTTTCGCGCGCTTTTTCGCTCATCAATGCCGCAGTAGAATCGCGCGGCGGCGTGTTGAAAAAAGTGACTTATCACTTGGCCGGTTCAGACATTGTGATCTATTTCGGCGTGCCAAATGCCCACACTAACGATGAATTGCGAGCTGTCTCTGCTGCGCTTGCCATTCGTGAAGTGATAAAAGGGGTAAATCAAAAAGCCCCCACCATAGGAAACGTGCAGCCGGATATTTATTGCCAGATCGGCATTAATACAGGCCCTACCTTCGTGGCAGAGATTGGCGAACCGCGTGGGCGCAGAGAATTCAATGTACTTGGGGATACGGTCAATACGACGGCGCGCTTGATGAACCATGCTGAAAAAAATCAGATCATCATCTCTGAGCGGGTTCAACAGGCAATCGTGGAAAAATATGAGGTTAAATCACTTGGCGAAGTTTCTCTCAAAGGAAAAAACAAGCCAATGCAGCTTTACGAGCTATTGGGTCCGAGAAAAGAGAATTAACGAATTCAAAAATGACGGGCGCTTCGCCCGTCATTTTATTTTATGAATCTTTCGGTTTCCCTTTTAGTTTTGCATCCAAATTAGACCAGATGCCCGCAGCCAGCTTACTGCCATCGCCGTGGCGTAAGTTTACTTTGTAAATTGCCTTCTCTCTTTCGCCGATTCGAATCAGCCAGGATTGTTGAGTCAATGTTGAAAGCGCATCATCCAACCCGTCGCGGGTGAGGCGGTCTTTTTCAGGCATTGCATCCATGGCCTCGCACAAGCGCGGATAGCTCATCTGCAATTCGCGAAGCATCAATCGCATGATCTTTCGCAATGCAGGCGAAAGTTCAGCAAGGTCAAGGGCTGTGATCCCTCCCTCCTGCTGCTTATCCTTTATTTCTTTATTTAACCGATCAAAGACTCCGGGCATGGCAACCTCTCAATCTCAATAAAGTTCAGGCATACTGATCGGCTCCGGCTGCGGTTCACATTCACCGCACCAGATGACATTTGCAACCGCGAGTCCTTTGGGCGTGTTGTTCGCGCCCACAAACATAGTAATAAAAGTAGACATGGTGGCCGCATGATCTTTGCAAACAAATCGTCCACAGAAAGCGCATGAAGCGCGCGCATCTTCTTCACAATGCCAGCATTTCATCGCATTCTCCTATTCGACCGCAAGAACTGCTTCAGCCACGCCGCGCAACGCCTTCGACCATTCATGGTCTGGGAAGCGCAGAGAAAAAAGGTCATTACTGGCATTGTCTGCCAAGTCAAAGGAGAGCGGCAGAACACCGGTAACGGGAGCATCAAATTTAACTTCGATCTCTTTCTTCAGTTCCGCAAAATCATATTTCGGCAAGGCCTTGTTCACCATCAACAACAGATTGGGAACATCCAAACTACGGGCAATGTCCACAGTTACCGAAGTGCCTTGCAAGTCCTGATTATCAGGACGAAGGATGATAATCAAAATATCGGAAGTGGCAATGGAAAGCAGCGTCTCTTCATTCAACCCCGGGTGCGTATCAATAAAAAGATAATCCAGATCAAACTCTGTGATCGTTTTTTGCAAACCTTCATTGAGAAGATTAAAATCAACACCCTCTTTCAATATCTGGCTGATCTCACGCCCGCGAATGCTGGATGGAAACAGCCATAGATTTTTTCCGGCAAGTTTTTCGCGTCCTTCGCCGCCGCTGGCATGTTCGCCAATCGAATAACCGATCTCCCGAATGGAGGCTTTGCCATGCAGAAAATCGTTCATGGTCTTTCCCATTTTATTTTCATCCAGGCCAAAAAGAACATGAATGCCCGGAGATTGAATATCCGTGTCCACCACGCCCACCCGCTTGCCAGCCAAAGCAACCTGGGCTGCCAAGTTTGCCGTGGTATTCGATTTCCCCGTACCACCACGGAACGAATGAATGGAAACTATTTTGCCTTTGTTCATAAAACCTCCAAAATCTGATGACTTCATTCCTGAGCGCGTTTTTGGCGCAAAGCCCTGGCTTGCTCTTTTAAATTTGCATAAAACTCAGTACCGGTAATTTCCTCGAACTCCTGCTTGCGCCGAGCCTGATCGATCTCAAAAGTTAATCTTTCAAGCTGCTGCTTCAATCCGTCTTCGCGCGCCTTAACTTTTCGCACCATGGCATAAAAGGCCGAGAGTAATTGGGTGGCTTTATCATTATCCGAACCGGCGCTGTCCATCAATGGCTGAGTCTGCTCGGCGAATGAATAATCCCCTTCTGCAGTCTTCTGTGACCAGTCGATGGCTTTCTCAATATAAGTTGTGGCAAAGCGCAGCCGCTCGGAATAGCTGCGAATAATGGCAAACGAAACATCCGAACGCTGTTCAAGAATCTCCTCAAACACATCCTTCTTCAACTCAAGCACTTCAGCGTCGCTGATCGCAATCACTGTGGCCGAACGCGGAATACCATCCAGCAAAGCCATTTCGCCAATTGTCTCGCCTGGCCCGCATTTGTTGAGGATAAGTTCATCACCCTTTGAATCTTCTGTAACGATTTTCACCCAACCATCGTGAATCATAAAGAGAGAATCCCCTGTTTCTCCCTTTCTCATTAATACCTCGTCCTTTACCAACTTACGCGTAGAGGCTTTTATTGCAACATCCGCAAGCACCTCGTCTGTCACATTCTTGAATATGGTGGTCTTTTGCAATTGATTAAGAACATCGCTCTTCATGATTCATCATCCTGTGGAAGAGATTGCTTCACCCGTTCAGTTGCGCGATCCCACAACCCGCCTCCCTTTTGACCTGTGCTTGATTCTGTTACTCTGGCATTGATCACATCCCAAACTTTCACACTCTGTTCGAGATAGACTGTGCGCACAAACATCATCGGGTACATCCCAATCTGCTTGCGCAACACATCCATTTCCGCGCCAAGTTTATGGATGACGCCTTCAATCTCTTTTCGTTTCGTTGGGCTTGGCGTGGAATCTATCAGTTTTCGTTTGATGCCAATTTCCGCTTGTTTGTAAAGCAGATCTCTCACAACCGGCACTTTCTCATTTCCAAATCTGTCCTCAAAAGGTTTCAAAAGCTCATCTACAATTTTCTCTATGCCCGTAACAGCCTTGGTTTCCGATTTTGTAACACGGTCCTGCGAACCAAGTTTTTCACCCACCCACTGCTTTTGAGTATTCATGCCGCGTTTAATCACAAACCAGATCAGGGTCATGCCGGTCAACCCAAAAACAACCGCAACAATCATAAACGCGCCAGCGCTAACCATGGTATTGAAAACCATATGAAGTACTATCGAAAAAGCAGATCCACCGAACAAAACAGCCCAGCTTTGCCAACTTGCATCTCCCCGACGATACGCCATGACTGTACCGATCAATCCACTCGCTGTAGCGTGGACAAGGTTGGTGGAGAAAACGCGCGCAAGTGCAAGCGATAATGCAATCTCGGGGTGTCCGGTCACATATTCAAAATTTTCGACAATGGCAAAACCAATTCCCGCCCCGAAGCCGTAGAGAGCGCCATCCACTACATAATTAAAGTCAGCACGCTGGACAAGGTAGATGAGAATCAAAGCCTTAAGGATTTCCTCTACAATGGGAGCCGTGATACGAATGACCTGATCCCAGGTTACCCAACCTGCATTGACCATGGCCGGGTTGATTTGTGCCGCGAACAAATATGCAATCAGCCCCCCAATAAGGGTGGCAAAGTTGAATTTAATTTGACCCGTCTGAAACAGATCAAATTTTCTCAGCAAGAATAAAAACAAAAGTGGGATGACAAACGCAATGGTTAAAGCTATCCAGAGGGCCATAAAGGAATAATACCGTAACTGGATATGACCTGCAAGGAAATAAAAAGGGTGACAGACTACCTTGTCACCGTTTTAACATAGTTTCCCTTGAAATGTGAGTTTATTTTCGGCGTGTAAACCAATAGAGCACAAAAAATACTCCAGCCAAACCTGCGGCTACAAATAAGTTCACTGGCGTTGAGGCGGTTCCTGTTATGGTTGAGCCTGAGGTTGTAAACGATGGGCTGCTGACAAGCACCACAACCACAACGGCCAGCGCTGCAAAAGCCAGCCCAAGCTGGGGAGTGATCTCTACGCCAAACCATTTTTTCCAGAAGGAAGGTTTTACGCTCTGTTCTTCACGGCGAATGCGGCTTTTCAGCCGCACATGCATTTGCTTAATACTGGCTTCGTCCAACGGGTCTTGAGGGAAGGAACTGTTCAGGCGTAGGACCGTTTCTTCGAGACTGGACAGGTCATCGGTCGGGTTTGAGGCGCTGATCTTCATCCTTCCTTTAATCACCTGATCGACAAAGTCTGCCAGTTGGTCATCCTGTTGGGGATTGGGTTGTTCGTTTGTTTGATCCATATTATTTTTCCAGGTGGGTGCGAAGTGCGGCAATGGCTCTGCGAAAAAGGGATTTGGTGGCTTCCAGGTTTTGATTGGTCATTTCGGCGATTTCATTAAATTGCATGTCTTCTGCGAAACGAAGCAGGATGATTTCCTTGTAATTTTCCGGCAGGCTTTGAAGCGCCCGTTGAAGGTAGACTCTTTCTTCCAATGTTTTGGAAGTGCTGCCAATGGTGTGCATGGAGGCATCTGAAAGAGGGGAAATGGGCGGCTCCTGTTTGCGGGTGCGCTTTCTGTAAAATTCTGCCACTTTGTGATTGGTTAATGTACGCAACCAGGTGCTGAATTTGGCATCACCCCGAAAGGAAGGGATGGAGTTTAATGCGGCAATAAAAATCTCCTGGGTTACATCTTCCACATCGTTTTCGGGGACAACGTACCGAACCCGTTTGTACACCTTTGGAAGATGGCGGTAATAAAGAAGATCAAATGCTTCCTTCCTGCCATCCTTGAAATGCTGGATCAGGAGTTCATCAGTGGAGTCTTGAAGAATTGGGTTGGTTATGTTTTCCATATATTGGGTGGTTGATAATGTTGAAAAAGGGTCGGTAGCTTTAATCGAATATAACATAAACACGGGGGGATTTTATGCAAAATCGTTGGGACTTTCAAAACAGTTAGGCTATAATCCAAGAACGGTCATATAATTACGAAAATTCATTTAATTCTGGAGAGAGAAGATGTCCAAAATTGTTTCAATTCACTCTTTTCGCGGCGGGACGGGAAAGTCGAACACTACGGCAAATATTGCTGCGCTTCTGGCTGCGGATGGAGCACGCGTCTGTGTGGTGGATACGGATATTAATTCCCCTGGAATTCACGTGCTTTTCAACCTCGATGAAACCGAAATGGTTCATTCGCTGAATGATTATTTGTGGGGCAAGTGCAGCATTGAAGAAGCCGCTCACGATGTAACCGGCCATATTGGCGGCGAGATCAAGGGACAGGTTTTCCTGATTCCCTCCAGCATTAAGGCAGGTGAGATCGCCCGTATTCTGCGCGAAGGATATGATGTTGGGCTGCTCAACGATGGCTTCCGCGATGTGGTGGAAAAGCTTGAACTTGATTATCTTTTAATTGATACGCACCCAGGTCTTAATGAAGAGACCCTGCTATCCATAGCAATTTCGAACGCGCTGGTCATCATTCTTCGCCCAGACCAGCAGGATTATCAGGGCACAGCCGTAACTGTGGACGTTGCCAAAAAATTGGACGTGCCGAAGCTGTTGATGTTGGTCAACAAGGTTCCCAACTCGCTTGACCCGGAAGATGTCCGTACCCGCGTGGAACAAACCTACGGTGCGACAGTCGCTGCGGTACTCCCCCACTCTGATGAAATGATGTCCCTTGCAAGTTCTGGTATTTTTTCGATTCGATTCCCTGATTCTGCCGTGACAAAAGGTTTACGCAGTCTTGTCGATCAACTTAAAGATTAAGGCAGTCTCTGCAAGGAGGAGCCATGAGCGAGCTACTGTTTCAAACCGCACTCAAGGAACTTGAAGAACGGAAGGAGGATATTCGCCCATCGGATGTCGTCCTGTTTTCGGAGCCCCTTCGCTCGGCTTTGAATTTTGTCATCCGCCTTGGCCGTTTCAGCCTGACCGAGTTTGCTGAAAAACTTGAATTCACGCGCGAACAAAGCGAACAACTTGCAGATATTCTCGTGGCGAGGAATTTATTTGCAGTCTCGCGCTTTTCAAACGCCGAAGAAACATTTTACGAATCGCGCCTCTCGGCCATGACCCGTCCGCTCTCGCGCCCGCCTTCGGATATTTGGAAAAAAATAGACTGACCTCTCACCCGCCCGCTACAAACGGGCGGGTTTTACATTTATAATGCAAAACATGGCAGACAAACTTTTACCCCGATACGAAGAATTAAAGGCGCAACTCAACTTCCACAATTATCGTTATCACGTGTTGGATGCGCCCATCATCAGCGACCTGGAATATGACCGCCTGCTTAATGAGTTGAAGAAGATCGAAGCGGATCATCCAGACTGGATCACATCGGACAGTCCCACGCAGCGAGCCGGTGCCAGGCCTGCTGACCGTTTCGAGAAAATTCGCCACCCTGCGGCCATTCTCTCGCT
>Ga0075163_10010817_pt1 | contig 11901 bp, 13 predicted proteins | sample JI1023141ADNA_FD_71478 | JGI IMG/M metagenome (GOLD analysis project Ga0075163, IMG submission 71478) | Wastewater effluent complex algal communities from Wisconsin, to seasonally profile nutrient transformation and Carbon sequestration -... | ecosystem: Engineered > WWTP > Effluent > Algae... | reverse complement strand
TCCAAGCGCAGCCCGTTCTTTGAGCCATATTACGACGAAGTAGCTTCACGGCTGAGTGCAGCCGGTAAGAAAGTCGTGTTTTCGACTCTCTCGGAAATCATGATTCCGCGTGAACGTAAAATGACAGAATCCGTCTGCGCATTGGAGGACTATCCGGTGGAAGCAAACGATGCCGCAGCCCTGTTTCATTTGCGTGGCAAGCCGCATTACATTGGCCAATACATCAACACTTATAACGAAGATACCATGGCGCATCTGGTAAAAAATGGTGCACAGCACTTCGCTTTTCCGAGCGAATTATATGCCGCAGCACTGAAGTCACTGGTCGCCGAGACAAAAAAGCTGGGGGTTGGCAGCGAAATTATGGTTTTCGGGCGCGCACCGCTGGCACTATCAGCGCGCTGTTACCACGCCAGAGCGCATAACAAAATCAAGGATACCTGCCAGTTCGTTTGCGAGAATGATCCCGATGGGATGGAGCTAAAAACCGCCGACGGGAAGCCATTCCTTGCCATTAATGGCGTACAAACCATGTCACACACCTATTTGAATCTGGCTCAGGAAATCCCAGAAATGATACGCTGGGGTCTCGATTATATCAGGCTTTCGCCCCACACGCTGGATATGGGAAAGGTGATTGAGGCCTTCCAAGGGGTGGTGCAAGGGCGATTTGAGCCGCTAGAAGCCATTCGAGGTATAGAGGAAGTTGATCCTTCCCTGAAATTTTCTAATGGATTCTTCTACCATAAGCCAGGATATCTGTGGCACTCCGCCGCCTGAAAACGCCTTCGTCAACACAGATGTTATTCCGCTTATTCTATTGAGATTTTTGCCGTTACGGCTATAGTCAGTGAAAAAATAGCGGAACTATGCCTGATGACCAGCGTGTTATACGATTTTTGTGATTTTATCCATGAAGCCCAGAAGGAACGCGGCTCTGTATCTCTGTATTTGCGAAGCCATGGGCAGCAGTTTTCCGAAGAGCTGGAATCACAATTTGCGGTCGTTGATACGCGCCTGAAGCCCCTGAACACATTGCCGAAACAGCAAAATGCCAAGCTGGAGCCATTTTTGCATGCTGCCCATTATTTGGCGGCGAAACGCAAATATATCATTGCGCGGATGATTGAAGCGCCAGAAGCGATCTCTTTTTACAGCCGAGAGATTATTGCCCCTGCCATCGATATTACGCAGGAACTGGCGGTGTTTGATGCCGATAATCAACCTGCCAAAGTTGCTGCACTTATGCATTTTTTGCAGTGGAAAGAGCGTGTTGGGCTTGAACGAGCACTTGGAACGCAACTGCTGACAATGGATTGGAAAGAGTCCCCTGAACTCAGGGAGCGGTTGCAATACATCATTTCCGAGCAGCAAGCCTATGAGCGCATGTTCATGATGCTGGCTGATAGCAAAGGCCGCGAAGCTATCGAGAAGCTGAAGAAGGAAAATGACAGCTTCAAGCGTGTGGAAGAGATTCACTCAGCACTTAAGAACGGCACTTCTCCACAACTAGAAGCCCTGAACGCAACCGAGTGGTTTAATTTGTTTACCGCAAAAATGGATGTACTGCACGAAGTCAGCCGCATGATGATTAAACAGCTCTCTAAAGCAGATGAGCCTTCCCAGAAGTCAGCAAAGACGAATGGCAAAGCACCCGAAACATCTGTGCCAGCCCTCAGTCAGGGCGTTGCAGATGCAAACGGGATTGAGTCAGGTGTGCGTGCTTATATGGATACGATCAAAGCGCTGCCGCTCTTTGCAGGGCTCGATCCGGCCAGCCTGAATGATATTCTGAAATATGCCCGCATCACCAATCACAATAAAGGTGCCCTCATTTTTATGCAAGGGGAACAGGCTTCGCGTTTTTACATCATCTTAGAGGGCTGGGTGAAGCTGTTTAAGGGCAATGTTGATGGTCAGGAGTCCATTCTGCAGGTGCTGAGTACGGGCGACAATTTGCTGGAAACCGTCATTTTTAATGATACGCCGCTGCCGGTGAATGCGCAAGCAGTCGACAATGTAAAGCTGCTCTCAATTCCAGCCTCAATGATTCGAGAGAAACTGAAAAACAACCACGCGCTGGCCGTTAATATGCTTTCCACCGTTTCTGGCAGATCTCAGGCACTGATTAGCCAGTTTGAGCAATTGACGCTTAAAACCGTAACACAGCGTGTAGGCTGGTTTCTGCTGAAGCTGTTCTTAGAAAGCGGTGATCGTACAAAAAATCTCAAACTGCCTTATGATAAATCGCTGATTGCTGGCTATCTCGGCATGAAGCCAGAGACGTTCTCGCGAACGCTTCAAACGCTCAAAGATCAAGGCATCGATGTGGAGCGAAGCAGCATCAGTCTGCCCGATGTATTCGCACTATGCGATTTCTGTGATAGTGACCTTGCGGTTCAATGCAGCCGTCATAACACGCCGGAATGCCCGAATCCTCAATGTGTGAATTAGTTATAGGCAGTTGATCCACATCAATTGCTAAAACGCCTTTCCTTTTTACCCTTCCATCATCCGAAGCCTGAAACGCCTAACGGTTGGCATGTCGCTGACTCAAGGATTTCAGGCCGTGGGCATAAGCTCACCGGGTAGCGGCGGAAACGCCTCTGCCTCCCGCGTTTGGAAAGGATATGAAGGTGCTGAAGGATTCATTTGGGAGGAAATTCCCGTATTTAAGGCTGTCCGTGACGGAAGTGTGTAACTTTCGCTGCACCTATTGCTTGCCTAATGGCTACCAGAAAACTGACCGTGACTTCCTCACACTTCCTGAAATTACCAGACTTGCAAGGGCTTTTGCCGATCTTGGCACACATAAAATCCGACTGACAGGTGGTGAACCAACGGTGCGGCGCGATTTAATTGAGATTGCAGGCACCGTCAGTAAAATTCCTGGCATTCGCGCCGTGGCGCTTACCACCAACGGCTATAACCTGAAGGAAAATGCCAGAGCCTTCCGCGATGCAGGCATCAATGCGCTCAATGTGAGCGTCGATAGCCTCAATAGCGAGCGCTTTCACGCCATCACTGGGCAGAATAAGCTCACGCATGTGCTGGAAGGTATTGAAGCGGCAAAAGCGGCAGGATTCACCAATATCAAGATCAACTCGGTGCTGCTCAGGGAAGTTACCGATCACACACTGCCGGATTTTCTGGCGTGGATTCGCCGCGAGGCACTTTCTGTACGCTTTATTGAACTAATGCAAACAGGCGAGAATCTTGCCTTCTTCAAGCAACACCATATCGGTGCCGGTATGATTATTCAGCAGCTCTTAGAGCATGGGTTCGTGCCAGAGCTTCGCAAGCCCGATAGTGGCCCAGCACAGGAATTTACCCATCCTGATTATGCGGGAAAAATCGGTATCATTGCGCCGTATTCCAAAGATTTCTGCAAAAGCTGCAACCGCCTGCGCGTCACCTCACGCGGCAAGCTAATGCTCTGCCTGTTTGGTGAGGGTGGCTACGATCTGCGCCCCTATTTGCAAGCCGACGACCAGCGCGAGGAACTCATCGAGGCCATCGCCTCGGCGCTGCATTTCAAACATGAAACCCATTATTTACAGCAGGGAATCACCGGCTCCACGCCGCACCTTGCTACACTCGGAGGATAGATGAAGCCTAGTTTTCAAATGATTGATGTCGGGAATAAACCCATCAAGCACCGCATCGCCGTTGCGAGTGGCGAAATTGTGGTGGGGGCCGAAGCCTTTGCGCTGATCCGCGACCGCAAACTACCCAAAGGCGATGTGCTGATGCTGGCGGAAATTGCTGGCATTCAGGGGGCTAAAAAGGCCTACGAGATGATCCCGCTCTGCCACCCGATGGGGTTGGATATGGTGCGTATTTTCACCGAACTCATGCCCGATGAGCATGCCGTGCGTGTGTTTTGCGTGGCCTCTGTGCACGCCAAAACTGGCATCGAGATGGAGGTACTTGCGGGAGTGAACGCCGCGCTGCTCACTATCTGGGATTTGAGCAAAATGATCGAAGCGAATCTGGCCATGCGCGAGATTAAGCTGCTCGCCAAAAAAGGCGGAAAATCTGGCTTGTGGCTGAACCCTGCTGGCGTTCCAGATTGGGTGATGGAACTGGTAAATCCACCCGTTGCAAAACTGCTGGCTGGACGTAAAGCCGCCGTACTGACCTTAAGCGACCGCGCTGCGAAGGGCGAATATGAGGATGTTTCGGGTGCGACACTCAAAGCCGCATTGGAAGAAGCCGGATGCAGCATCTGTGATTATCAGGTCATTCCTGATGATAAAGACGGTATCGCTGCGACAGTACAGAAAATGGTGAAGCGCCACACGCCGCATCTGCTTATCACCACGGGCGGCACGGGTGTTTCACCCCGCGATTATACACCCGAAGCCTTGTTGCCGCTGTTCGATAAAGTAATCCCTGGCGTAGGTGAATTATTACGAAGTGACGGCGCACAGTATACGCCGCTTTCATGGAGCAGCCGCGCGGTCGGTGGCATTATCGGCTCTACGCTGGTTATCACGCTACCGGGCAACCCTGCCGCTGTCAGCGAGGGCTTAGGCGCATTGTTGCCGAAACTCATTCCACATCTCATCCGCATCACGAACGGAGAAAAATAATGATTTCATACGAAGAAGCACTGAAGATTATTACCAGCAAATCAGGTACGCCAAAGCTGCAGCAAGTTCCGCTCATGCAGGCGCTTGGTAAGATTGCGGCAGAAGACATCACAAGCCCCATTCAGGTGCCTAGTTTCCGCAATAGCGCGATGGATGGGTTTGCCGTGTGCGCGCTTCAGCTCGCAAGCGCCGGTGAGAAAAGCCCCGTAACCTTAAAAATTCAGACGGCTATTGCTGCAGGGGATGTGGCTTCTACCGGACAAACAGAGACTGCCGCTCAGATCATGACAGGTGCCATTGTGCCAGAACCTTATGACGCTATTGTGCCAGTGGAGCTGGTGACAATGAGCGGCGATACGGTGACATTCACCAGACCTGCGCGCACGGGTGATCATGTGCGGCTTCCGGGCGAGGATGTGACGAAGGGACAGTCTGTGTTACGGCGTGGCGCGGCGATTACACCCGAAACCATTATGCTGCTCTCCAGCTTGGGAATCATGGAAGTGGCGACTAATCACAGTCCAAAACTTCATATCCTCAGCACCGGCAATGAAATCACGGATGATTATGCGGTGCCACTGCAAGGCGCGCAGATATACAATTCCAATGCGCCGTACCTGTTGACTGCTGCCAAGCAGCAAGGGCTGGAGGCGCAGTATGAAGGGATTGTGCGCGATGATCCTGCGCTATTCGAGGGCAAGATTGCGGCTATCAAAGAGCCTGCCATAATCATCAGCACGGGTGCGGTCTCGAAAGGTGTGTGGGATTTTATCCCTGAGAGTCTGAAAAATATGGGCGCAACAATCCACTTCCACCGCGTCAACATTCGCCCTGGAAAGCCGGTGCTATTTGCGTCATTGCCAAACGGCAGCTTCTATTTTGGCTTGCCGGGGAATCCGATTTCAGCGGCGATTGGCTTTACCTTTTTTGTAATGCCGCTGGTACGCGCATTGCAAGGCTTGCCTGATGCGCCACCACTCATGGCCACATTGGAAAATAGCTTCACCAAAAAAGGTGACTTCCGCCAATTCCTGAAAGCCTCCGTCTGGATCGATGAAACGGGCTGCTTGCGTGCCCAGATCAGTGATGGTCAGGAGTCCTTCAAAATTAGCCCGATGGCAGCAAACAATGCGTGGGTGGTGCTGGAGGAAGGAAAAACGTCGGTCAAAGCGGGGGATCGCGTATCTGTCGTGCCTTACGCCGCATTAAAAACAACGGGTTTTAGCAAGGATAAAACACTATGTCAGGCAGCATAACCCTTACCGTCAATCTCTTCGGTGCGTTTCGTGGGCATGAAAATGGCAAACCGCTCACACTCAGCCTGCCACATGGCGCAACGCTGTTAGAGGCTCGCCGCGCACTCAAAGCCGCGCTTGATAACCATCCGCTGATTGATGATTCAGCGCTGGCCGATGAAACGCAGATTCTGCCCGAAGATGCTGTGTTCGAGCGTGACACCCAGCTCGCCATTCTGCCTCCCGTGTGTGGAGGCTAACGATGACGCAGCCTATTTATACCGGCATCAGCGAGGAAACACTTTCGATTCAGAAAGCTGCCGATTTTGTGGATGCGGCGGAAAATGGCGCGCTGAATATGTTCGTTGGCAAGGTGCGTAATCACAATATGGGCAAGGCCGTGAATGCGGTGAGTTACGATGTATTCGCACCGCTGGCCTGCAATGTGTTTCAGGAAATCTGCGCGGAAGCGACGGCGCAATTCGGCGAGCGTTTGCGACTTTATATCGAGCATTACAAAGGTAAGCTGGAGATTGGCGGCATCAGCGTCATCATCGCTGTCGGCTCGCCGCACCGCGATGAATCCTTTCAGGCTTGCCGTTACCTGATCGAGCAACTCAAAATCCGCGCGCCGATCTGGAAGCAGGAACATTATGTGGATGGCGATAGCGACTGGGTCAAAGGCCATACACTCTGTGGGCATCACCATGGATAACATCGCCGCAGTCATTCTGGTCGGCGGCAAATCCTCACGCATGGGGCGGGATAAAGCATTGCTGCCTTACAAGGGCAAGCGGCTGGTGGATGTGGTGGCGGATACTATTCGTTCTGCGGGTGTATCGCGTGTTTATGTGAGCGGCAAGATCGCTGATTACCCAAGTTTCCCCGATCTGCTTTCAGAGTGCGGCCCGGTGAGTGGTATCTGTTCTTGTATTTTAAGATTGTCGATGAATTACAAACGACTGCTTTTTGTGCCTGTTGATATGCCTTACCTGACAGAAGAACTGATTCGACTTCTTGTCGGTTGCCCTGCACATAAACCGCACCACATCGAGAATCATCCACTTCCCTGCATTATTCCAACCGATGAAACGGCCACACGACGTGCAGATAGCTGCATTCAGGAGTTGGTGAAGAAAAGAAAACTTTCGGTAAAAGAATTTTTAGCGAGTCTAAACGCAACATCAGTACCGTTATCAGGGCAGATGGAAAAGGCACTCACCAACACCAACACGCCTGAAGAATGGCAGGAGGTCATCTCATGAATCTACGCATCAGCGAAAATCAGCTTCGCTTCCGCATCACGCAGGGCGAGACAGAACTATTAACGCGGGATGGTGTGCTTGCTTTTTCACTCAATCTCGGCGCGCAGACGGTGGAATATTCCGTGGCACTTGCGGAAATCGAGCAAACCTTAGCATTGGACGTACAAAAGAGTGCGTGGAAGTTGCTGGTAGATCGTAAGGATTTTAGTCAATTTCTGGCTTCCTTACCGTCACGTGAAGGAATCGAACAAACGGTAACAGTCAATGGTGCTCAGATTGAACTGGTGCTGGAAGTGGATGTCCGGCGTAAACGCTGACGCTGCGCGCGCTGTTCCATTTGTCCTAAAGCGACAAAGCACAACATCACTACCACAGCAAATCCTGCCAGAAACTCTTGATAAGACCATACGCCGTAACCGAGCGGCTTTGCGCATCCCAGAATGGCACCGTATATCCAGCAGGCAATGTTGACGCTTGCAAGCCTTAGCATGGGACGTGGATTTCCCAATTTGAGCTTCGGCACCGCGTAGCGACGCATGGCCTGCGTGGAGAGAAACCACAGGACAACCACGGTGACTTTGCACCAGAGTTTGGGATTGGCGAGATACGCATCAAATCCCTTTTGCCAAATGCCAAGGCCGATAAGCGCAAAGCCTGAAAGCCATAAATGCACATCGGCAGAGCGAATCATGTGTGTCCATGTTTTATCGTAGGGAATAATGCCCAGCAGGCTTTTGAGCGAGAAATGGATGTAAATCAGCCCAAACGCGAAGCCAAGTACATGCCAGAAAGCAGAGAGCGTAATCAGAAAGCCGATGACTTCGCTCATGCTAGTTCATCTTTCCAGCGCACAATGCCGCCAGTGATGTGGGCAACGTTTCTGAAACCCAGCGCAACGAGATGAGAAGCTGCTGAGAAACTGCGTATGCCGTGCTGGCAGTAGACGATTACAGGGGTGTCCGAGGCAATATCGCCCACCGAATCTTCGTTAGATAGCAATGTACCAAGCGGAATATGCAGTGCTTTCGGAATACGGCCTGATGCTAACTCATGCGCCTCACGCACATCAATAAACACGGCTTTACCCATACGTTTTGCCGCGTCTTCTGCGCTGATATTTTTTACGTCTGTTTTTGCCGAGCAGCTTTCTTCTGCCTGCTCCAGCACAATATCGCTCGGATTAGCCGAGCATACAGCACATTGATGGCGTTTATTCAGTTTAAGCGTTTTAGTCTGCATGCTGCGTGCATCGAGTATCCAGAGCGTACCCAGCAGCGGCTCCAGATTTTTTTCTTTGCACCACTCCAAGCCCAGCGCCATTTTAATGGCTTCAAGCGCCTGCACGGTTCCGGCGATGCCTGCCATTGCACCAATCACACCCGCCTCGGCGCAGTTGGGAATATGGCCGCTTGGAGGTTTGGGATACAAACAACGATAACATGGCCCATGACCAGCCCAGAACACCGAAACCTGCGCTACAAAGCCCAGTATCGAGCCGTAAACCAGTGGCTTGCCAAACTTCACGCAAGCATCGTTAATCAGAAACTTACTGCTGAAATTATCCGTGCCGTCGATAATGACATCATAGTTTTTCAGCAACGCTTCTGCATTCTCTGCATTGAATCGTTCGTGATACGCCTCAATCTGACATTCGGAATTCAGCTCGGCTAGTGCCGCCTTCGCAGCTTCTACCTTGGGCTTTCCCTGATCCGCCTCCTTAAATAACACCTGCCGTTGCAGGTTGCTGATATCCACCGCGTCATCATCCACCAGCCCAATGCGGCCAATGCCCGCCGCCGCCAGGTAAAGCAAAGCAGGCGAGCCAAGCCCACCCGCACCGATGCATAGCACCGAGGCGGATTTCAGGCGTTCCTGTCCTTCTTGTCCCATTTCGGGAAGGACTGTTTGGCGAGCGTAACGGTTCATATCATCACGTTAGAATTTGGGAAGATTCTGGTGATTGATCTGGGTCAATCACAGGCCACTAAACTATCTCTTACAATTCCCTACAATGGAAGGTTGCGTATCCGCAACCAAGGGTAAGCGATGGAAAAACTTGTCGATCAACAGGAAGCTCCCTTTTCGTTTGAGGAGTTGTTCTTCTCACGCACCGATGTGCGCGGCATCATTCTAGCGGGCAACAGCGTATTTCAGCGCATTAGCCAGTATGATTGGGATGCGTTGATTAAAAAACCACATAACATTATCCGCCATCCCGATATGCCTAAAGGGGTATTCTACCTGCTTTGGGATTTTATCAAAAAGGGGAAACCCATCGGTGCATATGTAAAAAATCGCGCCAGAGACGGACGTTATTACTGGGTATTTGCGATTGTGACACCGGTTAACGATGGATATCTTTCGGTGCGCCTTAAACCAAGCAGTGATTTTTTTGATATTGTCGAAGGGGCATATAAAGCACTGCTCGACTATGAGCGCACACATAAACCCCCGTCCAAAGAAAGCATGGAACATCTGCTTACCATGATTCAGCCGCTGGGGTTTGAAGATTACGATGCATTTATGTCAGTCGCCATCCGCAAGGAAATGCTAGCGCGTGATGCAAAACTGCAACGCACGCCAGAGCCGTTTTTAGAGCGATTTGAGGAGCTCAGCGACCGAGCAATCGCACTCATGAAAGAAACCGCCAGTGTATTTGCCTGTTATGAGGCCAATCAATATGTGCCGATGAACCTACAGATTCAATCCGCCCAGCTCGGCGAAGAAGGCAGAACCATCGGCGTTATCTCTGGCAATTTCAGTATTGTATCGAATGAAATCCAGCAAGAGATTGTGCTGTTTAATCAATCTGCCCGCGAAGTATTCGCACAGATATATGAAGGGCAGTTCCTGCTATGCGTGGCGCAGATGCAGCAAGAGGTCGTTGCCTTTTTTGAACGCGAATCACGTGATGTGCCGATTGACACGCAGCACGAGATGAAGTTGCTGCTGGGGCAGCTTGCCTCTTATCAGCAGAAAGCCGAAGGAAGCCTGAGAAACATTCTGCACAAGATTCACCGATTTCAGGATGATTGCAGTCGCATGAAAAAATGCGCGGCAAGTCTTGAGGTCATTCGCGTGATGGGTAAAGTGGATGCGGCGCGTTTAAGCCACAATAACAGCAGCCTGAATGATCTCATTGACGAGCTGGGGGCATTTCAAACCGGTATTTCTCAGAGCCTGAATAAGATTGACCGCTTCAACGCCCACATGCGGCATGACACCGAAGGCGTGATAGGCTCGTTAACCTCTTGTTAACCAAAGGTTGCATTCTCACTGAAAACAGTTGATCTGAATCAATCCGCAAACGCCACGAACTCCATAGGCTTGAATGAACAATAGGGAGTTTTGGCTATGCTGCACGCACACACATCGAATCAACCTGGACCCCAGCAACACCCACGAGACTGGGCGAAGGCAACCGATAAAGAACTCATTGCCCATGTGCTGGAGCGTTACCATGTCAGGCACCGTGAGCAGCTGCCAGCGTTGATTGCACTAGCCGAGAAGGTCGAGCGCGTACATGCCGAGCATCCAGATGTACCTGCTGGCTTAGCGGCGCATCTCGTGGATATGCTGCAGGAGCTGGAAAGTCATATGCAGAAGGAAGAACACATCCTGTTTCCTATGATTCTGCGTGGTCAGAAAACCATGGCTGTTGGCCCCATCTCCGTGATGGAATCCGAGCATGTTCAGCACATGGAGGCACTTCAGAAAATGCTGATGCTTGCCCATCAACTTCAATTGCCAGAGGCTGCATGTAACAGCTGGCGTACGCTTTATGCAGGGGTTGGCGAATTACGCGATGACCTGATGGAGCATATCCGATTGGAAAATGAGTTTCTCTTCAAACAAAACGTCAGCAGTGCCGAGCATGGTTGCTGCGGCGGGTGCGGCGGCAGGTGATCTATGACCAGAAGCCAGAGCTTGACAGGAGTTGAGCGGACATTCGCTAAGAATGAGGTGATTGTCAGTAAGACTGACACCAAAGGCATCATCACCTATGCCAATGAGGTTTTTTTGAAACTGGCAGATTACAGCCTTCAGGAAATTCTCGGAAAACCGCATAACATTATCCGGCATCCAGATATGCCAAAACTGGTCTATAAACTACTCTGGGAGCGTATCAAAAGCGGCAAGGAAATATTCGCCTATGTGGTAAATCGCTCAAGAAATGGCGATCATTACTGGGTCTTTGCACATATTACCCCATCGTTTGATGCGGCAAAAAATATCGTTGGCGCACATTCAAATCGTCGCAGCCCAGACCCGCAAGCGATTCAAACGATTACCCCGATTTATCAATTGTTGAAACAGGAAGAAGAAAAACACCCCATGGCAAAAGACGGTATGGCAGCTTCACTTGCGCTGCTCAATTCTGTCCTTGCTGAGAAAGGAGTCAGCTATGATGAATTTATCCTCTCTCTCTAAAACGGGTTGGCTTGGCATTTTATCAACCATCGCTATTGTTATTGCGCTGTTTCAGCCCAACTATGCCGCGCCGCTATTATGCATCGGCGTCATTTTTCTCGGTGCGCAAGCCTACTACATACACAAGATGAAAGTGATGGCGCATGTGATCGCTGAAATTACGGGGCGGTGTGCGGCGGGGGATATGGAATCACGTATTCTGCTTCCCAAAGAACGCGGAGATCTCGCTAATATGATCAACCGCATCAACGACAGCATCGACATGGCTGATGCCTATGTGCGTGAATCGCTGGCGACACTGGAACATGCAGCAGAGGAAAAATACTACCGCAAAATCGTGCTGGTGGGCATGGATGGCTGCTATAAAAATGGTGC
>Ga0075163_10010813_pt1 | contig 11905 bp, 10 predicted proteins | sample JI1023141ADNA_FD_71478 | JGI IMG/M metagenome (GOLD analysis project Ga0075163, IMG submission 71478) | Wastewater effluent complex algal communities from Wisconsin, to seasonally profile nutrient transformation and Carbon sequestration -... | ecosystem: Engineered > WWTP > Effluent > Algae... | reverse complement strand
AGTGCCACCTCTACCACCTTCAACCTGAGGTATCGTCCGGTGGGCAGCGTGGATTGGACAACGGTCCCCGACCTCGGGACCACCACCCAAACGCTCGGCGGCCTCGACCTCTGCACTGAGTATGAATTCCAAGTCGAAGCGCTGTGCGACGGCGAGACCAGCGGCTTCGGGGCATCCTACACCTTCACCAGCGAAGGGTGCTGCACGGCGCCCGGCACGATCACCGCCTCGGCCGTCGATACCTCCGGCATCCAAGTGGACTGGTCCTCGGTGCTGGTGGCCATAACGTATGATGTGCGCTACAGCTTGGACGGCTCCGGTACATGGACCGAAGTGACGGGCTTGGACGTTTCGCCCTACTCGATCTCCGGACTGGAAGGCTGCAACACCTACGAAGTGCAGATGCGGAGCACCTGTGATGGTACGACGACCACGGACTGGAGCGCCTCCACGATCGTGGTGGTTCCCGGCTGCGGTGTCTGCTCAGACCTCGCGTTCTGTCCGAGCATCGGTGCGAACGCCACCGAGGAATGGATCGATCGCGTGCGCATCGGGTCTATCGATAACCAGAGCGGCAACAACGAAGGGTACGCTGCCTTCCCGGAACAAGCCACTTCGTTGGAAGTCGGCGTACCATACACGATCTTCCTTACACCGGCTTTCGATGGCGGCCCCTTCAATGAGAACTGGTCCGTGTGGGTCGACTTCGACCTTGATGGCCAGTTCGAGGCACCGGAGGAGCTCGTATTCCTCGGAGAAGAATCGCAGACCGAAGTGACCGGAGAGCTGATCGTGCCACCCGGATCCCCGCTGGGCTCAGCCCGCATGCGCGTGATCATGAAGTTCAACAACCCTGTGGCTGACGGCTGTGAGGATGACTATGACTACGGGGAAACAGAGGACTATTGCGTGACCATCACGGCGGCTTCCGGTATCGCTGATATGGTCGGTGATGCGGTGCGCTTCTTCCCCAATCCCTCGGATGAAAGCCTGTTCCTGGAACTTCCCGCAGCGAGCCGTGGCACCACGATCGATGTACTCGACAATACAGGACGGACGGTGTTGCGCCAAACCTTGAACCAGCAACGGACATTGCTGAATACCGCCGACTTCGCCAACGGCCTTTACCTCTTCCGCATATCGGACGGAACGCGGGATCTGGGCCGTGGGAAATTCGAAGTGGCGCACGATTGACCTCTTCGCTCCGGGTATCCGAAGGCCCCGCTTCCGAACATCGGACGCGGGGCCTTCGCTTGGATACCTTGCCGCCGCCGGGCATGGAACTCAGCGCAGTCATCATCACCCGCAACGAAGAGCGGAACATCGGTCGGTGCCTCGCTTCATTGAAGGGCATCGCGGATGACATCGTCGTCCTGGACTCCTTCAGTACCGATCGGACGGAGGCGATCGTGAAGGAGCATGGCGGGCGCTTCTACCAGCATGTATTCGATGGGCACATCGAGCAGAAGAACCGTGCGATCACCCACGCCAAGCACCCATGGGTGCTTTCTCTGGATGCGGATGAGGCACTCGACGAACGCCTGGCGCGCTCCATACGGGAAGCGATGCAGGACCCTGCCGCCGATGGCTACACGATGAACCGACTGACCAACTATTGCGGCGGATGGATACGCCATGGCGGATGGTATCCCGATACCAAATTGCGCTTGTGGGACAGCCGCAAGGGCCGCTGGGCAGGTATCAATCCGCATGACCGGTACGAAATGGAAGCGGGTGCGCGGATCGGGCATCTGCCCGGCGACATCCTTCACTACAGTTACACCGCCATCGCTGATCATTACAGACAGGTCGAGTACTTCACCACCATCGCGGCGAAAGCCTACTTCGATCGCGGCAAAGGAGCGCCTTTGATGAAGCGCCTGCTGAGCCCCGTGGTGAAGTTCGTCGGTGACTATGTGTTCAGGTCCGGTTTCCTGGACGGCACGCGCGGCTTCACCATCGCGCGCATCAGCGCCTATGCCACCTGGCTGAAGTACCGCAAGCTCCACCTGCTCCGCACGCAACGCGCATGAACGTTCCCGGCACCGTGATCCTCTCCCGTCCGGACGCTTTGGGTGATGCCGTAGTGACGATGACCACGGCCGGTTGGCTGAAGAAACACGCTCCCTCCACCCGCGTAATGGTGATCGCCAAAGAATACACCCGCGCCGTTTGGGAGCGGTGCGCGCATGTGGAGAGGATCATCACCCTCGATGAGTTGGCGCGCGCCGGAGATCGGATGGCGGTACTGGAGCTTGACACGATCGGTGCGAACGCCATCGTGCATGTCTTCCCGCACCGATCCGTAGCGCGTTGGGCGAAGACGGCCGGGATCCCGCGGCGCATCGGGACGAGCCACCGCTGGTGGCATTGGCTCACTTGCAACGAACGCGTGGACTTCAGCCGGAAGGGCAGTGATCTGCACGAAGCGCAATTGAACATCAAATTGCTCGAACCGTTCGGCTTGCCCATGCCCGGGAGCATCCTCGAACTCGTCCCGCACATCGGCTATACCTGCCCCGAGCCGACACCGGAGATCCGCGCGTTGCTGCGACCCGGGGTGAAGAACGTGGTACTGCATCCGTTGCTCGCAAGTGGCGTGGGTTGGGGCTTGGCCAATTTCGCAGCCTTGATGAACGCCCTGGACCCGTCGCGCTATCACTGTTTGATCACCGGAACGCCCGAGGAGGCGGCTCGTTATCGGGATCACTTGCCGCTCGATGCGCCGCACGTGACGGACACGGGCGGCCGGTTGGACATGTCGGGATTGATGCGGTTGATCGGTGCCTGCGACGCGTTCGTTTCCGCCAGCACGGGCCCTTTGCACTTGGCGGCCGCGAGCGGTATCCGGAGCATCGGGCTGTTCAGCATGCGTCGCCCGATCCTTCCAGCGCGGTGGGCACCCATCGGACGCGATGCGCATGCGTTGGTACATGACCCGCGGTGCGTGAAGTGCGCGAACGGAGCCGCATGCGATTGCATCCAGCGCATCAGCCCGCAGCGGGTGATCGATCTGCTGGAGCGTTGATCGCTTCACGCGGGCAGGCGAAGACCAACAGTGCGTAGAAGAACGCGAAGAACGTAGCGCCCATCTGTGTCTCGATCGTGTCCTCGCTCAAGCACGAGACCGTGAAGATGATGGCCCAACAAACAAAGAGCGGCCGCTGGAACGCCCCCGTTCGCCATGCCGGCCAGATCCAGCTGAACAAGCTCCAGACCAGCCCGAGGATGCCGAAGCTGATGAGCAGTGTGAGGAACTCATTGTGTGCGCGCAGCCGCCAGACACCCGTCAAGGTGGAGCGCTGCCGTTCATATTCCGCGGCGAACACAGGGCGTGTATCACCCGTCCCCACCCCGACCATCAGGTTGTCCTTGGCGATGGACCAGCCGGTGCGCAGGAACTCATAGCGCATGGCGACGGAATGGCCGCTGGCATCGCCCTTCGCGCGATAGTGGTCCCACTCGTACAGGACCTGATCGATGCGTGCGCGCACCGGATCCCGACGGCCGATGATGATGCTCGAAACCCCGTTCTCCACGCGCCGGATGTCCTCGTCAGCCAGCGAGAGCGCCCCGATGGAATCCTTCCGCAGCCCCATGCTCGCCATGTAACGGATGAGGGTATGTCGGAGCGGTTGTCCCTTCGCGTCCACATGGAGGTACGGGTGATCACTGCGCCGCTCCCATGCGCGCTGCAACTCTCCATCGGCCACATTGATCCACACGAAATGGCCGTTCTCGCGCAAGGGTTCGTCCCTGTCGTGATAGTAGTGTTCACCACCGGCGCTGAATTCATCCAGGCGAGACAGGTCGGTGCCGTCCTCACGGAAGAACTCCCGGATACACCATTGGGCATAGGCCCCTGCGATGAGCGGCATCAGCACCAGCAGGGCGCGCAGCGACCAGCGCAGGGCCGTACCCCTCGATGCGCTCCACCGCCAGATGCCATACGCCGCAAGGAGCGCCAGGATGAACATGCCCGGCAAGCTGCTCAGTCTGTCCAGGAAGAACAGGCACCAAACGATCGCGAGCGCGTGGGCGATACGTCTCCAGCGTCCCGGACCACCCATCAGGACGAACACGGCGACACTGAAGCAGAGCAGCAATGCCAAGCGTATATGGCTGATGAAGACGGAGAGTTCGCGATACCCGCCCTCGTCGATCACGGCGTGCTTCCACGCGAGGCATACCAGCGTGCTGGCCACGGTGCTCCAAGCGCCGAGCAGCAGGACCTCGCGCGATTCGCGAGCGCTCAGGGGCGGTGTCGAAACGAGTATGGGCGTGAACGCGAGAACCGGCAGCAGTATCCTGCACAGATCAAGGCCCCAATCCAAGTCCTCCGTCCACAACAGTCCGAAGGCGTGAAGGGTGAAGAACGAGAGGAAGACGAGTCCTGCCGGATGCGTGAACGCGCGCTTGAAGCGGCCGAAGAAGTCCTTGCGCACAAGGCCCTCAACAAGCCAATTGCCGATCAGCAGGAACTGTGCGTTGCTGAGCAGGAACTCGCTCCACGGCAGCATGATGGCCACCAACGCCAATGCGGCGATGTGTACCTGCCTGAAGCGATCGCCCGATCCGAACATCGATCGCCCGTGATCGCGAGGATCAGTTCTTCGGCTTGATGGAGCCGCTCAGGATACCATCGTACTCGGTACCGTTGAGCACTTCGATCGCGCGCTTCACAAGCGGGTCGGAGGCCAACATCGCCTTGGCCTGGCCGGTGGTGTAGTAGTAGCGGCCCACGATCTCGCTCAGCAGCACGCGTTGGATCTCCGGACGGAAGCGCTCCAGTTCTTCGGTGCGGTCCGGGTTCAACTCCCCGCGGAGCGCCTCGATGGCGGCTTTCGCGTGATCGTAGTAGCGTTCGCGCTTGGCGGCATCTTCCAATTCCTTGAGCGCGTCGTTGCTCTCCGTGCGGTAATCCAGCTTCTTGGTCTTCGCGAAAGCGAGGAACTCCGCCCAGATATCATCGGTGATGGTGAACTTGTCCGCGGGCGGGATGCTGTCGTGGCTCCAGTAGTAGTTGTTCGCGTAGTCGAAGAACACATCGGAGGTGTAAAGGCCTCCTACGACTTTGGGCATGTCGGGCTCTTCCACGAGCACGTCGGGGGTGATCCCGCGGCCATCGATCACCGGACGGCCGCTGCGGGTCTTGAAATCGCGGAGCAGCGAATCCGCCTTCACGATGGCGTGGCCCGTGCTGTCGTGCTGGGCATAATCGAGCTTCTGGATGCAACGTCCACTGGGGATGTAGTATTTGGCAACGGTCACCTTCAGCTTGCTGTTGTAGAACAGATCGCGCGTTTGTTGCACGAGGCCTTTGCCGTATGTGCGCTGGCCCATGACCACGCCGCGGTCCAGGTCCTGGATCGCGCCGCTCACGATCTCGCTCGCGCTGGCGCTTCCCGTATCGGTGAGGATCACCAAGCGCATGGTCGCGTCCAGCGGCTCGCTCAACGTCTTGTAGGTCTTGTCCCAATCGGCCATCTTGCCTTTGGTCTCCACCACCGTTTCGCCTTTCGGCACGAAGAGGTTCACGATGTTCACCGCTTCACGGAGGAGGCCGCCACCATTTCCACGCAGGTCGAGGATCACTTTGGTGGACCCTTGGTCTTTCAGCTCCTTCACCGCGTTCCGCACCTCTTGCCCGGCCGTTTGGGTGAAGCTGTTCAGTTTCAAGTAGCCCACCTTGTTCGCCTCGTCCACGAACCCTTTGTAGGGCACGTCCGGGATCTTGATCTCTTCGCGCGTGATCGTTTTCAGTTCTGGGGCCTTGCTGTTGCGACTGATGAGGATCTTCACCTGCGTGCCGGCCTGTCCCTTCAGCATTTTGCTCACGTCCTCGGTGTTCAGGTCTTTCGTGGAGCGCCCGTCCACTTCCAGGATGGCATCGCCCGCCCGGATCCCGTTCTTCTGCGCCGGTGAACCTTCGTACGGCTCACTTACCATGATGCCTTCCGCCTTCTTCCCGATCATCGCCCCGATACCGCCGTATTGGCCGGTGGTCTGGAAGCGGTAATCCTCCATGTCACTTTCCGCGATGAACTGCGTGTACGGGTCAAGGCTCTCCAACATGGCGTCGATGCCCGTGGTCATCAGGTCACCCGGGTTCGTCTCATCCACATAGTAGATGTTGAGCTCCTTATAGAGCTCGTTGAAGATCTCCAGGTTCTTGCCGATCTCGAAGTAGTTATCCCCGGCGGCCAAGCCGAGGCCGGCACCGGTACCGATGGCTCCGACGATCGCGAACTGCTTCCAACTGATGCGTGTGGGCTTCATGTGCGGGGGAGTGCTGGGGGCAAGATTACTGACGTTCTGGTGCGGTTGCCGGTTGTCGGTTGTCTGGCGTGTCGGACAAAGCTCGCGACCAAGCGGTCCGATGAGACGCGGGATTTCGCCAATTTCTCCAAGCGTTGTCTGTCGGAAACCCGACAGCCCTCAACTGACGACCGACGACCGGGTTCCTCATGGTACCGGATCGTATCCGTGCCCGCCCCATGGGTTGCACGAGAGGAAGCGCTTCAGCATGAGCCTTCCGCCTCGCCATGCGCCGTGTTTCCGCAGGGCTTCCACCCCGTAGTGGCTACAGCTCGGGGTGTAGCGGCAGGTTCCCGGCAACAAGGGAGAGATGGTGTACTGGTACACACGCACGAGACCGATGAGCAGACGAGCGATCATGATACCGTGGACTTGGCTTTGGCGAGTTGTTCCACTAACCAACGGTCCACGAGGCGGCAAAGTCTTTGGCGCACGTCGGCGAAGGCCAAGGGTTGTGAAGACTGGTAAATGACGAGCCACGCGCACTGCACCCCTGCCGTGCGGAGCGGCTCGTACCAGCGCTCCTTTTCCAGGCGATAGGCCTCCCGCAACAGGCGGCGGATGTAGTTACGGTCCGTGGCCTTCTTCACATGGCGCTTCGGGATGGCGAACGCCACTTGGGCCGGAGCGCTGGAGTCCAGTGGCCCGAAACGGCCTACGAGGCGGAACGGTTTGTCGTTGAGCGCTACCCCTTGTTTCACCACGGCGTTGATCGCATCGCGGCCGGTAAGCCGTTCATGCTTGCGGAAGGTAGCGCGCGGGGTGGCCATGCTTGGTGCTTGTCGGGGCGGTCAGTGAGGGCCGTGATGTTCGGGGCGGGGCGAGGGACTTGTGGTCGGTTGCTTGTTGTCCGGCGTTGTGGAAAAGCGCGCGACCAGTTCTGCCAAGACCCGTCGCAAACCTGCGTCTGCAGCCCGACAACCGACGATCAAGAAAGCTCGCCGGACGCGCTGATCCAAAGGTGAGACGATCGCCCCGATCGCGCAGCACTAAGCCTTCTTCTTCGCGTCCTTGACCGCCTTCTTCATGTAGAGCTCGATAGCCCCGGTCATGCTGGGAGCTTCGGGCAGCGGGGCCTCGATATCAAGGCGAAGTCCTGCGTCGCGTACGGCCTTGGACGTGGTGGGGCCGAACGCGGCGATCACCGTCCCGTTCTGGGCGAACTTCGGGAAGTTCTTCTTCAGGCTCTCGATACCGCCCGGGCTGAAGAACACCAGCATGTCATAGGTGATGTCCTTCAGGTCGCTCAGGTCGGCGGCCACCGTGCGGTAAAACACGGCGTTCGTGTACTTCACACCGGCCTTGTCCAGTAGCAATGGGATCTCGCCTTTTTGGATGTCGCTGCACGGCACCAGGTACTTCTCGTCCTTGTGCTTCTTGATCACGTCCATCAGGTCCCCGAAGCTCTGCTTGCCAATGAAGACCTTGCGCTTGCGGTACACGATGTACTTCTGCACGTAGTAGGCGACGCTTTCGCTCACGCAGAAGTACTTCATCGTTTCCGGCACCGCCACACGCACTTCCTTGCACATGCGGAAGAAGTGGTCCACCGCGTTGCGGCTGGTGAGCACGATGGCGGTGTGGTCCAAGATGTTGATGCGCTCTTGGCGGAAGTCCTGGCCAGCTACCGGCTCGATCTTGATGAAGGGCTTGAAGTCGATCTTCAAGCTGAACTTCTTCGCCAGGTCCGCATACGGGTTCTTATCGTCCGTGGGCGCGGGCTGCGTGACAAGAATGGTCTTGGGCTTCAAGGCCGCTCGGCTTAGAGGGGGTGGGATGGATCGGGGAGGTACCGCAGGGCCAGCTGGCAGGCGAGGACTACGGGCAAAATTTCAAGCGCGCAAAGGTAAATGAAAACGTAGCGCAGAGGGACCCCCTCACCCAACCCGAGGACCGCCGCTCGGATCCACCGGAAAACCGTGACCAGTGCCACCAGCACCAGACCGAAGCGCAAGCCCCATGCGCGCCAGAGTATTTCGTCCGGCCGAGCAGCCGAGGTGGTCACATCGTGTGGCCAAGCAATAGAGGCCGTTACGGGCAAAAGTGCCACCCCCAGCACCACATGCAGCAGCAATAGCGTGTAGAGATATTCGGAAAGCCCGCCATCCGCTTGGAACAGGCGACTGGCCAAACGCACCAAGAGCACCTGTACCAGCAGCAGAAGCAGAAAGGCACCGAACAGCTTCGCCCACAGCCCGATGCCCGGAGGCAGATGTGCCACCAGCACAGTGAATTGGTAGCCGAACAACGCCAACGCCGCCGAGGCCATCAACGCCAGGCCGATGAGCGTGCGGTCCTGCAGGTCCAGTTCATCCCGCAGGCTTTGCCGTCCCAGCCGTAAGGAGAAAAAGGACCGCGAGAGCAAGCGCCACTTCTTGGGCGATACCAGGTTGATCCAGCCCAACATGCCCAAAGCCGCCAGCATCACCAGCAGGATCCAATCCCCGGCCAAGGGGTCGGTGGCGCGAAGGGTCTCCGGCATGCGGCGCGAAGGTCCTATCGCGGAAGGTGTTCCACCCAAGGAGCGCCGCCTACTTTTGCACCCCCTTCGGTCGACGCTTCCCGAACAAGCGCCTTTTCCCAGCGTTCCGGCGTATACCGACCCCGAACAGCAACCAAACGATGAGCACCACAACGAGCACTGCCCCGAAGAAATCCGCCGCTACCGACCAGTTCCAAGCGCATGACCACTACTTGGTGGACGAACTGCTCACCGAGGAGCAGAAGCTGATCCGCGATACGGCGCGCCAGCACGTGAGCAAGCACTTGAAGCCGATCATCGAGGAGCGCTTCGAGAACGCGACCTTCAGCAAGGACATCATCCCGGGCCTGGCTGACATCGGTGCTTTCGGACCGTTCGTACCAGCGGAATACGGCGGACCCGGTCTGGACCAGATCAGCTATGGCCTGATCATGCAGGAGATCGAGCGTTGCGACAGCGGCCTGCGAAGCCTGTGCAGCGTGCAGGGCTCATTGGCCATGTACCCCATCTGGAAATACGGCAGCGAGGAGCAGAAGAAGAAGTGGCTGCCGGACATGGTACAGGGCAAGAAGATCGGCTGCTTCGGCCTCACTGAGCCCGATTTCGGCAGCAACCCCGGCGGGATGGTCACCGTGTTCCAGGACAAGGGCGACCACTACCTGCTGAACGGCGCCAAGATGTGGATCAGCAATTCACCCTTCGCCGATCTGGCCATCGTGTGGGCCAAGGCCGAGAACACGGAGGGCCGCATCCACGGCCTGATCGTGGAGCGCGGCATGGAAGGCTTCACCACGCCCACTACGCATGGCAAGCTATCGCTGCGCGCGAGCCCTACCGGTGAACTGGTGTTCGACAATGTGAAGGTGCCCAAAGCGAACCTGCTGCCGAACAAGAACGGCTTGGGCGCGCCCATGGGCTGCCTCGACAGCGCACGTTACGGCATCGCGTGGGGCACGCTCGGCGTGGCCATGGAATGCTACGACACCGCATTGCGCTACAGCAAGCAGCGCGTTCAGTTCGGCAAGCCGATCGGTGGGTTCCAGCTCACGCAGAAGAAGCTGGCCGAAATGATCACCGAGATCACCAAGGCGCAACTGCTCACGTGGCGCCTCGGTGTGCTGCGCAGCGAAGGCCGCGCCACCACCGCGCAGATCAGCATGGCCAAACGCAACAACGTGATGCTCGCTCTCACGATCGCCCGCGAAGCCCGCCAGATCCTCGGCGGCATGGGCATCACCAACGAGTACCCCATCATGCGCCACATGATGAACCTCGAGAGCGTGGTCACCTACGAAGGCACGCACGACATCCACTTGCTCATCACCGGTATGGAGGTGACGGGGTTGGCGGCGTTCAAGTGATCATTGCCTTGGAGGGGAAGTTCAAGGGGTGACGCAGTCCGCATTCGTTCTGATGCAGGGGTCGAACGCCATCCCGGAGAGGTATGCTGTGTTTGTGGGATGACCGAAGGGGATGGTGAGATGATCTATTTGGTGGAGTTCGGTTCGGGAAAGGCGATTGAGGTACCCGAGCACATGTTGGAGTCGCTAAACGACCGATAAGTCAATAAGCACTATTGCGTGCTCAGAACCGCCTGCCGGGAACCTGAGGCAGGCTGATCCTACGGATCACAGTCCTTTACCCCCGTGGAACGCAAACGCATCGCCATCATCGGTGGCGGCCCCGCCGGGCTGATCGCTGCGGACGTGCTCGCACCAACGCATGAGGTCCACCTCTACGAGCAGGGCAAAAGCGTGGGCCGCAAGTTCCTGGTGGCCGGGCAAGGGGGCTTCAACCTGACCAACAGCGTGGATGGTGCAGAGCTGGCAGCCACGTACACGCCACCCGGTTTTCTCGATGTCGCGCTCGCGGAATTCGGCTCGACCGCGATGCGCAATTGGCTCCTCGAGATGGGCATCGCGACCTATGTCGGCACCAGTGGTCGCGTGTTCCCCACTAAAGGCATCAAGCCCATCGATGTACTGAACGCTTTGCGAGCGCGACTGGTCGAGCGCGGGGTGCAATTCCATCTGGAGCACACGTTCGTCGGCTTCGATGCGGAGGCGCATGTCCTCATCCAGCATGAAGGAGCGCGTTCGAGCATCCAAACTGACTACACGCTCTTCGCGCTGGGCGGTGCGTCTTGGACCGTTACCGGGTCCACGGGAACATGGCCGGAACTGTTCGCTCCGCTCGGTATAGAGACCGTTCCGTTCAGCGCGTCCAACTGCGGGGTGGAAGTCACTTGGCCGGAAGCCTTCGCACACGCCCACGCGGGCAAGCCGTTGAAGAACGTGCGGATCCAGGCCGGGGAGCGCTCCAGCTTCGGGGAGGCCACCATCACCGCGCAGGGGCTTGAAGGCAATGCGATCTACCCCGTTGTTCCCACGCTGCGGGATGCATTGAACAGCGGAATTCCCGCGATACTGCACATCGACCTGAAGCCGAACAACAGCACCGAACAACTGCTGGACAAGATCGCGGGCAAGGAACCCAAGAACTACGCTGAGGCCTTGAACTTGGACCGGGCCGCTTTCGCTTTTTTGAAAGCATTCACCACCAAGGAGCGCTTCCTTTCGCCCTTCGCACTGGCGCAGGACATCAAGGACCTGCAGGTGCCTGTTACCGCGCTGAGGCCGATGGAGGAGGCGATCTCGACCGTGGGCGGCATCCGCACCCTAGACTTGGCTCCTGACTTTTCATTCAAGCGTTTCCCGCATCTCTTCGCCCTCGGCGAAATGGTGGACTGGGATGCGCCAACGGGTGGCTTCCTGCTGCAAGGGTGCTTCGCGATGGGCCATCATGCCGCGCAGGCGATCTTTCGGAAGTGATCGTGGCACCGGCTTCCAGCCGGTGGGTAGTGTATCGTCTCAGGCTGGAAGCCTGAACCACGATCAGTGGCAGCTGCTTCCAGCCGGTGTGTAGTGTCTCTTCTCAGGCTGGAAGCCTGAGCCACGATGGACAAAGTGCCTCACGCATCCAGCCGGTACGGGTCTCAGGCTCGAAGCCTGAGCTACGCCAACTGCCCCGTCATTGACGGATATCATCGGGAAGCCTGCTTGTGCGGGTACCTTTGGTACAACACTCACGAACATGGACCCGATC
>Ga0075163_10010811_pt1 | contig 11906 bp, 4 predicted proteins | sample JI1023141ADNA_FD_71478 | JGI IMG/M metagenome (GOLD analysis project Ga0075163, IMG submission 71478) | Wastewater effluent complex algal communities from Wisconsin, to seasonally profile nutrient transformation and Carbon sequestration -... | ecosystem: Engineered > WWTP > Effluent > Algae... | reverse complement strand
CGGGTCGATCAACTTCGGCGCCGGCACCGTCGGGCTCGACGCCCAGATCCACGACTCGACGCTGTTTGGGCTCGAGCTCACCGGCGGCATGGCGTTCCGCGCCCGCTTCAAGGACCAGCCGGGCTTCTTGCTCAGTGTCGGCGGGTTCCACCCGGCGTTCGAACCGCCGGCCGCCGTCGGCCCGCTGGCCCGTATGGGTATGAGCCTGCGCCTCGGCAAGCAGGAGAACATCCTCGTCTCGCTGCGCTCGTACTTCGCGCTGACGTCGAACACGCTGCAGTTCGGCGCGGCGATCGAGGTCTCGGCGCAGATCCTGAAGTTCAGGATCTACGGCGGGGCGTACTTCGACGCGCTGATCGTCTACCGGCCGTTTCACTTCACGGCCGGGATGGGCGCGTACTTCGGGGTCGCGTGGCGCAAGTGGGAGCTGCTGGCGGTCCGCGTCGCCCTGACGCTCGACGGCCCGGGCCCATGGCGGGCCCGGGGCGTGGCGAGCTTCACCATCGTCGGCTTTGAGCTGAGCTTCGAGTTCGACGAGACGTTCGGCGACAAGCTCGCTGAATCCGAGGAGCGCGCGCCGGTCCGCGCGCCGCTGATCGCGGCGCTGGCCGAGCCTGGCAATTGGGGCGCGGCGGCCGGCGGGTTCGACTCGCTGCGCCTGCGCGACTTGCCGCCCGGGTCCATCGACGCGACCCACATCGTCGTCGCGCCGGGCGACCGCCTGTTGTTCCGCCAGCGGGTCGCGCCGCTGGCCGTCACGCTCGAGCAGATGGGCCCGGTGGAGCCGCAGGAGCGCGGACCGTTCGCGGTGCAGGTGCTGAAGCTCGGCGCACGCATGCCGGACCCGGGCGCGGTCGCCGAGGTCGACGAGCTGTTCGCGCCGGCTGCGTACTTCGACATGACCGACGCGGAGCGGCTGGGCGCGCCGTCGTTCGAGCCGATGACGGCCGGCGTCGCGGTCGGCGCCGACTGGCAGGCGCCGGCGAAGGCGCGGCGCACCACAGTCGTCGACGGCATGTTCGAGTCGATCGGCGGGCTGTGGCCGGAGAACACCGACACGGCCCCCGACGCGAAGTCCAGTCAGTTCGCCGCGCTGCATCGCGGCGATCCTGACACGTGGAAGCGACGGCGAGAACCGGTCACGGTGGCGCCGCCATGCTTCGTGCGTGCGTCCGGAGACTCGCTCGCCGCGATCGACGAGGCTCGGTCGTGGCACGCCGCCCGGGCCCAGCGCGCCGCCGGAGAGCGCATCCTCCCTGCCCACGCCGCACGAAAGACAGGCCGCTGATGTCGTCGACGATGTTCCTCCCGTGGTTGCGCACCGGACTGGCCGGGTACTTGCCGGCGCCGGTCGGCGAGGCGTCGCCGGCCGACCCGGCGCTGACGCTGGCGGTCGCGCTGACCGACGCTGGCGCGGCGCAGCCGACCCACGAGCACACGGTGATGCTCCGCGGGCCCGGACACGTGGTCGCGCTCGCCCCGCGGGTGGTGACCCGCGAGGAGCCGCCGCGCCAGGCCCGCGACGTCGCGCCGACGACGTTCCCGCACGTGGAGCTGCGCGAGCCGGACCTGCCGTGGCGGCACACGCCGGTCGGCGTCGACGCGAACGGCCGACTCCCGCCGTGGATCGTGCTGGTGTGCGTGCGCCTGCAGGACGGCGTGGCGCTGCGCCAGGATCCGCGGACGCAGCGACCGGCGCTGCACGTCGCCGGCGCGCGGGTCGCCGACGAGCTCCCCGATCTCCGCGAGTCGTGGGCGTGGGCCCACGTGCAGGTGTCCGGGGTCGCCGACGGCGAGGACCCGATCGGCGACGGCAAACATGCGCCCGACCACGCGATCGCCCGCCTCGTGTGCCCGCGCCGGCTGCAGCCGTTCGCGCGCTACGTGTGTGCCGTCGTCCCGGCGTACCGAGCCGGCATCGAAGCGGCCCGCGGCGACGTGCCGACCACGACCGACCGGACGCCCGCGTGGTCGTCCGCCGACCCTCAAGACGTCGTCCTGCCGACCCTGCACTGCTGGAGCTTCACCACCGGCGAGGCCGGGGACTTCGAAACTCTGGCCCGCCGCATGCTGCATCGACGACCGCCTGCGAACCTCGGCGAACGCCCGCTGACGCTGCTCCCGCTGGGGCTCCGCGAGCCCGAGCCGGTCGCCGAGGGGACGACCGTGCCGCTGCGCGGGTCGCTGAGGGCACCACCCAAAAACGACACGCCGGTCGAGCAGGCGACGCCGCCCGCAGTCGCACAGCGGCTCGCCGGGCTGTGGACGGTCGAGCAGCACGGCGACGACGACCCGGTCGTGACGCCGCCGCAGTACGCGGTCGCCAGCGTGACGGGACAGGCGCCGCCATGGCTGGCGCAGCTCAACCATCATCCGGCGCACCGCACGGCCGCGGGCCTCGGCGCCGAGGTGGTGCTGCGCCACCAGGAGGAGCTCGTCGCCGCCGCGTGGGACCAGCTCGAGCAGGCCCGCAGCGCCGCGGTCATGCTGCGTCAGACCCAGCTCGCCGCGGAGATCGGCCGCACACAGGCGCGCAGGCTCGCGGACCTCCCGGCGGGCGACGCGTGGCAGCTGACGGCCCGCGCGCACGCCCGCATCACCGATGCGAATGGCACGCTCATCCGCACCCGCCTGCTCGCCGAGGGCCTGCCCGACGGCGCCCTGTCACCGCGGATGCGCCGGTGGACGAGGCCAGGCGCGCCGACGGTGCGGCGTCGCGGCGCGATCCCTGCGAAGGCGATCGCCGGGAGGAACGACGCGAAGCCGCGGGCCACCAGCCTCGCCGGACGGTTCGTGACCCAACTCCTCGCCGCGCCGACTGTCATGCAGCGGGCCGCCGGGTGGGTCCGCCCGCACGGGCTCGGCCGGGTCGCCGCCCCGACGCCGCGGACGCCGAAGACCCGGGTGACCGAGGCGCTCACGCTGTCGCTGCGTCCGCTGGCCGCCCATTTCGAGCGTATGCAGGCGCGGCTCGGCGGGACGACGGCGGTGAAGCTGGTCGCCGAGGACGGCCTGCCCGACGCACTGCGCCTGATGCCGCAGTTCGACGTCCCGCTATCGCGCTGGCTCGTCGACGTCGACCCCGAGCTGATCCTCCCCGGCCTCGGCGACATGGCCGACGACAGCATTCTCGTGCTCGCGCCGAACCGGCCGTTCGTCGAGGCCGTGCTGGCCGGCGCCAACGATGCGTTGATCCGCGAGCTGGCCTGGCGCGAGTTTCCGGTCGACCCGCGGGGCACCGCATTCCGGGTGTTCTGGGAGGGTGCCGACGGCTACGACATCCGTCCGCTGGCTGCGTGGAAGCACACGCTCGGCGCGCACACGGCGACCGAGCAGGCCAACGCGGTCGGGGCCGCGGTGCTGCTGCGCGGGGCCCTCCTGCGCCGCTACCCGAACCTGCGGATCTACCTCGGGCGCCCGGGACCGACGAAGGGCAGTGTCGACGTCGCGCCGCCGATCGGCTGCGGGCGGCTCACCAGCGACACGAGCTACGCCCTGTTCGCGGCCACCCCCGAGGCGCTGGAGCGCGACTGGTGGCTCGTGCTCGAGGAGGTGCCCGGCGCGACGCGCTTCGGCCTCGACGATGTCGTGACGGGCGCGCCCGCCGAGGACTCGGTGGCCTGGCCGCACTTCGGCGCCGCCCTCCACGCCCCCGCCGCCCGCCCTGCGCGCTGGGGTACGGCGCTGCCGCAGTGGGGCCGCGACAGCGGCGCGCTGGCCAGCCTCACTCTACAGCGCCCGATCCGCTATGCCGTGCGGCTGGCCGAGCTCCTCGCCCCCGGAGATGCCTGAGATGGCGACCCCCAAACGACCGACCCCCGACCCCAAGCCGCCACCGATCCCCCGACCGCGGCCCGCCGATCCGTGGGACCTAGCCGACGAGGAGCTCGCGGCCCTCGAAGCGAAGCTGCCGATCGCGCTGCTGCCGGTCCGGCTCGAGACACGGTTCGCGGGTGATGCGCTGCTGGTCCGCATCTACCCCGACACGATCCATGGCGACACGCTCCGGCGCGCACTGACGCCCGAGGAGGAGGCCGCCGGCGCGACGTTCTGGCACACACGCGCCCCCGCGGCCCAGCCGGCGGCCTGGCGCACCTTGATCGCCGCGATCGGCAGCCCGTGGCGCGCGGCGTGGGTCATGCGCGCGACACAGCCGGGCAGCACCGTCGACACGAGCGCCGACGCCGGCGCTGGCACGCGGCTCCCGCTGTTGCCGCGGCGCTGGGTCGTCATCGGCACGCTCGCCGGCGACGAGGTGATCCGCGCGGCCAGCAAGGAGATCCGGGACGACCTGCGTGGCGGCGTCGATCTGTCGGCCGACTACGAAACCGCCGAGGACCTGCTCGCCAGCCCCGCGACGCGCTGGGTCTTCGAGTTCGACCACGCGGTCGCCTGCGGCATGGCCGTGCGGATCCCGCTGACCGGCGCAGCCACGGCAGTACGCGAGCGCGGCCTCGACACCTTGCTCGTGTTCGGCGCGTCGTCGGAGGAGCTCGGCGACGAGTTCGCCAAGCTGCTGGTCGCCCATCACTACACCCGCGGCGCCGGGTTCATGGCCCAGGGCGAGCCGACCAACCGCACCGCCGCCGACCCCGACCCGCGTCGCCCCGATCAGGCCGCGACGCTGGCCCGCGAGCTGCCACCGGCCCCCCCGCCGCGCGACACCCTGCCATCGCGCGAGCCCGTGAAACCATCGCTCCCGTCGCGCGTGCGCGTGCGCGACGAGCTTACCCACCCGAGCGCGGCGGCGCTGGCCGACGCGCTCGGCATCGACGACGACCTGCTCGCCCGCCTCCCCGGCGCCGACGACCGAGAGTCTGCGCTCGCGCAGGCAATGAACACGGTGATCTGGCCGGCCACCCTCGGCGGCCTGCTGGGGTCGCTGCGCGTCGACGACCCCAAACCGTTCACCTCCGGCACCGTCGGCCTGCTCTCGCCGGCGCAGATCGAGGCCGTCCGACAGCACTTTATCCGCGACGTCCGCGGCGCCGGTCCGCTGCCGACCCTGCGCCTCGGCGCGACGCCTTACGGGTTCCTGCCGGTATGCGGTCTGCCGCTGCCCGCGGAGGACCAGCCGCCGACCCCGCCCGACCTGCGGCGCCTGCAAGACGTCTTGCATCGACTCCTCGGCGTGTGGCAGCGAGCCGCCACCTCGCTGCCGGTCCTCGACCCGGGCGCCGACGACAGCGCCAGCGACGCGGCCGTCGCCGACGACATGGCGGAGATCCTCGCCACCCAGCCGTGGCCGACTCGCTACGCCCTGCGCGAGCTCTCTGGTTCACCGCTGTTCGGCCAACCGACCACCTTCGGCGGCATGTCCGCGGCGCAGCGAGCCGCCTATGCGACGCGCGTCGGCCTGCTGTCCGCCGCCGGCCTCGGCGACGACGAGCTGCCGCGCCCGGACGACGGTCCCCCTGCGATCCAGTGCGACTACGACGACGACGTGATCGCCTGGGCCGCCGGCGCCGCGGCGCTCGCGGACGACCGCGACAAGCCGACCACCGCGTCGTTGCTGATGCAGCTCGCCGCGCACGGGAAGCTGGCGCTGAAGACTCCCGATCACCCGAAGAACCCGGCCGACCGCGAGCGCGAGACGACCGAGATCGACGCCGCCCTGAAGCTGCTGCTCGGCGTCCCTCGGGCCACGCGCGCGCGGATCCTCGGCCAGAGCCTCGGCTTGGTCGCGACCCGCCTCGATGCCTGGATCACCGCGACCGCCACACGCCGGCTCGCCGAACTCCGCGAGCACACCCCACGCGGCCTGCTCGTCGGCGGCTGGGGCGTCGTCCACGACCTGCGCCCCGCCGCCGCCCAGCCCGGCGGCTACGCGCTCACGCCCTCGCTCGACCAGGCGGCCGCCGCGGTCGCACTGCGCAGCGGGCACGCGGCATACAGCGTCGACGCCGGCTCTCCGTTCGCGGTCGACCTGTCGAGCGAACGCGTGCGCCTGGCCCGCTGGCTGTACGACGGCGTGCGTCAGGGGCAGTCGCTGGCGGCGCTGCTCGGCCAGCGGTTCGAGCGGATCTTGCACGAGCACGGCGCCGACGCCCTGATCCACGACGTCCGCGAGGCCGCGCTGGCCGCCCGCGGGCGCGTCGAGCCGCCGACCCGCGTCGTCGACGGCCTGCTCGTCGCCCGCGCACTCTGGCCCGCCACCGACCCGACCCGGCCCGAGGCCAAGCTCGCCGAGCACGCCACCATCAAGTCCTTGCGGACCCGCCTCGGCCAGGCCGCGCAGACGACCCTCGACGCCGACGCCCGCCGGACCACGCGCGGCCCACACCTCGCCGACACCGCGCTGCGCCTCGGCAAGCCGGCGAACAAGCCGACGCCCGCGATCCTCGGCGAACTCGTGCTGGCCCCGCTGCGCGCCGCCCTCGACGCCCTCGCCGACACCGCGACGTTCGAGGCGACCCACGCGCTGTTCACCGGCGACCGCTCCGCCGCCGCCGCGACCCTCGCCGCCGTCGACCGCGGCGAGGCCCCGCCGCCCGCGCTCCGCAGCCTCGACACCCCGCGCGGCGGCGTCAGCGTCGCCCACCGCGTCGTCCTTCTGCTCGCCGACCGCGCGCCCGCGGGTTCGTGGCCCACCGCCGACTCGGCCGCCGCGCTCGCCGAACCGCGACTCGAGCGCTGGGCCGCCGCGCAGCTCGGCGTGCCCGCCGACGTGCACGCGGTCGTCGAGGTCATCGATCGCACCACCGCCGAGGTCCGTCGCCGCGACATTGTCACCCTCGCCGCGCTCGCGCCGATCTCCGCCCTCGACTTCGGTCGCCTCGCCGCCGCCGGACCGTGGCAGACCGGTCCTCTGGCGGCCCACCTCCTCGCCGGTCGCGCGACCGCGGCCGAAGATTCGCTGCGCCTCGCCGCGCCCGCCGGTCCGCTCCCCCCCGGCGCGATCGACCTCGCCGAAGCCCACGCGCTGGCCGGACGCCTCGCCCTCGCGTGGCGCGGCGGACGACCCGCGACCGCGGCCGAGCTGAGCCCCTCGCGCCCCGCCGGCGCCGCCGATCCGCTGCGCAAGGTCGACCGCGCCGACCTGCAGCGGCGCCTCGACGCCCTCGCTACCTGGCTCTCCGGACAGATCCAGTCGCTCGCGGCCGCGACGACGCGCCCGGCGATGCTCGCGGTCCTCCGTCGGTTCACTGCATTCGGTGCAGCCAGTCTCGCTCCGCCCGCCGACCTCGCCGACGAGACCGACGAGCAGTTACAAGCCCGCGTGAAGGCCCTCTCCGCGGCCCTCTCCGCGACCCTCGCCGCCCTCGCCGCGGCCGGCACCGTCGACGACATCCTCGCCGCCTTCACCGCCGCCGTCGGTCCGCTCGTCGACGGCGTCCCGCTGATCCCCGTGCACGTCGCTACGACCGGCCTCGCCCGCGGTCCGCTCGCCAGCCCGGTCGCTGCCGACGAGCTGCGGATCTCCGGCTGGCTCGCCCAGCTCGCGCGCGTACGACCTCGGATCGACGCCCTCGACGCCGCGCTCAAGCTCGCCGAGGCCCGCCACGCGCGCCCGCCGTTCGCCCTGCACGCCGGCCAGACCGGAGACGCCGCCACCTGGGCCGCCGTCGAGCGCCCCGCCGGCGACCTCCCGTGCACATGCATCACCGCGGTCCAGGAGACGGACATCGACCTCGACGGCCCGCTCGCCGCGCTCGCGCTCGACGCCTGGTCCGAGCGCGTCCCGGCCCGCAACCAGCCCGCCGGGCTCGCCTTGCAGTACCAGAGCCCCGCCGCCCGCGCGCCGCAGGTCGTGCTGCTCGCGGTGCCGTCACCCGGGGTCGGCCACTGGTCGCTCGCCGAGCTGCAGCGTGCCGCCGCCTCGGCGCTGACGCTCGCCCGCATCCGGCCGGTCGGCGCCGACCGCCTCGAGCACCTCGGTCACCTGTTGCCGTGCATCTTCCTCGACGGTCGCCGCCTCGCCGTCGAGCCCGGCGGTCAGCGCTTCTTCGACGTCGCCTCCATCCCGTTCCCGCAGACCCGCTGATGCCCGCGCTCTTCCAGAATCTCATCGCCACCCTCGCGGCCCCGCCCATCCGGGCGCTCACCCGCATCGAGCCGAGCCTCACCGAGCCCTCGCTCGCGCCCGGGTTTGCCGCGCGCATCGCCGACTCGGCGTGGCTGCTCGCCCGCCAGCACCAATTCGGCGAGCTCCGTGGCGAGGACGCGGCCACCCCCGTGCGCGTCGCGCTCACCGTCGAGCTGTCCCCAGTCGAGGGCCCCGCCCCTCGGGGTGCACCCGACACGCCGCTCGAGCCGGGCGTCGAGGCCCAGGACGTCACCGCCGACACCGCCCCCGGACGCCTCCGCCTCGCCGCCGAGCTGGGCCTCGGCGTTCGTCGCGTCCTCCTCGCCGCCGCCGCCGAGCCCGTATGGGCCGCGCTGCAGGCCGCCTTCCCGCTCGCCGCCGACGCCGTCGACCCGGGCCTGCGCCTGCTCGCTCGCCGCTCGCTCGACGGCCTCGCGCTCGCGCGCCGCCTCGCCGGCGCGCCGCTCGACGTCACCGCGCTCGCGCAGCTCACCGGCTTGCCCGCATCCAGCCTGCAGCCGGCGGTCCCCGCCCTCCTCGGCTGGCACGCGCAGGCCGCCGCCTGGGCGGTGCGTCCGCCCGCCAGCGACCCGTGGGACGCCGGCCGCTTCGAGCACCGCTTCGCGCTCCGCAGCGCCGACGGCAAGATCGACCTGCCCGCCGCCGAGTACCCGGGTGGTCACCTCGACTGGTACAGCGTCGACGTCGCCGCGCCCGCGACCGCCAAGGGCGCCGCGTCGCTGCAGCACAGCGCCGTCCCGCTGCCGATCCAGTTCCCCGGCATGCCGGCAGCGCGCTGGTGGGACCTTGAGGACGAAGCCGTCAACCTCGCCGACCTCGAAGCTGGCCCCGAGGACATGATCCGCATGCTGGCCGCCGAGCTCATGACCGCGTTCGCCGACGACTGGTACCTCGTGCCCGTCCGCCTGCCGCTCGGCCACCTCGTCCGCGTCGCCAGCCTCACCGTCGACGACACTTTCTCCTACAAGAAGACGCCGCCCGTAGCGATCGCCTCGTTCGCGCAGCAGGACGGACCCGCGCGGACCTGGCGGATGTTTGAGCTGTCCGGTCAACCATCGCTGGCCCGCGTCGACGACCCCCCCGGACCGGGCCCCTGGATGTTCCTCGCGCCGACCGTCTCCGACCCGCAGGAGTCGGAGCCGATCGAGGAGGTCCGGCTGCTCCGCGACGAGGACTCGAACCTCGGCTGGGCCGTCGAACGCACCCTCGAGGGACCCGACGGCCGACCGTACCGCTACGCCGAGCCCCGCAACGAACCGCCGTCCCCGCGTGGAGACGCTGGCTGGGCCTGGCAGCTCGCCAGCGCCGTACCGCGCGGGTGGGTCCCGCTGGCCCCCGTGCCGACCGGAGCCGGCACCAACATGGCCCTGCGTCGCGCCCGTCTACCGCACTGGGCCGACGACGACGGCGCACGCGCCCAGCTCCTCGATCCGCTCCGGCGGCTCGTCGTCCCCGAGGAGGAGATACCTTCTGGCGGCATCATCGTCATTCGCACGTGGCAACGCGCCCGCGGACCCGCCGGCGAGGTGCTGTTGTGGCAGGGCCGCGAGAAGCGCCCGGGCAGCGGCGAGCCCACAGCCGAGCTGCTGTTCGATCGCCTGCTGCGCTGACCGCGACCGATGCGGCGCGTACCCGCGCCTGTGGCTAACGAGCCCGCTTCTTCACTAAGGTCAACGGCGCCGGGCTGATTGGGCAGCGATTTGAAGCTGTTCTCAGCCCTGCATCTCTCGCAAACCCCGGCAGCCCGCAAGCAAGGCCAAATGCGCGAGATTGCAGGGCTTAATTCGCCCATAATTTAGCGTGCCAATCCCCAAGACTCTCCTCGATGTCTCCGTGGGCTTGGAGAAAACCAGGAGACGGACCCAGGCGGGACAAGCAGGGGGGTTGCGATTTCGGTGGAGAGTCGAAGCCCGGGGCCACCGAGGCGAAGGCAGCCCGACCTCTACCCCGCGTCGCCAAGCACGTCCAACTCCTCGCCAGCTTCGGCAGACGGTGACGTCGATGGCGAAGACGCAGGCGAGGAGGCGGGCGGAGGTGATGACGGTAGCTGGGCTCCATCAGGTCGGCGGCCGCCCACGCCGAAATGACCGCCGAGAAATTCCTGGCCAGCCTGTGCGCCCTTGGCCCACCGCCAGGCTTTCGAAGTCGCCGTTCTCACCCCGAATCGAAGTCTGCATGAGTCTGACCACCTTCTCGTGCTCGTCTGATCGAGCGCGATCGAACTTGCCGAGGAGGTAGTGAAGCTTCGCCAACGCCGTCTCTGCGAGCATCCGTCGACAAGGCACGAGCGGCCCCCCGTCCTCCACAAGGTCCGTGGCGTAGGAGCCCACGTCGACCTTGCCCCATACGGCCTCGGTGGCGACCGCGACGACGAGCCCCTCTTTAGCGAGCTCCTTGAGGCACTCGCGAACGTCGTTCGGACCAGTGCCCGACCCGTACGCTTCAACCACCACTCCATCAGCGTCCCGAAGGGCGGCCCGCACGAGATCGGGTGTGATCCCCGGGAAGAGGCGAAGAAGCACGACCCGACTACTGTTCAAGGGCGGGAAGCGGACGCTGTTGCCTTCGGGGGCCACTTGCCGGATCGGAGGGCCCTCGTTCCACACGGGTATGCCCCATCGCCGACCCTCGGTGGCGTATCTACCCAAGTCCCGAACACGAGGCGTGCTGATCGCGGCGTAGCTGCTGCCCACCTTTGCCGTGCGGTTGCCGCGGAGGATCCGACCGCCGAAGCAGATCAGTACCTGGTCAAGCGGCGTTCTGGAGGCAGCCACATGAACGCTCGCTTTCAGGTTTGCGCTGGCGTCACCGAGCTCGAAGATGGGCTTCATGGAGCCCGTCACGACTACTGGCTTGTCCTGATACTCGATAGCGAAGGACAGAAAGGCTCCGGCATACGGCATGGTGTCTGTGCCATGCACCACTACGAAGCCGTCGAACTTCCTCCACTCTCTCTCAAGTACCTCGCGTATGCGCAGCCAGTCCGAAGGGACCGCTGATGCGCTGTCGATCAGGGGGCCATCGATCTGCGTGAACGAGAGTCTCGCGTTCCAAGTCTCCGGCCGCAGTTCGGCCACGCGGTTCTCGAACTCATGCAAGGGCGCAGGCTCAAGAAGTCCGGTCGCCGAGGGCTTGGATCCCATGGTCCCGCCCGTGTAGACGATGCAGATGCTGGGTGTCGTGATCTCGTGGTTTTGCATGGGGACTCCACACCGTGGCCGCTGCGGTATACCAGACGGGGGCGCCCTGCCGTCACGGACCGGCGGACGCCGCCGCCAGCGTCGGGCCCGCGGCCCGGAGTTCCTCCAGGCGCCCGCTCGCGTCCTGTTGCAGCCGCTCGAGGCGCGCGCGCAGCTCGGGGTCGGGGCGGGCGTCGACGCGTGCGGCCAGCTCCGCGAGCGTCGCGACCGACGCCTGCAGCTCGGTGACGCGGTCGAGCAGCCGCTGGAGGACCTGCGCGCAGGACCTCACGACCTGTCGCGCGAGGCCCTCGATGAGCGGCACCGACGGATCGTTCTTGGTGCCCTTCCGGTAGCGCTCGAGCTCGTCGAGCAGCCCCTGGTGGGCGTCCAGGAGCAACGGACAGCGCGGCAGGAGCTCGTCGCTCCTCCGGATCGCCTCGCCGATCAGCGACTCCTGCATGCGGAGTTCGTCCTTGTGCGCCTGCTCCTGTGCAGCGAGGGCCTGGAGTCGCCGCTGGGCGAGGGCGACGCGCTCGTCGACCGCCAGGCCGTCCCTCTTGATCGCCTCGCCAATCCCGATGAACGCGGCCGTCGGCTCCATCAGGAACACCAGCGCCATGTGTCCGACCAGCGCGGCCTCTGCCTGGAAGACCGCCTCGAGCGCGGACAACTGGCCG
>Ga0075163_10010810_pt1 | contig 11906 bp, 17 predicted proteins | sample JI1023141ADNA_FD_71478 | JGI IMG/M metagenome (GOLD analysis project Ga0075163, IMG submission 71478) | Wastewater effluent complex algal communities from Wisconsin, to seasonally profile nutrient transformation and Carbon sequestration -... | ecosystem: Engineered > WWTP > Effluent > Algae... | reverse complement strand
GACCAGACCACATTGCCGGATATGCGCTGGGTGCCGAAGACCGTTGGCAGCGGCGCGCCTTCCTCGCTGGTCTGTATGATGCGATCATTCAGGCGCGGGCCTTCCAGGTGCGGTCCTGGCGGCGGGTCGATGATGCTGCCGGCGGTGTAGCCCCAATAAGCGCCCTTGAGTGCGGCGCCGGGTCCGCCGATGACCAGGCCGATGGTGGCGCCGATGACTGCGCCGATGCCTTGCCCTGCGCTCATGCTTGCACTCCATGGATACGGTAGATGGCGCGCAAGCGCTTGTACCATAGGTCGTCGATGCGATGCTCGACCACTTTACCGGGCTTGGCCCAGGCGTGAATTACGGCCGGCGCATCGTGCAGCGTGCTGGCGATGCCGACATGGCGCGGTTCGCCGGCAAAGGAAAACAGCAGTACATCGCCGGCTTCGAGGTCGTAAAACGGGATTTTCTGGCCATGCGCATGCAGCGTATTGCTGATCAATTCCGGGTCCGGACTCAGGCTGTAGGTGGCCGGCGCAGTGACATCCAGCCCGGCTTCGGTGGCGACCATCAGCAGCAATCCGCCGCAATCGACACCCTGGCGGCTGCGTCCCTGGTGCACGAACGGCACACCCAGCCAGGTACGGGCAATGCGGACGATTTCAGCGGCGGCGATCATGAGGCGTTGGGATATTGCAGCACGGCATCCGGGCCGGGAATATGTGGCGCGCCGCGAAAGTTGATGACGTTGCCGTATGTGTCGCGGCAGGTGCTCAGGTTCTTGTCGCAGCCGTCTGCCACGCTGTAGGTGTCGCCGCTGCTGATGGCGTGCGGCAGCGGCAGGGCAAGCGTGATGCTGCCGCCGCTGGCAATTTTGACTTCCATCGCGTAATTGGCATTGGCGCCTGATGTCCATGTCAGCAGTCCGCCCGGTGTGGCGGGCAGGTCGCTGGCGGTGAAGGTCTGCCAGTCGGCGCTATCCGCCGTTGCGCTGCCGGTGGTGGTGTAGTCGGCAATGTCAAGTCCGCAGCGCGCATCACAGAAATCCGCATTGCAGCGGCGGGTGATGACCTGGCCGACGGTGTTTTGCAGCGCTTGCGACAGGCTGCGCATTTCCGCGATGTAGCTGGTGCCGGCTGCCTGGACGTTGCCGATGGTGCCGGCCTGAACGATCATGGTGCCCATACTCAAATCGGACCAGTTGCACAGGCTGACAACGATGGCGGCACCATCCCAGACGCCGGCCAGGATGTCGGCTTCGGTAATGACTTCGCCCTCGATGGCGCCGGAGATATCCAGATTGTCGACCGAGGTTCCGAGCCGGCTTTGCGCGGCGCTGGCAGCGAAACCGGTATCGGCACGGTAGGTGATGCCGCCGATGATCAGATCCTGATCTGCGGTGGTAAAGCCGAACACCTGGCCATCGCGCCGCGTGACCTGCCACAGCCAGGCCAGCGTGGTGACTTCCTGCGCCAGATGTGCGATCAGGGCTGCACTGGCGTATTTCATGGCTTGATCTCGATGATCGGCAGGCTGGGCACGGAATACAGGCGCTGGCCCGGGCCGGATTCCAGCATGGTGGCGCGGATTTCGTCGGCATCGAAGCGCGCCGGCACGTCGAACTCGCCGGACCAGGTAAGCGCTTCACTTGCTTGTGGGTATTTCTGGCCGCTGCCGCTGCCGACGGTGATGGTTTTGCCGCTGGTGTTGGTGGCAAGCGTGAATGTGTAGGGTCCTGCGCCGCTGACGCCGTTGATGGTGTGCGCCAGGCCGTTTAGCAGCGCGGAATCGGTGCCGGTAAATCCAGTCAGGTATAGTTTTTGCCCCGCGATCAGCGTGCCCGGGTTGGCGGCAAGCACGACTTGCGTCGTGGCGCCGACGGTCACGCTGCTGGCGTTGCTGGTGGCATCGTAGACCCAGGTTAGCAGTCCGGTGGTGGTGTCGATCGTGTAATGGGTGGTAACGGTTTTCAGCACTCCACCGCGATAGATGGCGGCGGCCGGGCTGGTGACAGGTTTTTTGATGTCGCGGTCGAAAGTGCTGCTGCCGCTGGTGTAGCGTTTTTTCAGTTGCAGCGTTGGCGTGCCGTCGCCGACACCGATGCCGATGATGCCCTGGCTGATGCTGACTTGATAATCGGCGTGATCTTTATAGCGGAAGCCGTTGGCGCGGCCGGCGCAGACACGGAAAAACGCAATCAGCGCATCGAGTTGGGTCTGGTTGCGGGTAAAGCCAATATCCCAGCGGCCGCGTGCCTGGCTCCAGTTGGCATTGCGGTGCTCAAAGCCGGATGCGGTGGCGACGATATCGGTGTTGAAAACCGGGCCGCCGCTGCCGCCATAGCTCTGATCATCAGGCAGGCGTTGTTCAATAAAACTCATGAATACCTCCGCGCGCCCTGCACGGCGCGGGCCAGGTCGGCCTGAATCTGGCCGGATGATTTGCGGAAACTGGCGGCATCCGGCGTACTGACGTTGAAATGGATGTTGATGGCGCCGGAACCGCCGCCGTTGCGTTGCTGTGCCGGCGTGCGAATCGCCACTTGCTCGCCCGGCGTGGCCTTGAAGGCGACAAGTTGCGAGTCGGTGCCGCCGCTTCCGCCGACGGTGAAGGCGCCACCGTTGGCAAAGCCGAACAGGCTGGCGACGCTGCCAAGCAGGTTCTGGTCAGATCCGCCAGTTCCACCGCTGCCGAAGATTGACCGCGTGATGTCGGCGGCGATGGCCTCGGCAGCCATGCGCTTCAGCACGTTGCCGAAGCCTTTCAGCATGCCGTCAACGCCATCGCTGAACGGGTCGAACAGGTAATCGGCCAGGCTGGATTGCAGCCCCTTGATGGCGTTTTCCCAGAAGATATCGGTTTCGCTGGCGACTTTTTTCATTGCCTCACCGAATCCGGCGGCGGCGTCGATCTGTTCCTGCCAGTAGAGATTGGCGGCGGCGGCCTGTTCCGGCGTGAACAGGCCGGCATCCTGCAATTGCTGCACTTCGTCTAGCTTGTCGCGGTATTGCTGGATCGGGTCAAGAATCGAGATTTGTGCGTCGCGCATGCGACCAAGAGCGGCGGCAGCGCGCTCGTCCTGGGCGATCTGGTCGTTGCGCAGGCTGTCTAGCGCATCGAATTCGGCTTGGCTGTTGGCGATGCGTTCGGCCTGCGCGGATTTTTCGGCGGCGGTACGCGCGGCATAGAACGGGTCGATGGTGTCGAGCTTGTCTTTTGCAGCTTTGCCGGCGCCGCCGGTTTTCAGCAGGTCGGCGGGCAAGTCTGCGCGCGGCGTCTTGGCGATTTTGTAGTCGGCATAGGGCGCACCCAGGGCGAGCGCTTGCGTGCGCTGGATCTCGAGCAGGCTGGCTTTCAGCTTTTGCAGATTCGCCAGGCGCGTGCGTAGTGCAGGGCCATCGATGCCGGCGATGATGCCTTGCGGCGTGTCGGCATCCTTCAGTTGCAGGTTGATGGCTTCGATTTCGCGGCGCACGTTTCGCAGGTTGTCGGCGTTATCGCCGGTCGGATTGATGCCGCCCAGGATCAGGCTGACAAATCCGCCATGCTGCTGCGATAGCCGGATGGCATCATTCCAGCGTTCAAGCAGGGCATTCATGCTGGGCAGCAGTTGCGTGGCGATGCTGACGCCGACGCCAGCCGCCTGGGCCTGAAACACGGTCAGCGCATCGTTGAACTTCTCGGCCTGCTTGGCCATTTCGCTGGTGATCGGGTTGAGCTGGCGACCTTTTTCCACCATGTCCTGCAAGGCGGCACCGCCGCCATTGAGCAGCGGGATCATGTCGGCGCCGGCCTTGCCCATCAGGTTCATGGCGATGGCGGTTTTCTGCGCACCATCCGGCAATGCGGCGAACACATCGGCCAGTTGCGCCATGGCATCATCGGCATTGGTTGCCGTGATGCCCAGCTTTTTCAGCAGCGGGTCTTGCTCGGCAATGTGCTTGCTGAGCTGCCGCACGCCGGTGCCGAAATTCTCGATGCTGATGCCGGACAGGTCCGCGGCGACCTTGTAACCGGATAATTGCTCGACGCTGATGCCGAGTTTCTGGCTCAGTTTGGCGGTTTCGTCGGCGGCATCGATGGAGGATTTGACGAAACTGGCAAAACTGCCGACACCGATGGCTGTGCCGATGGCGGCAAAGGCTTGCCCGGCTTTGGCAAAGCTGGCCTGCATGCGCTGGCTTTGCCGTTCCGCCACCTGCGCGGCGCGGCCCATGTCGCGCTCGATGTTGGCGAGGCGTGCATTCAGGTCGATTGTGAGACTGGCAAAGGCCATCGGTTACTCCGTTTTACGGTGATCGCGTATGCGGGCGAGTTGCAGGATCAGCCCTTCCGGGTCGCTGATGCCGAGCATGTCGCACACGATCGGCAGGGCGGCCCAATCCAGCGCATTGCCCATCAAGTTCCATGCCCGAATGGGCAGTGCAATTCCGGGCGGCTGGGTGCCTGGCCTGACCTGCTCGGGCAAATCAAGCGCGTCAAGCCAGGCGGTCAGTTTTTTGCTTCTTCCTCCCGCTTTGCGCGACGCGCTTCGAAGGCGTCAGTGACCGCCTTGAACAAAGGCGCAATGGCATCTTCGTTGTCGTTTAGCCATTCCGCGAACAGACGGGAATCGAATGGGACCGGCTCGGGGCTGCCGCCGGGGATCAGGTCGATTTCCTTGAGCGACCAGCCGACGACAGCGCTGTGCAGAATGCGCCGGTAGCTCAGGCGTTTTCCGCCCAGGCTTTCGGCGATGTCTTCCATTTCTCCGGCATTTGGCACGCGCACCGTGAAGCGGAAGCCAAGCGCTTTGGCCTCCACTTCGCGCGCGCGGCGCATGCGTTCGATGAGCTTTTCTGCCTCGCTCATGCTCAGGAGGCGTAGTAGGTGGGTTGGCCCTGGCTGGTGATCACGGCTTGCGTGGTTACCAGTTGCTGTGCGCTGCCGCCCGGTGCGCCGGAGAAGCCGACATAGCCGGCGAAGGCCATGATCTTGCCGCCGGTGCCGAAGGTGAATTTGAATGCGCGCTTGGCCTGGCTGTCGCTGGCGGTTTTCATGGCAATCTGGCCGGCGTCGGCGGGGTCCCAGATGTTGTCGAAGGTGTAGCTCTGGCCATTCGGCAAGCCGGGAATTTCAGACTTTTGCGCGGCATGCACGGTGGTGGTGTCGATCATGTCGAAGTTGCCGCCGCTGTTGCTGATGCTGGTGGCGCTGGTGATGCTGGTGCCAAATGTGATTTTTGCGGCAGTTCCGGCGCTGAAGGTGTCGAAATCAGTGGAATCGACGCCCTCGACCTGGAACGTGTCGGTGGTGACGCCTGCGACACGCACCACGCGATCATTGAGCTGGTGCATGCCGGTAATGCTCAGAAACACGTAATCTCCGTTGCTGTAGCCGTGTGAGGCGCTGGTGATGACAGCGGGATTGGCCTTTGTGATTCCGGTGATGGTCTTGTCGGCGGCGATGGCGGATTGCATCGCAATGGCGACGTTTTTCCATACGGTGGCGGTAGTCATGGTGCGGGTTCTCCAAATAAAAAAACCCGCTCAGGGCGGGTCGTGCGAAAACAACCGGGTATTCATGCCCGGCGGATGGGGGTAAACGTAAAAAGTGGTCAGGCCAGAATTTCGATATCCAGTGTAGTTGCCAACCGGTTGGTGGCTTCGTCCATTTCTGCGCCGCGCGCGGTGATGCTGAAGTCGCTACCGCTCAATGCGACCTCGACAGCATCGGCCAGACCTTCTGCGGCGAGGCGGGTATCCGCCCAGCAGGCGACAACCAGGCGCGCGATGTGCCCAAGCGTCGTGCCATGGAGCGTGCTGATCGGGTCGCTGCCGACGCGCTCGTAGCCGATGTAGGGCGTGGCTTTTTCTTCCGGGACTAGATCCGGGTAAATGCGCGTGCTGACCAGCGCGGTGACGCCGGCGGCGGTGCTGAGGATGCTGTAGAGGGTGGATTCGGCGCTCATGATCGTCTGGCGTTGGCTTTGTCGATGTGGGTTTTGACGCGGGCCTGAAAAATATCGATTGCTTTCTGGGCGTTGCTTTCGAAAGCCTGAGTCAGAAACTTTCTGGCCGGCTGTTTCTTGGTGCCAAACTCCTGAAACCGCCAGTAGAACGGGTCGAATGGGTTTCTTGCGCTGGCCTTGCCGCCCAGGCCTTTGCGTTTGCGCACGGCGAGATAAACGCCGATCTCTCCATCGCGGCCGTTGTAGCGCTTGCTGGCCTTGGTAATGATGGATTTCTTCAGCGTACCGGGCAGGCGATAGGGATGCGGCTTTTTCAGGGTTGGTGCATTGGCGATGGCGGCCTTGCGGATTGGTGCTGCGGCATCGCGCAAGGCGGCGCGCACAACCTTCTTTTTTAGGTCGGCGGCGAGGTCTTTCAGCGCCAGTTTGAGGTCGGCCAGGCCGGCAACGGTTTCAGCCATTTTTTAGCCCTTTGCTGCATTGCAGGTTGTAGTCGACGCCATCGTCGCTGGGGATGATGGCGTGAAGGGTATAGATGTCGCTGCCGTGCTTGATGCGCCAGTCGTCGGCAATGCTGCCTGCTGCCGCCTTGCGGACGATGATGCGGGCGGTGACCTCGCTTTGCGCCTGCTGGGCGGCGATCAAAGCGCGGCCGGATAGGGCGGAAACATCGGCCCATACGGTGGCGACATCGGTCCAGGTGATGACCTCGCCGCCCATGGCGTCGCGCGTGGGTGTGCCTTTGCTTTGCAGGGTGACGCGGTGGCGGAGTTTTCCGGCGGGGATCATGGTCAGCCTACGTGGTGGATGCGGTACGGATCGAGCAGGCCGTCGATAAACCGGCCGGGCATTTCGGTCAGGCCGCTGGCGTGTTCTTCGCGCTGGGCATACAGGCTGGCGATGCGGACCATCATCCAGGCGCGGATGGCTTGCGGCACGGCGGTTGAGTCGGCGCCATAGCCGGCGACGAAGCGGATGCGCACGGCGTTGTCGGAAGTGTAGGTGGCGGGCCAGGATTGGCCGCTGTTCAGCACAAGGCGCGGCGGCAGGCTTTCGCTGATCAGGCTGTAAACCGTGCTGGCCAGCGTTTGCTCTGCGCCGTCGCTGTCGAGATATTTCACGCTAGTGATGCTGGATACCGGGCCGGTGTCCAGATCCATGCTGTCGGCAAACGCAGGCAGGACTTGTTCCCAAGTCTGGTTGATCAGCCGGCGACCGGTTTCGTGCTCGACCTGTTCGCGCGCGGCGGCGATCAGCGCGGTGACGAGGGTGTCGTCGTCGGGGTGTTCGATGCGCGCGTGCAGCTTGGCCTCGGTCAGTGTGACGGGTTCAGCGGCGGGGGCGGTGATGAGTGTCAGCATGGGCGTTTGCTATGGGCGTTAAAAACCCGCCTGGGCGGGTTATGTTGTTGTTGCTGATATGATGTTTGGCGGTCGGTAATAACCAGGCAGTTGTTTGCGCTCAATCTCGCTGCGCCAGGATTGGTAACAGTGGGCGGACTGCCAGAAAATAAGCGCATCAATCGCCCGGTAAGCACGGTCACCGATGTATCCCTGAAGGTACGCGCGGAACGCCCTAGCGCTGATAGTTTCGTCGGCCATGCCCCAGCCGTCGCCATCAATCCAGATCAGTGTATTGATCAGTTGATCGATGGCGATGAGGAATTGCATCAGCTCGGCCAGCCAGTAACCAGGTCAACCGCTGCAACCTGCTCTACCGTGGTTGCCGCAAGCACAGCGGTTTTGAGGCCGCGCGCGTGCAGATGCACGGCCAGACCATGGCTGCCCAGCGCCTGCATCATGCCGAGCACACCCATTGCATCCAGGGCCAGCAGGCTGTTGTCGGCACAACTCCACTCCAGTGCATACGGCACACTGGCAGACAGCGCCATCTGCGCGGTACTGGCGGCGACGGTGATGCGCTGGCACGATACCGGATCGGCGTCGATCTGTTTGCCGAGATAGGTAAACGTCCCTTGCTCGATTGCATCGCGGGTGGCGTTGATTTGTGTGATGGCTGCAAATTGCGCGGATTGCAGCGCGGTTTCTGCCCATGCTGGCGATCCGGTGCCGGTGTGGACGCGGTAGTCGGCAGGGCCGTAAACGGCGATCTGCGCGCCGATGCCGTGGGCGGCGATGGCGGCGGCGTAACTGGTGTACGTTTGCGTGCTCATGAGCCGAACTCCACGAACAGGGCGGAACTATAGATTGTCAGTGCCTGACTGCTTGCGTTCTGCACGCTGAACTGCATATATCCATCGGCAGTGAGATCTGAAAACACCAGCGTCTGTAGTGCCAATGGAGTCGTTGAACTTCCTACCGCGCCTGCGGTTCCTGATATGCCTGCAGTATCGGTAACAACAATAGATGATTTATCAACAGAATGCGCTACGTTCAACGTGTTGTTTGATGTGAATACCCCTGCCTGTGCGCCGGCGAGTAAACCGGCTTCCGTTGTAGCCGACCGAAAACGCACCGCTCTGGTTTTGCTATCGCTCGCCGCTGCCTGCTGGATTTCTACACTAAGGCGAAATCTATCCCCTGGTTTCAGCATGCCGCCCTTGATCAATCGCGCCACGCCATACAATGCCTCTGCCGCGTCAGCCGCAACAACCAGCCCGGTCTCGCCGTTGTGGTAATTCATCAGGCAATGCTGCTGCGAGACAGGACGCCAGCGTGTTCCGCTTGACATGCACAGTACGCCATAACCTTGCGGGCCGGGAAAGTCATCGACCCAGATAACCGTTCCTCGGTTGCCTACAGATGCGGACGGCAAAGCGGCCCAGGTTGTGCGCGAAAAACTGCGGCCGGTTACTGGCCCATCAGTGACATTGGACAGCCGCGCAATCCCTGCCGAAATCAGCGTGGCTTCGTTAGCCAGCGTGGCGACATCTCCGGGTTGGTAGCCGTTCCAGCTTGTGAGAAATCTGATGGTCATGCTTGCGCCTCCTTGGGCTTACGAGTGCGTTTGTGTTCAGGTGCGGCCGGGGTTTCAGGTACGGCGTCAGGTTTGTTGACGTAATCCGCTGCGGCGCAGTCCTCGACCAGATGTTTGGCGAAGGCGGCATCGGTGCGAAGCAGGTCGCCGGTTGATAGCGCGCCATAGCGGCTGGTGGTGACCGAGCCTTTGATTTTGACGGTGACGAGTTCCATTTGTTTTTCCAGGTTCGTGAAAGGTTCAAGGTTCATGGTTCAAGGTTTATGTACCTTGTCCCATGCTCCTTGAACCTGGCCGTTAAGCCGGGGTCAGATCGCCAGCGCGGATGGCGGCCGGGCGCTCGGTTGCGAGTGCCAGGCGACGTTCGGCGCGGATGGTGATTAGGTTCTTGGTGAAGTTGTCGCTGTCGCTGTCACTCATCTCCACGATGACGCCTTCGCGCTCGTAGATGGTGCCGGCCTGGGCGAAATCGCCGACTGCGACGTTGTCTGCTGTCATGCCGATGGCGCTGACAACGCGACGGCCGAACAGCACCGGGCGGCCCATTTCGTCGTAGCGGAATGCGACGAGGTTGGTGTTGGCGGTGAAGATGTCGATTTCGACCTGGGCCCAGTCTGCGGGGTTGAGCACGATGGCGTCCGGGTTGTAGCCGGCGGCTTCCATGTCGCCGATGATCTTGCGGATCAGGACCAGCTTCTTGAGCGTGCTGCCCAGGTTGGCATCTGCGTAGCCGTGGGCGGTGTAGTTGCCGCTGTCCAGGATTCCGCTGATGTTGGGGGCCGTGCCGTCGCCACTGACCAGCTGGGTCTCGACCTTGCGGTTGACGCCGTAGCGCATGCGCAGGTCGACATAGGCGGCCAGGGCTGCGTTGTCGGCTGCGAGCTGGCGGCTGATCTTGATCCAGTGTGCGACGGTTGAAACCGGCATGTTTACCAGTGTCCAGGTCAGGGCGGATTCGGCCTTGGCCGCGCCTTCTGCCGCTTCCGCCGCGCTGTTAGTGAAGACGTTTTCCTTCGTGAACTCAATGGCGTTGGAGGTGGTTGGCACATGGGCAAACAGGCTTTCCATGCTCAGCGGCTGGAATGCACCGCCGACGATTCCGGGACGGCGATCCGGGGCGACGTTGGCGTCAGCGCCGGTGAGTGTGTTCTTGATCTCGTAGCCGATGGAGCCGACTTTCATTCCGGAGGCGAGCAGGTTGAGCTTGCCTTTGTATTCGTCGCAGCCGATGAACTGCTTGCCCCAGGAGGACATGCCGGGCTTTTCGTCTGGCATGGCAACGCCCTTCTGCTTGAGCTGGATGATTTCGTCAGCCAGTTCGCGCTGCTTCAGGCCGAGGTTGTCGATGGCGGTCTGGGTGTCTTTGTCGACGTTGCCGCGTGCCTTGAATTCGGCTTCGGCTTTGTCAGCGTTGGATTTGATGGCGGCCTCGATCTGGTCGATGGCCTTCATTACGGTTGCAAGATCGCTCATGGCGTTTCCTTTCGTTTGGGATGCAGGATGGTTTAAGCGCGGAAGGCGTTCAGGCGTTTTGCCAGTTCTTCCATGGGGTTCGCTTTGGTGTCTTCGGTGCCGGGTTCCTCCCGGCCGAATACGATCTTGGCGCGGCTGATCAGCGCTTGTGTCAGCCCTTTGGATAGGCCGCCTGCATCCCGCAGGAACCTTTCAAAATCTCGGATGGTTTCCAGTTCTTCGACGGCATCTCGCATGTCGTCGAGGTGTTTGATTTCAGTCACGCGCGCCTGGTCGTTGGCGGGGTCGGTGACGATGGAAATCTCTTTCAGTGCCTTGATGCGGTGGATGATGCGCACGCCGTCTGAGCGGCGTTCCGTGCTTTTCGGGTCCGGGATGATGGCAACCGACAAGCCGCTGACAAGGCCTGATTTCATGGCCCAATAGGCGTCTGATGCGCCGCGCATCTGCATGACAAGATTGGCTTCGCCAGCCAGTCCGCGCGCGTCTTCTTTCAGACCAGACCAGCGGCCAACAGGAAGCTGCCCATCAATCCAGTTATGGTTGACGTAGACATCAACTGGTGCGCCTGCTGCCAGTACATCCGCATAGGCGCCGGGCATGATGATGTCGTTCTTGGCATCAACCACGCCGAACACGCTGCCGTAGCCGCTGAAAGCGCCTTCAGACTGCGCATATTTGATGTCGCAATCACTGAGCGATAGGGTCTTGAGTTCCATTGCTGGCTCCTGGTGTGACTTGCCCGAGCTTGTCGAGCGGGACGAGGTTGGTTTGCGCGGTGAGCTGGTCGCCCCCCGGAATTGGCGGGTCGTTTTCAAGCTGTCGGCATTCGTTGCGGGTCTTCAGTCCGTTCTGGACGGCTTTGCTGTAAACCTCGAATCTGTCTTTGATGTTGCTGCGCAAGAGCGCGTCGATTGAAAATTCGACGCTGTACTGGGCGCGCTGGTTGGCGGTAAGTACGCGCTTGCGCAGGGCTTGCTCAAAGCTGACGATGGCCGGGCGGATGGTGAGTTTGTGAAAGCCGTCGAGGATCTGTTCGACGCCGCTGCCCCATGTAGTGACGTTGGCATGACCGACCATCACCGGCGGTACGCCGAACCAGCGGCAGATTTCTTCGACGGTGAATTGTCGGGTGGCGAGTAGCTGTAGGTCGTTTGGTGACAGGTTGACCTGCTGGTATTTCATGTTGGCTTCCAGCACAAACAGGCGACTGGTGGTGCTGGTGGCGAGTTCTTCAAAGTTCTGTTTGACGCGGTCGCGCTGCTCCTTGTTGAGCACCTGGTCGATCATCAGCACGCCGGTCGGTTTTCCGCCGTTGGCAAACAGCCGGTTGGCGGTGGTCTGGGCGTTGGCGGCTTCGTCGGTGGTGGCGCGCATGTAGTCGAGCCGGCTCAGGCCGATGGTGCCGTTGCCCATGCCTTTGAAATGCACGACGCTGGATTCCGACAGGACGGCAACATCTGAGCCGATGCTGTAGAGGTAGACGACGCTGCCATCGGCCAGGATGCGCATTTCTACCTGGTCGGCGGACATTGGCGTCAGTGCGTAGGCTTCTCCGGCG
>Ga0075163_10010808_pt1 | contig 11906 bp, 13 predicted proteins | sample JI1023141ADNA_FD_71478 | JGI IMG/M metagenome (GOLD analysis project Ga0075163, IMG submission 71478) | Wastewater effluent complex algal communities from Wisconsin, to seasonally profile nutrient transformation and Carbon sequestration -... | ecosystem: Engineered > WWTP > Effluent > Algae... | reverse complement strand
TAATATGGAAACGCCACAAAAAGTTAACCACGAAATAGCCGATTTTCTTTGGGATGTAGCAGAATTTATCATTCGTAATTTATTCGGTGTTTTGTCGGCTTTAGCGGGCATTGCCTATCAGATTTATCAAATGAGTGGGCGCACTAAAAGAATGACAAAGGTTCAATGTATTGTGAGCGTATTCATGTGGTTTGTAGCATCGTTAGCTATCGTAATTGGTTTGGAAGGGGTAGGAATCAACAAGCTGTTTTATGGCTTAATATGTTGGGCAACTCCTATAATAGTTAAACCCGTTGCAGACACGCTATCAGTTAAAGCAAGTCCATTTACTGAAAAAGTAATAAAAAGTTTTGAGAAAATACTAGAAGGGTGGACAAATAGAAATAAAAACGCATAGGGTAGGTTTTAACAAAAAATACTTATTTTTGTAAAAAAAATATCATTATGAAATTTACAATCTCAAATTGGAATAAAGAAGCTAATGCGATTTTAGTTATGTGGACGGGTATTATTGGTTCGCTTACGGCATTTACGCCACAAGTTTTATCTGTACTACATGAAGCCCCAATACCAATATCACAAGCGGTTGATGAATGGATTACATGGGCATTAAAAGTAGGTACATTGACTTTATCCATATTATCTATTTTTACCAAAAAGCAAAAAACGGTATAAAACATTTAATTTTTGTAATAAATAATATTACATTTGTAATAAATTACAAACAATGGCCGATATAGCAAGTTACAGTACATCTTCACCCGTTATAGCTACGGATAAATGGATAGGAACAAGTGGCAATGACGGTTCAACAAAAAACTTCACAGCTGACGCTGTTTCAACATTTGTTTATCCCCGTTCAATTGTAAATACAACAGTAACCTCATATACATTTCAACTAAATACTGAAAACGTAACTTTGACATATACGGGTTCAGGAAGTGCTACTTTTACTATTGATACTTATGCAAATATTGCATTTACCACAGGATGCGAAATATTAGTGTGCAACCAAAGTGCTGATACGATAACTGTATCTCCAGCAGTAGGTGTAACATTATACGGAACGGCTACAATAGCCACAGGGGATTCTAAAAGGCTAAAAAAAACTGGTACTAATACTTGGAGCATTTACTAAAATGAATAATCTTAAATTAAATATAATCAAATGGAAATTAGTAAAATTGAACCTAATGAGCTTGATGACTTAAAAAATAAGCACGAATATCGCCAAAAAGTAATTATTGACCTTGCTAATAATTTTGTTACAGAGCAACAAGTTATTGAAGCAAAACCTCGTTTGATGCAAGAGCAACGGAAAGCAGAGGCAGATTATGTCAATGTGTTTAAAAAGTTACACGAAAAATACGGTACAAACATAGAAATTTCACTTGCTGACGGAACTATAACTTACAAGTAATGGTAATTCGTAAAGTAACGATAGGGAATGACTATAAAAATGGCATGAATTATCATGTAGGTCAGTTGGTATTAAATAATACCCATACAATACATTGCATAAATTATGAAGGTTCGGATTTACTGATTTACATCGAGAATGCAGAACGCGAAATCATGCAATGGAAATCGTTTAATTCAACAGTACCGAAATCAATTGAGTTTAATATAAACTTTTAATGCAATCCCCCCACTTCTTCATAGCGACCCCTATTGATGGCAAACGGTACTCAAATGTATCGAATGGGATTGTATTAAGCACTTCGCTTGAAGACCATAAAACAACCCAACGCCATGCAAAAATAATCGCATTACCTATTAGCTATAAAGGTGGCGCGCAAGTTGGCGACACCCTACTCGTTCATCACAATACGTTTAGAAAGTACTATGACATGAAAGGACGGCTCAAAAACGGTCCGTCATATTTCAAGGATAATATGTATTTCATCTTTGATGACCAATGGTTTATGTACGAGCATGATGGAAGATGGATAGCACCCGCTCCTTACTGTTTCATTAAACCTACTGATAAGCAACTCATAGGTGAAATAAAATATCCGAATGAGGAAATGATTGCTATGGGGTTAAAAGAAGGAGACTATATTGCGTTTCAACCCGAAAGTGAGTATGTATTTGAAGTGGATGGCGAAAAGCTGTACCGAATGTTCACACGAAATCTTACATTAAAATGGACATAAAGGAGTTAAAACTAAAAGTGCTTGCATCGGCTAAAACAGCTATCGAGGAATTGATTAAAGTATTAGAAGAACCGATACTTGATGGTAACAATGGAGATGATTTAGGTGCTGAAAAGATGAAAACCGCAGCGCAAGCAAAACGTGTCGCATTTGAAGATGCGTTAGCTATACTTGAACGTATGGAGCACGAAGAAAATGAAATGGCCGAAGATGGAACGATTGACGAAAGGGTTAAGGATACAACAAATTTTGCAGAACGAAATAGTAGGCATGGTAAATCTAAATAGCGAATGGTTTGATGAATACAGATGGGATTTGTATTACAATGATTACATGGCATTTGTTGAATATATTGAAACCCATGAAAATAATAAGTCTATGGTGTTATTCCCAAAACTTCGTCATTGCATAACCGATATAAATGAATTTATTATACATTGGAACTAAAAGAAACTATACAGCCCCTTTATACGATTGTTCCTAATTTAGTAAACAAACAGGCTTTCGGCCATAGAAATAGAAATAAATTATGGGAGTACGGATATAATGCGCAATATGATATAGTTATAATATCAAAAGATGGCACTTTGGGTGAAGTCTATTGTATAAACGGAGTGAACATAGGGCTTCCTAAAAAACCAACGCATATCCCTAAAAAAAATGACAAATGGGAGGTTGAAGAATACCCAAAAGAATTATCCAAAATTAGCCAAATGTCCGATTGGAATAAAAAGGATAAGGAGTTTAAAATTAAATGGATTGATTACATTGAAAAAGAATTTGTAAGGAGGGAAGAAGGATATTGGTTTATCAACAAAGGGGAACCTACTTACATAACAGGTAGTCATTATATGTATCTACAATGGTCAAAAATTGACATTGGATTACCTGAATTTCGTGAGGCAAATAGAATACTATATATATTTTGGGAAGCGTGTAAGGCAGACCCAAGATGTTTTGGTATGTGTTATTTAAAAATAAGACGTAGTGGGTTTTCGTTTATGGCATCGGAGGAATGCTGTAATATAGGAACGCAAATAAGAGAAGGGCATATCGGTATTATGTCTAAGACGGCAAAGGACGCATCTGACTTATTTACAAAGAAAGTGGTAAATATGTATTGGAATTACCCTTTCTTTTTCAAGCCAATTCAATCAGGTATGGATAAGCCCAAAACGGAACTTGAGTTTAGCCTACCTGCATCAAAGATTACTCGTAAGAACATGGATAATCGCCACCTAGAAGACAAGGATTCATTGAATACGAGTATTAGTTGGCGCAGTACGGGTGATAACTCATACGATTCACAAAAGTTACAATTACTTATCGAAGATGAAGCGGGTAAAGTTATTGAAGGTAATATTCTTAGCGCATGGCGTGTTCGCAAAACCTGCTTGCGGTTGGGTAGTAAAATCATTGGTAAGTGCATGATGGGGTCAACGTCAAACAAACTATCGCAAGGTGGTGAGAATTATAAAAAAATGTTCCACGATTCAAACCCAATGGAGCGTAGTAATAATGGGCAAACAAAAAGTGGGTTATACGCACTATACATACCTACTGAATGGAACTTAGAAGGGTTTATAGACGAATACGGATGGCCTATTGTAGATGCGTCACCAAAGAATCCAGTAATGGGAATTGATGGCGTTAAGGTAACTATGGGTGTTATTGAATGGTGGCAAAATGAGGTAAACGCATTAAAAAAAGATGCGGATGCCTTAAATGAATTTTATCGTCAATTTAGTCGCACTATTTCACACGCATTTAGAGATGAAAGCCAATCATCATTATTCAACCTAGAAAAAATATACTCCCAAATAGACTACAATGAAGGGCATGAAGAATTAGGGTATTTAGTTCGTGGGCATTTTGCATGGTATAATGGAGTTCGGTTTGGCAAGGTAATATGGATACCAAATAGAAAAGGAAGGTTTTTAGTATCTTGGATTCCACCATTAGAACTTCAAAATCAAGTAATGGAAAGAAATGGATTACGATACCCATTACAAGAACATATCGGTGCATTTGGGTGCGACCCATACGATATTAAAGGTGTTGTAGGTGGTGGTGGTTCAAAGGGTTCATTGCATGGCAAGACAGGATTTCATATGTTGCCCAATGCCCCATTAAATGACTTCTTTTTAGAGTATGTAGCAAGACCAGAAACGCCAGAAATATTCTTTGAAGATGTACTAATGGCATTGCATTTTTATGGTATGCCCGCATTAATAGAAAATAATAAACCTAGACTTTTATACTATCTAAAAAACAACGGGTATAGGCCATTCGCAATGAATAGACCAGATAAGCATAAATCGCAATTGTCATCTACCGAAATCGAAATTGGTGGCATACCCAATAACTCTGAAGATATTAAACAAGCTCATGCTGGAGCAATACAAACCTACATTGAAAAGTTTGTCGGTTATGATTCTGAAGGGCATTACAGACCACCCGATACGATAGGAACGATGCCATTTAATGAAACGCTTAAAGATTGGGCTGCGTTTGATATTGATAAGCGTACAAAACATGATGCTTCTATTTCATCAGGGCTTGCTTGCATGGCAACTCAAAAAAATTCATACCTACCACAAGTTGTAAAAAAATCTGTAAATATTAGTTGGGCTACTTACGATAATAGGGGTTTTCAATCAGAGATAATACTATGATACCAATAACTGCATTAGAGAAAAAACAACAGGCATTAATACGTAAATGGGTAGGTAAGCCAAGTATAAAAAAAGTTAAGAAAAAGAGTGAACAAATTAACAGATTAAAACGGATGCCATACGATATGTTTCTAAAAACTAAGTATTGGCAAAAAGTACGTAATGCAGTATTAAAAAGGGATAAAGGCAAATGTGTAATCTGCAAATCTAAAGTTCGTTTAGAAATACACCACGACACATATAAGAATCATGGCAATGAACTAAATAACCTAAAAGATTTAATGACACTTTGCCATAAGTGTCATCAAGAACATCATTTTTCAACTAAATAAAAAAACGCCACAAGTTCCACGTGAAACCTATGGCGATTATGCGAATGTGGGGTTGCGAGAACGGGAATCGAACCCGTGACCTATGGATTATGAGACCACCTATCTACCGCTGATATATCTCGCACTGCAAATATAATAACAAATTTAATATTATGTAACAAATTTATATATCTTTGTACTATATCTATAAAATGAAAGCAAGTCCGCCCGAAATTATAATAAACCAAGAGACATTTCCAAGTGTATTAGTACCTGATTCGGAAAAAGCAACAGAAGAATATGGCTTGCGGATTGGTCGCTCGATTTCGTGGGAATGGTTCAGCAAAACAGGCGGTAATTCATGTAGGTATTACGACCAATGGCTAAATTTCCATAAATTAAGATTATACGCTAGAGGGGAGCAACCAATTGCTAAATATAAGAACTCATTTGCAGTTAATGGAAGTCTTGAGCATATTAACCTAGATTGGTCAATTGTACCAGTTATGCCATCATTTGTTGACCGTGTGGTTAATAATATATCCGAAAGAATGTACAAAGTACGTGCCGAGGCGGTGGACATTATGAGCGCAGAAAAAAAGAACGCATATCAAGATATGGTAGAAGCCAATATGAATGCGAAAGATGCGCTTATTGCTATTGAAAAAGATTTTGGGGTAAACGGATTTGACATCCCACAAGAAGAAGTACCCGAAGACCAAACGGAACTTAATTTATATATGCAATTAAAGTACAAGCCTAGTATTGAAATTGCAGAAGAATGTGCCATTGATACGGTGTTTAATACGAATAAGTATTATGAAACACAAAAGAAAATAGTTTATGATTTAACTACATTGGGGATTGGGATTGGTAGACATCAGTTTCAAAAAAACAATGGAATTACTCTTGACTATGTTGACCCACAAAATGTTGTTTACTCATATACTGAATCGAGAACATTTGATGATGTGTTTTATTGGGGAGAAGTAAAGCGTGTTCCATTAACTGAAATATATAAAATCAAACCAGACATTTCAAAAGAGGAAATGGAAAAGGTTTCTCAATATGGTTCTGCATTTTATGATTACTATGGCATAATGCGAAACTATGTAAATGATTTATTTCAACGAGATACCGTAACATTACTATATTTTAATTATAAGACAACACATAAATTTACCTATAAGAAAAAGAAAAATGGTAATGGGTTTGAGAAAGTAATAAAAAAGGGTAGCGATTTTAATCCACAAACAAACGAGAATTTTGAAAAAGTAACAATCCCAAAAGATGTATGGTATGAAGGTATTTATGTAATTGGTTCAAATATTCTTCTTAAATGGGAGATGGCAGAAAATATGGTTCGCCCCGAAAGTCCTTCGCAAATGGCATATCCTAATTATTTTGCTGTTGCACCACGTATGTATAAAGGTGTCATTGAATCTCTTACAAGGAGAATGATACCTTTTGCAGACCAAATACAACTCTCGTTCCTTAAAAAACAACAAATAAAATCAAGGCTCGTTCCCGATGGCGTATTTATAGATGCAGATGGCGTAAATGCGGTTGATTTAGGTAAAGGTGCTGTGCAAACCGCAACGGAAGCATTAAATATGTATTTTCAATTTGGTTCTGTTATTGGTAGAAGTCAAACACAGGATGGCGAACTTAATCATGGTAAAATACCAATACAAGAAATTCAGACAAGTTCGGGGCAAAATAAACTTGCATCACTGGATGCCGATATAGATGCTAATTTAAACTTAATGAGTTTATGTACAGGCATTACAAAAGATGCCTCGAATCCAGACCCAAATGCTTTAGTAGGGTTGCAAAAACTCGCTGCGGTTAATAGCGTTACCGCAACTAGACATATTTTACAAGGTATGCTTGAAATTACACAACGAATGGCGACAGCAGTTTCATTAAGACTTGCGGATGTATTGCGTTATGCTGATTTCAGAGAGGAACTTGTCATGCAAATAGGTAAATACTCCGTAGCTACGCTTGATGATATTCGTAATTTATACTTGCATAATTTCGGCATATATTTAGAAGTTGCCCCTGATGAAGAAGAAAAAGCAATGCTTGAAAGCAATATACAACAAGCATTATTAAAGGAAAATATAAACCTAGAAGATGCCATTGATATTCGTGAGGTAAATAACACCAAACTTGCAAATCAATTATTAAAAAAATTACGCAAGGATAGGGATAAGCAACGAATGGCTGAAAAGCAAGCTGATATTCAAATGCAAACGCAAGGTAATATTCAAAGTGCAAACGCAGCGAATCAAGCTAAAATGCAAACAGACCAAGCTACTATACAGGGCAAAATGCAACTTTCATCACAAGAGCATCAGCAAAAAATGGAGCAAATGCGGGAAGAAGCGCGTCTGAAAAGCGGTCTAATGGAAAAGGAATTTGAGTTTAATATGCAACTTGCTGGTGCAGAAAATTCAATTGTAGAGCAACGTGAGGATAAGAAAGAAAGAGCAAAGGACGAAAGAACCAAAATACAAGCTACACAGCAGTCTAAATTGATTGAACAAAGGCAAAGGAATTTGCCATCACGTAATTTTGAAAGTGCTAATGACTATATTGGCGATATATCCCTTGATGAATTTGACCCTAGATAAAGGGGCATATTTTTTATTCCGCTTTACAAGTAGTTTGTGTCACTAACTTGGAATTAGATTGTCCAGGTACAGTATGGGTGTTTTCCTTTTCATGTTTTGTCTTTTCAAAATTAGTACCACAAAAATTACTTTCTGATGTTGACTGTCCGTATATACTTCCATCAACCCTATACCCTATTGATGTTGTGAAACATTGGTAGCATTTTTTACATGAGCATAATGCAAGGATAAATGCAATGGCAATTAATTTTTTCATAGTATTAAATTTTATGCAAATATACTTAAAGTTATACTTTAAGTAAACTACATAACTTGTTGATATTTAGGTAAAAAATATTGTTTATATAAAATATGTTATATACATTTGCTTTAAATTTAATCAAATGGAAATTTTATCAGCACGGATTCTTGAAGATGAACCGTCACAAAACAGAGTTGAGGTCGAAAAGGAATTACTAAAAAAAGCAGAAGAGGAAGCTAAATTGCAAACTCAACCACCTGCTGAAGCTCCACCGCCATCTACGGAAATCGAACTCGACAATGACAAAGTTCTTTCTCATATAAATACAAAATTTAATAAGGGGTATGCTTCTATTGACGAATTGTTTATACCACAAGTAGTTGAAAAGGAAGTAGAACTACCCGAAGATGTTGCTAAATTTTATAAATTCAAAAAGGAAACAGGTCGTGGACTTGAAGATTTTATGAAAATACAGCGTGACTTCGCTAAGGAAAACCCCGATACACTCTTGGCTGAATATATTTCATCACAAAATCCAGAATTTAATGCGGAGGATGTGGCTGATGAAATTAAAAATCGTTTTGGTTATGACGAAGCCCTCGATGACGAGGAAACTATTAAACGCCAACAACGCGCCAAGAAAAAAGAACTTTCTAAGGCGATAGCACATTTTGAAAGCCAAAAGGAACAATATAAAGCACCAACCGTGTCGGAAGTGCAAAATGTTCCAGATACGGAAAAAGAAATGTACGAAAGCTGGAAGCAAGAGGTATCTATACGCAATGACCAAGTGCAAAAAAACAAACTAGCATCAGAGGTTTTTATCAAGAAAACGAATGAATTATTTACCAATGATTTCAAAGGTTTTGATTTCAAAGTAGGTGATAAAACGTATAATCTTAAACCAAATGATACTGAAAAAACAAAACAAGCACAAATGGATATTGCATCATTCATTAACTCCCATGTAGATGAAAGTGGGCATTTGAAGGATGCTTCCTTATGGCACAAAGCGTTATTTGTCGCAATGAATCCCGATTTATTTGCTCAACATTTCATAGAGCAAGGCAAGGCTGATGCTATATCAGAACAAGCAATTCGAGATAAAAATATCAATATGGGAACAGTTAGAAATGCACCCGAATTAACAAGTCAAGGTGGCATGAAAGCACGAATGCTAGACGACCCAGATGCAGGCAAACAAAGGATACCTTCCAATACCCGTAAATAGCACCCATGCGCAATGGGGGTGTGTCCGAAAGGAAATGATTGCGCATAAACAATAATAATTAAAAATTAAAATTTACAAAAATGGCAGGACAAGTAGCTGCGTCACCAACATACGCATTAACACCCACAGCAACAAAAGTTACTACTAGCACAAACTATATTAGTAGCTTCGCATTCGCAAATCAATATTTGCCCGATTTGGCGGAAAGAGAATTTGCCCGTTATGGCAATCGTTCCGTTGCATCACTCCTTCGTATGACATCTGCCGAATTTCCAACAAATTCGGATTTAGTAGAATGGTCAGAACAAGGTCGTTTACATATTAAATACGAAGGATTAACACCTTCAGCAATTTCTTCAGGTACTCAATTGTTTACAGTTGCATCGGGAACTGTAGCATATCGCGTGAACCAAACCGTATTCTTATCGGGTACTAATGGCTCATACCAACGTGGCGTTATCACTACCGTTACATCTACTACCTTTACCGTTGCATACTATGATTTAACAACCGCCGCAGCCGACCCATTCGGTTCAGGTACTGTTACTTCTATTTGTTATGGTTCTGAATTTCAAAAAGGTTCAGCAGGTATGGCAGGTACGTTAGAAGCGCAAAACACATTCTATACCAACAAGCCAATTGTTTTAAAAGACAACTATTCTGTAACAGGGTCTGATATGGCTCAAATTGGGTGGGTAGAAGTTGAAACAGACCAAGGCTTAGGCTATTTGTGGTACATGAAATCGCAATCTGAAACTCGTCAGCGTTTTGACGATTATCTTGAAACATCAATGGTTGAGGCCGTGCCTGCTATTGCATCTTCTGCTGCGCTTGCTTACCTTTCTCCTTCAACAAATTCAGTACTTGGTTCTACTGCCGCAACAACTGCCGCAGGCTCTAAAGGCTTATTGTATGAAGTACAAAATAGAGGTAACGTATGGTCAGGTGGTAATCCGACAGCATTATCTGATTGGGATTCAATTATCCAAAGATTAGATAAGCAAGGGAACATCCAAGAGAATGTTATTTTTCAAAATCGTCAATTCGGATTTGACACCGATGATATGCTTGCCGCACAAAACTCTACAGGAGCAGGCGGTACATCATGGGGTCTATTCGACAACGATGAAACAATGGCATTAAACTTAGGTTTTACAGGATTTAAAAGAAGTTACGATTTTTATAAATCCGATTGGAAATACCTTAATGACCCTACTATGCGTGGTGGTATTGTAAATGGTGGTATCAACGGCGTATTAATCCCAGCAGGTTCTAAGAATGTATATGACCAAGTAATGGGAGAAACCGTAACACGTCCATATCTTCACGTAAGGTATCGTGCATCACAAACTGAAGACCGCCGTTACAAATCATGGGTAACAGGTTCTGCGGGTGGAGTTGCAACAAACGACACCGATGAAATGAAAGTTTCTTATCTTTCTGAACGCTGTTTATGCGTTTTGGGAGCTAATAACTTTTTCGTTTTCCAAAACTAAACAATTGTGGGTACGGTGTAATGCCGTACCCCTTTTTTTATTACTTTTTAAATTAAATCAAATGAAATCATCAAAAGAAAAACCAAAACTCACGTTTGAGGAGTTTATCAAAAGACCTAAAAAAAATAGGCTTTATCAATTAAAAGGCAATGCAATGCCATTGGTGTTTATGCTTAATAGCAAACACTCAAAAAACAACCCACTTTTATTTTTTGACGAAGAAAAAGGCATTAACCGTTCCATGCGTTATTGTCGAAATCAGCGTTCCGTTTTCATTGACGAACAAGATGCTAATTTTATCATGGAACACGTTGAATTTTTCAATGGGGAACTTGAAGTAAAAAAGGATAATCTTATTCTGCAATATTTCCTTTATTTGCATCCTGGCAATGGAAGTATATTCTATGAGAATGACTACGAAGCCAAAGCAGTTGAAGACCTTATTAAAATGGATAAAGAAGAAGAAGCTATTTTAATTGCTAGAGATATAGATAGCAAAACAGCGGAATCTATACTTAGAATCCATACCAAAGCAAAGGTTGATGAAATGACAACGGGCGAAATAAAGCGCGATATTCGTATATTTGCACGTCAACATACGGAAGACTTTTTAAATGCCTATAATGACCCCGCATTAAGCCAGATAAACAAAATTGGTAAGATGTTCAAACAAGGTTTATTATCTGTCAAAAACGGAAAAGATGTTCATTACAATCTTGATGAAAATAAAAAGAAGATACTTACTATTCCATTGGGTAGTAGTGCTGAAGATTCCATGCACAAGTACTTCTTATCGGATGAAGGAATTGAAGTTTTTGCACTTTTAGAAACAATTTTAGAATAACATAAATAGGTATAGTAAGCAATACATATATCAAAAAAGGGACTGAAATTAATCAGTCCCCTTTTTTGTGTGAGAGTTTAAAAACAATTAAGCAATTGCTACACCAGATACTGCGAATGGAGCATCAGTTACAGGTGTATAAGCTACTTCTTGCCACATGGTTTTCAGTGCTTCTACGATTTGAGTTTGCACCCAATCTTTCATCGTTTCTACACCTGCACCTGCGGTAGCATGGGTAATGGTAAGAATATCTGTACCTGTTGACCCTGTTCCGTAGGCAATGGTTACTGTGGTTGTGCTTGCTTGCTTAACA
>Ga0075163_10010807_pt1 | contig 11906 bp, 11 predicted proteins | sample JI1023141ADNA_FD_71478 | JGI IMG/M metagenome (GOLD analysis project Ga0075163, IMG submission 71478) | Wastewater effluent complex algal communities from Wisconsin, to seasonally profile nutrient transformation and Carbon sequestration -... | ecosystem: Engineered > WWTP > Effluent > Algae... | reverse complement strand
ACCTTCGCGCTTGAACAACTGCGTCATGACCGGGTCCAACTCGACCAGGGTGACATGCTCGACCGAGGGATAACGCAAGACCTCGCGCACGGCCATGCCGTCGCCGCCTCCCAGTACCAGCACCCTTCGGGGCGCACCGTGGGCACTCATGGCCGGGTGCACCAAGGCCTCGTGATACCGATACTCGTCCAATGACGAGAACTGCAGGTTGCCATTGAGGAACAAGCGGGTCTGGTCCTGACCATGCGTCAAGACAATGCGTTGATAGGGCGTGGACTGACGGTAGATCACACCCTCACCGTAAAAGCGGTCTTCCGCCCATGTGGTCATTGGTGCCGCGCCCACCATGGCCGCCAGCAAGACCGCCACCACGGCAGCACAAGCCAGCGCATAGGCCCGAACGTGCCTCAATTCATAGCGAAACAGCCACCAAACCCAAATGGCCACCGCCGCATTCATCAGGCCAAAAAACGCGCCCGTACGAACCAAGCCCAGGTGAGGCACCAACAACAGCGGGAACGCCAAAGACACGGCCAACGCCCCAAGGTAGTCAAAGGTCAGCACCTCGGCGACCAAATCCTTCAGGGCGTAACGCTGCGCAAACTGCCTCTTGAGAATGCGCATGACCAGTGGAATTTCCAAGCCCACCAAGATGCCGATCAAGCCGACCAAACCATAGAGCAAGACCTTAAACGGTGTGGTCGCCCCCAAGGGCAAGATCGAGTTGGCTAAAAATAAGCCTGCGGGCATCAAGCCACCGATCAGCCCTACCAACAACTCGATGCGCAAAAAATGTGCGACCAGTTGCCGCTCAATGAAGCGCGACAACCAGGAACCCACCCCCATGGCAAACAGATAAGTGCCAATGATGGTCGAGAACTGCAGGATCGAATCGCCCAACAGATAGCTGGCCAGCGCACCGGCGGCCAACTCGTAGACCAAACCGCAAGCCGCCACCACAAAGACCGAAACCAGCAAAGCCAGCTCGGCGGGCTGGATGGTTGCTGGTGGTTCGAGGTCGTCAGCTGGACTCTGATCGTGTTCAGCCATGCACCGCCGCAGCAATGATTTGTGCGATGCCCAAACACATCGCAGCCACCACAATGGCCAAGGCCATGTTGCGCTTTTCAACGATCTCACCCCACAGATCATGTGGGGTGAGTTTGTCGATGATGATGAAGCACACCCAGAAGACAACCACGCCCATCACTGCATAAGCCATTGACCCAAAAAAGATCACTGGTTTGAACCACTCCATACCCATCATGGTCGTTATTCCTTCTTCGTTATTTGTGAAAGCCACCGCTGTTGTAGCCACCATAGGAGCCACCTGACGAGCCGCGATAACCACCGCTGCTTTGACTGGCTCGACACTGCTTGTACTCGTTGCTGAATTCGCCGTAGTAATCCTTCACCTCAGCGCATTCGTCCGTGCATGCGCGCATCATCGTGAACATCACCACGATGAACAAGATCCACCAAAACGTGCTGCTAGACAAGAGCTTGACAAACAAGTCACCCAGCCAAGGTCTGATGTCTCGACGGAAAGCTCGCAACATGCTTTCCTTGACGCCAAACGCCTTCATGACCTCTTTGGCATCGAGCGTTTCTCCCACAGACCAAACCATTTCTTTGCCGGACTGTTCTCGATTCAAAACCTGCTGCCCAGAACGACTAACGTAGTCGATGTTACGCGTGACCTGATCTTGCTTGACTGGCCAGTAGAACTCGCCCAGCACGTACGAAGTTTTGGCGCTGTAGACGTAGCGCTTGCGGTACTGAACGTTTTGCCAGACGCGATGATTGCCTTTGGCCGTCGGCACACCGGTGATCGGGCGCACCACGCTCCAACCGTCTTCCGAGTCGACCAAAAAGGCAAAACCTCGGCCACGGTTGTAGAGCAGGTACTCACGCCAGAAGACATGTTCAGTGCTATCCACAGTGGAGTCGAATCGTTCCTGATAACCCACCACCTGCCACGCATCGACGCGACCGCCCACCATGAGCCGTCCGACTGTTCCCATTGGGATCAGGGGCTCCAAGCCATTCTGTTGTCGGTAGTACTTGAGGTCGCCACCCACGCCTTGGCTGATGTCAATGACCGATTTGCATTGACCGCAAGTCAATGACTGACAAGCGTCTAGTTGGGGCGTGAGGGCCGCGCCGCAATGGGGACACTCCAAACCCTTGGCATGCAAAGCAGCCTCTTGCGCGACCTTGGCATCCCCGCCACTGAGCAACTTCAAATCCGACAATTCGACGGCGCGCCCCATGTCCAGACGCGGCGGATCATGGCGAGGCTCAATCGCCAATACCTCGCCCCGCTCATTGCGACACTCCACCACAGGATAGCTACCGCTCTGATCAGGTACATGGTCCAGCTCACCCGCGAAAGCGTGGACATGGACTTGATGGATGGCAGACACCACCCACGGGCGTCCTGCGATCAAGACACTGTCGCCCACCCAGGTGTACTGGAGATCGGGCAAGGTTGCCACCCCCAGCGACTGGGGGAAGGTCAAAACATAAGCGCCGTTATCCTCACTCAGACAGGCGCTCTTGCCACTGTCAAACAAGGCATGCCATTCGCTCCAGCGTCCCTCGGACTGGTCGTCATCCTGGTAAGCCAATTGAATCTGGCCCACCAAGGTGAAGGACTCACCTTGGTAGCTGCCACGCATGCCCAACTGCAAGGGGCTGTGGTCATCAAACAGTTCAGCCACTTGGCCGATACGCCGCAAGGCCTCGCCCTCGCGCACCAAGGTGCTGCGACAAAATGAACACACGGCCATCGGCGAGGCGGCCGATTGAAACAGCACGGGAGCGCCGCATGCGGTACACGCGGCCTTCCAGGCTCGTTGGGGAGCCTGATCACTCATAGACCACCCTCACCTCAAGCGATCTTCTTGAGCAACTCGGCTTTCTTGGAACTGAATTCTTCTTCGGTCAAGATGCCTTTGGCTTTCAGGTCTGCGAGCTTTTCCAGGGTGGCCATCACGTCGTCGACAGACACCGGTGCTGCCGCAGCGGCGGGTGCCTGCAAACCTTGTTGGAGGGTTTGCGCCATGACCTGGCCCAAAGCCAATCCGGCGCCCAACCCGGCCGCATCACCCACCACACTACCACCTTGACCCGCTGAGGCGGCCATGGTGGGCAAGGATTGCGCAGCCTGGTATTGCATGAACTGGCCCATGTTCTGACCAACCATGCCCATGCCGATCTTTTGATCCAGCACCTTTTGCAACTCTTCCGGCAAGGACACGTTCTGTACCGTCAGCGTTTCGATCTGAATGCCCATGGCCGCAAAACTGGGGGCCACCGCCTGCATGATGGCTTTGGCAAACACTATCTGATTGGCGGCCAGATCCAGGAATGGGATACCGCTTTGCGCCACAGCATCACTCAGGTGCTGCAACAACACACCGCGAAGCTGTCCATCGAGGTCCATGACCGAATACGACTCGCGCGTGCCGGAAATCTCTTTGTAAAAGAATCCGGGATCCGTCAAACGCACAGAGTAGTTGCCGAAAGCACGCAGGCGAACGGCCCCAAAATCTTTGTCTCGCAAGGTGATGGGCTGGCTGGTCCCCCAGCGCAAATCCAACTGCTGTCGGGTGCTGAAGAAGTAAACATCGCTCTTGAACGGCGACGCAAACAACTTGTCCCAGTTCTTCAGGTTGGTCAGGACCGGCAAGGTCTGGGTGGTGAGTTTGTGGGTGCCGGGACCAAACACGTCAGCAATCTGGCCTTCGTTCACAAAAAGCGCCATTTGTGAGTCGCGAACGACCAGCGTGGCGCCATTCTGAATTTCACGATCCTGAAACGGATAACGCCATGCCAACACTCCGTCGGTGGACTCGGTCCATTCGATGACGTCGACGAACTGTTTCTTGATGAAATCCATTAACCCCATCACCCTCTCCTTCAATCTTTTTAAAATTACACCACTTTCTCAAGGATATCAGCCCTACGCTAGGAGCCGTTGGCCTAAAATCCCTCCTCCTCTCCACAGCCCCTGGATCTAACCCATGAACCGCTGTCTCAAGGTCTTGGCCGCCCTGGCCTTGGCCGTGCCCGTGCTGGCACAAGCTCAAGCGCAATTTCAGCGCGCCTTTCCTGCCAACGCCCTGCGCGGCGAGTTGCAGATCACCCAGCCCCCTGAAGCCGTGTTGAACGACCAAGTTGTGCGTCTGGCACCCGGTGCCCGCATTCGTGGCGGCGACAACCTGCTCGTCATGTCTGGCGCGATGGCTGGCAAAAAGGCTCAAGTGGTCTACACCATCGACAGCTATGGCCTGTTGATCGACATCTGGCTGCTGCGCGAGGACGAAACCGGCAAGCTGTGGCCCAAAACACGTGAAGAAGCAGCCCAGTGGTCGTTTGACCCTGTTGGCCAGACTTGGACCAAGCCCTGAAGAAGTATTGATATGAGCGCGACTGACAAAAAGGTCTACATCAAGACCTATGGCTGCCAGATGAATGAATATGACTCGGACAAGATGTCTGACGTCATGAATGCGGCCAAGGGCTACACGCCCACCAACGACCCCGAAGAAGCCGATCTGATCCTGTTCAACACCTGCTCGATCCGCGAAAAGGCGCAAGAGAAGGTCTTTTCGGATCTGGGCCGTGTCAAACACCTCAAAGCCAAGGGTGTGATGATTGGCGTGGGCGGTTGTGTGGCCAGCCAGGAAGGCGCCGCCATCATTGAGCGCGCACCTTATGTGGACGTGGTCTTTGGCCCGCAAACCCTGCACCGCCTGCCCGCCATGCTGGAAAAGCGTCAGCAACTGCAGCGCCCTCAGGTGGACATCAGCTTCCCTGAAATCGAAAAGTTCGACCACCTGCCACCGCCTCGTAAAGAAGGTTCGTCGGCGTTCGTGTCGATCATGGAAGGCTGCTCCAAGTACTGCAGCTACTGCGTGGTGCCCTACACCCGTGGTGAAGAAGTCTCACGCCCGTTTGATGACGTGCTGACTGAAGTGGCTGATCTGGCCGACCAGGGTGTCAAAGAGATCAACCTGCTGGGCCAGAACGTCAACGGCTACCGCGGCAAGATGGGCGACACCACCGAGATCGCCGACTTTGCCCTGCTGCTGGAATATGTGGCTGAAATGCCTGGCATTGAGCGCATTCGCTTTACCACCAGCCACCCCAACGAGTTCAGCCAACGCCTGATCGACGTCTACGGCAAGACCAACAAGCTGGTCAACCATGTGCACCTGCCCGTGCAGCACGGCTCTGACCGCATCTTGATGGCCATGAAGCGCGGCTACACCGCATTGGAATTCAAAAGCACCATCCGCAAGCTGCGGGCGGTGCGCCCCACCATCAGCCTGTCGTCAGATTTCATTGTCGGCTTCCCTGGTGAAACCGACGAGGACTTTGCCAAGCTGATGAAGCTGGTGCACGAGTTGGAGTTCGACGCCTCGTTCAGCTTCATCTTCAGCGCACGCCCCGGCACTCCTGCTGCGTCACTGGAAGACACCACCCCAGCGGAAGTCAAATCCGCGCGCCTGCAGGAACTGCAAGCGGTGCTGGATGCCAACGTGCTGCGCTTCAGCCAAGCCATGGTCGGCAGCACCCAGCGCATCCTGGTGGTCGGCCCCAGCCGCAAAGACCCCAATGAGTTGATGGGCCGCACAGAGTGCAACCGCATCGTCAATTTCTCGGCAGGCCCCAACCCGGCTCGACTGGTGGGTCAACTCATTGACGTGAACATCACCCAAGCCTTGGCCCACTCGCTACGGGCTGAGGTTAAGGTGGCTTGACGGTTCAATTTCACGCTTCAGCCGGATCAATCATGTGACTTAATCCACGCTAGGCCAGCGCGATTTGCACTTTGTGCATTTAACGCAACCGGATATGGCCGACATCACTCATGTCAAGCGTGGGAAGACTCCATGAAGCTATTGCGCTTATGCGCCACTCAGATCCGGCTGAATGAACCTCTACCCTGGAACGTGCGTAACGAGCCAGGCGCGTTGCTGCTGTCCAAAGGGTTCTTGATCAAGGAACAACACCAGATCGACACCTTGCTGGATCGAGGCGTCTACGTTGATCAGGAAGAATTCGAAGCACAGCAACGTGCAGCCAAAGCTGCCGCCAAACCCAAGGCTGACCCCTTCGCCATTTGGGCTGCCATCCTCAAGCAAGTCGGCAGCTTGCTGCGCAGCCACAACGACAACCCGAACTTTGTCCAAGACATCTCTCGCATGTCTGGCCACATTCATGGGGCGATGAAGCAAGACGTGGAAGCCGGTACGTTCGAGATGATTTACTCGGACCACACCAGCTATGCGGTGGCGCACTCTCTGCAAACGTCCTTCGTGGCTAGTTTGGTGGCTGAGCGATTTGGGTGGTCGGAGACTGAACGCACCGTTTTAGTTCGTGCATCGTTGACGATGAACATCGCCATGCTGGACCTGCAAAATCTGCTGTCACAACAAACCGCACCCTTGACCCCCCAACAAAAGGCGGACATTGCAGCGCACTCTGTCCGCGGCAGAGAAATCCTAGAGCAATCCGGCGTCATCGACCAAGACTGGCTGCGCACGGTTGAAGGTCATCACGTCACGCCAGATGGCAGAGCCCTGCCCGACGACGCCGGTTCATTGAATCAACTGGCTTGCATGATCCATTACGCGGATGTGTACCTGGCCAAATTGAGTCCCCGCGCATCCCGTCCGGCACTGGCATCCAACACCGCCGCGCGCGAGATGTACATCGCTGCGGGCGGTGCCAACAATCCGTATACAGCGGCCATCATCAAAGAGATGGGCATCTTCCCGCCAGGCTCATTTGTGAAGCTGGCCAATGGCGACACCGCCATCGTGTTGCGCCGAGGTGAGTCAGCCAATACCCCTCAAGTTCAAAGCCTGGTGTCAGCCGATGGCTGGGTGTTTCCTGACCCCCACTTCCGCAACACGGCCAAGCATGAGTTCAAAGTGGTGGCCACCGTGCCCCGCAGCAATGTGATGCTGCACCTGGATCGCAAACGCTTGTTTGGCTACCAGCCAAACTGACCGCAGCCAGCCATCACAAGCCCCAGGCTGCGAACAAACCTTCTCGCGCAGCCTGAGTGATCGCCGCCACGCCGGGGTGAGTGATCCGTCGCTCCACACTGATCACATAAAACTCTTCAATCAGGTCTGCCACCTCACCGATTCGTTTGACCTGGTATTGGCGGCAAACCTCATCGTGCAGCACCGTTGGCGCCATGAACACACCGTGACCCTGATGCCCCAGCGCTTTGAGCAAGGCGCCATCATCAAACTCACCAACAATACGAGGCCTGAGTTTGTTTTTGGATAACCATTGGGCCAAACGTGACCCCATGGCCGAATCGGCCCCCGGCACCAACATCGGGGCCCCATTCAGATTGGCTGGGAAGTTGCCTTTGAGGGATTTGGCCAAAGCAGGGACCGCATAAAACCCTACACCCGATCCTCCCAATCGGTGACTGAAGGCATTGACGCTCAAGCCCGTCGGCAAAGGCCTGTCAGACAACACCAAATCGAGTCGGTGCACGGCCAACTCCGCCAACAAACTGTCAAGCTTCCATTCTGAACACACCACCTTGAACGGCTGATCGCCTTGTAGGGCAGGCTCTAACAATCGACAAGCCACCATTTTGGGAACGGCATCCGCGATGCCTACGCGCAACTCCAAAGGCCGACTGACACCACGGGGTTGCCGCACGACCTGATCCAACTCAGAGCCGAGGTTGAAGATGTCCTCGGCATAGCTGAAGGCCAATTGCCCCGCATCCGTCAACTCCAGACCACGCCCGTGCTTGTTGAACAACTCGCGCCCAAAATGCCCCTCCAGCAACTGGATCTGGCCACTGATGGTTTGCGGCGTGACATGCAAAAACTGAGCAGCTTTGACCACACCACCGTGCTTGGCCACAGCCCAAAAATAGAGAAGGTGCTTGTAATTCATTTCGGTTTTAGCGAATCTTTTACATCATTAAATCTGATTTACGCGAACTGTTCAAGCGCATAAATTGAAGCTGTCATCAACAGTTTCGAAAGGAAAATCATGCGCTTGCTGATCCAGACACAAGGTCTTCTTCTTTCGCGTCAAGACCGTGACGAGATTCGTACTCGCATCCACAACGCTTTTGCTCGATTTGGGCATAAGACGCTCGGCGCCAGCTTGCATCTGCAAGACATCAATGGCCCACGTGGCGGACAGGACAAGAACTGCCACCTCGTGGTGGAGCTGGAAGACACCACCGCGGTGATCACCGATCGAGGCTCCGATCTCAAATCGGTGGTCAATCGCGCAGTGCACCGTGCCGTCCAGACACTGCGACGCCAACTGCAACACCAGCAAATGAGCACGCGGCAGGCCGTGAGCTTGCGCCATGCCTCCAACGACAAACCATTGAGCCTCCGCCAAAAGCGCAGTTTTGGCTCCATGGAAACAGGCGATGCCTGATTGATCACGCTTTGAACAAGGAACACATCATGACCGACCGCATCCCCCACCCTCCTTCGTGGCAAGCGCCACAAGTTGTCGACCAGACAACAACTCAGTCCGCAGCGAGCTGGCAAGCCAGCCAGAAGGTCCTGCGCAACACCTACGGTCTACTGGGCTTGACGATCGCTTTCAGCGCAGCTGTCGCTGGGGTGTCCATGGCCATGGGTTGGCCTGCACCAGGCTTGCTGCTGTCTCTGGGCGGCATGCTCGGGCTGTTTTTCCTGACCCACAAGCTGGCCAACAGCGGCTGGGGCCTGGTGTCAACATTCGCCCTGACAGGCTTCATGGGCTACATGCTGGGCCCCGTTCTCAATCAGGCCATGTCACTGCCAAGCGGTCCGGCCATCGTGACCAACGCCTTGGCGTCCACTGCAGTGGCCTTCATCGGCATGTCAGCCATTGCCTGGACCAGCAAGCGCGACTTCAGCTTCATGGGCAGCTACTTGCTCATCGGCATGCTGGTCGCTGTGGCGCTAGGCTTGGGCGCCATGTTCTTTGAGATTCCAGCCTTGTCGTTGGCCGTATCGGGCATGGTCGTCTTGCTGATGTGCGGCATGTTGCTGTTTGAAACCAGCCGCATTGTGCATGGCGGGGAAACCAACTACATCCTCGCCACGGTGAGTCTTTACACCAGCCTGTACAACCTGTTCACCAGCTTGCTGACCTTGTTTGGGTTTAGCAGTTCGAACGAGTAAGGAGCACCATCATGGATGCCTTTCATCACATCTTGCTGGGCCAACCCGTGTGGTTGTGGCTGAGCTTTGCAAGCGTCGTGCTGACATTGTTGGTACTGGACTTGGGCGTGCTGCACAAAGATCAGCATGAGATCGGCATCCGTGAAAGCTTGTGGCTCTCACTAGGCTACATCACCGTCGCAGTCATCTTTGGCGCCTGGGTTTGGCACAACCTGGGCGCTGAATTAGGCATGGCGTACTACACGGCCTTTTTCGTCGAAAAAAGCCTGTCCTTGGAAAACGTCTTTGTCACCTCCCTGATCTTCACCTACTTCGCTGTCCCTAGGATGTATCAGCATCGGGTTCTGTTCTGGGGCATTTTGGGGGTATTGGTGCTGCGCGCCATCATGATCGGCTTGGGTACGGCGCTGGTCTCACAGTTCAGTTGGGTGCTTTATCTGTTCGGTGCATTCTTGCTGTGGAGCGGCATCAAGATGTTTGGCGCCACAGACCACACTCCGGACTTGGCTCACAACAAACTCATCGCGTGGTTCAAAAAGCTGGTGCCCGTCACACCTCAACTGCATGGTGACAAGTTCTGGGTCAAACAAGCCGACCCAAAAAATCCGCAACGACAAGTTTGGTGGGCCACCCCCTTGTTCCTGGCTCTGATCATGGTCGAGTCAGCGGACCTGGTCTTTGCTGTCGACAGCGTGCCAGCGGTTCTGGCCATCACACAAGACCCCTTTGTCGTCTACACCAGCAACATCTTTGCGATCCTTGGGCTGCGTGCGCTTTATTTCGCGCTGGCTGCCATGGTGCATCGGTTCAGTTACCTGAAGTACGCGCTGGCTTTGGTGCTGATTTTCATCGGTGGCAAAATTTTGGGCCACGGCTTGATTGGCCCTATGCCTGCAGCCATCAGCCTGGGCGTCACGTTCAGCCTGATTGCTGGGGGAGTGCTGGTCTCCCTTTGGAAGACTCGCTCCGACACAGCTGGCTGACCACCTTGGCCAGATGTTGAACGTGCCGGCACATATCATCTGCCGGCACGTTCGCATACCCCATCACCAAGCCCTCAAAGCCTTCGATGCCGCCACAGCCATAAGCGCTCAGTGCGCGTGGGCTCAGTCCTTGCAACAAGGCTGCATCGGCCAATCGGGCATCTTGCACAGGCAACCCAGCCAAGGTCAGGTGCATACCGCACTGCCCACCCAGCAGGGAGTACGGCCACAACCAATACTCTGCCAATGCCGAGCGCAACGCCGCCTGGCGCTGTGCATACAACTTGCGCATGCGCCGCAAGTGGGTGGTGAAGTGCCCTTCATTGATGAAGTCAGCCAAAGCACGTTGATCCTGCACGCGCCCAGCGCGCACCCATGCGTTCAACACCGGCCCGGCCCGCTCCACCAAGGCCTCAGGCAACACCATGTAACCCAAACGCAAGGCCGGGAACAATGATTTGCTGAAGGTGCCCAGATACACCACAGGCGCATCATCCCGCAGGCCCTGCATCGCGGCCAGTGGTGGCCCGTCATGCCGAAACTCACTGTCGTAATCATCCTCCAGGATCCAGGCCCCCTGCTTGGCAGCTTGATCAATCAAGGCCATGCGCCTGGCCAATGACAACACCGACCCCAGTGGATATTGATGCGATGGCGTGGTGTAAATCAGGCGCGGGGGATGCTGTTGCCAATAATGCTGAGGGGGATGGATGCCATCGGCATCGACCGTAACCGGCACCAGTTTCAACCCTGCTTGTTCCATCGCCATGCGTGCGCCGGGATACCCCGGGTGCTCGATCCAGGCCACATCGCCCACATCCGCCAGAAGTTGAGAACACAAGGCCAAACTGTCTTGTGTACCTTGGGTCACCACCACCTGGTCAACATGGCACCGCACGCCTCGGGCTGCACGCACATACGTTGCGATGGCTTGACGCAGTTCTGGCTCGCCCAAGGCATATCGGTAACCTAACTCTTGAGATGACAAACCTCGGTCAGCACGGTCAACCGCACGTTGCCACTTGGCCAACGGAAAGGCATCCAACGCTGGCATGCCCGGCATGAAGGGCTTGAGATCATCCTGGGGCGTTCTCAAACGGCTGAGTCGACTGACACGTGTCGACAACCCTCGCCGATCTGAATGCTGGGGTGACCGGGCATGCACTGATGGAGCCCACCCCAAAGCCGCCACCACCGTGCCTTGTCGATTGGCCACGACATAGCCTTCAGCGGCCAACTGTTCGTAGGCATAAATCAACGAGTTGCGTGCCACCCCCAGCTCTTTGGCCAAGCTGCGGGTACTGGGCAACACCGAACCGGCTGGCAGGCTACCGTCCAGCATGGCGGCGCTCAGGGCCCCATACAACTGGTGCTGTTGCGAGCCCACAGCCTCATTTTGGGCCATGTGCGTCTCAATCAAAAATCTCAGGTCTGACATACGTGGCTCTAAAACAATGCGTGATATTGGCTCTAAACATAGAGCCATCCAATCGGTAGATTCTCATCCATCCACACAAAACCACGCCAGGAGTCGACATGAGTACATCTACCAACACCAGCCAAACCATGCGGCATATCGTGCGGCGAGCCGCCGACCGTGCTCACTACGATCAAGACACCATCCACCGGATCATTGATGCGGCCTATGTGTGCCATGTATCGTGGTCAGCCGGGGGACATGTGTTGTGCATCCCCACTGCTTGCTGGCGCATGGGAGATCACTTGTATATACATGGGTCCA
>Ga0075163_10010806_pt1 | contig 11909 bp, 16 predicted proteins | sample JI1023141ADNA_FD_71478 | JGI IMG/M metagenome (GOLD analysis project Ga0075163, IMG submission 71478) | Wastewater effluent complex algal communities from Wisconsin, to seasonally profile nutrient transformation and Carbon sequestration -... | ecosystem: Engineered > WWTP > Effluent > Algae... | reverse complement strand
CGTTTTCCCGGCCGCTACTTCGACATGATCTTCGGCGGCCCCGAAGCCATGTGGGAGATGGAACCGATGTATGACCTCCCCGATTTTTGGCGCGCGTGGACCAACACCGCCGAAGCCGTCGGCCGCCAAGTCGAAGGCAACCACATGACCGGCCCGCGCATGCTCGCCTACGCCGCGCACAAGAAAAACTCCCCCGAGCTCGGCCTCCTCGCCTGGCAAAAACTCCTCGGCGCACCCGGGAAACTCGCCCCGCGCAATGTCCCCCAACGCATCACCATCCCCGGCGTCCACCGCCCCGTGACCGACCCATCCTTCCTCGGCGCCAACGTCGGCTGGCAACTCCACGGCGTCGCGAGCGTGCAATGGGCCCTCAACGCCATCGAAACCCTCGAGTTCGCCAAACCCGGGCTCCCGCTCTGGGAAAACCCGCCCGCCAAGTAGCGCGGCGCTTCAGCCCGCGCTCATCCGCTGCACTACCCGAGTGTCCGCGCTTTTCTCATTGGGCCGCCGTGCTCCCGTAGCCGCAACGACGCGAAACCCTTGCCCGACTCCTCACTCGCCCCCGAGCTCCTGCTCGCCGATCTCACGGATGAGCAATCGCGCCTGAATCACATCGGGGTCTTGCAACGTCGAAAGGATCGCACCCACAAACCAGAATGTCGGACCCTCTCGATAGAAAAGTGCGTAACTGGAACCTCGGATCGGTGCCTGCCGCCACCCGGTTAATCTCAAACGGCAAATCTTGGGATGCCCCCGAACAGTTCGCAGCGTCCGCTCAAATGCCACTACGAACCGCTCCGCCGCAGCGGGACCGCCTTGCTCAAAATAGTCGTAAGCTTCCTGCAAATCCGAGGCCAGCGACTCGGAAGCCCTGAACGGCTTCATCGCTTCAAACGGCGCAACGCTTCCTCCGGTTCGATCAAACGCTCTGGATGGGCCAAAGCCTCTGCGTAACGGCGATCGAGTTCCGCGAGCTGCGCTGAACTCGGCTCGGCCGCATCCCCAGCCTGTATCACCAAGTAATCCGCCAACGCCAATTTCTCCTGCGGGGTGAGCTTCTTCAGTTCTTCCTGGAGTTGCACGAGCGACATGACGGGAAATTGGCACTCACCACCGTCGCATGCAAGCGACCATTCCCTCCGCCCGCCCGTGCCCCTCACTGCATCGGCAATTTTAGCGTCACGCGCTCCTTCCCGCGCAACACCGTCACGTCCACCGTCTCACCGATCTTCGTCGTCTGCAGCAAACGCCCGATCATCTCGCCCTCCGTCGCGCGCGCGGCGAAACCGTTCACGGCCACCAGCACGTCATCTTTCAAAAAACCCGCCTTCTTCGCCGTGGCGTGTTTGTTGAATTGCCCCATGCCCTTCACGAAGAGCGCCATGCCCTCCGTGCCGAGTCCGCGCTCTTTCCGCGCCGCGTCCTCGAGATCAACGAGCGTCAATCCGCCGAACGCCATCGCCCGCATCGACCACGTGCCGACGCGCCGCGAAATCTCCGTCTTCATCCGCCAGCCGTCCGGCAGCGTTAGCGTGAGCCCAACCTCCTTGCCGCCACGTTTCACAAACGCGTTCATTTTTCCCGCGGCCGGCGCGCGGTGCAGCACCCACGAAAAATCCGCAATCGAGATCAACGGTTGCCCGCCAAACGTCACGATCTCATCGCCCACGCGAAACCCCGCGTCCGCCGCCATCGATTTCTCCGCCACGGCCGACACCGTCGCTGCCTTGTCCGGCGCGAGGCTCAGTCCGACCGTCTCCGCCGCCGGCAGCGGATAGATCCGCTCCAGCGGCACCTTGTCGCCCTTCTCGCGATAGTAAGTGCGAAACGCCTCGCCGACCTGGTGACAGTGCACGCAGCTCTGCACCACCTTGCCGTTCCAGTTCAGCTCGCGCCCGTATTTTTCCGCCAGCGTCGGGATTTCCACCGGTGTCCGAAACGGCGTCGGCGCGCCCTGCTTGCCCGCGAGCGTGATACCGTTCTCAGGATATCCGCGATGAATCGCCAGCGCACCTTCGAGCGCCCGCCGGTAGCCGATCGTCTCTTTCGCGTCCGGGTCCGCCTGATGCACCCACGAGCCATAGCGCCCGTAGACCGTCCCGTCCGCGTTGAAGAACAACGTCGAGAACGAGAGATCGTAATCGAACTGAAACCGCGCGAGGTCGATCGCGTTGGCGTTGATCAACCGCACACACACAAATTTGTCCAAGAGCGGCACGAGCGCCGGCTCCTTCAAGACCTCCGCATCGAGTCCCACACAAGAGAGACACGGCACGCAGCGCAGCACCACGAGCAGCGGCTTCCCCGTCTGCTTCGCCTCCGCAAACCCGCGCTCCACGTCGTTATAGATCCACCGCGCATCGTTCTCCATCGCCGCCTTGTCGCCGCGCACCGCGCCCTCGCGGTCTTTCACGGCCGCGGCTTGCGCCATACTTCCGAGCAGCATCACCGCCAACGACACAATCCAACGGGGTGTTTTCATGGTAATTTTTTCGCTGCCTGCTGCGTGCTATTCGATCGTCAGAACGAAAACGTGTCCACCGCGGGCGGGGCACTCAGCTCCGCCTCTTTTGCCACACGATGCTGCGTTACTTTTTCGTCGCCCGCGTCTTCTTGGCCGCCGGCGCCGCCTTCTTGATCGCGGGTGACGGCTTCTTGACCGCCTTGGGTTTGGCCACCGCCAGCAATTTCGGCACCGAGACCTCCGTCGCATCCTTCCACAGATTCTCCAATCCGTATTGTTCACGGCGCGGCGCCGAAAACAGGTGGATCATCAGGTCAAATGCGTCGATCACCGTCCAGCCGCTCTCCTGCGCGGTTTCGATGCCCACAATTTTTGTCTTGGTCGCATCGATCACTTTTTCCAATTCGACGCGCAGCGCCCGGAGGTGCGGGTCCGAGGTCGCCGTGGCAATCACCAGAAAATCCGTGATCGAGGATTGGGCGCTGACGTCGAGCACGCGCAGATCCCCCGCTTTTTTGTCGTCGAGCGCGCGACAGCACAGTTTCACCAACTCCAACGTAGCCTGTTTCTTCGATTTCATGCAGTGGGCCGATACAATCCCATTTCCTTGATATAAACAATGGCCTTGTGCGGGACAAAGTAGTCCAACGACAAACCGCGACGCGTGCGCTCGCGCAACTCGGTCGAATTGATCGCCAACAAATGCCCGTCACACCGGTGCAGCCGGAGCCCGGGTATTTCCGGATGCGCCCGGACCGGAAAGCCCGGCCGTTCCAAAAAGATGAATTCCACGAGCCCCACCAGCTCCGAAATATCCTTCCACAGATGCAATTTGGGCAACTGGTCGCCGCCGATCACCCAATAGAGTTCATCGTGTGGATAGAGCGCCCGGAAATACCGGGCCGAATCGATCGTGTAGCTCACCCCGCCCCGCTGCAGTTCGACATCGGAGATTTCGAAGCGCCGGTCCCACTCCACCGCCGCGCGCAACATCGCCAGCCGATCTTCCGATGAAGACTGCACGTCGTTGGGTTTGAGCGGTGCTTGCGCCGCTGGGACCAAGATGAGTCGGTCGAGCTTGTGTTGCTCGTAAGCGTCTTGCGCGGCCATCAGGTGGCCAAAATGCACGGGATCGAAACTGCCTCCGAGAAATCCGATTTTCACTGCCGCGCACCGTGGTCACGCCTTTCGGCACCGGCAAGGCTCAATTCCGCCGTCCGCCGCCGTCGCCCCAGCGACACCGTTTAGCGGAAGGAAAGTGGTTTGACTCGCATTCGGTTCCGACGATTCCCAACGTCTCGCCGGTCCTGCCCGGGTGGTGGAATGGTAGACACTAGGGACTTAAAATCCCTTGTTCGTAAGAGCGTGCGGGTTCGAGTCCCGCCCCGGGCACTCTGCTTTTTTCGTCGTTTTCCCTCTGTAGAGCCGGTGTGAGAGCGGATTGCGGAGAATTTCCCTAGTTACGTTTCGTGACATGACGCGGCACACAAACACTCTTAAAAGCGGCTATTTGGCAAGAGCGGGGCAAGAGCAGGCGCGGCGAGGGTTGGAGTGTGGTTGTGTTCATCTACCACACTTTTTCCGACTCCACGCGCGGCTGGCTTGGCGACGCGGCGTTGGCGTCCGCACGTGCGGCGGATCCCGCAGCGTCGGCCGTGGCGATGGCGGCCGCACTCGGCTCATGACCTCCGGCACGGGCACGCGGCCAAGGGGGTGGAGTTAACGCCCACCCCCTTGGTGATGCGGCCGGGCCTATCGGACACGCCGGCACCCAACGCCGAGAATGACGCTGGTGGACGGTCAACCTGCAGCAGCGCCATGCCTGGCGGTGCTCGAGGACATGACCTGAGTGGCGTTCGATTTGAATTTCCCGCGGCGGTTCGTGTTGCCGAGCTGCGCGACGGCATACTTCGCGCAGACTGAATCAGATTTTTGTCTCGGGTCCTTCGCGGCATGACTGCCGCAGGCTCGGAGATAGCCGGTGAACATTTTCTGATTTCTCGCGCTCCATGCCGCGCGGGTCTCGCCGAACAGATCGGCCAGCTCGCTGCCGTTCATGTTCAGAATCAGGTCCGACTTCAAACGCGCCGCGAGCAGATAGACCAAGCGCATCACGTTGCCGGGATGCGGACCCTTTTGGAAAATGAAGCACAACATGCGAATCACGGCCTCCTGTTTGGCCTTCATCAATTCCTCCCCGTCGTCCGGAGCCGGGTCGAAGATATCGCCGAACGTCATCGGTGTGTTCTCGTGGGCCTGCGCCGCGCGCTCTCGCTGGTAGGCTGTCGCAAGCACGCGGGAAATGCGCGCTTCGTTGGGGTCTATTCCTTCCGTCGTTCGTGGTCCGGACATAAAAGGGGGCCACGTCAAAAAGTCGGCCCCTTCTCTTCATGGCAGCGTGCACAACTAAACGAAAAAGCCCCGCCGGTGAGGGCGGGGCGAGGGGCCACTCAGCGCGAGGGCGGGCGCCAGCGGGCTCGTCTACCCGGTTCCGATGCGGCACCGGGTCGCCGCGGCCAGCTCAGCGTCTGTTGAACGAGGAGTGCCATCGTTGGCCCCGCCTCAGGCAACGCTTCGTCGATCTCCAGGCGGGACGCCCCGATTGCGATCCAATAAGCCCCTACCCTGCGCTTCACCATCGCGGATCGCAACAAACACCCGCCGACGGGGATTCCCGCGGAGAATAGCAGCACCACCGAGGCGCCATCGTGGGGCGAGGCGATCCAAGCACGCGCCTTCGCTTCCTCCTCTGGCGTGGCGAGCATTTCGAGCCAGCGGGCACCGATAAAATCAGCCGCTCCTGCCGCGGAGATCCAGCCGCGCGAAACCAAAAGCAAACGGCCGCCCGTGTCGAAAATGCTAAGCTCAAATTTGCTATTCTCGGCGGCGGCCGCGATGTCGCTCAACCCCGGGGGAAAAATCATGACGCACCTCCTTCGCTGGGCTGAGTTTTGGCGGCGTTGGCGAGACGCTCGACGGCGAGTGGAAACGAGACTTTGAATTTCGCGAGGGCCTCGCGCGCGATTGTGTAGGGCGGGCCTGAGATGTGCGCGCGATCAATGAACCGCTCTTGGATGCGACGGCGGACCACTTTCGGGCAGCGATTGATCGCAATCCCAAATTCACGGACAGACAGCGCCAGCGGGCAGAACGCCATCGGCGCCGGCGCCGGGGTGGCGCGAAGCTCGGCGATGACGCGCGAAGCGACGAGGGGCGCGAGCTTCTGCGCGAGAAGCTCAATTTCGGATTCAGTCAGCGGCGGCCGTTGGCGATAGGCGCCGCGATGCGAAGCGAGGCCAGGGAGCGAGGCGCGGCTATCAGGCTCGGCGCCGATGGGCGCCGCGATGTTGGTTTGCATGGTTTCTCCAAACAGAGGCCGCGCACCTACTGGCGGGGTAAGAATTGGGCACGGAAGTGCCCTCCCGCTTTCGATGCGCGGCCAAGTGTCTGTCTTCCGTTACTGCGCTTCTTACGGCGCATGAACCCACAGGGATCATGCCGCAGACCGTAGCCCCGCGGCGGCGGCCGTCAAAGCTGAAAAGGAGGATCGTCGCGCCGTGCGGATGCCCCGGCCTGGCGCTACGAGTTAAAAACTTTCTGCAGGGTGGCGTTGATGGTCTGGATCGCCGTATTCGTCTTGTCGGCCGTAGATTGCTGGGTGGCGAATTGTTGAATCAATTGATCGAGGACGATGGGATCGTTAAACTTGAAGTTCGCATAAACCCCTTCAGTGCCGCCACGGGCGTAGGCGCGGCGAATGCCTTCCCGCAAATTCAGCTCACTCTCAGCCGCCGCCGCATCAATGGAAAACCGCGCCGCGAGAAGTTTGTTGGTGAGGTTGGCCTGAGCGGCGCCGGCAATGTCGCACTGGCGGACGTGCGCGAGCAGGGCGCGGCGTTCAAACCACGCGCGGACGCGGCGCAGCATACTGACCCGGCGCCCGCCGGACGGCTGGTTGGGCTGAGAGCCATCGGGCCGCATAAAGAGCGGGTGGCACCGCCAGAGAATTTGAAAAATATCACCTTCCAGCGCGGGTTGCCCGAACATGAAGGCGTTTTCCGCCAACGTGAGATCGTCGCGGATGTCGCGGACGAGTGGCACTTGGGGAAAGCGAAACACGATATCGGAGCCGGCAAAGGGGATCGCCAGCCGCCGGGCAACGAGGCGTTGCACGAGAAGGCGATGGCGATGGAGATGAAGCACAGAGGTTGGCATAAAAATTGATCCCGCGTGCCGGCGTCCCATCGCTAACCGTTCCGGGCCTTTATGCCTCAAGTTATGCGAAATTCGGTCGGATATCTTCTAACCGCCGAATTCACCGGCACGCGGGGAATTGGTCCCTTATTCGGAGGCAGTGCCCCGCGCTTCTGTGGATTCGACGAACGCTGCAACTGCGGCCTCCGCCTCGGCCAAACGTCGTTCGAGCTCGGGGATGACTTCATCCCGAGTGAAGGCGATGCACGTCTTGGCATTCTGGATATTCCCCAACATGCCAAATTCGTTGGCGCCGGGGTTGCGGCCTCCCACGACGAAGCTGAAATAATTTTCGCGCCATTCGGCCATGAAATCCACGAGCCTTACGATCCGCTCGCGCTCAAAACCGAGATCGTTCCACAGCGCATCACGATTCTTTTGCAGCCGCTCTTTTTCAGCCCGCTGTGAGTAGACCTTTTGGCTGAGTTCAATCACCTCATTTTGAAGGCACTCCATATCGCGCTGTTTTTTCAGCAGGGCGATCTCGGCGCTACTCCGGCTTTTTTCCGAAGCGGCAGCAGCCATCAAATCGAGGAACTGCCGGGCCGCGGCAATCGACTCCTTCTGGTTGCGGGGAAACAGGGACTCGGCGCGAAGCTGTCGGAGATCGGCGTTCCCGATTTCGTCGGACGTTAGCACAACCGCCGCGGCCGCAGTGTGGCCCGCGACGATAAAATCAGAAGCAGAGCGATTGATGCGCTGCGAAGCGGCTTCCATTGCGGTAGGAATGCCAGTTGGCTGGGTATGGTTATTCATGGGAGGATGTTATTGGCGGTTGGGCGCGCTAGTTGGAGGTGAATGAAGCTGCTCCTCACGTAGCGCGGATGCGTTGCTCCTTGAGAAGGTTGGAAAGACGGGAACTGGCGGCCTCTCTGTCCGTGATCGATTTGGAGAGGTCTTGAGTCTCAGCCCACAACAACGCTCCCTCGGCCCGGGCTAGTGCCCGGAGTCCGGACGTATCCGGTTTTTTTGAATGGGCGGCGTCGACGTTGCGTTCACACGTGCGAACGCTGCCAGGCGGGGGAGTCGAGGGCGGCGGGGTGGGTGAAACGTCGAGTGTGGCCTCGGCGTCCAGTAGAGCCAAGATCGCCGATTTTTTCGCCGCGAACAGCTGGACGATCTGCCCATGAGCAACACGAGGGTGTTGCTCAATTTCAGAGAAAAGCACCGCCCCGACATCGTGCCCGAATACCTCGATCAGGTTGTTTTTCGCGAAGAAGAGAAACTTGGCGCTGGCCTTGGGCAATGCGCCTACCAAATCGAAATAGACGCTCATGCTCGAGCGGCCATCATACCCCCCTTTACGATTCTTCAGAAACGTATCCGCGGCCCCTGACACCCCCGAGTGCAAATCATAAATTTCCCTCGCCGAATCGCAGAGGGCCTCGACGTTGCGCGGTGCGGAGACCCCAAGCAGGGGCGCGGGCTGCTGACACGTGGAAGCGGCGGGGGGACTGGCGCCGGCGCCAATGGGTGTAACGACCGGGCCCGCGGTCGGCTCTGTCCGCACGTGCGGACGGAGATGTTTCAGGATCTCCTTCGTGCCTGCCTGTCTGCCCCGAAGTGAGGAAAGGAATGCTGAAAAGGTAGCCATTTTTAAGAAGGCGTTGAGGGCCGCGCTGCAGAGCGGCGTGCGGGCTGAGCGTTGCGGAGGATGTCGACGCCTTGGCTCAGGAGATAGACCGGCTGTTCAGAAACGCCTGCTTCGATGATTGCAGCCGGCGAGACCTTGCCTTGCGCCGCAATACGAAGAATCGCTGTGCGCGACACACCGCAATGCCTTGCCAATCGCGCAACCGTGACGAACCGTGGAATTTCGAGATGCATTCGGTATGGGATTGCTGTCAAAGAGACAACGACTGTCCGCGGTTTTGGCCGCGCGTCCCGCTGTCGGCTGCCGGCGCCGAACTTTACCTTTACCCCCAGTCATTTTCAGGAGTCTCGGGACGTGTGCAAGAGGGCCATCTGCAGCCGTTGCTCGCGAACAGAGCACGCCCGCACAAGTGGCCGAACCGCGATCCCGCAACGGTTGAAAACAGCGCAGCGGCGAAGACCCGAATTGGCGTCCAGCGGGGAGCGGCCCCGCGGAGTGAAAAACGCGCCAAGTGCCCCGCAACGAGTCAAAGTGCCAAGGGCTTTTCTCGCTGCGCCCGTAGAAACAGGGCAGGAGACGCTGCTACCCTACGCAGGCGCGGGAAGTGCAAAAAGATTCCTTCGACGGGTCACATCGCGTGCCGGTTGCGGTGGGTAGATGCCGCGCGCCGCTCACTGGCACTCCTCATCCTTCGAATAACCTTCAGCGACCGTATTCCCCCTATGCCACATCTACCCCTTCAATGTAAGCCAACAATAAACAAAGAGATAGAAGGGAACACGTCGGAGAAGAAGAGGCATAGGTCGCAGATGTAAACCCTCGACGACGAGGAGAGCGCGAGGGATCGGGCGGCGAGAATCGGGTGGAAACGGCCCGTCTGCGGCCGGCGCGGGGTAAGGTTGAACGTCCGAGGGCATAGGCGCCCCGTCCGACTTCTGGCCGCAGCCGAAGCAGCAGGGGACGACCAGTGGGGGCGGCGGCCGTGGCGCAGAATGCCGGCGTCCAGCAATAATGGGGGGGGGCGGGCAGGCATAAAAAAGGGGGGCCCCTCCACGAAGGCCCCCCTTTTTCATTAAATACCCCGTATCTATTCAGTGAATACCTCGATCATATAGCGCCTGTGTCGGTTGCGACCACGGTAGCCGAAGCGCACGTGCCGACCGTCCGGGAGATGATAGATTTTGGACACGCTGCTCACGAATAATTTCCCGAGGGCGCTCTTCGAAGTCTGAGTCAGTAGGAGCTCGGGCTGGCCGGCGGCGTCTATCTTCCACGTCCCTCCAGCCATCAACCAGGCAAAGAGCGAAGGCCTGTGGCGTGTGCAAATTTGGATAAGCTCCGAGAACCCCCATTCATACTTCAGAGTAGGCGGCGAATTTATCTGGAAACCCTCGATCACAAGGCGCGCTTCAGCGACGCGGACCAGAGCGCGGATGAGCATGCCCATCTCGTTCGCGTCGAAATCCACGGCGCTCATTGAGCAGCGGCCCCCTTGGCGTTGACCGTCAGTTTGTTCACGGCTGCTTCCAGCGCGCGCGGATTGAACCGCGGAAATCGCCCGAGCTTCACAAACGGAATGAGTTTTTGCTTTCGCAGGGTGCGAAGCTGCCGGACGGTGATCGCGAGAACCGCTGCGGCCTGCGGCTCGGTGAGGAGCATCGGAGGATGATCCGAGTTGGATGGATGTTTAGTGTGCATGGTTACACAGCGCAGCCGGTGTCAAATCGTGGTGTTTAGTAACCGATGATTACGCTCGGCTGCGCGTTGTTTTGGCGCGACACGCTGTCGATTTCCGGGCGACGTTTGGCCCGGTGCGAAGGACGGATCGCCCAAAAAGCTGCAGCATCGGCCGGCGAGACCATGTTGAGGTAATGTTTCCGGATAATCCGCTCAGAGTTTCCAGCCTCGATCGCAGTGGCGCCGATACTCTGAAACTTGGCCACGTGCATCGAAACGAAAGTGTGCCTCAGCACATCGTGCCCGAGATTGAACTTTTGGCGCACGTGCCCGACGTGATCCTGCATGCCACCGCCAATCATGAGCGGAAATTTCGTGAGCGGGTATTTCTTCAACCACGCGGCGAGGTTGGGCTGAATCGTGATTTGCCTCAAATCATTGGTTTTGGTTAAAGTCGGGGAAAGGCGGATCACCCCGAGCTTCAAATCGATCACTTTGGATTTGTCCTCCTGCTCGTGAATCTTGCACAGCTCCCCGTTGCGCACCGATGGCCGAATGCCGGCAAACGTCGCGAGCGCGAAATAGGGCACCAGGTAGCCGGCCGGCTGCTTGCTGCGTGGCGGGCCGTCGTAGCTTTCGAGGAACTCAAAGAGAGCGCGGACCGTGGCGGCCGGCAGGATCTCAGGGAGGCCGCGCGCCACCTCGTAGCGGGGCAGTCCCTTCGCCGGGTTGGCCGTCACCCATCGGCGGGAATCATGACGGCAGAACTCAAAGAACGCGTGCAAACTGCCGCGGAAATTGTTCCGCGTCTTGGGCGCGCCTTTCGAGAGGGAAAGCAGTTCTTCGGTTTTGATCGTATGCACCGCGCGCCCGAGGAAAGCCCGGCTGAGAACCACGGAGAGCTTGCGGTAGTCCCCGACAACCGCCCGGCTCACGACGGGCGCCCGATCTGCCCGAAACGCCGCCAAAGCCGGCTCAATCGCCTGCTCAATGGTAGGCGGCCGATAATTCGCGAGAAACCACTCGACGGCAAGCGCGAGCGACTGCCCAGCGAGTCGACGAAAAGCGGCCTCGGCTTCCGCTACTTGGGCGGGAGTCAGTCGCGTGTTGAGCGTGCGAGTCTCGCTCTCGTGGTTGGCGGCCTCCACTTCGAGCCGCGTCTTTTCTCCCGCGGCCTCGTCGTAGGACTGAAACTGTTTGCGAATGCGCCGGCCGTTGAGCCAGCCGCGGACCAAGAAGGTTTTGTAAATGAACCCTCGCTCGTTAACGGTTTTTTGTTTGATGGTGAATGCGGCGCGCATGACGGCCGCGGCATGTCAAACGCGTCTTGCCACGGGATTGGGGCAAGATCGCAACCCGCAACTCAGGTTTTACCTCTGAGAACCCGAGAAAAAGACCCGGGTTCGAGTCCCGCCCCGGGCACCAACTCAACTGGACACCCTGCGGGGGTAAACACCCGCGTCCGTTACCGGCGGGAATCCAAATCGGACGGGTAACCGGCAAGTTACCCGTCCCCGCCGATTCGTCGCGTTCAACCGAATTTTTTATTCGCGCCGGCCTCGCCCGGCCCGAACAGTTGGCGGCGAAAACGCCGAAATATTCGTCCATGCCATTTTCTCGGCGCGCCTTCGTCTTTTCTTCACTGACCGGTTACTCCATGCCCGCCCATCCTCCACCCTCACCGCCGCTCTCGCTGCCTTGCCCGGCCGCGGCCGTCGACGACTTCATCGGTCAGCCCACCCCGCGTGTCCTCGAAGTGCTGGGGCGCACCCCCGGCCCGTTCCTCGTGCTCGGTGCCGGCGGGAAGATCGGCCTGCATCTCGCGATCATGCTCCGCCGCGGCCTCGAACAAATCGGCCGCTCCGATCGGGTCATCGCCGTCTCCCGCTTCAGCACCTTGCGCGATCGCGCCGACTTCGA
>Ga0075163_10010803_pt1 | contig 11910 bp, 8 predicted proteins | sample JI1023141ADNA_FD_71478 | JGI IMG/M metagenome (GOLD analysis project Ga0075163, IMG submission 71478) | Wastewater effluent complex algal communities from Wisconsin, to seasonally profile nutrient transformation and Carbon sequestration -... | ecosystem: Engineered > WWTP > Effluent > Algae... | reverse complement strand
GCCATGCTGTCATTCTGGGACGCGCATGACTGGCCGGCGTTTTTCGGAGCCTGGGATGCGGCATGTCGTGCCGGCAACGTCCAGCTGTGGCTGTTCGGCCATTCGATCCACGAGCACGCGCTGAATCCGGCCATCGCGCTGGTGGCCAAGGCATTGGTCATCGATTCCCCGGTATCGTTGAATCGCCATGAAATGGACGCAGCCATCGCACAGGCGATAGTGGCAAAGTGCTGTCTGAACGATCCGCAGGAATTGCGGCCGATTCCGCTGGCCGGTATTCCCGGATGGCATCCCGAACATGGCAGCGTGGATTTCTTCACGCGGGTACCGAGCTTCCGGCCGAAACGTGACGGCAAAAGCTACCCACCGCCGCTCAAGATGCGTTGAACGCTTGTAGTAAAGCCTGCGAGGCCCGTAAAATGGCGCATGCGATGGCTCCTCCACACCTTGCTTTGCCTGTGCGCCGTGCCGTCCGCGGCGATGGCTGTCGAACTGGCGCCGGTGAAGATCAACGGTCTCGATAAAAAACTGGAAGCGCATGTCCGTTCCGCCATCGCCCTGCCGGAGGATGCCGGAAAAACCCTGCAGATTTCCGACGGCCGCCTGAGCTATTACATGAGCACGCTCAATACGCTGGTCGAGGACAGTCTCGAGCCGATGGGATTCTACGACGTACGTGTCGACAGCCGCCTTGAACGCACCGGCGATGCGGCGCAGATTGTCATCGATGTCACATTGGGCGATCCAGTGCGGGTCCGCGACAGCGAGCTGCGCGTCGATGGACCGGCCGGCAACGACCGCATCATCGGCTATTGGCTGGAAGGCTTCACGCCGGCGGTCGGCGATGTGTTCGAACATGCTTCGTACGAAGCCAGCAAAGCCGACATCACCCAGGCTCTGCTTGACCGCGGCTATTTCGAACAGAACCTGGCCGTACATGAAGTCAGGGTCACCCGCGCCAGCCAAAGCGCCGACATCAACCTCGTCTGGGACAGCGGCCCGCGATACCGTTACGGCGGCATACGTTTTGAAGGCAGCAGCTTCGAGCCCGGGCTGCTCGAACAGCTGGTCGGTTTTGAAGAGGGGCAATACTATACCCAGACCCAAATCAACCGCTTGCAGGAATCGCTGTCGAAACTGGGTTATTTCAGCGCCATCCAGATCGTTCCCGATCTCGATCAGAAATCCGAAGACAGCGTGCCGATCGTGGTCACCGTGACGCCGGCGCAGCAGAACAGCCAATACGCCAGCCTGCGTTACGGCACCGAAACCGGGTTCGGCGTGCAATACGGCATCGAACGGCGCTGGATCAATGCCCGTGGCCATAAGATCAACCTCGACCTGTCGTACGCGCAGTACGAGCGCTCGGTCACCGCGCTGTACCGGATACCGGCATTCGGCTGGCTCGATGGCTGGTACGGGTTCGGTTTCACCGCGCGCGAGGAGGATTTCTTCAATGCGCCGTTCAACTATTTCGAAGTGTTCGGCAACCGGAGCGGCGAATACCGCGGATGGGATCTGTCGGCGGCGTTGAAGTTAAGGCGCGAGCGCTTCGACGGCGCCATTCCCGATTTCGACCCGGGGGCTTCGGTAGCGATCTATACCAGCACGCTCTATCCCGAGCTGAAAGGCTTCTGGCGGAGCAGCACCGACAACTATCCGGCTCAGGGCAGTGCTTGGCGGCTTATGGCGCGCGCCGGTTATGAGTTCGAAACCGCGAATGCGTTTTTCGTCCAGGGCTATGCCATGAACCGGCGCATTTACAGTTTCGGCAGCAATAACCGCATCCTGCTGCGAGGCGAGCTCGGTGCCCTGGCGACCCAGGATTACGAATACTTTCCGACCTCGCTTCGGTTCTATGCCGGCGGCGCCGACAGCATCCGCGGTTACGCATTCCGCGAGATCGGCGAATACGACGGCAACAGCAATCTCGGCGGAAAATACCTGGCGACGGCGAGCGTCGAATACGAAAGGAAAATCCTGCCGGCATGGGCGATCGCAGGATTCGTCGATGCCGGCGACGCTTTCGACAGCGATCCGACGCTGTATGTCGGCAGCGGAATCGGCGCGCGCTGGCGTTCGCCGATCGGACCGGTGCGTCTGGATGTGGCCTACGGTTTCGATGGCCCGAACCCGGGCTATGCCGTGTATTTCTCGCTGGGGTCGGATTTATGAAAAGGATCCTGAAGATCGGTTTACTGGTCGTGGTGTTGCTGATTCCGGCCGCGTTGGCCGGCATCCATTGGCTGCGCAGCACCGATGGCGGGCGCGACTTCGCACTCAGGCAGGTCCAGGGGCAGTTACCGTCCGGCGCGACATTGCAGTGGCAGCAGGTTTCCGGGCATCTGGGCGACCGCCTGCGATTCGAAAAACTGGTGTATGCCGATGCCACCCAGCGTTACGAAGCCGGCGCCATCGATTTCGACCTGGCTTTGTGGCCGCTGCTGTTCCGTCAATTCCGGATCGGTTCCGTGCAGGCGAAGCGGGTGTACTTGGACCTACCGAGGGACGATGAACCTTTCGAGTTCCCGCGCTGGCCGGACAGCCTGCCGGCGTTGGATCTACCGTTCAGTCTTGAAATCGGCAAACTGCAGATCAGCGACCTGCAGATCGCGCAGGACAGACAGCCGGTGTATGCCTTGAAGAAAATTGACGGGGGATTCCATCTGCAACCCGGAGCGTTGTCGATTCCGGCTTTGCGCGCGGTTTCTCCGGACGGCAGCTTGACACTGAGCGGCTACTACCAGCCCAATCATCGATATCACACCAAACTTCAGGGCGTCGCCGCCTTGAAGTCGGCGGATGGCAGTCTGGACCAATCGCTGAAGTTTAATGCCGAAGGCGACGAACAGCGGTTCAGGGTTTCCATCACCGGCGAAATGCCGGATCCCATCCGCCTGCAATGGCAGCTCTCGAGCCGTAACCAGCAGCCGTTCTGGAATCTCGAAGCAGACAGCGGCCGATTCCAGCCGAAACTGCTGGGATTCACCGACGAAAGCACGTACCGTTTCAATCTGACCGCTTCCGGAGATCAGGCGCGCATCGCCTTGCAGGGCGAACTTGGCCGTGACGGCCAGACCGTCGTGCTCAAACCGTCGCAGTTGAAAATCGAACAGGATCGCGTGGTGCTTGAACGCCTGCAGCTGCTGTTCGGCGGAGGGCAATTCAGCGCCAAGGGCAGTCTGCGCAGCAAGGGTGAGCTCAGTACCGACGGGCTGACCGTGGATGTCGTGGATTTCCCGCTGCCACTGGACGCCAAAACAGCAAACGGCCAGGCGTTGCCGGTGGTGTCGGGAACCGTGCAATTGTCGGGAAAAATCACGCAGTGGCGTGCAACCGGAGAAGGCAGGCTTTTACGCGGCAAGGAGTCCGCACGCTTTCGATTCAATGGCTCTGGAAGCCAAAGCGCGCTGGAATTTTCCGAAATGGATATCCGTACCACGATCGGCGGCTTGAACGGGAAATTGAAAGCGCAATGGCAGCCGAATCCGGATTTCGCTTTCAACGGCCGCATGGACCGTTTTGATCCGAGTTATTTTTATCCCGATTTTCCGGGCGCCATCAATGCCGATGTCCAGTTCAGCGCCGTGTCGCGGCCGCAAACCGAGTGGAACGGATTGTTGAAGATCGAGCGTCTGGGCGGGCAACTGCGTGGCCGTGCCTTGGCCGGCAAAGCCGATCTGCGCTTTCAGGGACTGGCCATTTCCGGAAAGGCCGATCTTAAAGCCGGAAAATCGCATGTGGTGCTGGATGGCAGCAGCGGCAAAAGCCTCGATGTCAGGGCCAGACTGCAGCCTTTGGATTTGTCGGACATCAATCCTAACTGGTCGGGACGGATCGCCGGTGATGCCGTGCTCAAGGGCGATAAAGCCAGGCCCTTGTACAATTTGGACCTGCAGGGTGATGCGCTCAAGCTGCTCGGCTATCAGGCAGGGCATTTTACCGTGGTCGGCAATACCATCAGCGGCAACCAGACGCGGATCGCCGCTGAAGGCCTGATGATCGACACGCAGGCCATCGACCGGCTGACCCTGGACATGACCGGCAGACTGGATGATGCGCGGATACAGGCCATGGCTTCGGTGGATGTGTTTTCTTTGCAGACATCCGGGCGCCTGCGCTGGTCGCCGGCCTTGAAAAGCTATCTGGCCGAGAACCTTCATCTTGACGCCGGTCAGGCCGGAATCTGGCAGTTGCAGGAGCCGGCAAGTTTCAAATTGACTGCATCCAGTTACAGTTTTACACCATTCTGTCTGGCGGGTTCGCTCCAACGCGCCGTGCTGTGCGCACAGGACGGCGGCCGCACCATCGACGTGCAGTCGAACGAATTCCCGCTGTCGCTGATCGAGCCCTACCTCAATACCCAAGCCGATGATTTCATCTACAAGGGCACCGCATCGATCCAGGCCGAGCTGCCCAAGGACTTCGATCTCAAAGCCTCGGGATTCATCGATCTGACGGTGCCTTCGATGGTGGTCGGCGTACGTAACAACTCCGATGCCGAAGTCACCCGTATCGATGATCTGCGGATACGCGCCAGCTGGATGAACAGGCGCTTGAACGGCACGCTTAAAGCCCGTTTGCAGGAAGAGGGATTCATCGACGGTGAACTGGATACCGGTTTTGCCGCCAATGCACCGTTGTCGGGTGGCTTGAAAGTGCGCATGAACCGGCTCGACTGGCTCGAGTTGTTTACCCTCGATATCGCCAATCCGGCCGGACGCTTGGTCGGCGAGGTGCAGTTGGACGGTACCCGCGATAATCCGGTCATCAACGGCGCTTACCAGCTGCAGGATTTCACTGTCGAAATTCCGGGTCTAGGTCTGCGTCTCAGGGATGGCCAGATCACCGCAAAAAGTACCAACAATCTGGCGATGCTGATCAAGGGATCGATCAAATCGGGCGACGGCCGACTTGCGGTAACCGGGGTCTGGGATCCTGTCGGCCAGCTCGAACAGCCTCTGGATTTACGTCTGATCGGCAAGAATGTGGCCTTGGCCGATACCCCGAACATGCAGTTGCATGCCGATATCGATGTGCTGCTCGCCAGGCTTGCCGGCATTTATTCGATGCAAGGCGATATCCATCTGCTTAGGGGGTTGGTAAATCTCGAGACTATCGGCGCCGATGTGAGCATTTCGAATGATGTCATCGTGGTCGATCCGGTGCCGGAAAAAGCTGCGCGCGACCTGCTGAAGCTCAGCGTCAATCTGAAGGTCAATATCGACGACAGCGTCCGGGTCAAGGGTTTCGGTCTGGACGGAACTGTGCAGGGATCGGTTGCGGTCAACAGCCCGTACGATCGTCCGACCCGCTTGACCGGATCGTTGAACCTGCTGGGAACCTACGGCACTTACGGGCAGAAGCTGCGCATAACCCGCGGCATCATCCAGTACAACAATGCCGAAGTCGACGAGCCGTTGCTCAATATCCTCGCGGAGCGCACCATCGATTCGGAAAACATGACGGTCGGTCTGCAGATCACCGGCCCGGCTTCGAAACCGAAAACCCAGGTCATTTCGAGCGCCGGGCTTTCGGAGAACGAAGCCCTGTCCTGGTTGATGTTCGGACAGCCACTGAACAGCGTAAGCTCGGGCGATGCCGAGGCGGTCAATGCCAAATCGATGGCGCTGAATGCCGGCGGTTCGTATCTGGTCGGCACCCTCGGGCAGAAAATCGGCCTCGACCAGGCGACGCTCAGCAACTCCCGTGTCTTGGGCGACTCGACCTTGACCGTCGGCGAACAGCTTTCACCCCGGTTCTTCGTGAGCTACGGGGTTTCCCTGCTGGGGCTCGGCCAGATCATCACATTGAAGTATCTGCTGATCAAAGGGCTCGACGCCACCTTGGAGTACGAGCAGACGCAGCAGCGTACCCAGAATTCCGCCGGCTTGAACTGGCGGAAGTGAAACCGACATGAACGCTTCTTACGCAGACAGTCTCCGGTTATCGGTTGCGCCGATGATGGACTGGACCGACCGCCATTGCCGGGTGTTCCACCGCATCTTGGCACCGAACGCGCGGCTGTATACCGAAATGGTGCATGCGCAGGCGGTGCTGTTCGGCGATCGGGAACGCCTGCTCGGTTTTGACGGCGCTGAACGGCCGCTGGCGTTGCAACTCGGCGGCAGCGACCCGGTGCATCTGGCGGCGGCCAGCCGGATCGCCGAAGCGGCGGGCTATGACGAGGTCAATCTCAATGTCGGCTGCCCGTCCGACCGCGTTCAGGCCGGGCGATTCGGCGCCTGCCTGATGAAGGAACCGGCACTGGTGGCCGAATGCATTTCCGCCATGCAGTCGGCAGTCACCATTCCGGTTACTCTGAAGTGCCGTTTGGGCGTCGATGAGCATGAGGACTATGCGTATTTCAGGCGCTTCATCGATGCTGTGGCCGATGCCGGCTGCCGTCAATTCTTCGTGCATGCACGCAAGGCCTGGCTTAGCGGCCTGAGTCCGAAAGAAAACCGCGAAATACCGCCGCTGCGTTACGATTGGGTTTACCGGCTCAAGCAGGAACGGCCGGATCTGGGTATCGTGCTCAACGGCGGGCTGCGCGAGAACGGTCAATGCCTGGAAGCGCTCGAACGGGTCGATGGCGTGATGATTGGACGTGCCGCCTATCAGGAACCGTACCGTTTGCATCAGATGCAATGTGCCGTTTACGGAACCGAACCGGAAACCCGGGAAGATTTGCTGTTGCGGATGCAGCCATACATCGAACGCCAGCTTGAAGCCGGGGTCGCGCTCAAGCACATCAGCAGATGCCTGCTGGGTCTGTTCCATGCCCAGCCCGGCGGTCGCCTGTTCCGGCAGGTACTCAGCCAGGAAGCCGCTTTGCCAGGGGCCGATTGGCATGTCATCCTGAAGGCCTTGGAAGCCACACGGATTCGGAGCGAACCATGCTGACCCGCGATGTCGATGCCTTTCTCACGCTTGCCGCGTCGCTGCCGCCGGACGTCGGTCCGAGCTGCGCCAAATCGGTTTTCCTGATCAGTCCCGATGGCTTCCGGTTGTCCGAGCAGTCCGCCACTGATAACCGCTACATGCGCCTGGAGCAACCCACCGACGCGCTGGTGGCAATGTCTGAACACCATGCCCTGCAACTGGAAATCAGCAAAGTCTGTCCGGTCATCTGTTTTCCGGGAGCGCAAAGTACGCCGGATGCGGTGTTTCCCAACAATGTGTTCGCCACCGTGCCGGGCCGGCTGATCATCGGCCATATGCGACATCCGGTCCGGCAGGAAGAAACCCGGCGTCCGGACATCCGCGGTTTTTTCGCGGATACCTTGGGCTACCGGGAAATCGATCTCAGCCAGCATAAAGGCATCTGCGAGCTCACCGGTTCATTAATTATCGACCGCGCACGCAATATCGGTTTCTGCGGACTGAGCGAACGCTGCGATGAAGCCGGTGCTCGCGCCATGTTCGAGGCATTCGATCTGGAAGCCTGTCTGCTGTTCAATCTGGCCGAAGGCGAATACCACACCAATGTCGTGTTGAGCGTTTTGGCATCACGGGCGGTGGTGGTGGCGGCTTCCGGTTTCCGCGATGCCGCGGTTGCCGAGGCCATTGCCGGATTTTACGGCGGACGGGCGATCCGCCTCAGCGAATCCCAGAAAGGCGACTATGCCGGAAACTGCATCGCATTGACCGAAAACGCGGTGTTCCTGAGCCAACGTGCGCTGGACAGCCTGGATCCGGGGCAATGCGCGCAATTCGCCGATTATGGTTTCAACCTGGTGCCGGCCGCCCTGCCGATGCTGGAGCGGGCCGGGGGATCGCTGCGTTGCTGTGTCGGGGAAATCTTCTGACCCGGTTCAGAAGCAATTCACCTCCGGCATGCCAAACTAACTTTTATTTAACCTGAAGTCGGCATGGCCTATACCTCACCCGTGACGTTCCGATTGGCCTGGATGCTTGCATTAGGACTGGCCGCCAGTACCGGCGCCGGCACCGGCATGGCGCAGTCCAAGCCATCGGATGCCAAACAGCGGCAGTCAGCGGAGGGCAAGAAATACCCGAAGCCGGAAGTTCCCGAGACCCGGTCCAGAAGCGGCGGCACTACCCAGCAGCAACCTGTCACTCTGACCCAGGTTGAACGCGCAACTGGCGGGCAGGTCATCGGCGCCCGCAAGATCATCGTGCAGGGCCGGCGTTTGAACCAGATCAAGCTCAAGATGCCCGATGGCCGCATCATCATTTATAGCCGCTTATTTGACGAATTCGGCCGTTCCGTGGACACTGTTGAAAGTATCGAAGCCGTGGACGAACCTGAAACGAGGTCCGCCCAACAGTAATTTTGACTCCAGCAGAGGTTAGCCATGCGAATCTTGTTAGTGGAAGACGAGGCACCGCTCAGGGAAACACTGGCCGCCCGACTCAAGCGTGAAGGCTTTGCGGTCGATACCGCGAGCGATGGCGAGGAGGCGCTGTTCCACGGACGGGAAGTTCCGTTCGATATCGCCGTGATCGACCTCGGCCTGCCCAAGCTCTCGGGTATGGATGTCGTCAAGGGCCTGCGTGACGCCGGCCAGAAATTCCCGATACTGATCCTGACCGCGCGCTCGAGCTGGCAGGATAAAGTCGAAGGCCTGAAGTACGGCGCCGACGATTACCTGGTCAAACCGTTCCATGTCGAGGAACTGCTGGCGCGCATCAATGCGCTGCTGCGCCGGGCCGCCGGTTGGAGCAAACCCAGCCTCGAGTGCGGACCGGTCAAGCTCGATCTGGCCGCACAGAAGGTCAGCATCAACGATGAACCGGCCGAGCTCACCAGTTACGAGTACAAGGTCCTGGAATACCTGATGCTGCATGCCGGCGACCTGGTCTCGAAAGCCGATCTGACCGAACACATCTATCAGCAGGATTTCGACCGGGATTCCAACGTGCTGGAAGTGTTCGTCGGCCGCTTGCGCAAGAAGCTCGACCCGGACGGCAGCCTGAAACCGATCGAGACCGTGCGCGGCCGCGGTTACCGGTTTGCCATTCCCCGAAACGAATAAGCCGCGGACAACGGCATGACCTCCATGCGCCGTGCCCTGTCCTTGCATGCGAGGCAGCTGATTGCGGCCAGCCTCGGCCTGATCGCCTTTCTGGGCTTGACCGGTGTCGCGCTCGACCAGGCATTCCGCAGCACGCTGGTCGATACCATGGAAATGCGGATGGCGCGCTACGCCGACGTGTTCTGGAACGAGCTGGAGTTTGATCGCAAAGGCCGTTTGATCGTCAAGGACATCGACAACCTGCCGGATGCACGCTTCAACAATTACCGTAGCGGACTGTACGCGCAGATCCAGACCGCTAGGGGCGATTGGCAGTCCGAATCGGTCGCGCTGTTCAGCCTGCCCGAACTGCCGGACGCCGGCAAAGTGCAGGCGCCTGAACTCAGCGGCCCGTTGCAGCTCCCGGTCGGCGAAGATTCCAGCATCGGTGCCTACCGCTACACGGCAACGGCCGAGTTCGAGACCCGCAAAGGACCGGTGGTCGCGACCCTGCGCATCTACGAAGGGGAGCAGGAGATCTTCCGACAGGTCGCCGGATTCCGGCGCTCGCTGTGGGCTTATCTGGGCATCGCCGGCGCGCTGTTGACCTTGGTACAGGTATTCATCCTGCGTTGGAGCCTGCAACCGCTGCGCGGCCTGGAGCATGAATTGAGTGCGCTGCAGGAAGGCCGCGTGCAGCGCCTGGGCCGGCAATATCCGACCGAGCTGCATCCGATTGCCAACAGCATCAATGCCCTGATTGACAGCGAACGCGGCAACCTCGAACTCAGCCGCAATACCCTGGCCGATCTGGCGCACAGCCTGAAAACCCCGCTGGCGGTATTGCAGTCGCAGCTAGAAAACCATGCCGATCCGGACCGTTTCCGTGAGGAAGTGTACGGCCAGATCCAGCGCATGAACGATATCGTGTCGTATCAGCTGTCGCGTGCGGCGCGTTCTGGCCACGCCCTGTATTCGGCGCCGATCGGCATCCTGCCGCATGCCGAAAGCATCGTGTCCAGCCTGGAGAAAATCTACAGATCCAAAGGTGTGCTGTGCGAATTCGAAATCGATCCGAAGTCGCAGTTTTCGGGCGAATTGGGCGACCTGCAGGAGCTGCTCGGAAACTTCCTGGAAAATGCCTTCAAATGGGCGCGGCAGCGCGTCCTGCTGACCGTGCGTCCGCTTTACGAACCGGCCGCCAAACGACCGGGCCTGTTTCTGTGCATCGAAGACGATGGCGCCGGCATCGCGCCCGAGGACATTTCCAAGATCCTGCAGCGCGGCGTGCGCGGCGATGAACGCGTGCAAGGCCATGGCATCGGCATGGCCATCGTGCAGGACATCATTCAGTCCTACGGCGGGCAGTTGGCGGTGGACCGGTCCGCGGAGCTCGGCGGCGCCCGTTTCACCATCACCTTGCCTTGCCTGAGTTAACGGAACATGCCCGGAATGAGCCGGTGCCAGCGCGGCAGTCTGGCGGTTTTGGTTCTTTTCAGACTCGGCGCAGGGCTATTCGTCTTTTCCGCCAGGTTGCACTGCCGCTGATCGATTGTCGCCGCGAATCTGGCTTTGAAAGCATCGGGCATCTGCGCCGAAGTGACTAGGAATGTCGCACACAGGCCGAATACGATAAATAAGGATTTCATGCCGCGCACTCCCGGATTCCCTTGCCAGTATAGATGCCGGCAGGGCGAAAAAGGTTGCAAGAAATCGGTGGGTGGATTAAAAAGGGTGACGCGCCGAAAACGCGTGCACCGATAATAAGACCATAACTCCATGAATGAACACATTGCCGATTGACCGTAACGCCCTGCTGATCCGCGCCCCGATGTTGCGCCGGGCTTTGATTTCCGGTGCCCGCCGGGTCATCAAGCACCGTGATTTCCTGAATAAAATCAATGTTTTTCCTGTTCCTGACGGCGACACCGGCAGCAACATGGCATTCACCCTCGGCAATGTCCTTAGCGGTGCCTTGAACCGCAGGGCGCACAGCACCGGTGAATTGTTGCGTAGGGTCAGCGAACATGCCATTGATGGCGCGCGCGGCAATTCCGGCGCCATCTTGGCCCAGTTCTTCACCGGGGTTTCCGAACGCATCGGCACTTCCCCGATCGCCAGCCTCGAGCAGATGGCGCAGGCCATCCGGCACGGCGCCGATACCGCCAGACAGGCGCTCTCCGAGCCGAAGGAGGGCACCATCCTGAGCGTGATCACCGCGTTCGCCGCATCGCTGCAGACCGATTCCCGCGGTTTCCATTTCAGGCACTGGTTCGAAAACGCGCTGATTGCGGCCCGCAAGGCCTTGGCCAACACCCCGAACCAGTTGCCGGTCCTGCAGCAGGCCGGTGTCGTCGATGCCGGTGCGCAGGGATTCGTCGATATGCTCGAAGGCGTTTACCAGTTCATCCTCGATGGCGACATCGACATCGGCGACGACTGCAGCAACGAAACGGCCGATCTCGAAGTATCGATGGCGCATGTCGAACTCGCCGACGGCGATCCGTCCCATCGCTGGTGCAGCGAATGCCTGATTCTGGGGGAAAGCATCGACCGCTGTGCGCTGAAGTCGGCGATCGGCGCCTTGGAGGCATCCTGTATCGTGGTCGCCGGTTCGTCATCACGCGTCCGCCTACACGCGCATATCGCCGATCCCAAAGTATTGTTTGAAGCGGCGGCGCGTTTCGGCCGGGTAGAAGCCAGCAAGGCCGATGACATGCACGCCCAAGCCCGCACCGCTGCCGGCGGCGAAGCGGTGGTGGTGATCACCGACAGCGCCGCCGACCTGCCCGATGGTCTGGCCGAAAAGCTCAATGTGCATTGCGTGCCGCTCAGAGTCAGCTTCGGCGAAACCGATTACCTCGACAAAGTCGGGCTCAGCACCCGCGAGTTCTACCATAAACTGCGTACCGAATTGGTGCTGCCGAAA
>Ga0075163_10010802_pt1 | contig 11912 bp, 7 predicted proteins | sample JI1023141ADNA_FD_71478 | JGI IMG/M metagenome (GOLD analysis project Ga0075163, IMG submission 71478) | Wastewater effluent complex algal communities from Wisconsin, to seasonally profile nutrient transformation and Carbon sequestration -... | ecosystem: Engineered > WWTP > Effluent > Algae... | reverse complement strand
TTCAGCGCCCGTTTCGTTATGTTATACCCCGCTGGCATCCCGCCGGTGTCGAAGGCCCCCGCCGTACTCGCCGTGCCTGCAAGGAGCACCTTCCAGTGAACCTCAACCGCTCTCTGCTCAAGTACTCGCTGTCCTTGCCCCTGGCCACGATCCCGGCAGCGGTCGTGGCGATGGCCCCGAACTACGCCCAGGCGGCCTCGGACGTGACGATCAGCGGTGTCGTCACCGATGCGAAGTCCGGCGAAAAGATCTCGGGCGCGCTGGTCATCTTGCAGTGTTCGTGCCTGCAGGGTCAGCGGGAGATGCAGACCAACGCCGACGGTCTGTACTCGTTTCGCAACCTGCCGCAGGGCAAGTACACGGTGCAGGTGCTGTTCGGCCAGGCCAACGTCAACAAGTCGATGGACGTGCCGGCCGGCGCCAAGTACCGCGCCAACTTCTCGGTCGACCCGAACAACAAGTTCCGCATCGACGTCGAGGTGACCTCGAAGGTCCGCAGCGACGCGGCGAACGTGACGCGCGTCAAGATGAGCGAGGTCCGCAACGTCCCGGTCGGCGGCACCAGCCGCGACTTCACGGCGGTGGTGGACATGTCGCCGACGGCGAGCCGCGACGCGGCGGGCGTGCGCCTCGCGGGCACGACCGGCGCGGAGTCGAAGTACGTCGTCGACGGCCAGAACGCGACGAGCCCGGCGTTCGGCACGGTGTCGGCGACGATCGTGCAGGAGTTCATCGAGGACGTCGAGGTCCTCGAGGCCGGCTACGACGCGGAGTACGGCGGTGGTTCGGGCGGTCAGGTGCGGGCGCGCCGCATCGGCGGCACCAACAAGTTCCGCGGCACCGTGCTGCTGCGCTTCTCGCCGCGCGTCGCGCTGCCGCGCTTCGTCGCGCAGACGGACGAGGCGCTGCGCGTCGCCGAGGTCCGCGACTACGAGGGTCAGGGCGTGTTCACGCTGTCGGGCCCGATCATCAAGGACAAGCTGTTCTTCGCGTTCGGCATCGCGCCCGAGGGCCAGAAGAACTCGCTGATCCAGTCGTTTTACCGGCGCCGCGACAAGGACAACTCGGGCGGCTACGAGGACTGTCCGTACCAGAACGGCACCAACGACTGTACGGCGAACGGCAACTACATCGACTCGGTGAAGTTCGCCGAGCAGAAGTTTCGCACGGGCAGCTGGGACATGCAGTTCTTCGGCACCCTCGACTGGCAGATCACGCCGAAGCACCGCCTGCGCCTCGGCGGCGGCACGATCCCGCAGTTTCGCCGCAGCAGCTTCCGCCAGCCGCCGGGCAGCGAGCCCAACTCGTTCGGCACCAACCCCCAGCAGACGATCGGCGGCCAGTCGCGCGTCGCCCAGGGCGTCGTCAACGACACCTTCGGCACCAGCTACGGCAACGGCACGCAGGTCGGCCTCGACTACGAGGGCCGCGTCGCCGACGACAAGCTCGAGATCGACGCCTCGGTCTACTACTCGCGCAACCGCAGCATCGACGCGTGGAAGCTCGACGACCCGAACCTGAAGAAGATCCCGCTGACGCAGGAGACCGACAGCCAGGGCCGCAACCTCTACGACCTGCTCGACCGCGACGGCGCGACCAACCTCGTCAGCGGCGTGCTCAAGGCGTGCAACGACCCGAACCTGCCGGGCTTGACCTGTCCGACGCGCACGTGGCTGTCGGGCGGCCTCGGCACCTACTCGAACTCGACGCAGGACCGCGTCGGCGGCCTGCTCGCGCTGACCCACTTCCTCAGCACCAAGCGCGCCGGCTCGCACCAGATCAAGTACGGCGCGGAGATCGACAGCGTCCGCTTCGCGCAGGACTCGCGCTACTCGGGCACCAACTCGGACGACTTCTACCAGAACTGCGGCCCGGGCCTCAGCGGCGGCGGCGAGTACTGCTTCAACCCGGCGAGCGGCCCCAACGGCAACTACGAGATCAACACCGCGAACCGGGTCAACAACAACCGCGCGGTGTACGTCGACTCGGACAACCCCGACCAGCGGCGCACCTTCGGCTTCGGCCGCGTCCGCGTCGAGCAGGACGACCTCCGCGCCATCGCCACGCCGATCGGCGCCGGCGTCCGCGTGGCCAGCTACAACGCCACGCTGTCGACCCAGAACTACGGCATCTATCTCCAGGACAAGTGGGCGATCCTCTCCAACCTGTACCTCAACGTCGGCGCGCGTTGGGAGATGCAGGACATGAAGGATATGCTCGGCCGGCGCAACATCTTCATCTACGACAACGTCGCGCCGCGCCTCAGCCTCGTCTACGACTGGACCGACGAGGGCAAGAGCCGCCTGTACGCCAGCTACGGCTGGTTCTACAACCAGCTGCCCGTCCTCCTCAACAGCCGCGCCTTCGGCGGCCTCGTCAACGTCCAGCGCAGCTATCGCGCCTCCGACTGCGCGACGCCCGTCATCATCGGCGGCGTCGCCCAGGACCGCACCGACAAGACCGGCGCGCCGACGGAGTACTGTACGGACTACAACTCGAGCACGACCGGCCTGACGGCGGGCTCGGTGGTCCCGCGCCTGCGCGGCATGTACAACCAGCAGTTCCAGGTCGGCTACGAGCAGGAGGTCATCGAGGACCTCGTGCTCGGCGTCAACTGGCTGCACACCGACCTGGGCCGCGCGGTCGAGGACATCTCGACCAACGGCGGCCTGAACTTCATCATCGCCAACCCCGGCGAGTCGGTGTCGCAGGCGGACATCGCCAAGCAGCAGGACGCGTGCTCCAAGCTCGACGCGCAGTTCAAGGGCGCGGCCGACGACGACCCGCAGAAGGACGTGTTCGCCCGCGAGCTCAACCGCTGCAACTTCCTCGCGGACGCGTACGGCAAGGTCGGCAACCTGTTCAACAAGCCGATCCGCAACTACGACGCGTGGACGTTCCGCCTCAACAAGCGCTTCGCCAAGAACTGGATCCTCCAGGCCAGCTACACCTACTCGCGCCTGATCGGCAACTACGACGGCTTCGTGTCGCGCAACACCGGCGCGATCAACCTCGGCGCCAGCACGCAGTACGACATCCCGGAGCTGGTCCGCAACAGCTACGGCCCGCTGTTCGACAACCGCCCGCACTCGGTCAAGGTCGACGGCTTCTACTCGTTCGACCTCAAGAAGGCCGGCCGCTTCACCCTCGGCGCCTCGCTGCGCTACCAGTCGGGCACCCCGATCAGCGTCTACGCCGACAACAACCGCTACCCCGGCCAGTACCTCATCTACGTGCTGCCCCGCGGCGCCGGCGGTCGCATCGAGTCGACCTACTTCGCCAACCTCTCGCTCAGCTACGCCTACCCGCTGCCCGGCGAGCTCGAGCTCGAGTTCACCGCCCGCCTCGCCAACATCACCAACAACAAGGCCGTGCTCCGCGTCGACGAGACCTACTCGTTCTCGTACGGCCGCGCCATCGCCGGCGGTGACCTCGAGGACCTCAAGCACAGCAAGGTCCAAAACCCGAACAACCCGACCAGCTTCTTCCAGCGCGGCGTGCTCCCGAAGCAGGGCAACTTCGGCGTCCAGACCGTGTTCCAGCAGCCCATCCAGGCCCAGTTCGAGCTCCGCCTGCGCTTCTGACCGCCACCCCGTGTGGATGCAGGGCGGCCCTCCCGGGGGTCGCCCTTTTCGTTGCAAAGAGTTGACAGTCGGCCGCCGCGGTGGTCGCCTTGCGCATGGTATTTCGCCGCTCGGTCCCCCTCCTCCTGCTCGTCACCGCCTGCCCCGCCGACACCGCCAGCACCGTCACGGACACCGGGTCGACCGGCTCCGCCAGCGACACCAGCGACACCGGCAGCACGACCGGGGCGCCCGAGGGCACGAGCAGCAGCGGTGAGCCCGACACCACCAGCCCGAGCGGCGTCGTCCCGACCACGAGCGACGTGGAGACGACGGACCCGACGACCTCGGGCACCACCGTCGCGCCGGACCCGATCTGCGGCAACGGCTTCGTGGAGGGCGAGGAGCCGTGCGACGACGGCAACGACGAGGTCGACGACGGGTGCAACAGCAAGTGCCAGCGGACCGGCGTGCCGGTGTGGACGCAGTCGTGGGACAGCGGCGACAAGAAGGATGACTACGGCGACGCGGTCGCCATCGACGCCGAGGGCAACATCTACGTCGTGGGCACGTCGGCGAGCGCGGAGTTCCAGCGCGACGCGATCATCCGCAAGCTCGACCCGGAGGGCAAGGAGCTGCTCAAGTTCTCGTTCGCGGGGCAGCTCGCGCTCGAGGACAACGGGCTCGGCATCGCGGTCGGCGAGGACGGCAGCATCTACGTGGTCGGCGCCGAGCAGATCGTCGACGACGGGCCGTTCCAGGGCTGGGCGCGCAAGTACGACAAGACCGGCAAGGAGCTGTGGGCGTTCGTGCGCGCCTCGGCGCTGCCCGACGTCGGCACCGGCTTCATCAACGGCGTCGCCGTCGACGGTGACATCGTCTACGTCGCCGGCCGCGAGAGCGACACGGAGAAGAACATCTTCCGCTCGTACCTGATGCGCCTCGACGGCAGCGACACGCCGGTGTGGTCGGTCGAGACCCCCGACGCCGCGGGCACCAACTTCACCGGCGTGGCGGTCACGCCGGACGGCGACGTCGTGTTCGCCGCGGGCCTGCGCGACGCGAACAAGGACGTGACCGCGCTCGTCGCCAAATACACCGCCGACGGCGACGAGGTGTGGTCCAAGACTTTCCTCGAGAAGAAGGGCTACGCCAACGCCGTCGCGGTCGCCGAGGACGGCACGATCGCCGTCGCCGGCCTCGCCGTCAACGTCAACGACCTCGACCTCTGGGTCGCCAGGCTCGACGCCGACGGCGCGGAGATCTGGAACGACAAGTACGACAGCGAGCAGGGCACCGACATCGGCTTCGGCGTCGCCCACGGCGAGGCCGGCGACATCTACGTCAGCGGCTATGTCACCCTCCAGGGTCAGTCGAAGAACGCGACCGTGCGCCGCTACACCCCGGACGGGGCGCTCTACTGGGTCTCGACCTACAACGACGAGGAGAACCTGTTCGACAGCGCCGCGGCGGTGGCCGTGCACGGCGAGCGGGTGGTCGTCACCGGCACCGACTTCGTGCTCGGCAGCGGCTCCAATCACTGGACCCGGGCCTACGAACTGTAACCAGCGCTGAAACCAGCGCTGAGACCAACCCGGGTCGTCGGGGGCCGTCAGCCTGCGGATTTCGCTGGCGCGCGGGGACGCGGTCGTGTCAAAAGTGCGATCATGTCCGCTCGTCGCTCGCGTCGCCCGTACCTCGCCCTCGCTCTCGTCTGCGCCTGCGGTGATCCTTCAGGGAGCGGCGACGGGGGCAGCGTCGGCTCGAGCGGGGGCGGCAGCTCGGGCGCGGGGAGCAGCGGCGGGACGGTCGGGGAGGGCAGCAGCGGTGAGCAGCCGACGGGCGGGACGATCGGCGGCTCGCAGTCGGGGACGACGGAGGAGCCGGGCACGGGCGAGCCGGGCACGGGCGAGCCGGGCACGACGACCGGGCCGGCGCCGGACATGGGCGGGGTGCCGTCGGCGCTCGGCCGCTGCGGCGACGAGCCGCCGCCCGGCGCGATCCTGGCCCCGGAGATCCCCAAGTATGCGGGCACCTGCCCGATCCTCGACACCGGATATGTCGAGGGCCAGGCGCCCAACATCCTCGTGCAGAAGGTCGGGCCGCTGCAGTACGACCGGACCTTCCTCGTCATCGTCCCCGACGACCTGCAGCCCGACGAGCGCCTGCCGGTGATGTTCATGTGGCACTGGCTCGGCGGCTCCGGCAAGGACTTCTACGAGCGGGCCGACGCGCAGGAGGCCGTCAACGAGAAGCGCTTCATCGCCGTCATCCCCGACGGCCGCGAGGCCGAGCAGGGCACGCTGTTCAAGTGGCCGTTTAGCATCGCCGACCCCGACGAGTCGATGGAGGCCGAGTTCCAGCTGTTCGAGGACATGCTGTCGTGCGTCCACGAGCAGTTCAACGTCGACAAGGACTGCGTCAGCAGCGTCGGCGTCAGCGCGGGCGCGCTGTTCACCGACCAGCTCGCGGGCCACCGCGGCGAGCGGCTGGCGTCGTTCCTGTCGCTGTCGGGCGGCACCGGCGGCGACTTCGTCAAGGGCTGGCACGCGCCCGAGCACAAGCTCCCCGGCCTGGTGCTGTGGGGCGGGCCGGAGGACAAGTGCATCGTCATCAACTTCGAGGAGACGTCGCACGACCTCGAGGAGAAGCTGGTCGAGGGCGGGCACTTCGTGGTCGAGTGCATCCACAACTGCAACCATTCGACGCCGCCCTTCGACGTGCCGGAGGGCATGACGGACTTCGCCCCGCTGTGGGACTTCCTGCGCGACCACCCGTACTGGCTGGAGCCCGGGCAGTCGCCGTACAACAGCGAGGGCCTGCCGCCGAGCATGCCCGCGTGGTGCGCGGTCGGTGTCGGCAACGCGACCCCGCCCCCGGGCGTGTGCGACAAGAACGAGTGCTCGTGAGCGCTTGTCGGCGGCCCGCGCTTTGGCGATGATCTCGGCGCATGCCGCCCGTTCGCGCCCTCGTCACGGCCCTCGTCCTCGCGTCGCCGACCTCGTGCAGTGACGATGGCGTCGCGCCGACCACCGACGCCAGCACCAGCGCCGACGCGGGCACCAGCGGCGCGCCCGACAGCAGCTCGGGCGGCCCGACGCCGACGAGCACCGGTGACGCGAGCACCGGCGACGCGAGCACCACCGCGGGCTCGGCGGACCCGTCGTCGGGGACGACGGACCCGGGCTTCGACCCGCCGGTGCCGATGTGCGGCAACGGCTTCGTCGAGGCCGACGAGGAGTGCGACGACGGCAACGTCGACGACGGCGACGCGTGCAGCAGCGCGTGCGAGGTGCCCTGCGGGCTCGAGCTCGAGGTGCTGGAGCTGGCCCCGACGGCGCAGTCGAACATCGACGGCGTGCAGGTGGCGCGCGGCAAGGACGGCGGCTTCGTGGTGCTCGCGGCGCTGCGCGAGATCACCGTCGACATGGAGATGAACTCGACGATCGGGCCGCGGCAGATGCTCGTGCTCGCGTACGACGCCGCGGGCGAGAAGCGCTGGGAGACGAAGCTGGCGCCGATGATGGGCGACGCCGAGGCCGAGGGCCTGGCGATCGACGAGGCCGGCGACATCGCGGTGATCGGCTCGGTCGACGGCGCCGACCTCTCGGACATCTGGGTGCTCAAGCTCAAGGACGCCGACGAGGGCGAGGTCGCCTGGCAGCGCACCGTCGACGGCGCGCTGATGGGCAGCGAGGACTTCGGGACCAGCGTGGCGATCGCGCCCGGCGGCGACATCATCGCGGCCGGGCAGATCCGCGACGGGGACAAGGACGCGAACGTGTGGGTCCGCAAGTACGAGGGCCCCACCGGCGACACGATCTGGACGACCACGTGGAGCGGCGAGGCCGAGAGCTCGGTCGACGCCGCCGGGCAGGTGGCCGTCGGCGCCGACGGCAGCATCTACGTCGCCGCGCGCGAGTACATCAGCAGCGACGTCACGGAGGCCACGCTGCTCAAGTTCGGGCCCGGCGGCGGCGCGCCGCTGTGGACGGTGACGCCGCTGGCGAGCCCCGACAAGCACAAGAACAGCGGCGGCCCGGTCGCGGTCGGCCCGGACGGCGAGGTGCTGTTCGGCGTGCGCAAGGCGGCCCCGGGCCCGGCGTTCTGGGTCTACCGCTACGGGCCCGACGGCGGCGCGCCGACGTGGTCGCACCCGCAGGAGGACTTCGAGATCGGCGGGCAGGCGTGGGAGCTCGCGGGCCTCGACTTCTTCCCCGACGGCGGCATCCTCGTCGGCGGTGACTGGTACAACGACTTCACGATCGCGGACCTCGGCTGGTACGAGGTCTGGAGCGCGCGCCTCGACGCGGACGGGGTGAAGCAGTGCCAGACGAGCTTCCGCGCGGCGGGCGAGGACCTGGCGCCGCCGACGGTGGTCGCCACGAGCTTCGCGGCCGGCGCGGAGGGGCTCGGGCTGGCGACCGGGACGCGCATCGAGAGCGAGGAGGCCTCGATGTGGGCCGGGGTGTTCCGGCCGCTGTAGTTCGAGCGGCTGCGGGTCCTCGCGCCGCGCCCTCAGTCCTGCCAGGTGGCGAGGAACACGTTGGTGTCGCCCTCCTTCTCGGCGCCGCGGTTGGACGCGAAGACGAGGGTCTTGCCGTCGCGCGTGAACATCGGGAAGCCGTCGAAGCTCGGGTTGAAGGTGACCTGCTCCTGGCCGGTGCCGTCGTCGTTGATGAGGAACAGGTCGAAGTCGCGGCCCTTCGGGTCGCTCTGGTTCGAGCTGAAGATGATGCGCTTGCCGTCGGGGTGGAAGAACGGGGCGAAGTTGGCCTTGCCGTTGCGCGTGATCTGCTTCGAATCGGTGCCGTCGGCGTTCATCACGAACAGCTCGAGGCGGGTCGGGCGGACGAGGTGGTCCTTGATGATCTCCTCGTACTTGGCGAGCTCGTCGGCGCCCTCGGGGTGGTTGGCGCGGTAGACGATGCGCTTGCCGTCGGGCGAGAAGAAGGCGCCGCCGTCGTAGCCCTTCGTCGTCGTCAGGCGCTTGAGGCCGGTGCCGTCGGGCTTGATCAGGTACAGCTCCGGGTCGCCGTCGCGCGTCGAGGTGAACACGATCTGGTCGCCGAGCGGGGAGACGGTCGCCTCGGCGTCGTAGCCCGGGCCGCTCACCAGCGGCTTGAGGTCGGTGCCGTCGGGCCTGGCGGTGTAGATGTCGAACTCGGGGTAGAGCTTCCAGACGTAGCCGCGGCTGCGGTCCGGGGGCGGCAGGCAGTCGTCGGCGGCGGCGTGGGTCGAGGCGTAGAGCACCCGCTCGTCGCCGGCGAGGAAGTACGCGCAGGTGGTCCGGCCCTTGCCGCTGCTGACCCGCGTGGTCGCGGCGTCGGCGAGGTTCAGGGTGTAGATCTGATCGCAGGAGCCGCCGTCGCGCGTCGACTGGAAGATCAGGCGCTGCTCGTCGAAGGCGAAGTAGGCCTCCGCGTTCTCGCCGCCGTTGGTCAGCCTGCGCAGCTTGCCGGCGAAGTGGCGCTCCTGCGCGAGCGGCACGGTCGGGTCGACGGCGACGGGCGCGCGCTCGGCGGGTCTGGTGTCGGGTTTGGTGGTGGGTTTGGTGTCGGCCGGCTTCGCGTCCGTGGGCTTCGTGTTCTGCTTCGCGTCGCCGGCGGGCGGGGTGCCGCAGGCCGACAGCGCGGCGAGGCAGACGATGAGGCGGGCGAGGGGGACGCGGGTGGTGCGGGGCATGCGGGCGCGGATGATAACAACGGCGCGCGTCCGCCCACAATCGCGGCGGCTTTGCTATGTTGGCGGCGATGATCGACCTCGTCCTCGACGGCCCCGGAAAGAACGCTCTCGGCACCGCGATGATGCAGGACCTGCAGCGCCGGCTCGCGGCCGCCGACGGGGCGCCGGTGCTGCTGCGGGGCGCGGGCGACGTGTTCTCGGCCGGCCTGAACCTCGTGGAGATCGCGGGCTTCGACGCGGACGGGATGCGCAGGTATCTCGGGGTGCTCGAGGATCTGATCACCGCGCTGTACACGTATCGCGGGCCGCTCGTCGCGTACGTGCACGGGCACGCGATCGCGGGCGGCTGCATCCTCGCGCTGTGCTGCGACCACCGCGTCTGCGCCCCCGACCCGGCGATCAAGTTCGGGCTCAACGAGGTCGCCCTCGGCCTGCGGTTCCCGCGGTCGATCTTCCAGCTCGTGCGCCGTCGCGTCGCGCCGCAGTCGCTCGACGAGGTCGTGCTCGGCGGGCGGCTGTATGAGCCCCGGGACGCGCTGCGCGTCGGCTTCGTCGACGAGCTCGGCGACGAGGCGCTGGCCCGCGAGCGCCTCGCCGCGCTCGCCCGTCATCCCGCGGAGGTCTACGCGCTGACCAAGGCCGACCTGCGCGCGGGCGTGCTCGTCTCCGACCCGGAGGAGCGCCGCGCGCACGTCGAGGCGGCGCTGCCGGTCTGGACCGCGCCGGCGCTCAAGCAGCGGCTGCTCGGCTTCCTGACGCGCAGGGCGCCGCGGGCCTGAGCGCCGCTTGCGGGGCCGCGCGGGCTCGGCGACGCTGAGCGGGTGATGCGGCTGCTCCCCGCGCTCGCGCTGTGCGTGGCCTGTGGCGGGCCGCGTCCGGCGTCGACGCCGGCGCCGACGCGGGAGCCCGCGCGGCCCGGGCCGGTCGCGGTCGCGGTGTCGGCGGAGCACCGGGCGATCCGCGGCGCGCGGCTCCCGGGCGGCGCGCGCGTCGACCTCGAGCTCCGCGACGGTCGCGTCGTGGCGATCGGCACGGTCGACGCGGCGCTGCCCGGCGAGGACGCGGGCGGGCGGTTCATCGCCCCGGCGTTCGTCGACAGCCACGTGCACCTCGCGTACTGGCCCAAAGGACAGGCGCTGCTCGCGGGCGGGGTCGCGGCGGCGGTCGACCTCGGCGCGCCGCTGGCGTGGCTCGACGCGCCGGAGGTGCCGCCCGCGCTGCGCCTGCTCGCGTCCGGGCCGATGATCACGGCGCGGCGCGGCTATCCGACGCGCGACTGGGGCGCGGACGGCTACGGCCACGAGGTCGGCGGTCCGCGCGAGGCGGCGGCGGCGGTCGACCTGCTCATCGAGCACGGGGCGGCGCTGATCAAGCTGCCGATCGCGGGGACGCCGGTGCTGGGCGCGGACGCGCTGCGGGCGGCGGTCGAGCGGGCCCACGCGCGCGGGCTCAAGGTCGCGAGCCACGCGCTCGGCGACGCGGAGGCGCGGCTCGCCGCGGACGTCGGGGTCGACGTGCTCGCGCACACGCCGGTCGAGCCGCTGCAGGACGCGACGGTGGCGGCGTGGTCGGGGCGCGCGGTGATAAGCACGCTGGCGGCGTTCGGCGGGGCGCCGTCGACGATCGACAACCTGCGGCGGCTGCGGGCCGCGGGGGCGCGGGTGCTGTACGGGACGGACCTCGGCAACACGCGCGAGCCGGCGATCTCGGGCGACGAGATCGAGCTGCTGCGCGCGGCCGGGCTCGACGGCGCGGCGATCGTCGCGGCCGGCACCGCGACGCCGGCCGCGTTCTGGGGCCTGCTCGACGCCGGGGGAGGCGGACCCGGGGCGCTGACCCCCGGCGGCCCCGCGAGCTTCCTGCTGCTCGCGGCCGACCCGTATCTCGAGCCGGAGACGCTGGCCGCGCCGCTCGCGGTCTACATCGCCGGCGTGGCTCAGCGCGACGTCAGGTGACCATGATGTGCTGCATCTCGCGCGTGAACTCCGGCGAGCGCAGCGTCTTGCGCTTGCCGTCGATCGTGACGTCGACCTCGAGGATGTAGGTGCCGTCGTCGCTGCCGGGAGGGCCGCCCCCGGAGCGGTCGACCTCGCCGATGCGGTACGAGATGTTGGCGGTCGTGCGCGCCGGGACGCGCTCGTCCCACGGTCGATAGACGCCGAGGTTGTTGTCCCACTGCGTCGGCTTGCGGCCGGTGATGCGGCCGAGCGAGTGCTTGGTCGTGGCGCTCAGCAGGCGCATGCCGGTGACGCGGATCCTGGACTCGCGCCCGGTGTCGTTGGTCAGCGCGAGCTGCACGGTCGACTGGTCGCACGGCGGGGTGTAGTGGCCGCCGGGGCTGCGCGACTTCTGCGAGATCGCCTTGCCGGCGGAGTCCTCGGGCGGCGGCGGGGCGAAGCGCGTCGGCGCGGGCGCCTCGGGCGGGTCCGGGCAGTCGCCCACGAAGCGCACCGAGGCGACCGCGGCGGTGACGATCGCGGGCCCGGTGCGCGTCGGCGGGGTCTCCGGGGGGGTCGTGACGGGCGGGGTCTCGGGCGGGGTCTCGGGCGGGGTCTGCGGCGTGGTGACGCCGACGATCGGGCCGACCGGGTCGGGCGACGGCACGATCGGCGGCGGCGTCTGTTGCGACCCCGGCGACGTGTCGGCGATCACCGGCTCCGGCGG
>Ga0075163_10010801_pt1 | contig 11912 bp, 12 predicted proteins | sample JI1023141ADNA_FD_71478 | JGI IMG/M metagenome (GOLD analysis project Ga0075163, IMG submission 71478) | Wastewater effluent complex algal communities from Wisconsin, to seasonally profile nutrient transformation and Carbon sequestration -... | ecosystem: Engineered > WWTP > Effluent > Algae... | reverse complement strand
GGGCTCGCCCGTGTGGGTCGATGGAGGCTTGAAATTGATGGTTGGTAGTCCTCGGCGTTCGGGCCGCAGTTCGGCCAGTATCAAAACTGAATGCGCAGGACGATGGATGCGCCGCCGCGTGTCGGGGCGGCGCTCGCTGTGATGTTGGGATGGGCGCGGGGCTTGGCGCGGACGAGGCGCGTGGCGAACACCGCGGTGATCGCGGTGGCGGCGGCGAGGACGATACCGCCAGCGATGGCGATGCCCAGACCTTTGAAATATTTTACGCACACATCTTCGTCGGGGCGTTCTTTGCAGGTCTCATCCGAGAGAGCGCCCGGTATGGGCTCATCGGCCATATCCGCAGCATAGACACTACCGCCGCCGAGTCCGGCGAGGCCGAGGAGGCCGAGTCCGAGGCCGAGGCCGAGGCCCGTGTGCAGCTGGCGCAGCGACGGCGCCGTCTTGGGCGAGGGGGGTGCAGACGGCTCGGTCGAGGTGGTTGTGGGCGGCGGCTCGGTCGTAGCGACCCCAGGCTGCGGTCCGGTCGGCGGTGTCAGGGTAGCGAGCTGTCGCTGCGCGGCCTCGCTGCGCTGACGGTACTCGAAGGCGCCGGGGAACTCGGGTGGGACCAGTCCGAGGTGCAGCTGCAACAGGTCGATGCACGCGGTGAGCAGCGCGCGGGCTTCGGGTTCGGGGAGTTCGGCGGCGTGGTGCGGGCAGTCGTACGTCGAGGCCTGGACGATGTCGTCGCCGTCGCGGGCGATCCACGCCTCGCCTCGCGGCTCCGACTGGAACAGGGCGCGGCCGAGTCGCACCTGCTCGATCCGCGTCGCGGCGGTGGGGGCCCGGCGGTTGGTCGTGAAGCAGTCGGCGTAGCGGTCCTGCAAGGTGCTGGCGGCCGCAGGTTCGAGGCACAGCGATCCGCGCGCAGTCACTGGGGCCAGCGCGAGGGCCAGCGCGAGCCCAGCCGAGGCGAGGGAAGACCGGCGCATGCGGTCGGACTTTACTGCGTTCGCTCGAGGTAAGGTAGTGCCTTGCAAAGGAGCGGAGCGAGCCGTGAGGGGCAGGTCATCGACGGTCGCTACCGTCTCCTCGCGCCGCTCGGCATGGGCGGCATGGGCCACGTGTATGCGGCGGAGCACGTCGGTCTGCGCCAGCGCTGTGCGCTGAAGTTCCTCCACGCTCAGGTGGCCCAGAAGCCCGGGGCGGTCAAGCGGTTCCTGCGCGAGGCGCGGGTGCTGGCGTCGCTGCGTCACCGCAGCATCGTCACGGTGAGCGACGTCGGGGCGGATACGGGCGACGCGTTCTACGTGATGGAACTGCTCGAGGGCGCGGATCTGCGCGCGGTCCTGCGGCGCGAGAAGCGGCTGCCGTGGCGGCGCGTACGCGTCCTGGCGATCCAGCTCGCCGAGGCGCTGGCGGTCGCACATGACGTCGGCGTTATCCACCGCGACATGAAGCCGGAGAATTGCTTCCTTGTGCGCGGCGGCGGCGACGTGCTGGTGAAGATCCTCGACTTCGGGATCGCCAAACTGCTGGCCGAGCCGGGCGGTACCAAGCTCACTGCTGCCGGCGAGGCGCTGGGCACGGTCGGGTACATGCCACCCGAACAATGCGAGGGCCAAGGCGACCGGCGTGTCGATGTTTATGCGCTGGGGATCATGCTCTACGAGATGTTGGCGGGCCAGCCGCCTTACACAGGATCCTCGTACGAGATCCTCGCCCGACTGATCCGGCGCGTCGAACCGCCGCACTTGTCGGAGACGTGCCCGGACGTGCCCGATGCGATCGCCGGGGCGATCCGCAAGGCCATGGCGCTCGATCCCGGGGCGAGGTTTCAGGACATGCGAGAGATGCTCGCGGTGCTGCATGCGTTGCCTGTCGACGGGCCGCCGCACGCGCCCGTGGCGGCGCCTGCTGCGGTGGAGAAGGAGGAACTGCACGCCACGATCGGCATGGCCGACACCGTGCTCGGCGCGGCGCCCGAGGACGCGCCGCCGAGTGAACCCGACGCGGGGTTGCACGATGAACTCGAACGATCGATGTCGGCGGCCGTGGATCGACAACACGCGTCGCGGGTGGACAGGGTCGCCGCGGCGCCTAATTCGACATTAGCGTCGATTCCGTCCGCGCCGCCGCGAGTGCCGCGGAAGCGCCGAGGTTGGTGGGTCGTTGTGGGGGCCGCCGCGGCTTCATTGCTGGCCTTGGCGTTGTGGCGTCACGGGTTCGGCCAGGACGACGCCAGCGGAGCAGAGGACCTCGCAAGTGTCGCGGATGCTCCGCGCGAGGTCGCTGCTCCTCCACACGAGCCGACGCCCGGGCACGACGCAGTGGTATCCCTTTCGCCGGTACCGAGCCCGCGGGTACCGACCGAGTCCGTGGATCCCATGCCGGGACCCACGGACAAAGCGCGGGCGTCAGCGCCCGAATCGCCGAAGCAGCCGGTGCTGACGCAGCCGCGACTGAAGAGCCTCGCACGCGACGCGTTGCACCGCGCCGGTGCGGCCTCGACGAACGGTCCGATCGAGATCGCCGTGGACATCCGTGTCAACAGCAAGGGCGTGATCCTCGGGCTCGCCCCGCGGTTCCCGAACCCAGCAGACTGGCCGCGGGCCCGCCAGGAGGCTGCGAGAAGCGCGCTCACGCAACTGTTGACAACCAGCGAGCTAAAGCGGGCCATGAAGGAGACCGGAGACTTCACGATCAAGCTGATGCTGCCGGGCGCCAGATGACGTGAACTCTTCGTGCGCGATACCGCAGAGGTCACTGGCTGAAACAGTAGAAATGCTTGTAAAATTCGCACCCTCCCGGGGTGGTATGCTGTGTCCACATCTCATCGCTTTGGAGCGTGCTGCCGGTGATTACCGGAGCTTTGTTCATAGCGTTACTACTCCATTGATCGCAGTTGTTGCCGTTGACGCGATTGCCATTGGGGTCGACGTTGGTCCACACCCAAGTGAGATTCAAGGACTGATCGACAAAGCTCCGTTCTTCCGTGACGTCGATGGCGCTCTGCAAGTGGCCGTCCACTAGGTCGACCCAACCATTAGCGATGACCACCCCCAGCAGATCCGACTCTGTGCCGAGTAGATGGATGGGCTTCGTGGTGGTCCTCAGGACCTCTGAGAACCGCGAAGACGGAGCCGAAGGCAGAGCATCTCCTGCGAGCCATGCCTTGAATTTGGTCGACGACTCCTCTGGGAGGAATTTCTTGGCGGCATTCTGGCATATCCCGTCCACTGCCTCGAGCCCGGTTCCCAAGTCGGTCTCTCGACTCGCCTGTGGTTGCAACGCCCCGTCAAAACGTTGCTTCGTCACGAAGACCACGAACTCGCGCGTACAATCGAAACTGCACAGATCTCCCGATTCGAGGTTGCCGTCGTCGCACTCCTCACCGCTTTCGTGCATCCTGTTGCCGCACTCGGAAGGGGGCGTGGTCGTCGAAGAGGACTCGTCGGAGGTGGAGGGGGACGTGGTCAGTTCCTCGCTGGTGCTCGACGAGGTCTCACCGGGCGGTGCATCGGTCGTCTGTTCGCTCGTGGTGCTAACGCCGCTCGTTGTCGGCATGTCGGCGCTGGTGCCCGAGCTGGAGGTCTCGACCTTGCCGTCCCCGTGAGGGCCCAACTCACAGCCGGGGAGCGTGCCGAGGGACAGAATTGCGATTGCGATCAGAAGCGTTCGAGATTGTTTTTTTTGCACGGTGTGGTTTTCGCCGTGAGGCGACCTTCGAGGTTCAGGTGGAGACCGGGCGAATTTTCGATCGGTGATCGGCGATTTTTTCGAACAACGCCCGAGCCCGCCGCGAACCCGAGGACATCCGTGAGCAGGGCTGGAGCTGGCTCGGGCGAGCGCCGCGCGCGGCAGCGGGCGGGTCGGCGTGCACGGAAGCCATGGACGCTGGAGCCGCGGAGGTCGGCGTCCACGCGAGCCCCGTGGACGCGCGCGACGGCCGTATCGCCGCCCACCTCCTGCGCTCCACCCTCTTCCTCGCCGACGAACGCGGTCAGAACGACCACACTCGCACCGTTCTGCGACCCACTCCCAACCCGGAAGCGCCGACGGCGGCCCTCCCAAAGGCGTTACGCCCCCGACCTGGCGTGCCACGCCCGAGACGATCGCCGGCAACCCCGGATTCCCCGCGGGTAGCCAGGCCGACGACGTCCCCGACGCGGAGTGTCCACCCCGGGGCCGGGATACGTGGCCGTCGATGTGACCGATACTCGAGCGAAAGCTGGCGGCGCCTATCTGCCACGGAAATGAGGGTGTGGCATGGCGTGATTTGAACCACGGTGAATTTGCCGTGCTGTTCGTGATATCTCTGTCAAGGACTGAGGTTGAATGCGCATTCCTAAGGGATCCAGCAATCCCCGGATACGTTCAGGATCCATTATTTTTGCGCGGATGAGATCCGCGTTCGTACTCGGATCGGCAGTCAGCAACAGAATGCAATTCACGACTCGATTAAGGTTTTCCTCCGTCGGTTGTTCACGGAATTCAATTAACGCGATCGTAAGCCTATCGCGAAGCTTCTCGTCTTTCCCCTGCCAAGCTGTCTGACCGAGCGATAGGGGCGCGTGAGGCTGCAGTGACAATGCGGCCCTCTTCGAAGGATCGAGGGCATCGCGCGAAGATCCGAGCTCGAAGGCGGGTCTTTCCGAAAGGGGAAGGGCGTCGCGCGAAGATCCGAGCTCGAAGGCGGGCCTTTCCAAAGGGGGTATGGCCTCGCCCGATGATCCGAGTATGAAGGCCGGGGACGATTTCTTGTTGATGCTCTGCCGAGTGACCAGTGCGTTTTGAAGATGTTGCCAGGTTTTCTCACCGAGTACGGCAACCAAGAAACTGCGTTGCAATTCCGTACAGCCCGTGCAGTTTGCGGCGAGAGCATCGAGTGTCAACGGCTGTGGGGATATCTCGAGCAATCGCGGCATTTCGCGCTCGAGTACGCGATTTAGCTTCTTAGCTTCACCTGATTCGATCATGATTTTCACGCCAGCACGGAGCCGGGCGTTTGCGCGACGGTCCGCGCGAACAAGCAGGGTTTGGATCTCCTTGCGGGTGAAAACAGCGGGGTAGGTCGAAACGACTCGATGAGACATCGCAACGACGGCGTGACGTCGGTGGTTCGGCGGGAGCGATGCGAGGCCGGCGAGCAGAGCACCGCTGATGGAGCGCTCTTTGAGTCGGATGCGGAAGATTGCTTCCAACTCGAGCCCGGCCTCGTGCAACAAGGACGTCACCGATAACGCGGATGCGTCGGACAAGAAATCCGCGAGCGCTAGCACCGCAGCCTTGTGTTTGGGATGCATCGAGGTCGCCCCGCGAGTTTTCAGCGCTGACGCGGGTATGAGGGATGGCGCCCACGTGATGTGTTCAGCCGTCGGTGCAAGGACAGGGTGCTTGGCTCGTACTGTGGCGAAGTTCGGATAGCGGCGCTCGACCTGCTCGGCAGTGTGGGCGAGCAAGACAGCACCACGGGTCAGTCCACTTTGCTCGGCATTGAGATAGGCGATGACGATGCGTTCGATGGACGAGAAGTGCGCCCAGTCGGCGTAGTGCTCCTTTCCGCGAAACCCGCAGTCGGCGAGGGCGTCGTTGATGAGTCGCGGGTTGGACGCCGCGAAGTACGGCGCCATCGCTTCGATGGCGCCCTTGTCCTGCGGATCGATGCCGATCCAGGACGGCCCCGCCCAGGTGTCTCGTGGCAGCGGTATCGCCAGGGACACGGCGACAAGGACCGCGAGGATGGCATTTCGGGTGCAAGCGAACCCTGTGCGCATATTTCTCTTACTCCACAATCCCCGAGAGGTGCAACGACCGGAGCGTCACGAGGATCAGTTCGACTGGAGTGTCGAGTTCGGACTGAGCTGCCAATAGGACTGCCGCGAACGCCTGAGGGCTCATTTTTCGGGACTCGCGGAGTAGCGAATCCCATGCCTCACGAGCGCTGGCCGCGGCGATGTCTGCGCTGCTCGCGGCAACGAATCTGGGGAAGGCCCGATGCAGGAGCTCGGCGGCAGCATCGACGATGTATTCAACATGCGATAGTTTTGGGAATCTCTGAGCGAGCTCGCGGGCGAGCTCTGCTGGGGTGCCCGGGACGTAGTCTTGCGATGGGATCGCGGCGAGGATCTTGCCAGCATCGAGCCGAGATCCGTCGCCGAAGATCCGCAGGTAATCCCGCAGGGAAGCGTCGGTTAGTCTTGTGAAATTGTTCTTCGCCAGGAACTCGGCGTGTACGCTCGTGATTTTTTCACGTTGCCGCGGGCGCTCTTCCGCGAGGGCCTCCCAGAAATCGGGGTGGAACAGCTTCTCATCGCGTGCCAATTTCTGGACGATGTCGAACACGACGCTTCGTAGATCATTGGAAAAATTGATGGCTGAGGCGAACCCTCTGCCATAAACTGATACCATCACGTGTTCGAGCTCCGACGCCGTAAATAGGGCCTCCAGAAGGCCGCGTACCGCTCCGAGTTCGGAAGTGGTTCGCATGATCGCAGTGTCGCAGATTCGCCCGTGTAACGCAAGGCGAGACGGTGAGGACCGATGAGCCCACGCCTGCGCTTCCTCCCGGCCCCGCGCTGCTGGCGACTCGCCTCGGCCCTGTCTTCGACGCTCGCACGCCGTCGAACCGGCCGTTTGTCACCGCCGGCTGATGAGGGCCGGACGGGCACCCCGACGGCCGTGGATGAACGAGAACGCCAGACTGCCAAGATCGACTCACTGAGGAGATGCAGGCCCCGGACGTTGTCGGCCTCGTCCGCGTCCCGGGTACCGGGGTCGCCGCCCGACAGGATCGCGGGCACGCTCGGGGCGGGCGGCCCCCTGGAGAGCCAACCGGCGGGTCGACCCGGCGGCAACCCCCCCTTCTTGGCCGCCGCGGACCTGGGCGAGCTCCTCGACCGGAGATGCGACCTCTCCATGCCGTCACGCCACCGAGGAGGCGTAACTCCCGCCGGGGTGGTGCTGGCGGCGGCCGGACTTCGCTTCCGGCGCCCGTACAGCGGGGCTTACTCTTCATCCCCTGCCGCTGCCCGATCCCCCATCCCTTGCCGAACTACTGGCTCCGTCGCCGATCCGTCAGAGACGGGTGAGCCCGGTGGCGCGTTTCCTGAGGTCTTGGAACCATTGCACGAGCTCCCGGGTGTCAACGGCGGAGGCTCCGGGCTCGCTCTCGAAGCGGAGTACGAGGGCCTCGAGCTTCTCTCGGCCGCGGCGGAGGCGGTGCTTGACCCCGGACAGAGTGGTGCCAGTAAGCTCGGCGATATCCGGAACGCTGCACTCCTCCCAGTTGAATAGCTCGATGACGAGTTGCTCCTCGGCCGGGAGCTCACGTAGGGCTCGGTAGAGCAGCTTTGTCTCGCTCTTAGGAGCGTCGGGGTGGGTGTCGCCTTGGGACACACTCATCATTTCGGGGTCGAATTTGGCGTGTGGGTTGCGCTCGCTGAGCCACTTGTAAACGCGTCGCGTGGCGATCACATTGAGAAAACCACGGAATTTCCGACCGTCGCGGATCTGATCGCTACTCTCCAGCAGGCTCAGGAAGGTATCCTGGACAATCTCGGCAATCGCCTGTCGGTCGTCGATCTTGCGTTGGACAAATTTTTGCAGAGCGCCGAAGTGGCGGCTCACTAGCGTTCCTCCGGCCTTCATGTCGCCAGCGCGCCAGCGGGTGAGCAGGTCCGAGTCGGTTTCGGCGAGCCTCTTGTGAAGCCTCATTTTGAGCCCCTCGCTACCCGTCATATTAATGACACGGGTAATCTTATGTCCCTGAATCGATGTGTTCAAACTTTTCAGCAACCTCCCGACGCACTGCTCACTCACTTCCACATCTATGATGATGCTGCCGGCCCGTATTCCGCGGATGCCAAGGGCGGGGTCTCTCGAGAGTCGCCGAAGAGTCTCCAGGATCTTGTCGACGGCGTCGGGCGTGAGTTCTCCGAGATCACTATCTAATTCGATGATGATCCGTGCGCGAGGTCTGTCGCTGGTCGATAGCCAATACTCCGATTCTGCGGGGATCCAGCGGCTCGCTGCACTGTCGATATCTATGGTCCGTTGCGAAAATTCACCACGCAGACGCAGAAATAACACCGTATTTGCGCAACCTCGTCGTACGAGCGTCGTGACCGCGGCGTATGCCATCTCGGCGGGCGTACACCCGCCCGCCGGAAGATCCATGCAGATCTTGTCTCCCTCTGGTCCAAGATGTAAGAATCTGCGCAACCCATCGACGTCGAAGAGTGATACGAACAGCTGGCATAGCTGCTCATGAGCTGTTGTCCCGTCGGGGTGGGAGGGCACGATATGCGAGGCTAACGTTTTCTCGCCATGGGGTCAATGGCAGTCGTCCGCCGAATGGGATCGCTACATCGCCATCGACGGCCCCAGCTACCGCCAGCACCTCGCCCGCCAGCGCGCCGAGGCCGGCACGACCGCCGCCGCCTGAACCGCCGACCGCCACCCCGCCCCGCGTCCGCTCCCGGATCCGTGGCGTCGTCATGCCGCCACCGGAATGGCCGTGAAGTCCGGTGCCTGGTGTCCGACCTGCGGGGAGTGGGACGCGGCGGCACGCGAGGTCCACGCACGCAGGTGCAGCGCAGTTGGTCGTTGTCTCGCGGGCTGGCGACGCTCGACGACCAGGTCTACGAAGCACGCAAGGCGGGCAGCCTGACCGCGGCGCCGACGCGCATCGCTGTGTGGCACCACCCTGTCACCGGCAACGAGAAGATCGAGGACCATGAGCGCCTGGTACGTGTTCGCGGCCGCCGGCCTGTTCCGCTCGTCAGCGCCGCATCGTCGAGGACGACGGCCTCGACGTGGACCCGGTGCTCCACAAGCCTGCGTGCTGCTTCCCGCCGCGCCGTCACGGGGACATCACGCACTGGAGTGTCGTGGCGTTTTGTGTGCAGGCGAATAGCAGTGGTGAACCGTCGTGCATGAGCACGCGAAACGTCTCGGCGGTGCAATTGAACGTTTGAGATTTGGTGATGCTCCAGACGTCGCCCCTACATTCAAGTGTCAGCAATTCGCCTCCGTCGGGGCCGTCTCTCAGTGCGTATATGCGCTCCAGTGAAAGCAGGGCGAAGTCGAGGACCGGACCAAAGCCGAGGTCGGCAGACAGGTCAGCCTCCTGACCTTCGGGTGTGCGCATGAAGAGGTGACACGGGTTCGGACACGGCGGCCCGCTGTTCCGAACCCCGGGCCATCCGCTGGGCAAGGAGCAGTTCGGGGGGGCGCGCAAGAAGGCGGTGAAGGGCTGTTTCTCAGGTACATACGCAGCTTGAGGACGAAAGGCGTCGAAAATCTCGACGTCTTGTCTGGACCTTGACATCAACGTAACTGCATGACCATCTGCGTCGTTAGCGATCAGGTTCAAGGTTCCAAGAATGAAGCGTGGATTGAACAACCCTTCCTTGGGCGAGCTGCGGACAGAATTGAGCTGATCGGGGTTTCTTGTCAGGGTCTGGATGTCGGATACTTTTGCCCCCAAAGCTTTATAGGCTATCCTGTATAGTGGATGTTCGCCCCTCCGTTTTAAGGCAACAAAAATGAGTTCATCCGTACCACAGAGGACGTCGATGGCGCACGAGGACCGGGCGGGTCGCTCCGAGGAGACTTCTGTCCACGATGTTTCGGTGCGCTGGAAGCAAGACATCTGGACCGCGTGGTCTTGCGGAGTGCTCCCGTATGTCTCATGAAGCACAAGGATGTGCGGTCTGCCACCGCGGTGGAAGGGCGCGTAGTCGATGATCCTCGCGTCGTCTTCATGAAAAGTGAGAATTTTCTCCAGGAGGTGCAGCACTGGTCTCGTGGTTATCCGAGTCTTCCGGGCGCGGCAAGCCTGGCACGGGGCCATGCCTGGCTGGCGTCGAGTGGTCGAGCCGGTGGTCTCCGCTACCGTCGGGCATGGCCCAGGTGCCGCCGGACGAGCACGGCGGTCCGCGATTGCTTCCGGACGCCGCTGCGGCTGGTGACACCCGCCCGTGGGCCACCACGATGCCCCTGCTACGTCCCCGTGCTCGTCGTCGATGAAAAAGGCGGGGGGGGTGCCGGCCTGGACCGTTACGCCCCTGAAGTGGCGTACCCGTCTGGCGACGCTCGACGAGTAGCGCGAGCAGGTGATACGGGCTCGCCGCCTACCGCGGTATGTGCTGTGAATCTTTGCGGCTCGCCGGCCGCCGGGGTTCGGGCTTGACGCCAGGACGGCGATGCCGTGTGCTGGTGCGTATGCAAAACATGGTTTCATCGCGGTTGGTCGTCCTCGCCGCCGGGCTCACGGCGGGCGCCTGCGGGGGGAGCAACGACGGATCCGATACATCGCAGGGGGTGACGTCGGACGCGACGACGGGGGTTCCGCCGACGACGACGACGACGACGATGCCGGTGGACACCGGGGCCGTTCCGACGACGGGCGGGTCCGGCGACGCGACGGGGACGGGGACGAGCACCGGCGGCGAGGAGACGAGCACCGGCGGCGACGAGACGAGCTCCGACGGGACGAGCACCGGCGGGGGGTTCTGCGCCGGTGCGCCGGACTCGGACATCTCGGTCCCGCCGGTCGCGCTCCCGCAGTGCGCCGGCGTCCAGGCCGAGTCGACCTGGTGCCTGACGATCGGCTACGACAACACGGTGAAAGCGCTCGGGCTCGACTCGTCGACGGCCTGCACGGTGGTGCCGGTCAACCTGGGGGAGATCACGGCCCAGGCCCTGGAGTCGGTCGGGGTGGCCGGCGACTACCTGTACCTGTGCCTCGACAACGCTCCGGATGGGAAGGTCGCGCGGGTGTCGCTGCTCGACGGATCGGTCGAGAAGTCGAACGTAGATTGCTTTCAGGTGTCGACCTGGCGCGGGCACCCGGTGGTCGGCGACTTCTCATCCTCCAATGTCTGGGTCGACGAGGATTGGGTGGCGGTGATGCAGGGGGGGCCGGGATGGCAGGTCCCGCTGACTCCGTTCCACTTCACGCGGTTCACCGGCTTCGGCGACGCGCTCTACGGCACTTGGATCGACGACGAGGATTACAACCATTATCAGATGCCGTGCGGGGAGGAGCTCGGCGAGGTGGCTAGGCCCGCCTCTTCGCCGCTGGTATCGTCGAGTGTATGGGCGACGAGGATGGCGAGCAGAGGGCCGGACCGTACCGCTGGCGCAAGGATGCCGACAGACACTGCACCACCACGTACCTCGCGGAGGGGCCCGAGGGTCCGGTTGAGCTCGAGCTGTTCCCGCTAATCGATAGGGACGAGGCGGGAGGTGAGCGGTTCACACGCGAAATGAACGTGTTGATAACGCTGCTGACGGGGCTGCATCCGGCGATCCGCAGGGCGTACGCGGCCGGTGTGCACGAGGGCTGCGGCTGGGTCGCGCGGGCAAGGCCCGTCGGCGAGTGGCTGGAGGGCTGGCGGAAGGCGGCGCCGCATCCTTGGGCCGAGGTGTTCGCGGTGGTCCGGCAGATCGGTGAGGTGCTCGTGGCCGTCGAACGCGTGGATGTCCTGCCGACCCTGCGGTCCGAGGACGTTCATGTCGGCCCCGATGGCGCCGTGCAGGTCGAGCTGACCGCGGACGCGGCGGAGCGGTTGTGCAGGTCCGGCATGCTTCCGTATGGGGTGATGTTCACCTCGCCCGAGGAGGTCGCGGGCAAGCCGAGGACGCGGGGCTCGCTGCAATTCTCGCTGTGCGAGCTGGCGTGGCTGACGTTCCACCGGCAGCGGCCGTTCGCCGGAGAGTCGCTGCTCGAGTCGATGATGGCGAAGGTCGAGGGCAAGTGGCGGGATCCGCCGCCGGCCACGGTGCTGCCGCCGAAGGTCCATCTGGCGCTGGTGCGCGGGCTGGCGCTGGATCCCGCGGATCGTTGGCCGTCGATCGAGGCGCTGCTCGCCTCGCTCGCGCCGCGCAGGGGGCTGTTCGCGTGGCTGCGGCGCTGAGGGTTC
>Ga0075163_10010800_pt1 | contig 11913 bp, 10 predicted proteins | sample JI1023141ADNA_FD_71478 | JGI IMG/M metagenome (GOLD analysis project Ga0075163, IMG submission 71478) | Wastewater effluent complex algal communities from Wisconsin, to seasonally profile nutrient transformation and Carbon sequestration -... | ecosystem: Engineered > WWTP > Effluent > Algae... | reverse complement strand
ACGCAGGACACACAACTGGCTATAACACACGCTACAAGCAATTTGGGCAATAGGCTTAATTTGAAGTTGGTTTTGTATTTGGATGATTTGGCAAATCCGAAAGATTACGCTTCCTTAATCCCAAACTGCTTGTAGCGCGAGAACGTTGTATGAAACCATTGCGCAACAAAGTCAACATTACGTATAAAAATAGATGTTAAAATGAATTAAAAAAATGAAGAGCATAAAAAAAAACATAAGATGGAAAATATAATACACTCATTTTGGTCTTTACCTAGTAATAAAGACAAAACAACTGAACACGACAGAAATAATGGAGGTTTTCTTTCAGAAAAGCATCACGCTATGAGTTGGGCATTAAGTTGTTTAAGTTGGAAAAAACATTACGGTAGAATTTTACTTTTTACTGATATAAAAGGCAAGGAGTGGCTAATAGATAAATTACAACTCCCTTATGATGAAGTTAATGTTTGTTTAGACAATATAAATGATGTCAATCCAATCTACTATGCATATCCAAAATTATATGTTTATTCTCTTCAAGAGCTCCCATTCCTTCATGTTGATGGAGATACCTATATTTTTAATAAATTACCAATAAATTATAAAAATTCAGACTTGATTTGTCAAAGTTTTGAATATAATTATTCATTTTACGGTAAAGTTCTAAATCAAGTTTGTAATAATCTAAAAGGTTTACCTAATGAAATTTATGAATATAATTCAGCTAATTTCAAAGCCATAAATGCTGGAGTTATTGGAGGAAAAAACATCTCTTTTTTTAAGGAATTATTTTTATTTGTAAATCATATTTTTGAAAATAATGAAATTAAATCTGAAACAATAGATTTAGAAAGATACAATGTTCTTATGGAACAATTCTATTTTTATATGCTTGCTAATAAAAAAAATTTAAAAATAAATAGATTAATAAACACTTATATTAGTGAAAATTTTAAAGAATTAACACAATTTCATTTAACTCCTTATTATAATTCATACATACATTTAATTAGTTTTTCTAAACGACAATATTTGCATTATTTACAATTAGAGTGTAGATTAAAAAAAGAGTTTCCAGAAACATTTAGGCATATAAATTCCTTATATAAGGATTTTAATCCACAAAACACTTTCATTACTAAAGATAATTTAAATCATTTTAAATTAACAGCTTTATTAATAGATGATAAAGAAAATAAAAATATTGAAGAGAATAAAAGCAAAATTGAAAAGTTCCTTGATGAAACTTTAAAGGATAAATCAAGTTTTTCACTATTCATATATGATCTTTATCAAATTGAATATTTTTTATATAGAATTAGTACTCAATATTCAAAAAAAATTAATGAAAAAGAAGTTTATAACAATATATCCATATTATACGATAATATGAATATTAATGAATTAAAGTTTAAGATCAATGAAAATAAAGGGGAATTAATTTTTTTAAATTTTGATTATTCAAATTTTGATTTAATAAATGATTTAGAAAAAATAGTAACTGATTATAAAAATCTAAAACAAACAAAACCCTCACCTTATTTTATTTTTGTTGAAGATGATTGGTCAGATATGTATATTGAATGTAAACAACTTGTTGGTTGGAATTTATTATATTATTATCTCGATGGAGAATCAAAAAATATTAGTGATTTTATAAACATCATATCTAAATCCAATTTTTTAGATTATGAGGGAGATAATTTAGAATACGATTTAACAGATTTTTTATTGTCAAACGCAGTTTACCACTCTTATTTAAAAATTGAAATATGATTAAAAAGTTAATCTTAATAACAGTAATGTTACTTATAAGTAATATTAGTTATGCGCAATCAGATAGTATTAAAATTGATAGTATAATAAAAACAATTGAACTTAAGGGGGTTACAGTAACTGCAAAGAAAAAGCTTTTTGAAAGAAAAATTGACAGATTAGTTTTTAACGTGGAAAATAATATTTCAGCTACTGGTTTAGACGCTTATGAGTTATTAAAAATAACACCAAATTTAAGAGTGAATAATGATGTAATAACTATACCTGGAAAAAATAAACTTGCTATAATGATTAATGATAGATTAGTACAATTATCTAATGAAGAATTAATTAATTATTTAAAAACTATTTCTAGTAATGACATTAAAAAAATTGAGGTAATCACAACACCCCCTTCAAAATATGATGCTGAGGGTAATAGTGGTTTGATAAATATTGTGCTAAAAAAAATCACTACTGATAATTGGAAAGCTACATTACGCTCTTCTTTTGGTGCAGCTACATATACATCTTATAATAATGGCGTAAATTTTAGTTTTAAAAAAAATAAAATACTATTACAATCTGACATCAATTATAATAATGGTTCTTGGCTCAAAACAAAAACTAACACGTATAATTATATTGACAGAAAATGGATTGATAATTCTGAAACTAAAGAAAATTATAATACTATTAGCAGTAGATTAAATTTTGAATATAATATATCAAAAAAAATAACAACAGGTATTCAATATTTTTTAAACAAAAGTGACTTAAATGTAATTGATGATAATGTTTCTTCTATCAATTATGACAATATTAATAATCAGAATTTCAACATTATAACTGAAGGAGAAACAAAACCTAAAAACATTTCTCATTCAATAAATTTATATTCCGTCTATCAAATAGATAGTTTAGGAAAAAAATTATCTTTTGATGTAGATTACTTTAACTTCAATAATGAGATAAGAAGAAATTTTACCACAAATCAAATACTTCAGAACTCAAACTCTCTTTATTCAGCTATAAATAATGGGAGTCAAAAAGTAAATAATTTTTCAATAAAAACAGATGCAGAAATACCTTTAAAGTTTGTAAATCTATCATTTGGAGGTAAAATATCATATATAAAAACCACAAATGATGTAAAATTATATAACACAACTACTGGAATTCCTGTTTTTGACCCTAATCAAAGTGATGAATTTGAATACAATGAAAATATTCAAGCATTATATTTTTCTATAAATAAAAAAATAAATAAATGGGAAACGCAACTTGGCATTAGATATGAAAACACTAAAACAGAAGGGAACTCTATCTCTTTAAATCAAATAAATTCTAATAACTACTCAAAGTTTTTTCCAACAGCATATATTTCTTATGTTCCAAATGATGATTATACATTTAGTTTAAACTATTCAAAAAGATTAAGTCGTCCTCCTTATGGAAGACTAAATCCTTTTAAATGGTATAATAGCGAATTGTCATATAGGCAAGGCAATCCATTTTTACAACCATCATTTACAGATAATGTAGAATTTAACTTTAATTATAAAAATAATTGGAACTCTACATTATATTACTCATCTACCAAAGACGGCTATGAATATATAACTATATTAAATAATAACACCAATTTTCAAGAAACTAAACCATTTAATTATTACAATACCAATTCAATAGGTTTTTCACAGAGTTTTAATATTAATGTTTTTAAAAAACTTTCAATTTATAATTCACTAAGTATATATTACAGTGATTCAAAATCTTCTTTACAAATTACCAATCAGAGATTATTTGGATGGGGTGGCGATTTTTCAATAAACTGCGATTATTTTATTAATAATTCCAAAACTATCATCTTTAATACTAGATTTTCAAATATTTTTAAAGGAGTATGGGATTTAGACCGAAATAATTCATATAATCAACTAGATGCATCATTAAAATTTTTATTTTTTGATAAAAATTTACAAATAACATTAGCAGGAACAGACTTGTTTCACAGTTATCAACAAGAATTTATTAGTTATACTAACGATATACAAATAAACTATAAAAGTTACCTTGACAAAAGAGCCTTTAGAATTTCGTTAATATACAATTTTGGAAATAACAAAATCTCTAGTAGAAACAAATCAACGGGTAATGAAGATGAGAAAAACAGAGCAAGATAATAAAAGTGCGATAGGGTTTTAATCACTTAAAACTATGATACGAGTATTAATCAATAAATTTACCTTTATGAAAGATTCAAAGCAATCATTCAAAGACCTTGTAAAAAAAATGGATTCTTTAGAAGAAACCCAACAAGGTAAACTAAAAGGCGGTTTTTCAACGATGTCTGCAGCTACATTATTTGGGTACTCACCAGATAATAATTGCTACAATAACTGCGACAGAGGATGTAAAACTAAAGATTAGTTTTTTTTAAAGGGGTAGAGCAAACTCTACCCCTAATTTTTAACATTAAATACAATTAATTTTCTAACATCAAAATATAATTTCATGAAATATAGTCAGTTTAATAATCACTTTTTTTACGAACAAAAGTATATTTGGTTTAATTCATTTAGTAATGAATTTTTAATTCTTGAACCAATTCTGCATGACCTTCTTCAATCTTCAATAAACGAGAAAAATCCATTGGAATTAAAAAAAATTCATCAAGATTTTTATGATGCTTTGTTGTCAAAAAAATTTATTGTTGATAAATTCGTTAACGAAATAGAACTTGTAAGAGAATGGAATAAGAAATTAATTGAAGATGATAATTTTTATCATATTACTATAAACCCAACAATGAATTGTAACTTTAAATGTTGGTATTGTTATGAAACACATATTAAAGATTCCAAACTTTCAGATAAAACTATACAAGCAATTTGTAACCATATTAATATAGTTTTTAACACCTATCCAAATTTAAAAGACTTTAAACTATCTTGGTTTGGTGGAGAACCTTTACTTTATTATGATACAACAGTAAAACCAATATTAGAATACGCATATAAAAATTTTAAAAATACAAAAGTAAATTTTTATTCTACTTTTACAACAAATGGTCTCCTTATAAATATTGACAGGATAATTGATTTTAAAAAATATAGTGTTAATTTTTTACAAATAACATTAGATGGTTTTGAAGAGGAGCATAATAATGTTAGATACATTTCAAAAAACAAAGGTTCATTTATTCAAATTGTTGATAATATTATATTACTTGCTAAAAATGAAATTAATGTAACCGTGCGAATTAATTTTTCAGAAAACACATTATTAAATATTTCAAAATTAGCTGATTTTTTTTCAAAAATAGAAAAGAAACACCTAAAATATTTACTTTTTGATTTTCATCAAGTATGGCAAGAAGAAAAAGACCTAACATTAGAACTAAATACCGCATTAGATTATTTTAAATCAATTGGGCTTGATACGGTTCAAAGAGATGATGTTGATACATTTAAATCGCCTTGCTATGCTGATAAAAAAAATCATGCAACAATAAATTATAATGGTGAAGTATTTAAATGTACTGCAAGAGACTTTAAAACAGAACTTAAAGAGGGTGATTTGTTAGATAATGGCATAATAAATTGGAACAATAAATACTTCCAAAGAATTGATTCTAAAATCAAAAATAATCCATGTTTTACATGCTCTATTTTGCCATTATGTGGTGGCGGTTGCAGTCAAGTATCATTAGAAAATCAAGACGTGGACTATTGTGTTAAAGATTTTGATGAGAACAAAAAATTAGACATAGTTAAAAATAAATTTCAATTTACATTATACAAAAGTAATGCTTAAATTTACTCCTCAACATGATCAAATGGATTGTGGTCCAGCATGTATATGTATGGTTGCAAGTGTATATAAAAAAACATACCACTTACAATATTTAAAACAATTAACTTTTATTTCAAAAGAAGGTGTCTCATTATTAAGCATTAGTGATGCATCAAAAAAAATAGGTTTTGAAACTTTCTCATCAATAATTACAATAAAAGATTTAATCCAAAATAAAAACTTACTTCCATCTATTGTGCACTGGAATCAAAATCATTTTGTAGTTTTAAAAAAAATTACAAGAAATATTTTATCAAAAAAATACAATTTCCACATTGCAGATCCCGCACATGGTATAATAAAACTTTCACAAGAAAAATTTGAAAAATCATGGCTTTCAGATAAAAATAAAGGTGTAGTGTTATTTTTAAACCCAACTGAAGAATTTTATAAACAAAATCCACCAAAAGAAAACAAATTAACTATACAATATATTTTTAACTATCTTAAACCTTATAAAAAGCAATTAAGTATTATGTTTATATTGCTATTATTAGGTAGTCTTCTTACTTTGATTTTTCCATTTCTTACTGAAAAACTTATTGACAAAGGTGTAAATAAAAAGAATTTATCTTATATTACCTATATACTATTAGCTCAATTAACTTTGTTTTTAGGTTCTATTTCGATAAGTGTTTTTCGCAATTGGTTAATGCTATATGTAGGAACACATTTGAGTATAACAATTATTTCAGATTTTCTTAAAAAAATGATTATGTCGCCTATAAAATTTTTTGACACAAAATTAATAGGAGATTTTCAACAAAGAATACAAGATAATCATAGGATTGAAGATTTTTTAACTTCTCAATCAATGATTACTTTCTTTTCAATAATTACATTTTCTGTTTTTTTTTGTGTATTGTGGTATTACAACTTTGTAATATTATTAGTATATTTAGTACTAACTGTTATTTCAATTTCATGGTCATTTTATTGGTTAAAAAGAAGAAAAATATTAGATTATTTCCGATTCCAATATCAAAGCGAAAATCAAGAATCTATTTATGAAATTTTAAATGGGGTTACTGAAATGAAGCTTAGTCAATTTGAAAATTTTAAAATCAAAGAATGGGAAATAATACAACAAAAATTATTTAAACTTAATATAAGAACACTAAAAATAGATCAAATACAACTTTCAGGTTTTGAATTTTTAAACCAGTTAAAAAATATTTTAGTAACATTTATTGCAGCAACATTTGTAGTAAAAGATGAAATGACTCTTGGAATGTTATTGTCCGTTTCCTACATTATAGGTCAAATGAACTCCCCAGTAAACCAATTAATAGGCTTTTTTCGTTCATTACAAGATGCAAAATTAAGTTTAGAAAGGTTAAATGAAGTTCAAAACCATCCAACTGAAGAGCAAAACTCACATCAAAAAACATTTTTAATTACTGATAATAGTAACCAAAATTCAGAAATACAATTTAAAAACGTATCATTTCAATACGAAGGTCCAAAATCTCCGTATGTACTGAAAGATATTAATTTCACAATTCCAGACGGAAAAATAACCGCAATAGTTGGAGCAAGCGGAAGCGGTAAAACAACTCTAATGAAATTACTTTTAAAATTTTATGACCCAACACAAGGAGAATTATTTTTTAATTCCGAAAACATAAACAACATTTCTCCAAAAAGTTTACGTGAAAATTGTGGAGTAGTAATGCAAGACGGTTTTATATTTTCGGACACCATCGAAAGAAATATTGCCACAGGCGATGAATACATTAATAAAGAAAAACTTCAAAATGCAGTACAAATTGCAAATATCGAAGAATTTGTAAACTCATTGCCATTAGGTTATAATACTAAAATTGGAGCATCTGGCAATGGAATTTCAGGCGGACAAAAACAAAGAATTCTTATTGCAAGAGCCATATATAAAAATCCACATTACATATTTTTTGACGAAGCAACTTCGGCACTCGATGCCGAAAACGAAAAAATCATACACGATAATTTGCAACAATTTTTTAAAGGAAAAACTGTTGTAATAATTGCACACCGTTTAAGCACCGTTAAAAATGCCGACCAAATAATTGTTTTAAAAAATGGAGAAATTGCAGAAATAGGAAACCATCAGCAATTAGTAAAAAACAAAGCTGATTATTTCAATTTAGTAAAAAACCAATTAGAGTTAGGAAATTAACAAATAACATTTTATATATTTGCAAGCTAATCATTTAAACTAAAAATTATGGCATCAACTTCAGAAATAGGACACGCAAAAAATGTAGCAAATTTTCAAGACTTAATCGAGTTTGTAACAGCTTACGGAGCAACCTACAATCCGTCTAAAAACAGTTTAAAACTTCCACAACTCATCGCTCTAAAAGCATCTGCCGATGCTACTTTAGCCGATGTAATCACAAAAAACACTAACTATAACAATAAAGTTAATGAGCGTATAACCGCTTTCAGCGGTTTAAAGTCTTTATCTACACGTTTGGTCAATGCGTTGCAAACTACCGATGCAACAACCGAAACTATCGGAAATGCAAAAACATTTAACCGCAAAATGCAAGGTAAAAAGGCATCGTCTTCGCAAACACCAACCGACCCAAACACACCAGCACCAAACACAATTTCAACAAGTCAGCAATCTTACGACCAATTAATCCAACATTTAGCAGGTTTAACTTCTATTTTAGAAGCAGAAACAAGCTACACACCAAACGAAACCGATTTACAAGTTGCAACATTGCAAACTAAAATTGCCGACCTAACCGCAAAAAATACAGCCGTTGCCACCGCCTATGCAAGCATCAGCAATTCAAGAATTGCAAGAAACGAAACATTATATTCAAGTAGCACAGGGTTAGTAGAAACCGCAAACGAAGTAAAAAAATACATCAAATCTGTTTTTGGAGCATCAAGTCCGCAATTTGCACAAGTAAAAGGCATACAATTTAAAATAATTAAGAATTAGGGCAAGTGCTTTTAGCACTTACCCTACTCCTTTTTAATGTTTAACTACTGCATTTAGAAATATTGCTACTGAAAATTAGAATATTTAAAAAGCAAAAAGATATTTGACAACTGAAACTAAATATATCAAAACTTAAAATAGAAATATCTTAACTCCATTTAGATTTATGCTAACTGCAAAAAGAAATATTACTACTTCTAAAAGAAATATCCTTACTACAAATAGATTATTAACGACTTCCAAAAAAATGGCTTCATACAACAGCTAGGGTTTCGTTGCGTGCGCAGCACGAACAATGAAACCCCGGTTGAACGGAACCGATTCCACTTCCGCCAGACTATGCATTTATCGAAAAAAAATTAGAGGAATTGATAGGAGGATCTAGCATCCTCTTTTTTTTGCCCAGAATTCTGGTTGGTTTTTTCGTGTTTTCCTTCACTTTTGGACATACCTGCCCTTACCCATAAAATTAGTTTTTATAGGGATTTGTGTTTTGGCCGCTGCCAAGATACCAAGCAGGCGGACCACGCTGGTCAAAAACCGCAATTCGATGTAAATTGCCTGTTTTGCAACAAGGGCACTTTGGTAAAAAGGGTTTCTTTTCAACTTTTTCCAAGACCGTAACTAGGAGTTTCTCCTGTAAAATTCTCAATTTTTGACGTTTCCAAGTGCTACTCAAAAAACCATAATGACGAATTTTTACAAAACGTTTGGGCAAAATATGCAATGAAAATCGCCTGATAAACTCCTGATGTGTGAGTGTCATTTGTTTTTTGACTCCCACCATTCGGTAATCTTTGTAATCAAAAGTGACATTTTGATCACTAATATCTTTGATTCGATGGTTGCTAATGGCTATTTTGTGGGTGTATCTACCCAAATATTCCACCACAGATTTTGGGTTTCCAAAGGGGCGTTTGGCAAATACCACCCACGGTTTTTGCCATAATTCCTGTCGTATCTGCTCATATTTGATTGGCGTTTTTGCTTTGAGTTTTTCGCAATATTTAGCCCTGAATACCTTCGACAAGGCCTTTACAGGAAACAGAAACTTACCATCGGTGTGGCTGTTTTTCCATTGCCCGTTTTTGTCCACGCCCCCTCCAGGAACAATACAATGCAGGTGCGGATGCAAACTCAATTGCTGTCCCCAAGTGTGCAAAACCGCAATCATTCCCATTTGCATTTCTTTGGCTTTGGCAAAAGTTTGAAGTGTTTCCCAAGTGGCTTCAAACAAAATATCATACACGATTTTTGGCTGATGCATCGCTAAAGAATTGATTGCCTCGGGCAAAGTGAAAACTACGTGGAAATAAGGCACTGGTAAGAGTTCCGTTTCTCTTTTTGCTATCCAATCTTCCCTGTTTTTACCCTGACACTTGGGACAATGGCGATTGCGGCAAGAGTTGTAACTTATAGTAAGATTTCCACAACTATCGCAAGCATCAATATGGCCGCCCAAAGCCGAAGTTCGGCACTTTTTGATAACAGAAAGCGTGCGGAGTTGCCAAGTGTTTAATCCGTAGTTTTCGATTTTAGAACCAATTTTTCGCAGCACATCGGCTACTTCAAAGAGCGGCTGCATTTTGCGAAAAGAGTATCGAGTGGACTAAAAATGCGCTGACTTTCGAGTTGGGCAATGTGCAGATATTCCATCGTGGTTTCGATGTTTTGGTGCCCCAAAAGATCTTTAAGGGTCATAATATCCATACCGTCTTCGAGCAAATGAGTAGCATAACTGTGTCGAAGCGTATGGGTATGTACTTCTTTTTTCACGCCTGCTGCCTTGGCGACTTGTCTAACAGCCCATTGCACGCCACGCTGACTATAGCGATTGTCAAAATCTCCACCTGCTCCATTGGTCAAAGGCTGTCCGTTAAAAAGATACTCTTGGGGTTTTTCGGCTTCGATGTACTTTTTTAGTCCTCGAATTAAATGTTCTGAAAGCGGAACATAGCGGTCCTTTTTACCTTTTCCCTGAACGATTTTGAGCTGTTTTCGATCAAAATCTAAATCCTGCAAACGAACACTTCTAGCTTCCATACAACGAAGCCCACAGCCATAAAGCAAACCAATAAGAATTTTATGTTTGAGCAGTTTGGCACCTTGGAGCATCGCCCAAACTTCTTCCTTACTGAGTACCACAGGAAGTTTCTTCTCGTGTTTTATTGAGGGCAAACGAAGGTATTCGTAAGGCAAACCTTCAGATTTAAGCAAGAAGCGAAGTCCATAAACGCAGTGCTTAAAATAGGTTTGCGAGGGAGTTTTTGATTTTTTTTGAAGATAAAACAAGTAATCATGTACTTGTTCTGAATCAAGCATGGTGGGGACTTTGCCAAAACAGAGTGAAATAGAAGCGACGTGGCGAGAATAGTTGTCAAAAGTACTCTGACTTCTGCCCAAAACCGAAACGGTGCGCTCAAAACGGTCAAGCAGTTCGGTAAAGCCAGGAACTTCCCGCTTGGCTTGGTTGATAAGTTTGTTTTCTCTTAACTCCTCTGGATTCTTTTTTTTGTAGCCATAGTTTACGAAATTTAATTATATTCGTAAGGTACTAAAAGTCCGGTAAGTGCTACCGAAGGTTTAGTTCAACAGGGGTTTTGCAAAAAAGCGGGTTCAGTGCTAAATTGAACATTCGGAATTCTAATAAACATTTGTGCTAAATTGAACATTTGTGCTTCTAATTCCGCTTCTTCGCAAAGCCCCAAAACGTTAGCTGCCATTATACAGCGACACTACAAAAAGACACTTATGAAAAATATTGACAAAATAAATCCATTCAAATCGACAATTAAAAAGACGGAATTTGGAACACTCACAAAACTGGTTACAGCCGTGGGAGTTTCAGAGAACGGAAGTATTTCATTTGGAGAGAAAACACTTCTGGCAAATTATGTTTATAAAAAAGGAGAGACTTACAATCTCGTTTATACAATTGTTGATACCGACGGAAATACGGAAAGCTTTATAGAAGACGACGGCATTTTACCAACGCTATTTTTAAGTCCAAGCCAAGAAAGTTATGTTTCAGATGTACCATATCATCCTGACAAGGAATTAGAAATCAGTATCCCTGTTTTCAACAGGGAAAATACAGAACTGCCAAAAGGAAATAGACCTTTCGTTGGCGATTTTATTGGAACATCAAATCAATTTAACTGGACTTAAACGCACTACCGCTAACATCGGTTTGGCAATAGTGGGGCTGAATTGCTAAATTCTTTTCTTTCACTTTCAGGAAAGAAAAGGATGCCACTGCTATCCTTTTTGCGAACTTCTTTATTTTTAAATAAATGATTCCTAGATTTACTTATATTTGTAAGTATTAGACAAGATATTACATATAATATAAAACTTAT
>Ga0075163_10010799_pt1 | contig 11913 bp, 6 predicted proteins | sample JI1023141ADNA_FD_71478 | JGI IMG/M metagenome (GOLD analysis project Ga0075163, IMG submission 71478) | Wastewater effluent complex algal communities from Wisconsin, to seasonally profile nutrient transformation and Carbon sequestration -... | ecosystem: Engineered > WWTP > Effluent > Algae... | reverse complement strand
CTTGAACTGAAAGCAAATTTAATCCGTCGGCTCCGGGCGCTAGGGATACTTTACCTAAAAGCTCGGACGCATTTCTGGGATTAAGTATCGGAATAGTCACCGCTGGAAATTGCATCGATCCCATTTTTATCTTTGAATCCATATGGACCCATTGATTTTGTTCTGAATCTAGAACTGAGGATACAGTGATAGATTGGATAATTGAGTTCGAACCACATGCGGACAAAAGCGTAACCGTAGCCAACAAAAATATAATTTTTGCCATCTGATCTCCTAATTTCATTGTTGTAAGAGTGTAAAGAAGGATTCAGACAAACTACGGAAAAAGTGGTACGGTCACAGTTTGCGATTGCCGAGTTATCCTTAACTCAAAAGGTTTAATTCGTTTAAACCCAAGATTACTCCTAAGCAAAATAGAAACCCGGATGATTTTGAGACGTGATTTTCATAGCTATTTAATATTTATTAACAATCTACTTTTGAAATTTTGAATTGAAGTGTCAACGTACGGCGAACGAATGCAAATTGATCAAATTGACCATAATTTGAAATTCATAAGTGATTAGTGGTAGATAATTATGCGGTCTACAAAAAACAAAGTCTGTGACAAGGTTGTCGACACTTTTCAATGAAATAAGGCATGACTTTAGTCGCGTGGACCAAAGGCTGTCTTGAATTTATAGTCATTGCACTTGAACACTATTTTTTTTGAAATGTAGTGAGTTTAAAAAATAGGGTGTTTATGAATTCTAAAGTTTTAGTTTTAGTAGGTATTTTTTCATTTCAAACTCTTGTTTATTCTGCTGTTGAAGAACGACAGTCGGGTAAACAAATTTCAAATTCCACGAAGCCTATTTCCATTACGCTCAATAAGCCCAGGGCTGGTTGGACAGTGGACCGTATGCTGGAAGTTTCAGGCAAAGTTAGCGATGACAAAATTGATCCCATTACAATTAATATCAACGGTGATAAGTATCTAATTCGCACAATCAAAGGCGAATTCAAAAGAAAATTTCCGGTTACCCAGGGTAAAAACTATATCGAAGTATCTGCCGCAAACAAAGCTGGAATATTTTCAGAAAAGAAATCTGTCTACGCTAAGATTCCAAATTTACCGTTCTTAGCTATTCTGACGAGTGATACCGATAATGTTTATACCGACTTACATATTTATGAACCGAAAATGGGTGAGACTGATTTGGGCGCAAAACCAACCGCACACATCTATTGGGCAGATACGAGTTCAGAATCAGGGGGAAAATTTTATTTAAATGAGCAAGGTGGAAGTTTCGATCAGCCCGGTTATGGACCCTATTTATATACACATTCGTCGCCTCCCCTGGGAATTTATCGTATCGATGCCAACTATTGGCCGAGCGGTGATAAAGCACACACGTTATCGACTTTGAATCTTACTTTGTTTGGCGGTACGGCGAATGAAGTGAAAAAACGTGTACAGGTTCCGCTGGTGACCCCTGGTGAAACGGTAACGTTAGCGTACGTAAAAATTCAAAAGGGAAATACAGTTAGCGTCTATGTACCTTCGGTTGAAGTTAAGCCTAAAAAAGGGGACTGGCCGGATTGGGTTTTGGAATCTCCGCTCACTCGAAAAGGTACCGAGTAATTGCATGCTTAACCGAATCCTACTCGGGGCGCTGTCGGTATTGGCAATCAGTTGCCAAACTAAAACAGTGGTGACCGAAAAAATCGAAGATCAGTCTTTCTATAAGATGAATATTATTCGAGTGGCTTTAGAGCAATCTGAAAAACCATCACTTCAGTGGGAACCACAGCAACGGGATTGCGCAGGTTTTGTACGGTTCGTCTATAAGAGCGCGCTAAACACAAAGACTTCGTTGTGGAGCTCTTGGGATGGCAAACGTATTCCGTACGCCAATGCCGAGCTTCTAGTGTCCAAGAATTTTTCTAAAGTTTCAGAGGACATTGATGATTCAATGAAGACTGGGGATCTATTAGTTTTTCGTCGTGACGGGCAGAAGAAAGAAGACCAATGGCATTTGATGATAGTTATGGAATCTCCGTGGGAGCAAAACAAGTGGCTGGTAACCTACCATAATGGGGCGCGCGATGAATCTGGTGGAGTTAAAAAGCTATGGATGCGCGACTTGATTGAGACTGAACAATCTGATTGGAAACCGGTTAAGACAAATAAAAATTTCGTAGGGGTTTATAGGTGGAATGCATGGGTAAAATAACAAATTTGATTTTTATTATCGCTACTATTTTTATAGTAAATACTGGTCAGGCCGAAGAAGGACTTTCCAAGCCCCGTGCGTTTAGTCCGTCTCTGGTGGCCTCTGTCAAAAACTCGCAGAATTTGTACAATGTTATATCTAAAAATAAATGGTTTTTGGATTTCAGACAGTCCCCATTGTATTACGGCCTACTATATGACCTGTACCCGACATTGTTTTCATTGCCTGATGAATTTTCGGCGAGCAAAGATTCAACGTGGTCAGGACGTTTAATTGATTACGTTTATGAATCCGTCTTAAAAAATCGTCCGGTTCAAGTGTACTATTACCAGCAACACAATCTGGCTAGTCCATGGGGCTTGTCGGCAAATGGTTTAAGCGGGGCAGAATCTAAAGCACTTGATCAATTAATTAAGCTTTTTAAAGTGGGCGACGAAAAAGAAATAAAGCTATCAGATTCGACTACAGGAAAAGTTACATTAATTGAAATTAAAGCTCAGAAGTGGGCCGTAAAAAAAGACGGATCGTGCTTTACAATTGGTAAAGATCCAAAAGTAGTGTTCGCCATCGCCCGAGACTGCAAGCCATTAAAAATAAATACAGATTTAGAAGTCGATATTAATTTATCAATGCTGTTTCCGGCATTAATGGTCGTTCGTGAAAAAGTAATCGGTTTAGGTGAAACGATGAAGATCCCATTTCAATGGAATAACGGTGAAAACCGCTTCGATCTGGCGCCAATTGCGGTTGGGTTAAACAAAGATAATATTTTTGTATCTAAAAAAGTCGCAAATGAAATGTTAAAAATTTTGCCATCTGATACGCATTTTTTTGCCATTGGAAATATTAAAATTTGGAACGGGAACATGACTGTTGATAATGTAAAGAATTTTTTAGCCTCAACAAAACGTAGCAAAGATTTTCAAAAGCAAGCCGCAGCGGCGTTGGTTCAAATACAAACAAAACATGATGATCGCGTGTGGTCAGAGAACGCTTTGATTATAGAAACAGGCGCCATCAACCAGGCCCAACTGGATGGTATCGGTAAAGTTTTTGAATCCAAATTTGGCGAAGTTTTTATTCGCCCGGTATGCGGAAAATCACTTGTCGTAAGTCGTTCAAAAGAAGTTCTACAAAACATTCAAAATGTGTGTGATCGCAAAGCACCCTCTATCTTGGATCGTAGTGAATTAAAAGCGGCAGAGCTGTCGTCGCAAGATAATTCGATGAGTTTCTTTGCGGATGTTGGTCGCTGGATGTCGGCTAAAATTGAACAGGGTTATTTGGCTAAAGCTAAGCAATCGAAGTTACCGCCTGTTATGCCATTAGAGTTAACTAAGAGCCAAAAGCTCTTAGAACAACTGCCAAAATATTTGGTTAAAGGCACGGCTAAAGATCAGAATTTAATTTTAAAGTAAATAGAAGGTTTTTATGAATAAATTTTTATTGCTGTTGTTGTTTGTAGTATCACTAGTGGACGTAGCGCTTGCTAAGCCATTCTATTTAACGGTGCGAAGAGATTACTCTCCGGGCGAAAACCCAAAATTAGAAGTAAACTATTCGTACTCGACGCCTATCTATATTAAAATTCTAGAGCCAGAAGACGCCAAACAGTTTATAGCCACACAGATTGATCTACGACGTGCTTGGAAAAAACCCGGCTATGAATTTAATCCTGCGCATTTTATGACGTTAGGTTTTAATAATGAAAATAGTTCGTTTGATTGGCTGAGAACCAATTTAAACTACGGAGTCAAAAAAGACTTGGTAGATCGTTTAGGTGGAGCTCATAATTCGCCGTACCTATCACCTAGCAAAGTAGGTCCTGAAAAGCTGATTCAAATTCCTAAAGGTTTCAAGCTCAGGTCGGAAATTGTTCTAAACCCTGAAACTCAAGATTCTAAAAAAGATTTCGACGTACCTGGGTTTGAAGAGTATGGCTATATGGATTCATCGCGATTAAATACAAAAATCGTTGACCTACCCAAGTTGCCATCGGGGTTTTATTTAATTCAGGTTATTCAAGGCAATAACGAAGGCCAAGTTGTTATGGCTATCAATGATCTTATCGGCTATATGCAAAGATCTGGCGAGACATTGATTTACCGAATCTTGGATCGCCAAGCTAAGCCCGTATCGCAAGCAAAAGTCGCGGTTCGTAATCTAGCGGGAAACTGGGTGAGTGATGTAAAAACCGATACAAATGGTGAGGTTCGTCTTGATGGGGTCAAAGAAACGGATTTGCTGACGGTGGTGACCGCTCCTCAAGGCACTGCTATAATTGATTCTGAATACTTTGCGACACAAGTATCGTTTCCAGATATGTACCTTTTCACAGATCGTCCTCTTTATCGTGATGGTGATACGGTTTTCTTCAAGGGTATTTTAAGAAATCTAGCAAATGGCCGTAGCAGTCTGAATCCAGAAAAGAGCGGTATTAAGATTGAAATCTATGATGTCAGTGATAGCAAGGTGTCGGCATCAACTACCGTTAAGCTTGGAGATTTTGGAACGTTCAATGGCAGCCTTAAAATTAAGTCACCGGATAGACCGGGTGTATATCGTGTCGTGGCTAAACTGAGTAAGTTCGAGCATGCCAGCGAAATACGTATGAAAGAATACGTAAAACCAATTTATTTTTTAAAATTGATGAATGAACAAGAGACAGCAAAACAAGGCGACACTTTGAAATTTCGTGTTCAGGCGGAACGATACGCTGGTGGGGCTCCCAAGATTATCGCTTCGTATGTAAATGTTTATCGAATGCGCGTAGAATCATCTCAATGGATTGACGATGCGGGTATGGGGGAAACAGGATCGCCAGTTACCTACGGGGATGATGGTAATAAAGGCGCCAAGAGCATGGCTCCGGAAACCATTGTTCCTAACGTGGAGATCAAATTTGACGAAAAGGGGTTTGCCGATTTCGAAGTTAAAATTCCAACAGATTTACCAGGGCCTAAAAATTTAAATTACCAATACCGTGTTGAAGTCTATTCACAGGACGCGGACGATAATATTATCTATGGAAGTAAGTCTTTCTTCGATTTGGCCAGCGAAGTGGCCGCGCACGCACGATTTAACAAAATTGTGGTTGAGACAGGTAAAGAAGCCATTTTAACTGTTATGTCGAAATCGGTTAGTGGCAAAGCTATGCCGGATATAGATGGTGAAGTAAAATTTGTTATTGGTGATAAAATAATTCAATCTAAAAAAATTAAGACAAACACAAAAGGCATAGCAAAGGTCGATTTGCCCGACGATGCCAGTCTAATAGGGGAAATGCGAGCCGAAGTCACACTTTGGGATAAGAAACGAAATCCCGACAGGCAATCAGCCGATATTGTTTTAGTAGGAAAAACTCCGGGTGCTAGTGTTGTGAGTGGTGATGAGATTAGACTTCTGACTAATCAAGCCGAAGTGGGCCAAAATGAAGAGATAAAAATTTTCGTAGCGATGCCTAACAAATGGGGTGCCTCTGGTACTAACAGTGGGCAAATATTTTTGACGTTGGCTGGGGATAAAATTTTTAAAACTCAGGTTATACCATTAAATGGGCGCTCTTTTTGGATTAGCGAAAAGGTTTTGTCGGAATATGGTAATCAAATCTATTTCGTCGTCAGTTACGCTCATCCAGAACGTGGTTGGATTGAAAAACGCGCACCATTTAAAATTGTTGATCCAGACAAAAAGTTGAAAGTTCAGTGGGTCAGCAAAACAGACAATGTGATTCCGGGTGCAGAACAAAAAATTAAGTTTAAAATTACTAATGCTGCTGGAAAGCCAGTTAAGGCCGAAGTCGCTATCTCTGTAGTCGATCAAGCGGTATTGGACCTGCAACCAGAATTTAGACCTAAATTGGATGATTTCTTTTATCCGATGACTCGTCTCAATTTAATGTCCTTTTATTCATCACACTTTCAAGGGTACGGTTATGGCGAACAAATCGCAAAGTTGTTTAAACCAAATCACGTACTAGCAGCAAATAAAAATCAGTCCAAGCCGATGGATATTAAAGATACGGCTTATTGGAATGCAAGTTTAGTCACTAATGATGCTGGCGAAGTGGATTTTAAATTTAATATGCCGGGCAATCAAACTATCTGGCGAGTAACGGCAGTAGTGGTCGATAAAGAGGGCCGCTTTGGCGAATCAACAACCCAGTTTAAGTCGCAGTTGCCGGTTACCTTATTGGTAGGATATCCACCATTTCTAAGGAGCACGGATAAATCTAGAATTCGTGCTAATATCACAGGTAACGAGATTACAAAAGAAACAGCTGTTAAGTATTCGGTTCAGCCAGAAAACAAAGACATTTTTATCTTTACCGGAAAAAGCGATATCAATGTTTCTTTAAAACCAAAACAACAGGTAGCCGAGAATATTGATCTAACTGTTGGCGATATTCCTAAAGGTACAGTGGGCTCCTTTATTGGAAGTTTAGAATTCAATAAAGCAAAGCTTGGATTTAAAGACGCGATACGAATTTTACCCAAGTCTACCTTAGTGAATGATTACTATTTTCCAGAAACAAATTCTTTTAAGTTAGCTTTGGAAAAAGAAGAAAAAGCACAGGGTCTGGAGCTTAATGTATATAACGATTTCACAAGTATTTTGTATAGCAACATGGAGTGGATGGTTCAGTATCCTTATGGTTGTGTTGAACAAACCTTGAACACAACCATTTCTAATAAGGTAATTAGTGACGTTCTACATGCGAATAAAAGTAAAGGTGTTAAATTAACTGAAGCTCAAGAAAAAACGTTGAAGGCCGCGACTGATAACGCGGGTTTAGGTTTCAAGCGTTTATCTCAGTTCCAAGCTAAAACCGGTGGTTTTGGCTGGTTTAGTGATTCTGGTGAACCTGACCTCAACATGACATTGCTTGTGATGCTTAATATGGCGCTATCTGAGCGTGTAACTTTTGTAAGTTTATATGATTTCCGTGTTACATATGATTGGTTAACAACTAAAAATATTCTACCTGGGAGCCCGCAGGGGATTGTGCTTTCTTTTATCGAGTCCATTTTTATCAGGAAATACATAGTTGATAAAAAGGCCGATGACCTTAAGGCTGGGCTTCGCCTGCAGTATGACTACGTCACTAAGAGCGGAACTTTATTTGAACGTTCTTTATTTTTAATGACGCTTGCCAATCATTCACTTTCAAAAAAAGAATTTACAACTGAAGTCAATGCCTTGGTTGAATTGGTGAAGAAATCATTAGAACAGATGAAGGATACTACAAGTCCAATACAGTACGGAAACTTTGTGCCTCAGTTACAAAATGGTTGGGCTGCGTATCCAGGAAAAGCGGTTTCTTCAATGGCTATCGGATATCGATCCTTGGTCGTAGCCGCTGATTTTGCTAATGAAGGCATGCGTGCATCAAAAGGTGCGATGTCATTGCCAAAAGTAACCTATATTAACGATACCATTAATCGTCTTGTTAAAAAGAATATTCTAGCGAACTACAATGGGTACTATTTTGGATCGACGTTTGATAATGGGGTCACACTCACCTCTTTGGTGGATATTATCACGAAAGACGTAGAAGCTACGGTTTCTAAAAAAGAGGTTGTGAAAAATCTAGAGGTCATGGTTAATGACAAAATCATTCCGACGTCCGAGCTTGTCGTGAACAACCACCTGACCGGTTACAACGTGGTATTTAAAAATGGAAAACTATTAGGTGACCAAATTAAAATATCCGTAAACTCTGTCCTAGAAAACCAGATATTACGTGCTAAAGTTTCAAAACTGTCTGCAAATGGTAGTTTAAAATCAAAAGCGGCCGGTTGGAATATTGATCGTAAATATTATCGCGTAAATGAAAAGGGTGAAAAGAAAGAAATTCAGGCTGGAGAAAAATTACAAGTCGGTGAACTTGTATATTGTGAAGTTAAATTTGATAGGATGAAAGATAGAAATTTCTGGCAGTCTCGTTATTACGTAGTAACAAACGACACGCCAGGCGGGTTTGAGACTATTCAAGAAGATCAAGTTTACCGCGGATCACCCTATAATCTACCGTTAATGTCAGCGACTAAGACTCGCGAGATTCTAAATCATCAAACGCGCTGGTTCTTTGATTTCTCGCGCGGCTGGATGGATAATGCTACACAAGTGGGAGTTGTCTACAGAGTACAGTATCCTGGGGAATTTAATGCTGGAATAGCAAAGATTGAAGACTTTTATGATGAAACAAAAGCTTCTTACACTCGCTCTAACGTGTTTACTGTGGAGTCCAAACAGTAACGCCGGGTTAAAAGTCCGCTTTGCAGAAAATTCTGCGGAGGACAAAGTCAGTGGTAAAGAGTCATTAGAAAAAACAGCACACGATTTTTGGTTTTCAGAAGAACAGTACTGGAAAGTAGTTCCTATCGAGCAAGACCTTGAAATCGATTTTTCGTTGATCTCGATAGATCATCTGGCGCAAACGCGTCGCCGCCGAATTAATTTTAACATCTATACACCTAAGGCAGATTTAGAATCCACTTTACGTCATGAACTGGCCCACGTTTTTTTAAATAGTCAGTGTCCACAAATGTCAGATAGTTTTCCACAGGAATTATTTGCGTATTGGCGCAGTGGAGACTATCTGCGCCTGCTCTACGGGCAGAAACTGATTTACACAAAAGCGGATGCCTTCAAAGAATTAAAAGATACGTCTTCATTTGGCCCAAGTAAGACCATCGCGGTTGCTCGTTTGATCAATGAAATAGTCAAAAAGGGAAACGAGAGTTTTCTTAGGGCCTGGTTTAGTGACGTTCTGGCGCAATGCCAAGATAAGGCTTTTATTGAAAAGCAGAGCCAGTTGGCAAAGAGTTTTCTAGATCACCTGCAAGGAATTCCGGCCAATTTGGTTTCTAACGAGAGTGGATTTCTAATTTTGGATGCCTTGGCAAACGAAGTTCAGGTTGCTGAAGGCAACTGGCAGAAAAAGCAATCTGTGGGTTCCATTCTGAAGCCCTTCGCCGTTTCGTTCTTTTCTGATTTAAAAAAAAATAGGAATAGAAAAAACACGCCTGAATGGGACTGTGGCGATACGAATTTAAAAAAATGGGATTACAAAAAAGCACTTAACTATTCATGTAATGGTTTCTTTTTAGACGTCCAGACCCAGCCAACTGAATTGGCGGATTATGTATATACCTTAAATGCACTGACAGGCTCTCAGTTTCAAACGCGGTGGCTGAATATGGCCGATATCATAGGTTTGTGGCCGACCTTGCAGTTAAATCTCTTAGAGGTAGCTAAAATATATGACTACTTAATAGAAAGGGACCCGGGGACACTAAATGTCTTAAAAAAAACGGCGGCGGAGGGAACTCTTTCTGGAGCGAATGAATCAAAGTGGTTTTTAGATCATGGCGTTTCTTTAAAATCAGGAACGACCACCAATCTGGATTTATCTGTAGAAACGGGGTTTGTAGCATCGGTTTTTAATTCCGGAAAGGCGGCAAAGATCGCAGTTCTGTATAGATCAGGACGGCGGCCTATTGATTTGTTACCAGAACTAAAATCTAAGATTCAGAAATATCTAAAGCACCAGGATAAACCGGCGCAAGTACAGGTTCTTTCGAGCTTCAAATTAAATTCAATTCAGATCACCTGCCCGACAATTTTATTTAAAAATGGAGTTCAGCAGTCCGTGGAGCACCAGATAGATTTGCAAAAAATGAATTCTTTAAATAACCGGCTGTCGTGTGCGGGTGAGCCTTTCCTGGTTCATGCTCAAGATCAGATCGTTCGCCGTCTATACGGAGATTTAACATTTCAAAAATTGAAGCCAATTGCTAACTTAGAAGACGCGCGAAGTGAAAAAAACGCGCGGGCTAGGCAGGGATCTGAATTGGTTCTTACCACAAGTGAGCAGCATTATTTAAAGAGTGTTTTATTTTCCGAAAGTGGGAACTATCGCAACGAACTAAAAAAGGCATTGCTACTGGTTTTCAAAACTAATCTAGGATTTTGGAACGCCAAAAAACAGCCTATTTGTGATACGACTATTTGTCAGGTGTTCAATTTGAATTATGAAATGGTCCCGTTGGCGGAGAAGCAAGTCATTGATGATTTTATTTTTGAGCTGGATTCAACTCATCTGGGAACCAATCAATGGTTAGAGTTTTCATTGGGGGGCAGTGAGGCTTGGGAAAAGGAAGTGCCTATCAATGACCTTTCTTCCTATTTTAAAATTCCAGATCTTACTCATTTAGAAATTCAAAAGAAAAGCGATAAAATTTATTTTGTGATTAATGAAAAACACCTGGCAAGTGAACCATGTGAAAGCTTTAGAACCCACTTCAAATTTCGTTCATGTCCCGAAGGGGCTGAGTTGTCCTCAAACGGATTTATAAAGTTCAATGGACGTGGAGAAGGCCATGAACGCGGAATGGATTTAACGGCGGCCAATCAACTGGCCATTCAAGGATTTAACTTCGATCAAATCATCGAAGTTTTTTATAAGCTCAAGGTCCAGAAATAAAACAATGTGAGTCGGCCTATTTTATATAGGTAAACACATCATTTTTATCGAAACGAACTTTTTTGATATTTTGATATTTATCATCTGGATGACGGTATCCACAGGCAATACCGGCTACAGTGGCATAACCCGAGTTTTCGAGGCCTAAAATTTTATCATAGCCTTTTGGATCAATACCTTCCATTGGGCACGTGTCGATGCTTAGCATTGCGGCTGTTTCCATAATAAAACCCATGGCGATATAGGCCTGACGTTGTGCCCAGTGATAGATAGTTTCACTGCGAGGACCGTTTAGCAGGTCACCCATCATGACTTTCTTGAATCCCGCCAATAGTTTGGGATCCATACCACGTACTTCAGCTGTTTTATTAACATGCTTGTCGATTAACTCTTCGTCTAATTTTACTTTGGTGGTCAGAACAACGTAGTGAGAGCAGTCTTCGATTTGTGACTGACCCCAAGATAACGAGGTCAATTGTTTTAAAATATCTCGGTTGTGTACAACGATGAATTTCCAAGGCTGTAGACCGTATGATGACGGAGACAATCTTAACGATTCTTCTAAAATTTCCCAATCTTTGTCGCTGATCTTTTTTGTTGAATCAAATTTCTTAACAGCATAGCGCCAAGAAAGTTGTTTTAGAACGTAATCGTGATTCATAACTATTTAGTTTCAAAGCTAGAAACTTCGAAAGGTCCTTTGATAAACATTGGATCATTCGAGTTTTTAACAGCCGCTACTCTCCAGTAATATTTCTTGCCAGCTTCAAGGCCTGTTACATCGTAGCTTGGTCGTTTAACGAAATTTTCGTCTACTTTTAACCATTTGAAATTTGGATCAGTCGCTACTTGCAAGTGATAGTTTTCAGCCGTATCAACCGCGTTCCATTTTAAAGTTACACTTGTGCCTGGAACTTGAGCTTGGAAAGCAGGTTCAATTAACTCCGTTTTTTTTGGAGGAGTTGATTTTGATTTATTCATTTGAGGCTGTGGAAATAATTTACCTGGATCATTTTTAGAGCCATGAGCTGGAGCTGAGGCGTGAGCATCAGCAGCAGGTGCTGCCTGTTCGTTGGCAAAGCTAACTGAGCAAGAAAGGGCAGAAGCGATTACGATTGTGAATGCATATGTGAATTTCATGTTAAATCCCCTGAAAAATAGTAATAATTTCTTATCCCATAAGGAATTTGAAAAATCCAATGGTTTATG
>Ga0075163_10010797_pt1 | contig 11915 bp, 9 predicted proteins | sample JI1023141ADNA_FD_71478 | JGI IMG/M metagenome (GOLD analysis project Ga0075163, IMG submission 71478) | Wastewater effluent complex algal communities from Wisconsin, to seasonally profile nutrient transformation and Carbon sequestration -... | ecosystem: Engineered > WWTP > Effluent > Algae... | reverse complement strand
CTTAGCTTTTTGCATTGGATTACCACCTGTGCTTTGTCCGCGGCCAACAGCTTTTGTTTTGAAAACGTCGAACTTTGTTGGTGCTTCTTTTACATTCCATGTATTGTTTTTCTCATCAATATCTGCTGTTTCTTTAAATGGATCAAGAACAATAGACGCAACTTCTTTTGTTTTAGCAAAAGTTTTCACTACGTTTTTTTCGTTCTTACGCCATACATAGGCATTAATGCGGTCAACTTCTGTGCTTCCATCTTTATAATTCCACTGAATAATTAGTGGCATAACTAAACCACCTTTGTTAGTGAAATTAAGTTCGTAGATAAATTTACTTTGTAAACCTTCTGCAGTATAAGTTGAATCGCTTAATGGTTCAATGTTTTTGTATCTATCAAATCCAATTTTAGTTTTTGTATCTACTGGCTCTGGCGTATAATAGAAATAAAAATCTCGCATAGTTGTATCTGTATCAACTAAAAATTTCATACCCGATTCTTTATTTCGCATACGACTAACGTGAATAAATTCTTTTGGTTGCTGACGTGGATACATACTGTCAATTTTTACAGGAACTTGTTTGTTGTTTACCAAAGTAACTGCCTTAACCGAGTCTAATGAAATATCTACTGGCTCAATATCATAAAACCAACCTCTCCAAAACCAATCTAAATCAACTCCCGAAGCATCTTCCATTGTACGGAAAAAATCAGAAGGTGTAGGATGTTTAAATGCCCAACGGTTTGAGTATTCTTTAAAAGCATAATCAAACAACTCACGACCCATTACAGTTTCGCGCAAAATATTTAATGCGGTTGCAGGCTTCGCATAAGCGTTTGGGCCAAACAAGGCAATGTTTTCACTATTTGTCATAATTGGTTCTAATTGTTCTTTCGGCATTTTCATGTAGTCAACAATTTTATGCGCTGGCCCACGATTAGAAGGATAATTATTATCAAACTCTTGTTCCGTTAAAAACTCAACAAATGTATTTAAACCTTCATCCATCCAGCTCCATTGGCGCTCATCGCTGTTTACAATCATAGGAAAAAAGTTATGCCCTACTTCATGAATGATAACTCCAATCATTCCATATTTAGTAGCTTCTGAGTAAGTACCATCTTTTTCAGTTCTACCAAAATTAAAGCAAATCATTGGGTACTCCATTCCATTTGCTGCTTCAATACTTTGGGCAACAGGGTAAGGATATTTGATAGTGTATTTTGAATATGTTTTAATTGTATGAGCAACTGTTTTAGTAGAATACTTTCTATACAATGCATATGCTTCCTTACCATAAAAACTCATACACATTGTTTTTTTGCCTGCATCAACAGATGGCATTGCATCCCAAACAAATTTACGAGAGCTGCCCCAAGCAAAATCACGAACGCTGTCTGCTTTAAAAATCCACGTTTTGGTTGTTGTTGCTTTTTTTAACTCAGCTGCTTTAGCTTCTTCTAATGTAACAACTTCAATAACATCTTTTGATGTTTGCGCTTTTTGCCAACGAGCTAATTGTGCTGGTGTTAATACTTGCGCATAGTTTAAACCTACGCCTGTAGCACACACAATATGATCAGATGGAACTGTCATCTTTACTTTAAAATTTCCGAATGCTAAAGCAAACTCTCCACGACCTGTAAATTGTTTATTTTGCCAACCTTGGTAATCAGAGTAAACACACATACGTGGATACCATTGTGCCATGGTAAATAAATGGTTTCCATCTTCAGGGAAATACTCGTAACCACCACGTCCGCCAGTTTCTAAGCGGTTTGATAATTTGTATTTCCATTTTACTTTAAACTTTACTTTACCACCTGCAACTAATGCTTTTGGCAAATCAATGCGCATCATTGTTTGGTTGATGGTATATTTTAAAGGCTTTCCTAATTCATCACTTACTTCTAAAATTTTATCTCCTAAGTCTTTTGCTTTTTCCTTAATATTAAGAGAAGTAATATCATCGTTTGTGAACGGAGCAGAAATTTTATTGTTATCAAAATAATTATTGTCAGAGTTTGGGTCGTGTTGATTTTCATCTAACTGTAACCACAAGTAGGTTAATTTATCTGGTGAGTTATTAAAATAAGTAATCCACTCCGAACCAATAAGTGTTAAGTTTTTTTCGTCAAGCGTTGCTTCAATATCGTAATCAGCCTTTTGTTGCCAGTATTTGTGACCTGGAGCACCTGATGCGGCACGATACACGTTTGCATCAGGAAGTATGGTTCCTAATTGCTCAAACTTGTTCCCATGATTTGATGTGGGATTGTTTTTAATGTTTTGTGCTACAACTAAGTTAACTAACACAATAAATAATACACTAATTCTTAACTTCATATTTATATTCTTTCTAATAATAAAACACTTGCTATTCCAAAAACTGGGGCAGACAAAAAGAAGACGTAATTGCCTCTTTTTATCTTTAAAACATTTTCCAAAAATAATGAAATAAGTATAACAGCAGCAACGATAACTAATTGCCCCGCTTCTAATCCCAAATTAAACGAAAACAAAGGACTAACAAGACTTTGCTCTCTACCAAGCATTGATTTCAGTAGATAAGAAAAACCCATTCCATGAATTAATCCAAAGAAAAGAGCTAACCAGTAGTTCAGAGAAATTGTTTTCATCGCTTGCTCCCTCTTTATAATAGTATAAACACAGGTAATCAAAATAGTTATTGGAATTAAAATTTCAATAATCGTTTGCGGCACTTTTATAATATCTAAAACACTTAAGGCTAAAGTAAGCGAGTGACCTATTGTGAAGGCAGTAATTAAACCAAGTAATTTTTTCCATTCTTTAGGAGGGAAAGAAATTGCCAACACCATTACATAGCAAATATGGTCGTAGCCATTCTTATCCAGAATGTGCTGCAAACCTGTTGTAAACCACAAGCTAAAATCACTCATTTTTGCTATCTTTGAATTAAATTACTACATCTAAATTAATGATTAAGTTTTTTCACAACATAAAAATAGTACCTGCGGTTAAATTGTTATTTGTATGTGCTTTTAGCTGGTTGATGTTTTCATCCTTTCATCCTTTTTATGTAAGTACTACCGAAATGAATTTTAATAGTAAAAGTAAATCGGTTGAAATTACATGCCGCATGTTTACTGATAATTTAGAGGATGCCTTAGAAAAAACATTCAACAAACAAGTTGATGTTTTACATCCAAAAGATAAGCGTGAAGTTGAATTATTGTTATTACAGTACATACAAAGTAACCTTAAAGTAAAAATAAATGGAGAGCTTAAAAGCTTTGATATTATTGGCTACGAGAAAGAAGAAGATGCTATTTGGACTTACTTAGAAATTAAAGAAGAAATAAAACCAAAAATAGTAGAGATTGAAAACACCTTGCTTTACAAGTATTATTCGCAACAAATAAACATGATGCATGTGATGGTGAATGGCGAAAACAGACAAAGCAGCAAGATTACAAATCCTGATAAACAAATAAGTTTTACATTTTAATTTATTAGCTATGCAAGACGAAATAAAATTAGAAAAGATCCTATTTTTAGATATTGAAACTGCTCCGATTACTTATAAATACAAAGACTTAAGCAAGGAAACAAAAGCCTTGTGGGATAAAAAATGGATGTACAACGAAAGTGAATCGCCCGAAGAGCGTTACAAAAAAGCGGGTATTTACGCGGAGTTTGCAAAGGTTGTTTGTATATCGTTAGGAAATTTTCATAATGGGAAATTTTATGTAAAGTCTTTTGCTTCTGAAGATGAAAAACATTTGCTAGAACTAGTAAGTGAGCATTTAAATAAATTTTATAGCAGCGAGGATAGCAACCTATGCGCACACAACGGAAAAGAATTTGACTTTCCGTTTTTATGCCGTCGTATGCTGATTAATAAAATGAAGTTGCCAAAGATTTTAAATATTTCAGGCAAAAAACCTTGGGAAGTAAAATTACTTGATACTATGGAAATGTGGAAGTTTGGCGATTATAAAAGTTATACCTCCTTAGATTTATTAGCACATGTTTTTAATGTCCCTTCGCCAAAAGGTGAAATTGATGGAAGTGATGTGGCGCGCGTGTTTTGGGAAGACAAAGATTTAGAATTACTAAAAACGTATTGCGGAAAAGATGTAATTACCCTTGCTAGCATTTATTGTTTAATTACAGGGAAAGAAGCTATTTTAGACGAGCAATTAATATTTGCTACATTATAATTGATTATGGAAGGATACAAAAAAATTGCAGTTATTGGAAGTGGAAGTTGGGCAACTGCTATCGTTAAAATTTTATTAAACAACGTTGACGAAATTACTTGGTATACTCGTAAACAGGAAGACGTTGAATACATCACAAAATACAAACACAATCCGCGTTACTTAAGTTCGGTTGAGTTTGAACTGAATAAAATAAAATTAACTAGCGACATTGCTACTGCTGTAAATAGTGCAGATATATTAATACTAGCGGTACCTTCTGCGTTTTGCCACGATACATTAAAAAGCATTGCACCTGATGCATTGCAAAACAAAATAATTTTCTCCGCTATTAAAGGTATTATACCCGAGCATAATTTAATTGTAGGCGAATACCTCAACACTATTTGGAGTGTAGCTTTAAAAAACATTGGTGTAATTACTGGCCCTTGTCACGCTGAGGAAGTTGCGATGGAAAAATTATCTTACCTCACTATTGCATCGGGCGATATTGAAAAAGCAGAATCACTTGCTAAGAGTATGCGTTGCCGTTATATTAAAGTAACAGCAAGCGATGATATTTATGGGACAGAAATTTCTGCAGTACTTAAAAACGTTGTAGCTGTTGCAGGCGGTATTTGCCACGGCTTAGGTTATGGAGATAATTTTTTAAGTGTACTTGTATCAAATGCTATACAAGAAATTGAGCGTTTTGTAAAAGCAGTACATCCAATTGATAGAGACATTAAAGCATCTGCATATTTAGGTGATTTACTGGTAACAGCTTACTCGCAATTTAGCCGTAACCGTATGTTTGGAACCATGCTAGGAAAAGGTTACTCAGTTAAAATGGCGCAGTTGGAAATGAACATGATTGCAGAAGGTTATTATGCAGTAAAATGTGTACACGAGATTAACCAAAAATACAAGGTAGATATGCCGATTGCAGATGCAGTTTATAATATTGTTTACGAAAAAATTGCCCCTGCAATTGAAATGCGATTGTTGAGTGATAAGTTGAGTTAAACCTTCTTCACCAAAAAGTCTCCTACAATTTTCTCTGCATCAGCAAAGGCTTGTTCAAGTTCTTCGTTTAAAATAAAACGATCGAATAGTTTTGCGGTTTTTAATTCTTTCTCTGCTTTTTCTAAACGGCGCGCAATACTTTCTTGGCTATCGGTGCTACGGCTGCGCAAACGTTCTTCTAGTATTTTAAGAGATGGAGGCATTACAAAAATAGCAAGGGCTTGATCTTTAAATTGGTTTTTTAAATTTAAACCACCTTCTACATCAATATCAAATATAACGTGTTTACCGCTTGCCCAAATGCGTTCTACCTCGCTTCGTAATGTGCCGTAGCAATCACCTGCATATACTTCTTCCCACTCTAAAAACTCACCAGCTTCAACCTTTTTCTTAAACTCATCAGGGCTTAGGTAATAATAATCTTTTCCGTTTTCTTCTACGCCACGTTTAGCACGGCTAGTAGCAGAAATTGAGAATTGCAACTTCTCGGGGAAGGTTTTTAATAAATGGCGAACAATAGTTGTTTTGCCCGAACCTGAAGGTGCTGAAAATATTACGAGTTTACCATTTTCCATGGGCAAAGATAATAAAAAGAATTAGTAGGTTATTTAGTTCCTTCGTAATTCAATTTAAATACTGTTCTACGATTTTGTTTGTGCTCAGCATCCGAACACTCAACGCCGTTACCACAAGTATTAGCCAGCATAGTTTCACCAAAGCCTTTTGCAATTAAACGTTTTTTATCAATCCCTTTTTGAATTAAATAATCAACCACTGCATTTGCGCGTTTTTGAGAAAGTTCCATATTATAGTCATCTCCCGCAACTGCATCTGTATGCGATTGAACTTCTAAAATTAGTTTAGGGTTTTCAGTAAGTGCCTTAATTGTTTTCTCCAACAACACCTCAGCATCTTTAGGAATAACAAATGAACCCGAAGCATAATAGATGTTTTCTATAATACTCATTTCCTTTTTGTTTACATTTAATTTAATTGCACCAATCCATGGATCTGCAATATCTTCCGAAATGCTACTAAGCATAATACTTTCGCTCTTCAATAGTTTATAAGAAAACTTTCCAAACTCATCGCGGCTAATTTCCCTTATTACCTGGTTTTTATCATCTGTAATTAATATCCTATTGTAGGTTATCGTTTTACTATCTTCTTCATCTATTTTAAAGATGAAATTTTGGGATGGAAGTAAATTTTTGAAAATAAATAATCCATTTTCATCTGTTTTACGTGTACCAATAATTTCTCCTTTTTCATTTATCAATAGTATTGTAATATTTGTAAGTGGTTTGTTCCCTGTTTCACCTGACAATAATTTACCTTTCATATCTACTTCAATAGCTGCGTCCTCTACTGACATTAAACTTAGAGCCATTTGATCATTTTTTAAGATTTCAAAAGTAAATTTTCCTTTTTCGTTTTTCTCACTCTTTAAAATCGTTTCACCTTTGTTGTTTAGTACAACAAATGATTTTATTCCACTAAGTTGAGTATTGTCTTCTACATCAAAAGCAAGTAAGTAATTTTTATCATAAGGCAATCTTTCAAAATTAAACTTACCATTTACATCTGTTGTTGTGCTATAAAAAACCTCTCCTTTTTCGTTAGTTAAATAAACCTTTTTTCCAGAAAGCGCTTGCTTATTATTTTCTTCGGATACAATGGTTCCCGCGAAATTAACCAAGACACGTGTTTCATCAAAAATTTTCCCGAGCTTAATTTTTTTAGTTGTTTCGTTTAAATAAACATCTTTTACTTTAACCTCAATGTATTTTTCATTAGGAACCGTAATTGCAATAGTGAAATCTGGATTTTTATCGTTTTTTGCAAAATTTGCCTGCACTCCATTAACCGAGATTGAACTTATCAAACTTTTGTCTTTAACCGAACCTTCTATTATCATAGAAGTTTGTGATGTGTAAACATTAACATATCCAGCGCCGTCAATAAATGGATATGTTATTTTCACATCAGGGTTATCTGATTCTCTATTTGCTTCATATAGTTTTTTCGTAACAAAATCAAGCTTCGATTGAACGTTTTTATCGTTTGGAGTTAATAATAAGCATGCTTTATAATCATTAATAGCTTCAGAAAAATTACCCAATTCCTGATAGCTTTCTCCACGCTTTAAAAATGCTTTGTGATTTTTAGGATCAAGTAACACCACTTTTGTAAAATCGCTTATCGCACTTTGAAACTGACTTGTTTTTACATACACCTCAGCACGCTGATAAAAGCCTTCAACAAATTTGTTATTAAGCACCAAACACTTATTTAAATCTCCCAAAGGATTTAAGTAATCTTCTTTACCTAAATAAGCCTGGCTTCTTCTATAATAAACCAAATAACTTTTAGGTTCATATATGTCATTGGGGTCAATTTCTAATGCATAATTGTATTCATTTATTGCATCAGCATAATCCCTTAAATTGTACAAACAAAAAGCATGGTTAAAAAAGTAATTTTTATACTGCCCCTTTACTCGCTTTTTCTCGTCCAACTCATAATTTTTTAGCAATTTAATTGCGATAACGTACTCAATGTTTGCCTCTGCATGTCTTTTTAAACTATCTAAAGCAAGTGCTTTTAAGTAGTGGTTTTTTGGGGAATATTGTTCGTATTCAATTGCTTTTACACATTTATCAATTGCTTTTTGAAATTGCTTTATTCTAATATAAGACCAAGCTGTTTGCTGATAAGCTTCAATATTTTTCTTATCCTTTTCAATTAATTCTTCACCGTACTTAATACTTTTTTCAAAATCTTCAAGTTGAATAGCTAAATCCATTATTCGCAAAAACAACCATTTATCTGATTTTTTCACTTGAAACGCCGCTTCGTAATCTTTTAAGGATTCCTTTTTATTATCGATTAAGCGATAACAGTTTGCTCTATAAGTTAAGTATTTATAGTTTGTTGGTTTAAGTTCTATTGCTTTGCTGTAATTAGTTACAGCTGAAGTGTAGTTTTTTTTCTTTTCATCTGCCCTAGCCAGTTTTGCAAATTTTTTGGCCGACTGAGCGCTCATATTTATTGAGGCTAATAAAGCAAGGAAAACTAAAAGTTTAATAAGAATGTTATTCATGTTCAAATTTACTACTTATTGATTATATACAATAAAAAAGCATGCCCTAAAATTAAGACATGCTTTAATTCTATAAAAACCAGAAGATTACTCTTCTATTTGTACCATTTTGAAAGGTACACTGATGATTGCTTGATAATCTTCACCTGCTTCTAACATATCCTCATCATCTTCTTCATAATGCCAGTTAATAGTAACTGCGCTTCCACCTTTATGAATAGACTCTAATTTTTTGAATACATCTAAAATACACTTTGATGAAGATGTATTAAAATATTCTAACTGAATATTAACGTTAGTTGCACTTTTAGGACTTCCTGCATATTTTTCAAGAGAGTCAACTAAAGGCTTGTAGAATTCGATTGAATTCTCAGGGATTGAACGCCCTTTAATTTCTAATACTCCAGAAGCTAAATCAAAGCTAATTGAAGGAGTTTTTGGTGTGCCGTCGATCGAGAACTTTTCCATATTGAACCTATTTATTTGTTATTTTATATTTGTGAAATTTTTATATTTAAACTAAAGAACGAAATCTTATCATTAACAGATTGAAAATGATAACCTAACTTTTGCCCCGTTTTTCTAGCTATATCAATCATTCCTAAACCACCACCACCTTTTAACGACATTTCGCCATTATTAAGTATTTGCTTATAGTAATCTTTTAATTCTTCTTTTGTAAGCGCATTTACTTCGTCTAATCTGCTTTTCATTCCGGCAACATTTTCGTTTGCAATGTAATTACCAGTAACAATGTTATACAGATTATCTTTTTTTCCAATCATAAAAATTGCCGAACGTTTTTCTCCTGACTCAGCAGCAGTGTCATCCATGTGATGATAAAGATTTTGAAGGCACTCAACAAGAACATTGTAAACCTTCTTTTTCATCTTAGGTTCTTCTTGCATGTTATCCATCTTGCTCTCCATTATCTGAAGTATGGACGTCAAAAGTTCAGAAGTAACATCACCCTTAAATGAAAGGATAATATTATGCTTTTCCATTTTGTCGTAAAAATCGAATATATCAAGTATCATACTCTGAAGGGCTTTTTCTTATGAGCAAATATAATAAAACATTTTAAACTGCAAATATTATTGCATGGTGAATGTGAAAGTATTTCCATTTACCGTAAAAGTACCAATATTATCTTCAGTTCCAGTACCAAAATCCACTGTTCTCACTTTCAGGCCATCAGGAGTAATTTCCAAGGTTCCTTTAACAATGTATTTATACCATGAGCGTTTTTCCAAAGCATTCTTAATATTAACGGTAAACGTCCTGCCTTCGCGGTTAGTACCGCTTGAAGTACCTGTAATTTCAACAATGTCGTCAGAAGTTTGAGGCGTATCGTACCCTTGTTTCCAAGTAACAGTTTTATCACTTACCCAACCAATGTTCCAACTTCCATTTGTACATTTACCATTAAGAACTTCAGTTCTGAAGGAAGAATTTGGCCCTGTTGCCAAGCGAGTAATTCTTACCGTTCCCGAATAATCAATGCCATTTACCTTATAATTAATCATTTCTACCGTAACAACGCTTCCAACTGTTCCGTACTTTTTGGTGAAAGTGCTTTTGATTTTACCCGATCGGGTAATTCCATCTGCTGGATCTGTGCAACCTACTCCCCAATCTAATGTAATTGCTGGTAAATTTGCTGTATTACTAAAAGTCACTCCATCTGTAGTAGTTGTAGTATCTCCTGTTAAGGTATCTAATGGGCATGCTGAAAAAACTTTATGAGGAAAACCTTCTATCATTCTTTTAACTCCCTGCGTTGAAACAGCTCTTTCACTAACCGCTGGGCCAATACGCATAAACTCCTGCTCACACAATGCATTATCAACTACAGATTGAGTTTCGTTATCAACTTCTTTATTATCCTTTTTACAAGATGTAAATATTATTCCTGATACTAAAATACCAAGAGCTACAGTGGCAATTTTTTTCATTTCTATTAATTATTTAGCCAAAAGGCTGTTTTAAGGTTAAAACTACAAAATATTTTCTTTTGGTCAATTATTACTTACTTATAACTACACGTTGTACCAACTGGCCTTCAGAAGAAGCTATTTTAAGAAAATAAACTCCGTTACTTAAAGAACTTAGGTCCAAACTGTTTTTTTCATTTATTGTTTCGACTGAATAAGCTCTTTGACCTAGCATGTTTTCTATGCTTATTGTTGCCTTAGTGCCCACTGCAATTTTAAACTCTACGTTTAACAATGAATTGGTAGGATTTGGAAACACTTTTGCTTCAATACTCTTCTTGCTTGCAATTAATCCAATTGAACTAACAGATGATGGAGATTTAATGTTAGAACGTGTTGTGTTAATTGCTCCACGGGTTGGATCACATTCTACAATTGGTCCTCCTTCAACGTAATAATATAAATCAGGAGTAGCTGCTGGGTTTGGAGCTGTAAGATCAGTATAACTAAATAAATTAGATGGTAAACTATCAATCTTAACCCAACCTGTTGCATTTGTATATCTCCAAATAAAGAACTCATTAAAATTTAATCCCTCATAACTATCCCAAAGCATATTTACCGTATTTGCTAAACCTTGGTTTAAGGTTAAGTGTATTGTTTTGTGTAAATCACTCTTAGCAGATTCTTCTCCACAAGCATTTACTGTTGAAATTTTATATCTCCAACCTCTAATAGATGGATCGGCAGAAGGATCTGTAAACTCATGTAAGCTATCTGCATCCACATTTCCAACTAAGAAATATAAACCTGCTTGAGAACTTTCTCTATAAATATTGAATGATTCAATATCTGTTCTGTTATACATTTCCCAAACTACTTTATTTGTGTTGATTAAACTATCAACAGTAACAGCACAAATATTAAGTCCGTTTGGAGTTGATTCATCAATAGTTGTTGTTAATACTGATTTACAACCATTAGCGCCTCTCACAGTCACATAATAAAATCCAGGCTGAACATTTGTAATATCTTGCGTAGTTGCCCCGTTGCTCCATAAATAAGTGTAGGGACTTGAGCCAAGATAAGTACTTATATAAACACTTGCTCCACCACTCACATTACAATCTAAAGTTGAAACGGAATCAAGCACAGCAATAGGAGCTGTTTGCTCATTTACAGGAATAACTTTTTCTTTCAAACATCCTTTAGAATCTACAACTGTTAAAGAATAAACACCTACCGATAAACCACTAACAGAGGCTCCCGTAAATCCATTGCTCCATAAATAATTGTAAGGCCCAGAACTACCTTGAATTGATGTTTGAATTACACCAGTGCTAAATCCACATAATGAAGGATAAGAAACATAAGTAATATTAAAATCTTCAGGCTCTTCTACTAAAACGCTTTTTGTTGCTCTACAACCATTTGCATCCGTAACAATTACCTCATAAGGACCTGCAACTAATTGATTGATATCTTCTGTTGTTCTACCATTTGACCAAATTGTAGTGTAAGGTGAAGAACTACCAATTAAAGTAATATCAATTGCACCTGAAGCTTGTCCATTACAACTTGCATCAATTACATTACTTAATGAAATAGTTGGAGCTTGCTGGTCGCTAACTGTTGCAACTGCAAAGTTTGAACATCCTTTTGAATCGGTAATTG
>Ga0075163_10010796_pt1 | contig 11915 bp, 11 predicted proteins | sample JI1023141ADNA_FD_71478 | JGI IMG/M metagenome (GOLD analysis project Ga0075163, IMG submission 71478) | Wastewater effluent complex algal communities from Wisconsin, to seasonally profile nutrient transformation and Carbon sequestration -... | ecosystem: Engineered > WWTP > Effluent > Algae... | reverse complement strand
CACGACATCGCCGACCAGCGGGTGTGGGGGCGCGCGGCGATCGGCACGCCGAGCGCCTGGCTCGACGGCGCGCGGGTCGAGCTGGCGCTCGAGGCGACGTGGCGGCGCGGCAGCTGGCAGCGGCTCGCGCGCTCGACCCGCGAGATCGATCTCGACGTCGGCGTCGTGGTCCCGTTCTGAGCCCGCGCGCGGCGGACGTCCGCCGCTACGGCAGCGTGACGTCGACCCACACCGGCCAGTGGTCCGAGCCGGCGACGCTGCGCTCGACGTGGGCCTCGCCGACGGTCAGGCCGCGGGTGTAGATCGCGTCGAGCCGCGACTCGACGCCGTACTTGGTCTCGGTCGGGCCGACGCCGGCCGACGGCGTCGCGAAGCCGAGGCCGGCCATGTAGTCGTCGAGGATCGGCGCCTGGTCGGTGTCGACCACCTGCGCGGCGGGGATCAGCGGCACGGTGCCGTCTTCCCACAGGTACGGGTTGGTGTTGACGTCGCCCGCGACCACGACCGTGTCGGGCAGATCGAGCAACGCCGGGCGCAGGTGCAGGATGCGATCGGTGATGTTGAGGCGCGTCTCGAGGTGGACGTCGACCACCGGCAGCGTCCAGTCGCCGAGCTCGATCCCGGCCCGCAGCGCGATCCGCTGCTGGCCCTTCTCGATCATCGGCAGCGCCATCTTCGCCGGCGCGGTGATGGGATAGCGCGCCATGATCGCGAGGCCGTGAGTGCCGCTGCCCTTGACCCGCCCCGGCACGTAGATCCACCGCAGGCCCAGGGCATCGCCCAGGCGCGCCGCCCGCGCGGCGCCCTCCTCGGGGTAGTCCTCCTCCTCCTGCACCAGGTACACGTCAGCGGCGGCGATCGCCGGGTTGGCGCGGATGGCCGCGGCCAGCGCGGTCGCGTCGGCGCCCATCTCGACGTTGAACGTCACGATCCGCAGGGTCGTCGGGCGCGCCATCGCGACCGGGCCGCCGTCCGCCGGCTGGCCGGCCTTGGCGGTGAGCGGCCCGTCGACGGTCGCCACGTCGACCCAGCTCGCGGTGGGGCCGACCTCGAGCCCGCAGGCGCCGAGCGTCAACGCGGTGGCCGCCAGCGCGGCGCGACGCGCGGCGCTCACAGCGACCAGCCCAGGTCGAGGCCAAACCACGGCGCGACCCCGCCGCGCCCCAGCTCGACCATGCCGAAGGCACGGACCAGGACGCCGCGGCGATACTCGTAGCCGGTGGTCAGCTGAGCGCCGATCCCGTTCGAGCTGGTGCCGCTCCACTCGGGGACCGGCGACGGCGTCACCAGCCGCGCGAGGTGTGGCCCGACCTCGACGAACCAGCGGTGGCGCGCGCCGCCGACCGGGTACACCGTCGCGAACGGGCTGAGCGAGTACAGCCGCTGCCCGTCGAGCAGGCTGACCGAGCCGACCACGCCGACGCCGAGGCGCCGCGTGATCTGGTAGCCGTAGCCGAGCCCGGCCACGCCGCCGGCGCGACCGAGCGCCTCGACGTAGATCGTGTGGCGCGCTGGGGACGCGGTGGGCGTCGGAGCGCCGCGATCGATGGGCGCGCTGGCTTCGGCCGCGGCGGCGGTGAGCGGCGCGACGGCGCGCGGGGCCGACAGCGGGGTCGGCTGGGCCAGCGCGGCGGCCGGGGCGAGGCTGGCGACCGTCGCGAGGACGATCGCCGCCGGAACGTACTGCGTCACGTCGTCCACTGTAGCGGCGGCTCGTCGGCGCGACCAGCGAAGATTCTGCGCGCGCCTTACGCAACGCTTGCGATCATCAATTCACCGACGGCGTCGTGCGCAGCTCGACCTGCAGCTCGCCCATCGTCCGCGGCAAGCGCGGCAGCGCGAGGCCACGGAGCGCGCGCGCGACGCACGCCTTCACCGCGCGCTCGCGCGCCGGCGTCGAGCCGTCGCCGCCCGGCGTGTGGAACTGCCACGCCGGCAGCCACACGCGCGTGCGCCCGCGCCGGCGATCGATGTTGAAGCGCAGCGTGCGCGCGCGGCGATCGCAGGCGCCGAGCGTCGCCGTCAGGGGATCGAGCGCCGCGGCGATCGTCCCGGTCGGTGCACGCCAGGCGGCGACGTCCGGATCGCTCGACGGGCCGGGCGCGCCGGCGGCCGTGATCGTGTACGCGAACGCGACGCTCGCCAGCGTCGGCGGCAGCGCCGGCACGACGATCGCGGCCACCGCGCGCCCCAGGCAGCGCTCCTCGGGCGTCAGCCCGCGATACCCGACCGCCGGCATCGGCATCGCGACGATCGTGCGCGCGTCGCGGTCGCGGCTGACGACCAGGCTGATCGTCCGCGGCGGATCACCCGCGAGGCAGCCGCGCAGCGCGTCGGCGTGCGGCGCGACCGCGGTGGCCAGCATCGCGGGCGCGTCGTCCCACCCCGGCGGCGCGGCGCCCGCGGTCGGCTGCGCGGTCGCGGGGGTGGTCGCGGCGAGGGCGAGGGTGAGGGCGACAGACCAGCGCACGGCGGCGACTGTCATCGACCCGCCGCGAGGTGTCGCGGTCATCGCGGGTGCGGCGCGGCCGGCTCGCTGGGCGGCGGCGGCGGGGCCGGCCGATCGCGCTTGAGCGAGCCGGTGGGCGACGACCACAGCAGGCCGAGGATCACCACCAGCGCGATGATCGCGATCACGAACAGCACGCCGAACGGCACGCGATCGCCGAGCGTGCGGCGGCCGAAGAAGCGCCCGGCCGAGCGCCGCGCGATGGTCGCCTCGACGGTCTTGCCGAGATCGGTCGGGGCCGCGGCGGGCGGCAGCGACTTCAGGAGCTTCGTGCTGTCGCGCACCTCCTCGAGCTCGGCGCGCAGCACCGGATCGGCGGCCAGCGCGGCGTCGACCTCGGCGCGCTCCTCGGCCGAGAGCGTGCCCTCGACGTAGTCGAACAGCATCGCCTGCAGACGCTCGTCGGTGGCAGGAGCGGCGTCGGTCATGGCCTTCCTCGGGAGGGTAGCGCGTTCATGCCATGTGCCTCGTGATCTTCTTGCGCAGCGCCAGCCGCGCGCGGTGCAAGCGCGACTTCACCGTGCCGTCGGGCAGGCCGGTGATCTCGCAGATCTCCTCGATCGACAGGTCCTCGATCTCGCGGAGGATGACCACCGCGCGGTGCTCCTCGTCGAGCGAGTTGATCGCCTCCTGCAACACCACCTCCATCTGCGCGCCCTCGACGGCGCGATCCGGGCGGCGCATCGGGCCGGGCGGCCCGGCCTCGGCGACCGAGCCGGCGTTCTCGTCGAGCTCGTCCTTGCTACGGTCGTGGCGGCGCGCGAGGTACTTGATGCGGTTCTTGCAGTGGTTGACCGCCACCCGGTACAGCCACGTCGAGAACTTGGCCTCCTCGCGGAAGCTGTCGACGGTCTTGAACACCGTGATGAACACCTCCTGCGCCACGTCCTCGGCCTCGGCGCGGTTGCCCAGCATCCGGTAGGTCAGGTTGTAGACGCGGTCGCGGTGCTCGGCCACCAGCTCGCGGAACGCGCGCTCGTCACGCTCGCGCAAACGGCGAACGAGCTCTCGATCGCGGGCTGACATGCGGCAGGGCGAGCATATCCGAAACCAGCTCGGCCTCTCACGTGGACACCGGCGGAAGCGATCGGTTCCCGCGACGCGCGGGCGCGGCGGCGGGCGCGGCTACTGGCGCGGCCCGAACACCCGCAGGCTGGCGCTGATCTGCAGGTCGTCGCCGCCCTTCACCTGCTTGCGCAGCCCGACGTCGAGGCCGAACTTCACGGTGGCCATGCCCAGGCCGCCGGTGACGAAGGTGCCGTCGACGACGTCGTGGACCGCGCCGGCGCGCAGCGGGTAGCCGCTCTGGCCGCCGGCGGTGGTGACGAAGTACTCGAGCCCGCCGCCATAGCGCCCGGTGTCGCCGTCGGTGTCGAGGTTCCAGCGCGCGTCGAAGGCGGCGACCAGCTGCGGGCTGGGCCGGAACGACGCGCCGGCGGCGACGGTGCGCGCGATCGCCGCGTTCTCGGTGCCCCACAGGTTGGAGCCGACCACCGCCAGGTTGAGCTGGTCGGTCAGCCGCACCACCGCGCCGAGATCCCAGTTGAAGCCCTTGATGTCCTCGCTGCCGTCGGCGGCCGCGCCCTTGGCGTTGAGGTACTTGGCGCCGACGCCGACCATCGCGCGGGCGTTGATCAGCCGCGCCAGCGTGAGCCCGGCGACGTGGGTGCGCTGGTGGCGATCGTCGGCGGTGTCGCCGCCGGCGTAGCGGTAGTAGAAGCAGCCCGGCGCCGCGTTGGTCGAGTCGCAGGCCGACGCGCTGATCAGCGTCGCGGCGTCGGTCGCGCGGTAGCCGTAGCTGCCCTCGAAGCTCAGGTCGTGGGTCAGCGGCAGCCCGGCCGGGTTGAGGCTGACCGCCTGCGCGCCCGACACGTCGCCGCGCCGCGCCTCGCCGGTGGCCAGCTCGCGGGGGCCGAGCGCGTCGTCGAGCAGGTCGGCGGCGGCCGAGGCGGGGCCCGAGGCGAGGGCCAGGAGCCCGACGGAGACGATACGGCGCGCGCGCATGGCCGGAGCCTTGCAGCCCGATCGCCGCGGGGCAACAAAACGGCGCCCGCGGCGTGGCGGGCCGCACGACCGGGTCCGGCGGCGAGCACGCCTGCCTGTCGCACGCCGCGCGCATCGCCCGCGCGCGCACGGGCCTACAGCGGCAGCGCGCTCACGCGCTTGGCGTGCTTGCACAGGATCGGTCCGACGTAGACGTGGTCGCCGGCCTCGAGGTTGACCAGCCAGACCTTGGTCTTGTGGCTGGGGCCGGCCTTGGCGTACTTGAAGAAGTTGAACCAGCGCAGCTCGCACAGCTCGTCGGCGGCGACGCCCTCCGGCAGCGCGCGCGACCAGGTGGCGGGCTTGACCGCGACGTAGCCGTTGCCGACGACGCGCACCACCGCGTGGCGCAGGTGATCGACCGGGTCGGTCTCGTCGTACGACTGGGTGGCGTCCTTGGCGTAGTAGCGCGGGCCGAACGCGATCGTCTCGCCGCGCCCGAGGAACGACTTGATCACCTTGTCGCGGGCCTTGTCCTTGGCCGGCACCTTGGGGAAGCCGACCTCGGGCAGGCGCTGGGCGATCAGCGGCGGCAGCACGACGAGCTGCTGCTTGGCCAGCGCGACGACCGTGGTCGGGCGGGTGCGCTCGTCGCGCGCCTGCTTGCGGTTGCGATCCGTGAACGCCTCGAGGGCGACCAGCCGCGGCTCCATCGCGACCAGCGCGCGCGACGCGGCGACGACGTCGATCGCGGTGCGCACCCAGCGGGCGTGGCCGTCCCAGGTGGCGGTGTCGAGCTCGGCCAACCGGCCGACGTCGCCGAGCAGCTGCTGGAAGCGGTCGTAGGTGAGCCGCTCGGCGACCTTGAACACCGCGACCTCGAGCGCGCCGACCTCGGTGTTGAGCGCGGGTAGCAGCGCGCCGGCGCCGCGATCGTCGCAGTTGTACAGGTTGGTGGCCACGTGGCCGGTGATCGTCGCCAGCCGATCGGCGTCGGCGCGCGCGGTGACCGCGCGATCGATCACCGCGGCGAGCGCGGCGTCGGTCGTGAGATCGTCGGGCATCGCGAACGGCGCGCGGCCGCGGACGGAGGCGATCGCGGCGTCGACCGCGGCCCAGTCGCCGATGCCGGGCACGCCGCGGTGCGCCTCGAGGAACGCCCGCATCTGCTTGGTCCAGTCGGCGAACGCGGCGGCGTCGGCGGCGTTGCCGAGCCTGGCCTGGCCGCGCTCGACGACCGCCAGCGCCGCGAGGTGCTGGCCGACCGCGGCGACCGGACACGGGCCGTGGTTGACGCCGTTGTACAGATCGACGACCGACCCGTTGAACAGGTCGATCGCGTCGTTGGCCCGCGGGCGAAACCGCGGCGTCGGCGGGGCCGGGCCAGCGACGACGGCGGTGGTGGTGGTGGTGAGCGCCAGCGCGCAGACGCCGACGATGATGGGCAGCGATCGCTTCATGGGGTCTCCTCCGGGTCGCGCCGCGGTAGTGCACCCGACGTGCCGGGCCGCGGTGGCCGCGCCACGGCCGGCGGGGGCGATCGCGCCGACGGGGCCGGTCGCGCGACGACGGCCGTCGTCACCACGGCCAGGCGCGCGCCGCCGCGCCGACGAGCGCCAGCCCGACGACCGGCCACGCCCAGCGGCGGCGCGGCGTCAGCGCGCGCACCAGATCGTCGATCCGCGGCCAGCGGTCGGCGGGCTCGACGGCGAGGGCGCGCAACAGCGCGGCGCGCACGCGCGGCTCGGCCAGCCGCGCCGGCGGCCACAGCGCGGCCACGGTGGCGGCGTACGCGTATTGATCGGCGGCGGCGCTGGCCGGCGCGCCGCGCAGCACCTCGGGCGCCGCGCACCGGCGCGCGGGCGCGCGGGGCGCCGCGCGTGACAGCCAGGCCGCGCCATCGGCGCCGACCACCGCGAGCGCGGGATCGACGCCGCCGTGCGCCTGCCCGCGGGCGTGCAACGCGGCGAGCTGGTAGCCGATCGCCAGCGTCGCGGCGATCAGCGCCTGCGGATCGGCCGGCGCCAGCGCGCGCAGCGAGCGCGCCGGCGTCCACACCACCGCGAGGTACCGTCGTCGAGCCATCGCGGCCGGGCGATGCACGGCGCGGACCAGCGCGTGGTAGCGTCGTGGGTCGATGACCGACGGGGCGGTCGATGCTGGCCACCAGGTCGCGCGCTTCACGCTGCGCACGCGGCTGGGCGAGGGCGGCATGGGCCAGGTGTGGCGGGCGCGCGACCCCGAGCTCGAGCGCGACGTCGCGGTGAAGCTGTTGCGCCCCGAGGTGGTCGCCAGCGCGAGCCAGGTCGGCGAGGCGCGGGCGCGGCTGCGGCGCGAGGCCCAGGCGATGGCCAGGCTCGCGCACCCGAACGTCGTGCCGATCTACGAGGTCGGCGAGGCCGACGCCCAGGTGTTCCTGGTGATGGAGCTGGTCGAGGGCGGCACGCTGCGCGCCTGGCTCGACGCGCGGCCGCGCGCGGCGGCGGCGATCATCGACGTGTTCGTCGCGGCGGGGCGCGGGCTGGCCGCGGCGCACGAGGCCGGGCTGGTCCACCGCGACTTCAAGCCCGACAACGTGCTGGTCGGCGCCGACGGCCGGATCCGGGTCACCGACTTCGGGCTGGTCGGGCTCGACGCGCCGGCGGCCGCGCCATCGGCGGACGACGCGGCCGGACTCGACGACGCGCGCGCCGCGCTGCGCACCCGCACCGGCGCGATCATCGGGACGCCGGCCTACGCTGCGCCCGAGGTGTGGCGGCGCGAGCCGGCCACCGCCAAGAGCGATCAGTTCGCGTTCTGCGTCGCGCTGTACGAGGCGCTGTGGCGCGCGCCGCCGTTCGCCGGCGACACCGTCGTCGACCTGTACGAGGCGGTCATCGGCGGGGCGCTGCGGGCGCCGGCCGGCGGCGTGGTCGCGCCGGCGGTGAAGGACGCGATCGTGCGCGGCCTGGCGACCGACCCGGCGGCGCGCTGGCCGTCGATGGCGGCGCTCTTGGTGGCGCTGACGCCGCCGCCGCGGCGGCGCGGGTGGCGCTGGGGCGCGGCGCTGATCGCGACGGCGCTCGGGGCGGGCGCGCTGACCCTGGCCGCGCGGCGCGCGCCGCTGTCCTGGCCGATCGCCGCGCCGCCGCCCGCGCCGCCACCCGCGCTCGCGCCGCCGGTGCAGCTCACCGCCACCGGCGGCTGCGCCGAGTCGCCGATCGTGCGCGGCGATCAGGTGGTCTACGAGCAGCAGCTCGGCGACGGCCGGAGCTACCTGACGCGGGTCGCGCTGGCCGGCGGCGCGCCGACGCGGATCTCGGAGCGTCCGCTGGGCGCGCCGGTCGCCGGCTCGGCGCCGGATCGCGTCGTCGCGGTGCTGCGCGAGGGCGACGCGGATCGCCTGGTCGAGGTCGACCTCGCGGGCAACCTGACCGAGCTGCCGTCGCCGCCGGCGCACGCCGCGCCGGCGGGGGTGGCCTGGGACGGGCGCGCGCTGTTCTACGCGCGCCCCGATCGCAGCCAGATCCGGCAGATCGCGGCGGGCGTCGAGCGCGCGGTCGCCGACCTGCCGCGCGGCTGGCTGGCGACCAGCCTCGAGCTGTCGCCGGACCAGCGCTGGCTGCTGATCGGCACCGGCGGTGTGGCCGGCGCCTGCGTGGTCGACCGGCGCGCGCCCACCGCGGCCCCGCGCTGCGAGCCGCTGCCCGGCTCGACCGGCACGCTGATGATCGTCGCCGACGATGGCTACCTGGTCACCGGCCACGACGGCACCTGGTGGCGGTCGCTCGACGGCGCGCGGCCGCCGCGCCGGCTGACCCCGACGATGATCGACGGCATGGGCCTCGCGGTGACCGGCGACGGGCGCGCGGTGGTCGCGTCGCAGTGCGTGCGCCACGCGCGGTTGATGGCGGTGCCGGCCGCTGGCGGCGCCGCGCGCGCGCTGGCGACCGGCCGCTTCCTGACGCCGACCGCGCGCGCGACCGACGGCGCGCTGGCGCTGGCGCGCTACGTCACGACCGAGGACACCACCATCGCGGTACGCACGCGCGACGGCCGGCTGCGCGATCTGACGCCGCCCGATCACGTCGCGCGCAGCCCGGCGTGGGACGTCGCCGGCGCCCACGTCGCGTACCGGCGGTTCGGCGACGCCGGCGGCATCTACGCGGTCGATCTCGCGCCGTCGGCGCCGCGGCGGATCACGACGGTGTCGACCGACGACGCGCCGCTGTACCTCGCCGACGGCCGGCTGGCGTTCGTGCGCTTCACCGCGGCCGGCGCGCAGCAGCTGTTCGTCGTCGACCCGGCCACCGGCGTCGTCGCGCCGGCGCCGCGCCCCGATCGCTGGCCGTACGCGCGCCACCCTGACGGGCGGCTGGTGGTCGGCGATACCGAGCGCCACCGCCTGTGGCTGTGGGATCCGGCGTCGGATCGCGAGCTCGCGATCGCGGCCTCGGACGACGCGGCCGCCGACTACGTCGCGGTCGCGCGCGATGGCCGGGCGCTGCTGGCGACCTGGCGCGAGGAGCTGTGGCGCATCGCGATCGACCCGCGCGCCGGCCGGCCGGGGCCGTCGACGCTGATCTACCGGGCGCCGGCCGGCACCTCGCTCGAGCGCGCCAGCGAGCTGCCCGACGGCACGGTCGTGGTCGCCGAGCGCTTCTACCGCGGCGAGCTGTTCGTGTCGCGGTTGCCGCCGCGGTAGGCTGGTGGGGCATGGCCGCGCCGCCGCCGTCACCTGCCGCGTTGTGGGACGCGCTGCGCGCCGTGGTCGACGTCGTGCGCGCGGGCGGCGATCGCGACGAGGTGGTCGACGACGTGCTCGACGCGCTGGTCGCGGCGTGCCGGGCCGACCGCGCGGTGGTGTTCCTGGCCGACGACGCCGGCGCGGCGCTGGCGATCCGCGCCCGCGGGCCGGCCGGCGACATCGCCGCCGACGCGCGCGAGGAGCTGTCGCGGACGATCGTGCGCCAGGTCCAGGCCGAGGGCCGGACGGTGCGCTGGGCGCTGGCGGCGCGCGGCCCGGCGCCACCGTCGATGATGGCGCTGGGCATCGTCGCGGCGGTGGCGGTGCCGCTGACCCGGATCGCGCTCACCGCGGGCGCGCGTGGCGAGCTGGGCGTGCTGTACCTCGACGTCCGCGATCCGGCGCGGCGGCTCGACGACGGCGCGGTGGCGCTGGCCGAGGTGGTGGCGACGTTCCTGGCGATCGTGCTCGATCGCGCGGCGCGGCTCGAGCGCGCCACCGACGGGCTGCGCCACGCGCTGGCGGCCAGCGGCGGGCCGCCGGTCCCGTCGCTGGCGTCGCTCCTGGCGCCGCCGTCGATGGCCGAGGTGCGCGCGGCCCTCGAGCTGACGCTGCACAGCGACCTGCCGATCTTGATGCTCGGCGAGTCGGGCACCGGCAAGACGCTGCTGGCGCGGGCGCTGGCGGCGGCCAGCGGGCGGACCCCGGTCGTGCGCGCGACGCTCGGCAACGCCGACGACCTCAACACGATCACCTCCGAGCTGTTCGGCCACGAGCGCGGCTCGTACTCGGGCGCGCTCGGCCGCCGCGCCGGTCTGGTCGAGCTGGCCGACGGTGGCGCGCTGATCCTCGACGAGATCCTCAACCTGCCGCCGCACGCGCAGCAGCTGTTGCTCGACTTCGCGCAGTTCGGCTCGTATCGCCCGCTGGGCTGGGCCCAGGCCGAGCCGCGCTACGCCAAGGTCCGGCTGATCGCCGCGACCAACGGCGACCTGTCGGCGGCGATGGCGGCCGGCAAGTTCCGCGGCGACCTGTACCACCGGCTGGCCAGCGTGGTCGTCACGCTGCCGCCGCTGCGCCAGCGCGCCGCCGAGCTCCCGGGCATGGCCGAGGCGACGCTGCGGCGGATCGATCCGGCGCGGCCGTGGGCGGTGGCGCTGGCGGCGCGCCGCGTGCTCGGCGGTCGCTGGCCGTGGCCGGGCAACCTGCGCCAGCTCGAGGCGGTGGTCCAGCGCGCCCGGCTGCGCGCGCTGGTCGAGGACGCCGACGCGACGGTCATCGACGAGCGGCACCTCGACGTCGCCGAGCTGGGCGCGCCGCCGGCGCCGGTGCCGGCCAGGGCGCCGGCCGACGACCTCGGCGGCGACTACCGCGGGCTGGTCGCGGCGCGGGCCACGCTCGACGCGCGCGAGCGGGCGATCATCGAGCGCGCGCTGGCGGCCCACGACGGCGTCGTGGCCCGCGCGGCCCAGGCGCTGGGCGTCGCGCGCACGTCGCTGCTGTCGCGGATGCAGACGCTGCGGATCAAGGGATAGCCGGTGGCGGTGGTGCTGCTGATCGTCGGCGGGGTGGTCGCGCTGGTGGCGCTGGTCGCCGCGATCGGCTGGACGCTGCGCGCCGATCATCAGTGCGCGCGGACGATCGTGATCCCCCGCGCGCCGGCCGAGGTGTGGGCGGTGATCGCCGACCCCGCGGGGTACCCGACCTGGCGCCGCGACGTCGCGCGGGTCGAGCTGCTCGCCGCCGGCGGGTTCCGCGAGTACGGCCGCCACGACGCGATCGCCTACACGCTCGAGGATGATCGCCCGCCGACCGCCAGCGCGCCCGGGCGCCGCGTCACCCGCATCGTCGACGCCGGCCTGCCGTACGGCGGCCAGTGGACCATCGCGGTCGCCGCCGAGGGCGCCGCGACCCGGGTGTCGATCACCGAGGACGGCTTCATCCGCAACCCGATCTTCCGGGTGCTGTCGCGCACCGTGTTCTCGGTCGCGTCGACGCAGGAGCGCTGGCTCACCGCGCTGGCGCGCCACCTGGGCAGCGCCGCGGTCCCGTCCCCGACGCCGCCCGCGCCGTAGCGCTACACCGCGACCGGGAACTTGATGAACGGGTGGTGCTGGTAGCCCTCGAGGCGCACGTCGTCGAAGGTCATCGCCAGCATCGGCTTGTCGGCCAGCACCAAGGTCGGCAGCGGGAACGGCGCGCGCTCGAGCTGAGCACGCACGCCGTCGACGTGGTTCAGGTAGATGTGTGCGTCGCCGAGCGTGTGGATGAAGTAGCGCGGGCGCTTGCCGGTGTCCTGCGCGATCATCGCCAGCAAGAGCGCGTACGACGCGATGTTGAACGGCACGCCGAGCGCCAGATCGGCCGACCGCTGGTAGAGCTGGAGGTCGAGCCAGTCGCCGCTGACGTACAGCTGGAAGAACGCGTGGCACGGCGGCAGCTTCATCTTCGGCAGGTCGGCCACGTTCCACGCGCTGACGATGATGCGGCGCGAGGTCGGGTCCTTGCGGATCAGCGCGACCGCCTCCGCGAGCTGATCGATGCCGGGGATGCCGTTGGCGGGGTCGGCGCCCCACCGCCGCCACTGGTGGCCGTAGATCGGCCCGAGGTCGCCGTCGGCGTCGGCCCACGCGTCCCAGATCGGCGTGTGCTGGGTGAGATCGTCGCGGACGTTGGTCGAGCCGCGCAGGAACCACA
>Ga0075163_10010795_pt1 | contig 11915 bp, 6 predicted proteins | sample JI1023141ADNA_FD_71478 | JGI IMG/M metagenome (GOLD analysis project Ga0075163, IMG submission 71478) | Wastewater effluent complex algal communities from Wisconsin, to seasonally profile nutrient transformation and Carbon sequestration -... | ecosystem: Engineered > WWTP > Effluent > Algae... | reverse complement strand
GGAACTGGATGACCAAAGGTATGTTCCTATCTCGCTTGATGTCCTCTTCTCAAAGATGCCCAAATACCAAGGCGCCGACCATATAGCCGTCAGTGACAACATGTTGGTACTTGGCGGCGCAAGGCAGCGCCAAGAGTTGAATTACCAGCCCCGGGCACGCCAAATAGCATCTAAATGGGTGGTAAAGCGTGTGCCTGCCAATGAAGCGAAGGACCATTACTCCTTTATGCGGTTCGAGACCTATGGGTTCACGATCAACGGTGTCTACTGCGACGGGTCAAGGACCAGAGAGTTCCACATACCTTCGGACGCGGAAAAAAAGATCAAGCAGATACCCGGAAAATGGGACCTTATAAACTCCACGGTGTCCAACTCAGACGTATACGAGTCCGGCGAACCATGCGGAGACGAGGAAACCGTAAAGTACTGGGAAATCTACGACACCTCTGAGGTGACTTGCCACACACCGTTCGTCCCTACACCAAGGGGTACTTCCATGTGCGAGAGATGGTTGATAACCCTACAAGAGCCGGTGGGTGGTCCGTATACTTACTCTTTTACGGGTTGTGACGGATCAACACAGAACCTGAACGGGTCAAATCCGACGTTCGAGATTTGCACGCGTGACTTGGTATCGTTGACGGTATCTCCGAATGTGACCGTAAGGTTCACCTCGTTGATAAACTTTTGCGGCGACTACGAGGACACGGACCCACCGACCAGCGAGTGCCCCGGAGGCGATTGCGGAGAAGTGTTTATGAAGGGCGACTTTGCATTTTGGCAGAGCGCTTTGAAATATCCCGACAACCCGTGCGTGTGGGGACAAAGGACCGATCCAGAAGCGGATTACTACGATCCTTTCGGGTTGTCGTGCGAGTTCATAAGGTACCACAAGTTCCCGGACAACTGCACCACCCACGTCCACGACAACCTTGGGTGCGAGGATGCGGAACATGTCAACGTCCTCGGCGTGGAGTTCTCCAATATCCAACCTTTTTTAGATCTCAAAGGTGATGAGGTGAAGGATATTGTAGGTTACGAGATCAACGTGTACGACCGCAGGAACAACAAGTCTATCCTGCACAAGGGCATGATATACAACATGTGGGAAGAGTCCCTACCGGATTGTACCACTTCGTATTTCGCCAACTTTCCGTTCAATGATCTGAACGAGAACATATACCTTTCGAGAACAAGGGCAAGGTACCAAGGGCCGTTTAATTTTGGGGAGAGGGACTACACGCCGTTCAGCGCCTACGCGAGGGACAGATTCCAATATATTTCCCCTGACGTGTCTTACGAGAGGAACGACACGGGAGAGTTCCTGCGTCTATTCTCAGAGGAAAATGGGTTTATCGAGGGTAAATTCTCCCCGACCGAGGATTTTACGCCGGCTGTTATCTTGAGCGATCTGGCCTACGCCGCCATCTTGGCCGGGGCTGCATTGTCCATGCTGGATTTCACCCTCGGTCTTCCGCCGTCCATAACCATCAGCATGGACAAGTTTTTGGCGTTCATACGGACAGGCTTGGCCGCGCTCAACGAGACGCTGCCGGATGTCAATTACGCTATGAACTACATGGCCAAGACCGGTTATGAAGGATACAACTGCGAGAATCTGGTCCCCGGCAACACCCGGAGGAAAATCGAGTTTGCCCAGTACTTACTCCCGACCCGCATGTTCGCGGGTGGCGACAAGGTCAACAACTTCCAAAGAGAGTCTGGTCTCTTCCTGCGACTTGGCGACGAGCTGTTGGACCCGTTTACCCCGGAAAAGTCGAGGTTTTTCTTACAGGACTTTGATTGTGCCGCCAGTTTCGGAAAGTGTCAAGACGTAGAAGGGCAGGTCCCAAGGACTTCCAGTTACTACTCGGGTGTGATGGTCAAAAAGAAGTCCCAATACGGGTACCCGGAAAGCAATATCTCACGGGCGATCAGCAAGGTTATCCCAATAGTATCAACATCAACGGGGCCCTTGTTCGGGGGTGACGTCAAGATCACCAAGCACCGTTATATTAGAAAGTTCCCGTTTTTTACAAACTTGGCGTTCGGGCTTCCGGCTGACACACCGTTCGAGACAAGCCCCTACACCAATGTAAACTTCCCAAGGTTTTGGTTGGACAACACGCAGACGGAAGACATGTTCAGCGTATTCTCCGGCCAAATTTCAAACGACGAGCGCAATCTTTTGCGTTCGGGCAAGTTGAGGAGGGTCGGGTGCGATGTTGAGAGCGGAAACTGCAATACCAATCTATTTTTTCGGATAGACGGTAAGTTTTTCACCCACGTGATCGGTGAGGCATCGTACTGGTGCGAATCGGAATATGTGGCCGATTTCCGTGAAAGAAACGAGATCCCCGAATCCGATATAGACAGGACCGATGAGCAAAAATCCCTTTACAGGACGGTGCAGCTCCCAGAGTTGTTTCTGTATGCTTCCCAGTTCCGGCATAGAGGTGTGTCCGTTCCGAAATTGCATTTCAGGCGGGATTTCGATTGTTGTAAACCTCCGGCAGTTTGTCAGGACAATACGGTGGTGTACTCAACTAAGCACGACCCTCTATCAAAAGGGGACGCTTGGCTGAAATTTCCGCCCGCAAACCTGCAACAGTACGACCTGAAGAACGGTAAAATGACCGGCATCGTGGAGATGAACGAACAGCAACTGTTGTTTTTCTTCGAGGACGCGGTCCTCACTTCGGTTCCCGACGCAACCATCCAAACCGATGGCGGAAGACTGTTCCTTGGAACGCCGGATCTTTTTGATCGCCAAGTCAGAAAATTGACCGACGATGCAAGCGGCTTCGGTGGTTGCCAAGACATCGATTCGGTCGTTGTAACTCGTTGGGGCGCTTATTGGTGGGACAGGGCACGCAGCAAGTTCGTACACTACGGTGACGGTCTCCGGGACAAAACAGGAACGATAAGGTCTTGGGCATTGAGCCACTTGCCCAAAACTTCCAAGATCATCGGAGGGTTCGACCCGTTCACGAACAAACTGTATTTTTCCGGTACGGGCAAAGGAGACTGGACGATCTCTTTCGATCCAGAAGCAGACGGGTTCCCGTCTTTCCATAGCTTCGTCCCACGGCTGTTCATGGCTTCGAGCAGTAACATGCTCACCGTCAAGGACAATTCCATTTGGGCGCACAACAGCAATAAAGACTTCCAGACATATTATGGAAAACTTTATCCGTTTCATGTGGCATTTATATTGAAAGAGGGTATCAAGCCTGTAATTTTGCAAGATCTCGAAATAAACGCGGAATTTTTCAAAGCCGTCGGTTATGATTGCAAGGATTACGCCAAGGATTTCTTCGACAAAATCGCAGTGGTCACAAGGGACAAATCCACCGGGTTGCGCCCGGTCCTGCTGAAGGATGTGAACAATCTCAACCACTACAATGTGCAGACGCGAACGGACATCGTAGAGGCCACCGAGGTCGAGGATTCGAGCTTTAGGTTGAACGGGTTTTCGGTCCTACAAACAAGCGAGTGCTTCTCGAACCTTGATTTTATGGCGATGAAATTCAGCGACGAGCGCAAATCCCCCACGTCCGTTACCACGGTGGACCAATCCCCGATGAGAGGAAAATTTTTCGTCGTGCATCTGATCGCCGACAGCACCGGAAGGAACAAGATCATCCTACAAAACGTGTTCGCCAACACGTTTACAAACATAAGATAATGGCATCCACACCACAACTGCTTGGGCCGTTCGACGCGATATGGGCAAGACTGCCCGACGACGACAGGACCACTTTCGCGGACATGTTCGTGTCGCAGTACGAAGCACAAAAAGCGAGAATGGATTGTTTTGCCCCGTTTGATTGCCAGTGGCAGACGGATTATTATGATTTTTTAACCCACGTCGTTGATACGGCGACCCCGTACTTGACGGCACCACCTGCACCATGACAAAGTGTAAAAAATTGGAGCTTGGCGGTTACTACCAAAAAGCTGTCGAAAGGGAGATTACCAAAACGGTAAAGGCCCAAAACGGGATGTTCGTTGGATATGAGGATCCGTATTTTGGGCTGGACGCAGGCATTAGGGCCATAAAATCGTTTGGCATAGGGTACGGTGGCAGCAGACTGTACCATGACCAAATCATGGCAAAGAAATACGATGACCCAGAAACGGCCCGCAGGGCTTCTATCGGCTCGTCCCTATATTCCGCAGGCTTACAAGCGGCTGGGAGCCTGTTTACAAGCTTCGGCGAGGCTGCCGACCGGCGGAACGAGAATATGCGTATTGCACGTCGAAAGGCGGGCGAGTATAATCGCGTACCGTATTATGGCTATGAGTATGACTCATACGCCGACAACTCTTTCGGGAACGTGGCGTACAAAAACGGGGGCATGGTCGCAGGTAAGCCCAAGAAGCAGGGCAAAAAACCTACGGCCCGGGACCGGTACTTTGCTAATTTGTATGGCCGGCCACTGAAATGGCAAGGATTGTCCTAACGGTACTGTATCTGCTGCTATCAACTACTTTTACAAAAATGGAAGAACAAGAGGAGCCTGTCGAAGAGCAGGTTATATACGATTCAACACAGCCTGATGTTGAAGAGCCTGACGAGATCCCCATCAACGACGACGGTGACGGACCGGATCTATCTCGGTTCGCACCTACGTTCGGGAATGTGTCCCGTGCAAAGGAACCGGTACGCGAAGTCCAGATCGCGCTTGGGTTGCTCGGGAGCATGGGCATAAAACCGTCGTCCACGGTGGGCGGAGAGCACAACACGGGCTCCAAGCATTACCACGGGCACGCTTTCGACTTGGGGCTAAACACGTCCTTCGGGGGCGATGTTGAAAAAATGCGCAAGTTTATGTTGGAGTTTCCAAACCTCCAGCGCAAGTACCCGGTACTTGAACGACTCAAATTACGCGACGAAACCGCCAGACCGAAAGGCCAAAAAGTATGGTCTGGAGCCCATTTACACCTCGAACTTGACCATTAGATCATTAATGAATCTACAAAGCCAACTGGGCTACAAAACAGGCCCATTTCAGGATTCCCCAATCAATAACATCAAAGGGGGATCCATAACCATGCAGGGCGTCCCGTTCCCGGTCGTCGGTACCGACGGAAAAACCGTCAAAACGATGACGCCCGGGAACAATTACAAGTTCGGGGGCAACGTGACGGAAATGAAGGAATCGGACCTCGACCGCATGGAACCTGTTTTACTTGAAGCGCACCTAAAATCGCTTGTCCCGAAACAGCAAAAAAAGTTTATGGACATCTACGATTCCATAGACGACAAGTTGGTCAAGGACGAAGTCTTGAAGCAAATTTTTAAAAAACACCACAAGAGTGTTTCTGAAATTTTCGCGCAGGACGGTGTCTTGGTCGATGATCCGTTGCAGCCTTCTTACCAGACGGTGAACCAGCGGCCATATTTGTCAATAGACCAATACGAGGCCGCAGGTATGACCTACATGGGCACCCAGATCAACTCGCCGAATAAGCTCAATACCGTGGACATGAAGCGGTTTCCGCAAGGCCCGCAAAGCGACCCAAATTGGGTACCTGCTTCTCAGGCCACGGCTTCCGCCAAACCTTCTGCTGCAACACCAAGCAAAAAACAGCCAAGCGGCAAACCACAGGCTTCTGGCACGACCGCACAACAGCCGGCTCCTGCTCCACAACCACGGAAAGTTGTGTTGACACAGGCCCGTATGACCGATGTACCTGATCCACGAGACCCGAACAAGGGGCTGGACCCAAACAAAACCTATATGAGCGTACCCGCTCCGCAGAGCAAAACAAGCGGCGTGATCGATGCGTTTTCAGGCAGGGGCACGCCGACGGTAACTTTCGTGGCGCAAGACCGTACACACTACGGTATGACCGCACGTGCCCAGCAGCCCACTCTCGGAAAAGGGAACCCGAACGTGTCTTTCGACACGGAGAGCGGGGAAATCATGTACGCGACGCCTTACGGCAACGCTCGTCTCGGCAAGGTACCGGGTATGAAACTTGTGTCCGGCACAAAGCCAAATTTTTACTACAATGAGCAGTCCGACGACTTTTCGATGATTATTCCGGGGCGAGATGGAAGGCGTGCTGACGAAATGGCCACAGTGACAGAACTATCAGGCAGAAGCGCCACCAGAAGCACCATCGAGGAATATGTGCCCGGGGCATACGATAGGTTAAAGCGGCGCCGGCCCCTTTCGGAATCTGCCGGTACGCCATTTCAAACTTCGACCAACATCGATGTAAAGTCCAAGGTGTACAGCAGCATCCAGATGGACAACGAGACCGGAAAGTTTTACGGGTTCCACTACAATAAAAGGAAATGGGTGCAGGTGGACTCAAGTTATATAAAAGAAATTGCCCCCGGGCAATACAAAAATGTGACCGGAAAATAATGAAAAAATATCAGATCGTTGACTTGCCCGGGCTGCGGCCCATAGAGGCCGAAAAAGGCGAGGTTCTGGTCACACCAAACGCCAAAACCTACATCATAGGCGGCAAGAGCCACAAGCGTGGCGGAACTGGCGTAATTGCGCCAGAAGGATCCGTCATCCTGTCCAGACATTTGAAACTGTCAAAAGAAGTGACAGATGCCTTGATCGGCGATGAAAAAGAACTCTCGCCTGCCGATATAGGAAAAAGGTTCCCGACCGACAAGTACCTGAAAGTGATCGAGGACACCGGCACGAAATACGACGCACTGGCGAAAAGGACGGCACAGCTCATGCTGAATAAAACTATGGACAAGCAACGGCAGATCTTTGACGCGCAGGAGCTTACCAAGGAGGCACGCGGCATAGCTCCGAAGAAAAAAATGCAGGACGGCGGTTTTGCCGGCGTCGATCCAAACCCTGACTATGGCGTTGGTATCGGGCAGGGTATGAACGGGCAAAATTACCCGTTTGTGAAAGGCAACCCGAACCATACGGAAGTGGCCGAAGCTCGCAGGGACAACTTTGCGCCGTCAGGCGACTACACGCCGGACCAACTGCCGGACAATCCAATCGACTTTATGACGAACGGCCCGTCCGGCCTTAATGCCGGCAGGCTGTTCCACCAAGGCTGGACACCGGCGTCCCACAATACCGATTCTGTACAGATCAGATTGCCTTATGGGTCCGCGTCCAACTACGCCCAATCAAGAAACGGGCAATTGCCCCAACAGCAGGCGAGCGGTGAATTTAGGGACGTAAATTTGTACGGGTTCCCGGAGGAAGCGTCCGGCGAGCTGACCGACCCGCTTGCCCCAAGCGGAAACCTGTTTTCGACCAACCCTTTCACACCAAAGCAGGGCGGAAAACGCGACATGACCTTCTTGAGGGAACAGGACCCCATGAAGCTATATTCCTTCGCGGAACGCGACAGACTTGGTTATACAATGGAGGACGGTCTCATTACAGTAAAAGAGAGGCCGTTATCAGGCTCTGACTACTTCAAACAACAGGCCGCGATCCTCAATTCAAGACCGTTGTCCAAGTCTCAGAAAGCGGTATTGGCCAAACACCAAGACGAAATTTCCCATCTCGAAAGGTATGGAAACCCCGACGGCATAGAACTCGGGCGTGCCGTGGCCATGTACCACAGGGAAGCCGACAAAATAGAAAAGGACAGGTTTTTGACCAAGTTCATCGAGTTGCCGGACGGTACAAATGTAGAGCTTGTGAACGCTACGGACGACCAAATCTCCAAGGCGGTCAAAATTAAATACCACAACAACAGGACGGGACAAGACGACCTCGTCGATCTCCGTGACAGGCAAAACCAAGGCCCAAACCCCACGATGGTGTACCAAGCCAAGCCAAATGTGGCCCCGCTCGAACGGTTGCCATCACGGAAGCTCGGGCTTGACAGACCTCCATCTGTACCTCCGGTCACGCCCCCGGCCACGCCGCCCATAAACGACAAAGGTAAGGTAAAGCAGACCACAAACATGATGAACATCGTCAACGGTGTGCAGCTGGGCCTGCTTGCGGCTGATTTTGCCGGCGTGAGAGAGGAAGTGCCATATTACGCTTACCGACCTTCGGAGTTGGCGTACACAAGGTACAAACCTATAAACACGAAGCAGTCCGAAAGGGCGTTTAATATCCTAAAAGAGTCGCTCGATGGCTCAAACATGCCCGAAAGCCTTAAACAGGCAAGGCTATCGGCGGCACAGGCCACTATGACCGAAGGAGCAAACCAAGTTGATTTGGCAAACTACCAGAACGCGCAAGCGAACGACAACGCCAATATCAACAGGTTTTTCGACGTCAGGAACCAAGACATCCAAAGGGAGCAGCAGGTAAACAGCCTCTATTTGGACGAAGTGGAGCGCCGCAGATTAAGGGCCAACCAACAAAGACAGGTGTATCTGAACAGCGCCATGTCTATCTGGAGGGATATAGCCCAAAGCCGCAGCGACATAAACCTCGTGAACCAGTTGAGCCGCAATTACGACTATAACAATGCGACCGGGACGGTCGAGTACCAGCGCGGCTCTACGCCTCTGGTCGTACCTCCGTCCCTCGCCCAATATCAACGACAAACGTGGACGAACTGATAGTACCAACATACCAAGCCGTGACCCCGAATACGGAGTTGGTGGCCCGCGTGCTGATGCACAAACAGCAAGAGTACGACACGGTCTTCTCCAACCTGTCAAATCTACGGGACCAATCGCTTGGTATCCGCTTTTTGAACTCCAAAGAGCAGAAAAAAATCGATGCCTTCAATACCCAGCTCCAAAGCAAGCTGTCCGGTGGCGATCTTGGTGATCTGTCAGACGGTAAAGTGGCGGCAGGGTATTATTCGATGTTCGATACCCTTACCAAGGACAACAAGTTGATTTCCCGGTTCAGGGCGGACGCCAAGTACCAAGAAGAGATGCTCAGGGTCGAGCAAAAGCGTGCGTCCAAAGACCCGACCAAGGCTGGTTTCCATCCGGTAAACTACCAAAATTACATGGCCCGGCTTGACGACTACATCAACTCCGACCTCGACACCGAGGAAGGTGCGGCAGTGACCGTGTCCCCCTATGTCGATTATGTAAACTATGGGAAAGAGATTGGGGCGCTGATGAAGCAGGTACCGATCAAAAAGTTTTCCTCGTCACGGGCCGAAAACGGCTACATAATAAAAGACAATTACGAGGGCCGTGACCCGCAGGAAGTAAAGGCGGTCGTATCCGATTTTATGTCCGGTCCGGGCGCGGCACAAGCGCGTGAGGAGGCTGAGTTCGCTTTCCGAAAAGCGAAGGGGAACCCGTTTTTCCAGCAGACGGTGTACGATGACTACACCAACAACAAAATGGCGGCGCAAAAGTCATTGTCAAGCAGGTTGGCATCGCTTGATGAGGAATTAAAGCACGCGCCTGCTTCTAAGGCAGCCGAGATAGCCGGAGAAAAGGCAAGGGTAGAAAGCGAACTTTCCGAAGTAAAGGCAAGCATCATCGCACCTGACCAGTTTTTCGCAAGGGGGCAAGACGACATAATCAACGACATCACAGGGGTCTATTTGCAAGATAAAATCGCGACGTTTTCCGATGCGAACGGTGGGTACGCAAAGACCACCACCGTTGCGCCGGACAGGACTTTTTTGGAGATGCAGAAAATGGGTATGCGCGTACAGGAGTTCAACGCGAAAATGGACCTTGAACGGGACAAGTTGGATTTCGACATGGCCAAGGAAGCCAACAAAAGCGGTAAAACCACTCGCGCCGATGCACTGGCCTCCGGCTATTCTTACATCTCGCCCAACGACCCTGAGCATGTCGATCTCGGTTCTGTCTACTCATCGGTACAAGAAAGCCTTAAAAAGCTTTATTCGCAGGAGCTGGACATCTTTTCCTACGGTACGTCCCACGGAAACCAGAAATGGACCGGAGAAAATACCGGGCTTGAGTTGCTCATAAACCCCAAAGCGCTTGACGGGAACCCTTATTATGGCGGATCTCCATATCTTCGGGCGTGGAAAGTGGCTTTGGACGAACAGGCCGTCGAAAGGCCAGACCTCTATGAGATGGTCGGCAACGGTAGGCCACAGACAAACGAGGATTGGAACAGGCTAAAAGAGCTCAACAGCAAGGTTTCTTCCCGCGTGCGGCAGATAATGACCAATCCGAGGACAAAGGAAGAAGCACAGTACGCCAACCACCTTCAGGATGTCACGGCCAACAAGCAAGCCGTGGACGACTTTTTGCGTCAGGCCAATGAATCGGGCAAACCGTTGGCTTATGTCAAGGACCACCCCATGATCGCACGGTACGGGAACACGGTGTTCCAGTTCGAGGTGCCAAAAGATTTGTCAAAAGATTCCAAGGCCAGATTGGCCAATCAGATGACATTGTTCCAAGAGAGTTTTGACAAGGCTTTCAACCAACCTTATGACATTACAGGCCCAAGCAGCGTAAAGACATCTTCCGGGGCCTACAATGAGACATTTTACTCACCGGACCGGGTAAAACAACTGCAACCGGACGAGGTCAGTCAGATCAAGGTGTCCGATACCGGCAAGATCAAAGTCTATTTCAAGGAGAACGCTTTTTCCGAGTACACCGCCAAAGTTGACGGCGAAGACGCGACCGACGCCAAAAAGTCCGGTATGTTCTTTGGTGACGACAGATATGTCACGGTTTTGCGAAACGGAAAGCCCGTCAAAATCACGGCAGCCGAAATCAAGCAGAAGGGGTATCTTGAATACGATGACCCGTCCTTCAACAGGTTCAACTGGTCCAACCAACTCGGACTGGCAGCTTCGGCTAAGCCGCAGCGCAGGTTTGAAACCTCTTCCGACGGGCAACAGGTCACATTTGAAATAAGAAAAAACACCGTTACCGGAAATATCGATCTTTCCGTCAACGGCGGCAAATTTGTTCCAACGAACACTTCGGATCCAGACCTTGTTATTAAGCAGGCAAGGCAGACAATTTCCGCAAGAACTTCAGAGGAATTGCAAACACAGTTAAGGTAAATATGGAAGAAGAACTCCCAAAGCTCGACCCATTTGTCGCGCCAGATTTTTCGCTGCCGTCTTATGACAATATCTTGAAGGGGGCGCCTTCCGTGTTTTTGAGGGACGGAAACAACAAGCCGGTGCCCAGAAAGCCGACAGTGGACGAGGAGCTAAGGGGTTTTGCGGCAAGAAACACAAATCGCCCAAATACCCAGAAGGAGCTGGATAGGTATTCGTACAATGAATCGGCAGGTTTCAGAAACCCGGCAATTCCATACGACCCTAACCTCGACATGAATGAGGTGTACGCAAAATATGACCCGGTGACTTGGGCAAAGTCGTTCGAGAAAACGTGGGACACGACGGCGATCAACATGTGGAACAGCATGAAAAACCTGTCGGTAGGTATATCTGAGGGGCTGAGCAACGGCGACGTGAACAAGTTGTACGACAACACCTATGCCAAACACTTGGCGGAACTGACCGAAGCGTTGGAGCAGGACAAGCCGATGTATTTCACATCGGAAGAACAGGGCACCGCAAGCACATTCCTGAAGCAATTGTTGCCGGCCTTCGGCTACGTGGCTTCGTCGGTAATCGAAACGACGGCAACGCACGCCGCTGCGGCAGGCGTGGGCGCAGCTATCGGCGCTTCCGGCGGTGGGGTAGGCGCTGCCGCCGGAGCCGCCGCTGCCCAAGCTGGAGCTTTCATCAAGGACGCGGCAACCATATCCAACCTAATAACCAAAGTCCAAGGGGCATCGAAAGCCTTTGCCGCGATGTCAACAGCCGGAAAGATCAAATCAGCCGCCCAGCTTGCGGCAAGCGGTCTGTACATGGCGAACGGAGAAGCGGCGCTTATTGCCCAACTTGCCGGAAACCGTGCGCTTGAGGAGGCCAAGAAAGAATACTTCCAGCAAACCGGAAGGTACCTTAGCGACTTTGAACTTGAGAGCGCACAAGAACGTGCCCAAAAAGTCGCCGGTGCCACGTTC
>Ga0075163_10010794_pt1 | contig 11916 bp, 13 predicted proteins | sample JI1023141ADNA_FD_71478 | JGI IMG/M metagenome (GOLD analysis project Ga0075163, IMG submission 71478) | Wastewater effluent complex algal communities from Wisconsin, to seasonally profile nutrient transformation and Carbon sequestration -... | ecosystem: Engineered > WWTP > Effluent > Algae... | reverse complement strand
GCCGGGCATGAGGTTACGGCATTCAACCGCACGCCAGACCGGATGACGACCTGGCTGCAGAAATACGGGCACAGCGTTGCGCACAGCCCAGCGGCCGCCGCGCAGGCCGCAGATGTCGTTTTCGTCTGTGTTGGCCGTGATGACGACGTCCGGGAGGTCACGTTGGGGCGCGAAGGCTGCCTGCCGGTGATGCAACCTGGAAGTGTTCTGGTCGATCACACCACGACCTCCGCGAGGCTGGCGCGAGAGCTCTCGCTCGCGGCTGCGGAGCGCGGCGTCGGCTTCGTTGACGCTCCCGTCAGCGGCGGGCAGGCCGGGGCTGAGAACGGCCAACTGACCGTCATGTGTGGCGGCGAGGCCGGTAACTTTGCCAAGGTCGAACAGGTTATCTCAGCCTACGCCAGGATGTGCCGCCTGCTGGGGCCGGCCGGGTCGGGGCAACTCGCCAAAATGGTGAACCAGATATGCATTGCCGGCGTGGTGCAGGGGCTCGCCGAGGGTCTGGCATTCGCCAGGGCCTCGGGCCTGGACGGCGAGGCGGTCATCGACGTCATCTCCAAGGGGGCCGCGCAGTCGTGGCAGATGGAGAATCGCCACAAGACCATGCTGTCCGACAGGTTCGACTTCGGCTTCGCGGTGGAGTTGATGCGCAAGGACCTTGGGATCGCCCTGGACGAAGCGCGCAGAAATGGGGCGCAATTGCCTGTGGCGGCGCTGGTCGACCAGTTCTACGCCGACATCGAGGCGATGGGCGGCAGCCGGTGGGATACATCCAGCCTGATCGCGCGCCTGACCAGATGAGCAAAATAGATGAAGGCAGGGCGCGGCTGCTCGCTGCCGCACGTCGCGCCGCGACCGAAACGTCGGCCGCTCGGGTGTCCCTGCGGGATATCGCCAAGGCGGCCGGGCTCTCGCCAGCTGCATGCTACAGATACTTTCCGTCGCGAGAGCGGCTGGCTGACGCCCTGGCGGTCGATGTGTGCGCCGAGATCGAATTGGCCGTCCGCCGTGCGGTCGAACGGGAACCCGATCCACGCGAGCGGCTCGCCGTGGCGGCCGATGCCTATCTGCAATACGCCGCATCCAATCGCGGCGCCTTCGATCTGGCCTTCGAGCGGGGCGAAGGAGATTGGGTGGCGGCCGAGCGCAGTGGCGCGGCGCTGGGCCTGTCACACCTGTTCGGCGACATTGCGGGGACGCCGGGCATGGGACCAGCGCTGTGGGGCGGAATTCACGGCCTTGTCGATCTGCTGCTGAAGGGCGTCATTGACGTCGGCCAGCGTGACCACGGCATGAGCGTGGTGCCCTCGCGCGGCGAAATGCTGCTGCGTGGGCTGGTCGAGGGGCTGAAACGATAAGGGCCGGCGTTTCCGCCGGCCCCTGATCTCTTCTCTTTGCCTGAATCCTTACTTTTTGAGCGAGTCCCTGATCTCCCGCAGGAGGACGATGTCCTCCGGCGTCGGAGGCGGACCGGCGGGTTCCTCGGCCTTTTTCGGGATCATGCGGTTGGCAGCCTTCACCAGCATGAACACCGCAAAGGCGATGATCACGAACTTCACCAGCGCATTGATGAAGACACCGTAGTTCAGCGTGGCGACACCCGCCTTCTGGGCATCGGCGAGCACGGCATAGAGCGTTTCGCGGCCGGAAAGCTGGACGAAGAGGTTTGTGAAATCGACGCCGCCGAGTGCCAGACCGATGGGCGGCATGATCATGTCGTTGACCAGCGAATTCACAATGGCCGTGAACGCGGTGCCCATGATGATACCGACGGCAAGATCGAGCACATTCCCGCGCAGGATGAACTCGCGGAACTCCTTGAACATGGTCGCCTCCTGACAGGAATAAGCCTGCGTCAACCGTGAGGCGAAGCGGGGGCTATTGCAAGCCGTTCAGCCCATTAATTTGGCGGCTTCCCGAGCAAAATATGTCAGGACCCCGTCGGCCCCGGCGCGCTTGAATGCCAGCAGGTTCTCGAGAATCGCGCGTTCGCCATCCAGCCAGCCCCGGTCGATCGCGCCCTTCAGCATCGCGTACTCGCCGCTCACCTGATAGGCAAAAGTCGGCGCCCCGAACCGCTGCTTCACGCGCGTGACGATATCGAGATAGGGCAGGCCCGGTTTCACCATCACCATGTCGGCGCCCTCGGCGAGGTCCAGCTCCACCTCGCGCAACGCTTCGTCGGCATTGGCCGGGTCCATCTGGTAGGTCTTCTTGTCGCCGGTCAGCGCCGTCTTGGTGCCGATGGCGTCACGGAAGGGGCCGTAGAAGGCAGAGGCATACTTGGCCGCATAGGACATGATCAGCGTGTCCCGATGGCCGGCCGTCTCAAGAGCGGTACGAATCGCGCCGATGCGGCCGTCCATCATGTCGCTCGGCGCAATGATGTCGCAGCCCGCCTTCACCTGCACCAGCGCCTGCTGCACGAGAACCGCATTGGTCTCATCGTTCAGGATGCGCCCGTCCTCCAGCAACCCGTCATGGCCATGCGTCGTGTAGGGATCCAGAGCGACGTCGCAGAGCACGCCGACATTCGGCGCGCTGGACTTGATCTCGGAGATCGCGCGGCAGACGAGATTGTCCGGGTTCAGCGCCTCGCGCCCGTCCGGCGAACGGTCATGCGGGGCGGTGTAGGGGAAGAGAGCGATGCAGGGGATGCCCAGTCGCGCCGCCTCCTTCGCCGCCATGCCGACCATATCGATGGACAGGCGGTTGACGCCCGGCATCGAAGCGATGGGTTCTTCCAGGAACTTTCCGCCGGCCACGAATATCGGCCAGATCAGGTCGTTCGGCGTCAGATGGGCTTCACGGACCATGCGGCGCGACCAGTCTGCCTGGCGCACGCGGCGCATACGGGTAGCGGGATAGGAGGGTGGCACGGCAGGGCTCTTCAGGGCGGAACTGGCGAAATGATGCGCCGTCCAGTATCACGCTCGCAACAGGAGTTCGCGATGAATTTCGAGCTGACAGACGACCAGCGCGCGTTTCAGGACGCGGCGCGCGCCTTCGCCGAGGCAAGCCTGAAGCCAAAGGCGGCCGAATGGGACGAGACCGGGCATTTTCCGGTCGATGTGCTGCGTGAAGCCGCGGCGCTCGGCTTCGCCGCCGTCTATATCAAGGGTGATGTCGGCGGCTCGGAGCTGAGCCGTCTGGATGCGGCCATCATTTTCGAGGAGCTGTCCTGGGGCTGCACCGCCACTGCGGCCTATCTCACCATCCACAACATGGCGTCATGGATGATCGACCGCTTCGGTTCGGACGAGCTGCGCCGCCGCTTCCTGCCCAAGCTGACGACGATGGAGCACATCGCGTCCTATGCGCTGACCGAGCCTGGCTCCGGCTCCGACGCGGCGGCAATGCGCACCCGCGCGGTACGCGACGGCGACCACTACGTCCTCAACGGCTCGAAGGCCTTCATCTCTGGCGCGGGTGTCTCTGACATCTACACCTGCATGGTGCGCACCAGCGATGACGGCGCGAAGGGCGTGTCATGCCTCGTCATCGAGAACGGCACGCCCGGCCTTACCTTCGGCAAGCCCGAACGCAAGATGGGCTGGAACAGTCAGCCGACCGCGACGGTGAACTTCGAAGACTGCCGCGTGCCGGTGGCGAACCTCGTCGGCAAGGAAGGCGATGGCTTCCGCTACGCCATGATGGGACTTGATGGCGGACGACTGAATATCGGCGCGTGTTCGCTCGGCACCGCCCGTGCGGCGCTGGAGACCGCGCAGCAATACGCCACCGAGCGCAGGGCGTTCGGCAAGGCCATCGGCGAGTTTCAGGCGCTGCAGTTCAAGCTGGCCGACATGGCGACCAGCCTTGAGGCCTCGCGCCTGATGATCCGCAACGCGGCATCCAAGCTGGACGCACGCGACCCAAAGGCCACCATGCTGTGCGCGATGGCCAAGCGCTTCGCCACCGATGCCTGCTTTACCATCGCCAACGAGGCGCTGCAGCTTCATGGCGGCTATGGCTATCTGAAGGACTTCCCGCTGGAGCGCCATGTGCGCGATCTGCGCGTCCATCAGATCCTGGAAGGCACCAACGAAATCATGCGGGTGATCATCTCCCGTGAACTGTCACGGCAGTAGGAGAGTGCGATGATCTATCACTCGCTCGTCGGCTTCCTCGTTTGGTTGGGCGCGACGCTGCTGTTTCGCTTTTACGGCGATCTCTTCTTCTATCCTGACGACATCGTGAACGCGATTTTGTTCATCATCGCGGCCCCGCTCTGCTGGGGCTTCATGGTGCTCTATCTCGGCGTGCTGAACGTGTTGCCCGAGAACCGGGCGCTGGCCAGCATCGGATTCATCCTGCCGGGCATGCTGCTGGACGCCGTGGTCACGGCGAACTTTCCGCTGGTCTTCCCGAACCTCGACATGTCGATGGACGCCAAGTTCGGCGCGCTGATGCTGTGGTGCTACGGCGCGATGGCGTTCGGTGGCTACTCGTCGGATCGCCGCGTGCGGAAGCAATTGACGCTGCGCCTCGAGAACATCGCCGCGCCATGAGTGAAGCTGAAGTCCTGTTCGAACGGCGTGGCCGCGCCGGAATCATCACGCTGAACCGTCCGAAGGCGCTCAACGCGCTGACGCTTGAGATGGTGCGCGCGATTACGCCTCAGCTGAAAGCGTGGGCCGTCGACGACCGCGTTGAGACCGTCGTCGTTCGCAGCGTCGGCGAGCGTGCCTTCTGCGCTGGCGGCGACGTGCGCGCACTCTATGCCAGCGGCCGCGCCCGAACGCCTTACGCCAGCGATTTCTGGGCGGAGGAGTACCGCCTCAACACCCTCATCAAGGAATTCCCCAAGCCCTTCGTCGCGCTGATCCAGGGCCTCGTGATGGGTGGCGGCGTCGGCGTCTCGTTCCACGGTTCGGCCCGTGTGGTGTGCGAGACGACGGCCTTTGCGATGCCGGAAACAGGCATCGGCCTGTTCCCTGATGTCGGCGGAACGTTCTTCCTGCCGCGCCTTGAGGGCAGGATGGGGCTCTATCTCGCACTCACCGGCTCGCGGCTGAAGGCGTCTGAGCTGCGCCATCTCGGCCTCGCGACACATGTGGCTCGCTTCGAGGAGTTCGAGAACATCATCAAGGCGCTCAGCGAGTACGAGGCGTTGCACGCGCTCCGTCCCTGGGCCGATGCGGTGCCGGACCCGATCGAGGTGCTGCAGCGCCAGGTCGATCTCCATTTCGGCGGCGAGTCGGTGGAGCAGGTGCTCGCGAGCCTTGAAGCTGACTCTACGGAATGGGCCACAGCTACGGCGAAGACCATCCGCACCAAGTCACCGACCAGCCTGAAGATCGCAATGCGTCAGATGCAGGTCGGCCGCTCGAAATCGTTTCGCGAGTGTATGCAGATCGAATTTCGCCTGACCGAACGCATCCAGCGCGGACACGATTTCTATGAAGGTGTGCGCGCCACGATCATCGACAAGGACGGCGCTCCGAAATGGCAGCCGGCCAAGCTGGCAGACGTCAAACCGTGGATGATCGACGATTATTTCGCGCCGCTGGCGAGGGAATGGATGCCCGACGCGTGACCACGCGTCGGGCTGGAACCGCGAAAGCGAGGGTCAACGCAACAGATCGAATTTTCATCAGACGCGGCAGAAAACTGCCGGGATTAAGCTGAATTAAGACACACGCCGCTGCCGTCCCGGACATATGTGAATCCCGCACGCGCACATCTCTGCGCCTTTTGTTGCTTAGCGAAAATCAAGATTAACCCGCGTTCACCGCGTTCTTTGACCGCGGCTTAAGTGAGCATCGGTATCTTCGCCCGTGGTGGTAGTGAACAACGCGGGAAATTCGCGATGAATGTAGCTCTGAAACAGCGTCTCCCTCATGCGCCGGAACTTCCGGCCGCGACGGAAGCTTCGGACCAGCTGAAGCCTCTCTATCTGGAGACGCTGAACCGCATCGAGCGGCTGCATCGCCAGCTCCTCGACGTGATCAAGGACGAGCTTGAGCGCGTGCGCATCCGAGACGTGAACTCGGTTCAGGCTTTGCTACTGTTCAATATCGGCGACGCGGAAATGACCGCCGGTGAACTGCGCTCACGCGGGCACTATCTGGGTTCAAACGTGTCGTACAATCTCAAGAAGCTTGTCGACATGGGCTACATCAACCACGCCCGCTCTGAAGTCGACCGCCGCTCGGTGCGTGTGCGCCTGACGGAAAAGGGCCGCATCGTGCACCGCCTCTGCGCCTCGCTCTTTGATCGTCACACCCTGTCGGTCGACAAGGTCGGCGGCGTGGATGCTGCGACCTTCGTCCAGCTGAACGACTCGCTGCGCCGCCTCGAGCGCTACTGGGCGGATCAGATCCGCTTCCGCCTCTAAGCCTTCAGGGCCGCTTCGGCGGCCAAGGAATGAACGCGCTGGTCCGCCTCGCATACTCTGCGTAGGCGGGCTTTCGCTTTTTGAGGCCGCGCTCCAACAGCGTGACGCCGGAAACGCGCAGCAGCAGGAAGGTGATGGTGGCCGGGCCGATGAACGTCCACCAGGGCGCGCCAGCGCCCAGGCCCATACCGTAAAGGCCCCACCACAGCACGGTTTCGCCGAAATAGTTCGGATGTCGTGACCAGGACCAGAGCCCGACATCGCAGACATCTTCGTGGCTGGTCCGGCGCTTCTTGAACTGCGTGAGCTGCCAATCGGCGACAGCCTCTACGATGAGGCCGGCGAGAAAAACGGCCAGCCCGACATGGAAGAGCCAGTTATGGGCGTCGCCGGCCGTCGTCGCGCCAATTGAAACGGGCAGGGCGACGACAAACTGCATGACGGCCTGAAGCAGAAAAACCCATTTGAGGCTCTCCCAGGCGAAATTGCCCTTCCAGGTCCGCCGCATCGCCTGGTAGCGGGCGTCTTCCTCGCCTTCGCCAAGTTTCCTGATGCCAATGTGCAGGCCAAGCCGCGCGCCCCACAGCGCAACCGCGATGAGAATGACAAGCGCGGCTGTCCCTTGTCCGCCGACCAGGAAGGTCGCGGCGCACACGACGATGAACCCGGGCCCCCAATAGACGTCGACGATGCTGGCGTCCTTGAGCTTAAGGCTCACCAGCCATAGCGTCACGAAAGGGATGATCGCTGCCGCAAGGGCTACGGCGAGGGTCAGAACAAGATCAGGCATGCCGGGTATCAGAGGCCAAATGCAACTCCATCCCTATCTTCAGCACGACGGCATTATCGCGTTTGCCCATCGTGGTGGCGCGCTTGAAGCGCCGGAGAACACCATGAAGGCGTTCGCCTACGCCGTCGACCTCGGATATCGCTATGTCGAGACGGACGCCTACGCCACGCGTGATGGCGTCCTGCTCGCCTTTCATGACGACAGGCTGGACCGCGTCACCGACGCCAGGGGCCTGATCTCCGAGATGGACTATGCCGACATACGCGGGGCGCGTATCGGCGGATCGGAGCCGATCCCGCTCCTGGAGGAATTGCTCGTCACCTGGCCGACGCTGCGGGTGAACATCGATCCAAAGCATGACGGAGCGGTTGGCCCGTTGGTCGATCTCCTCCGGCGCCTGAACGCGCTGGACCGGGTGTGCATCGGATCATTTTCCGATGCGCGAATAGCGCGGGTCAGGGCTGCCTTTGGCACGGACGTCTGCACGTCCATGGGGCCGAAGGAGGTGACGCGGTTCTGGCTCGCCAAGCGCCGCATTCCAGTCGGCCGTTTTGGGGCGAACTGCGTGCAGATACCGGTCAGGCAGGGTCCGGTGACGCTCGTGGACAAGGCAGCCGTGCGAACAGTGCGCCGTCTCGGCCTGAAGTTGCATGTCTGGACGATTGATGACGAGGCGGAGATGCGGCGCCTGGCAGCTCTCGGTGTCGACGGGATCATGACCGACCGCCCGGCGCTATTGCGAAGCGTTCTCAATAGTTTGGCTTGAGTTTCTTTCACCAACGCTTGACCCTGATCAAAGCGGGGGGCACATGCCCTTCACTAGGTATTGGCCTTGCCGATTGCAGGGGCTTCGATGGACTACGACAAGATCTTCGACGACGCGATCGACGGCCTGAAGGCCGAAGGGCGCTACCGCGTCTTCATCGACATCGAACGCCAGCGCGGCGCCTATCCGCGTGCGGTCCACCATGCCAGCGAGACTCAGGGCAAGCGATCGGTCACCGTATGGTGCTCGAATGACTATCTTGGCATGGGCCAGAGCAGCGTCGTGACCGAAGCCATGCACGCCGCGATCGATCATGTTGGCGCCGGCTCGGGCGGTACCCGCAACATCTCCGGCACCACGCACTATCATGTCGAGCTTGAGCGCGAACTCGCCGATCTGCATGGCAAGGAAGCGGCGCTTCTGTTCACCAGCGGCTATGTCTCGAATGACGCGACGCTGTCGACACTGGCGTCCATCCTGCCGGGGCTCATCACCTACTCGGACGAGCTGAATCATGCCTCGATGATCGAGGGCATCAAGCGCGGCCGTTCAGTGAAGCGGGTCTTCCGCCACAACGACCTCGCGCACCTGGAAGAACTGATCCGCGAAGACGATCCGGCCGCGCCCAAGCTTATCGCGTTCGAATCCGTCTATTCGATGGACGGCGATATCGCGCCGCTCGCCGGCCTCTGCGATATCGCGGAGAAGTACGGCGCGCTCACCTATCTTGATGAAGTCCACGCCGTCGGCATGTACGGGCCGCGCGGAGCGGGCGTCGCCGAGCGCGACGGCGTGATGAACCGCATCGACATTATCGAAGGCACACTGGCAAAGGCCTATGGCGTCATGGGCGGCTACATCGCCGCCAGCGCGCGCATCGTCGATTGCGTGCGCTCGTTCGCGCCCGGCTTCATCTTCTCGACCTCGTTGTCGCCGGTGCTCGTTGCCGGTGCGTTGGCGAGCGTGCGTCACCTCAAGCAGTCGAGCGCCGAGCGCGACCTGTTGCACAAGAAGGCCGCGAAGCTGAAGCAGATGCTGCGTGATGCGAATCTGCCCGTGATGGAAAGCTCCGTCTCGCACATGGTGCCCGTGCTGGTCGGCGATCCGGTCCAGTGCAAGGCGGTCGCGGACGAACTGCTGTTTGAATACGGCATCTATGTTCAGCCGATCAATTATCCGACCGTGCCGCGCGGCCTTGAACGCCTGCGGTTCACGCCCAGCCCCACGCACAGCGACGAAAAGTTGGCCGAGCTTGTGGCCGCACTGGACCGTTGCTGGCGCCGCCTGAAAATCCGGCGTGCCGCCTGACGGTCGTCCGGAGCGGACGCGCGCGCCGGTTTCCGGCGAGATCTATGTCGAGCTGGTGAGACAGGGCAACGCGGTGCGCGCCACCGCGATTGATGCCGCTTCCGGCGCTGAGGCAGTTGTCGTCGGCCCTGCCAATGCATTCCCCGGCGATCTTCAGAAACTGGCCGTCGCCAAGCTGATGCGCCTGTTGGGACGCGAACCGGGGGCGCGTGACGGCGACCCGGAAACAAAAACCCCGCCCGGTCAGGGGCGGGGCATTGTCGTCTGACCTCAAATAAGGGTCAGGCGGCCTTCTTCTTGCGGCCACGGCCGGCAGCCGGGGTCAGCTTGCCGAGGCCGATGCGCTTGGCCATTTCCGAACGGGCCTGCGCGTAGTTCGGCGCGACCATCGGATAGTCCGACGGCAGGCCCCACTTGGCGCGGTAGTCGTCCGGAGACATGTCGTAGTGTGTGCGGAGATAGCGCTTCAGCATCTTCAGCTTCGCGCCGTCTTCCAGGCAGATGATGTAGTCGTCGGTCACCGACTTCTTCACCGGCACAGCCGGCTTCAGCGCGGCGGGCAGGGCCGCTTCACCGGCGGGCTGAGACAGCCCGGCAAGGGCTTCGTAGACGGACTTGATGAGAACGGGCAGATCACTCTGGAGGATCTGGTTGCGGCCTACATACGCGGCGACGATGCCGGTCGCATATTCAAGCAGGTCCGATTTGTCGCTGACCGCAGCGCCGCCGATCATCACGTCGTCTTTCGTCATTCGAATCTGTCCTTTTCCACACGGTATGCGCGCTTTACGCCCCTGCATCGGCTATTGCAATCCGGTATAAGTACTTGGTTTCGATTTGTTCAGTTTGGTTTTGTCTTTACTGATGTACTTGGAACCAATTTGAGGCCACTAGATGTGGTGCATCCGCAGGAGTGGTGGGCTATAAGCGCGCCGCCAGAACCGATCCGGAACCGCCCATGACCGCCACAGCCATGTCCGCCAAGGACGCCGCGTCTCCGTTCTTCACGCGCAGCCTCGCAGAAGGTGACGCCGAACTTGCCGCCGCCATCGGCAAGGAACTGGGACGCCAGCAGGACCAGATCGAGCTCATCGCCTCGGAAAACATCGTCTCGCGGGCCGTGCTCGAGGCGCAGGGGTCGGTGCTGACGAACAAATACGCCGAAGGCTATCCCGGCCGCCGCTACTACGGTGGCTGCGAGTTCGTCGATGTCGCCGAGCAGCTGGCGATCGACCGCGCCTGCAAGCTGTTCAACGCGAAGTTTGCGAATGTTCAGCCGCACTCAGGCGCCCAGGCCAACCAAGCCGTGTTCCTGGCGCTGATGCAGCCGGGCGATACCTATATGGGCCTCAACCTCGCGGCCGGCGGTCACCTGACGCACGGCTCGCCCGCCAACATGTCGGGCAAGTGGTTCAAGCCGGTGCCATATGGCGTCCGCCCCGACGATCACCTCATCGACTATGACGAGGTTCAGCGCCTCGCCGATGAGAACAAGCCCAAGCTTATCATCGCCGGTGGCTCTGCCTATCCGCGCGCCATCGACTTCGCTCGCTTCCGCAAGATTGCGGATTCTGTCGGCGCGAAGTTCATGGTCGACATGGCGCATTTCGCGGGTCTGGTCGCCGGTGGTGCGCATGCCAATCCGCTTGAGCACGCTCATGTCGTGACCACCACGACCCACAAGACCCTGCGTGGGCCGCGCGGCGGCATGATCCTCACCAACGACGAGGATCTGGCGAAGAAGATCAACTCGGCTGTATTCCCCGGCCTGCAGGGTGGCCCGCTGATGCATGTTATCGCCGCCAAGGCCGTGGCGTTCGGCGAGGCGCTACAGCCGGATTTCAAGCTCTACGCGAAGAATGTCGTCGCCAATGCAAAGGCTCTGGCCGATGCACTGAAGACGGGTGGCCTCGATCTCGTGTCCGGGGGCACCGACACGCATGTCCTGCTCGTCGATCTGCGTCCCAAAAAGGTGACCGGCAAGGTCGCGGAGCACGCGCTGGAGCGCGCCCACATCACCGCGAACAAGAACGGCATCCCGTTCGATCCGGAAAAGCCCGCGCTCACCTCGGGCATTCGCCTCGGCTCGCCCGCCGGCACGACGCGCGGCTTCGGCGTCGCCGAGTTCAAGCAGATCGGCGAGATGATCGTGGAAGTCCTCGATGGCCTCAACGCCAACAGCCCGGACGGCAACACGCTGGTCGAGGAACGGGTGAAGGCCCGCGCGCTCGATCTCTGCGCGCGCTTTCCGATTTACTGAAGGCCGGTACGCATGCGCTGCCCCTTCTGCGGAAGCGACGAAACACAGGTCAAGGACTCGCGGCCGACGGAAGACAATTCCGCCATCCGCCGCCGCCGCTCGTGCCCGGCCTGCAATGCGCGCTTCACAACCTTTGAGCGCGTGCAATTGCGTGAGCTGACCGTTCTGAAAAAGCAGGGCCGCCGGGAGTCTTTCGACCGCGACAAGCTGTACCGCTCGATCGAAAAGGCGGTGCGCAAGCGCCCTGTCGAATCCGAGCGAGTCGAGCGCCTGGTCAGCACCATCGTCCGGCGCCTGGAAAGCATGGGTGAAACGGACATCGACTCCAAGCAGATCGGCGCATTGGTGATGGAAGGTCTGAAGACTCTCGATCCCGTCGCCTATGTCCGCTTCGCGTCCGTGTATCGCAATTTCCGCGAAGTGAACGACTTCGAGAAATTCGTCGATCAGCA
>Ga0075163_10010793_pt1 | contig 11916 bp, 10 predicted proteins | sample JI1023141ADNA_FD_71478 | JGI IMG/M metagenome (GOLD analysis project Ga0075163, IMG submission 71478) | Wastewater effluent complex algal communities from Wisconsin, to seasonally profile nutrient transformation and Carbon sequestration -... | ecosystem: Engineered > WWTP > Effluent > Algae... | reverse complement strand
CGGCGCGATGAGATCCAATCGCGCGAACGGCGTGGTCGTCACGGTCGGATTGGCCGGCGCCGTCCATCGTTGCCGCGTGGATCGACTCGCGCAGGCGGACATCAGCATCACGTGGGCCAGGCACCCGCCGGACACCCGCAGAAAGTCGCGTCGTGAAGTCAGGAGAGAAGTCATGTGTAATGCTACCGGTCTCACACGGAACGCGCGAAAGCAGTTGTCCCACCACTTGCGTTCCATCGCGATGCGTATTTATGTAACCGCATGGTTACGCACGATCCCGCGGTGTTCAGCGCCATCGCCGACCCCACGCGCCGAGCGATTCTGGATGCCATTCGGCAGACGGAACGGTCGGCAGGCGAAATCGCCGATCTCTTTCCGGTAAGTCGCCCGGCCATCTCGCGGCATATCCGTGTGCTGCGCGAGGCAGGGCTGGTACGGGAACGGCGCGAAGCGCAGTCACGCTTCTACACGCTCGATCCCGCGCCGCTCCGCGACGTGGATCGCTGGCTGGACAGCTACAAAGTGTTCTGGGCCGCCCGTCTGCAGGCGCTCAAGCGCGTTGCGGAATCACACACCACTCGCCACCCGTAGGCTTTCCTCCATGGCTTGGACCTTTGAACACCGCTGTAAGTTGGCGGCGTCTGCCGACGCGGCCTTTCGTGCCTTGACCGAACCGACGCAGCTGCGGCAATGGTTCGCCGAACACGTCGATGTCGGCAGCGCGGTGGGCGAACCGTTTCGCTTCTGGGGCAAACACTCGCTCGATACGCCGTCAGCGGCGATGGCCACGCAGCGCCTCACGCAGTGGCAACCGGGGCGCCAGCTTGGCTTCACATGGACCATTGGTGGCGTGGACACCACGGTGCTGCTCACGATCGAACCCGCCGAGACGTCGTGTCACCTCCAGGTGCATCACGCGGTGATCGGCGAGTTGCCGTTTCCGCGCGAGCGCGAGTTGATCGACGACCACTGGCGCTTTGTCACGGGCAACCTGATGCAACAGTTGGCGGGCGGCGCCGGCATTGTGCTTCCCGATTTTTCCGACCCGTCGCCAGTGGTACGACAGGTGCTGCTCATCGACGCACCGCGCGACGTCGTGTTTGCCACGCTGATCACACCCGAACTCGTGAATCAATGGTTTGGCACCACCGTCGCCGAGATCGAGCCGCGAGTGGGCGGTCGCTACAGCGTGGGGTGGAAATACCAGATCGACGGCCGCGATGTGGTAGGCGGTCCGACGCAGATTCTCGAATTCGTACAGAACGAACGCCTCACACTCGACTGGCCCGACTGGCGCGGTGACGCATCCGTCACCGGGCAGACCATCAGTTTTGTACTCGAGAGTGTTGGTGCGCAGACGCAGCTGACGTTCGTGCACGCGGGATTCACGCGCACGGCGGACATCAGCGATTTCCCGTTTGGCTGGGTGTGGTTTCTGGGCGAGCTTCGGAGGGTGGCTACGGCGCGCAAGTGAGGTTGTTGCGCAGCAGCTCGACCGCCTCCTTCTGCCTCGCACTCGTGGCGATGCGCGCGGCGTCGCGAAGCGGCTGACAGGCCTTCGCGGGCTCTTCCACAGCGAGGTACGCCATCGCAAGCGCGTTCAGGGCCCACGTGCTGTCGGTCGCGTTTCCAAGTCGCGGCATCAGCAAAATCAGCGAACGCACCGCACGCGCGCCGACCACGGTTTCCTGACCATCGGGAATGCTCTCCAGGCCGGCGCGAATCGCACTGAGCTCCTTCTGTGCAACTGCCGCGTCTGCCGCATTCGCCGCGTTGCTCGTGGAAGCTGGCGCATTCGGGACTGCACTGCCCGCCGCACCGGGATTCGTCGTCGGCGATCCAGTGCTTCCAGCACCCGAGGTTCCGGCTCCAGTCGTCGCGGACTGAAGTGACGTACCCGCCGGTTGTCCGCCCGACGCAGCGTTCGGCGCCGGCGCCTGGGTACCGTTGCCCACAGCACTTGGCGCGCCGGCTGGCGTTGTGGGCGCGCCACCCGCGACATCGCTCGTCGCCGCCGCGGGTGTGACGCCCGCATCCGCCGAGCCGCGCGAAAATGCAAAGTACCCACCCACCGCCGCGATCACGACGACCGCGGCCGCGATGGCCGCCACCGGCGACTTCTTCGGCGCCGGTTCCGGGATCGCCACCTTCGACGCCGAGGTCGACGCGCCGGGCGTTGGCGATCTGGGCGACGACGGCGGAGGAGTCGGCGCACTCTTGGGCGACGAGACCGAGGCGGTTGATACCGGCGTTGGCCGCGCCATCGCGTTGGTGCTCTCACCTGCCGCTGACAAAATCGCCGGCGTAGACATCGGCGTCCGTGCGCGCAGCACCGACATTCCCGTCCACGCCTCCACGGCGTTGACTAACGCGTCGGCAAACTCCATGGCCGACGCGGTCCGGTTTTCCGGTTCACGCACCAGCGCGTGATCGAACGCCGCCAGCAAGGCGGGCGGCCACGCAACATCCGGCGCCACATCGGCCAGCGTTCGCGGATCCTGGATCAGGCGCGCGGTGAGTTTCCGTTCCGGCGTGCTCCCTTCAAACGGCAGATCACCGGTGAACATCTCGAACGCCACCAACGCGAGTGCATACAGATCGCTGCGGCCGTCCAATTGCTCGCCAAGCACCTGCTCGGGGCTCATGTAGTCGGGCGTGCCAACCAGCATGCCCACCTGCGTCAGTTGCGTCTCCGAGCCGTTGGTGACCTTGGCGATGCCAAAGTCCACCACCTTGCACCGGTCGACACCCGCCTCGTCGGTGATGACGAGGATATTGTCGGGCTTGAGGTCACGATGGACGATGTTGAGCCGATGAGCGGCATCGAGTCCTTCAGCCACCTGATAGACAAGATTGGCCGCGCGCACCGGCGTCAGGCGACGCTCCTCGTCCAACAGACCGCGCAGCGTGATCCCCGGAACGAACTCCATCGCGATATAGACGAGTCCGTCACTCGTCTCGCCGAAATCGAAGACGCGGGCCACGCGATCGTGCTCAATACGCGCCGCATTGGCCGCTTCACGATTGAATCGCGCCACCGCGCCGGCATCCTTCACCATGTCCTGATGCAGCACCTTGATGGCCGCCTGCTGCGGCAGCCGGACGTGCTGGGCCTGATACACTTTGCCCATCCCGCCCTCCCCCAGCAGCTTGTTCACCTTGTACCGCTCGGCGATCACCATACCGATGAGGTCGCCTTGCGCGTCGTCCAGGCGCAACGAGGTCCCGTCGCTCGGACAGAAGACCATCTCGTCGGGGTAAGTCGTGTTGCAGGTGGTGCACGTCTTGGACATGAGGCGGGGTCAGCCAGTGATGGAAAAGCGTCAAGCGCAGCGCCGAATTGGGCTCAGCTATTGACGACGTACGGCAAAGGGCACGACGTTATACCAGCTTCACACATTTCCCACCCATGAGGTGCTCGCATGTCCGTGATCATGAATGCCCGCCGTTGGTCGACCAGAACGCGGTCTGTACTGCTGGCGGCATCGGCGTTCGCTGTTTCGGCCATTCCCGTTGCCGCACAAAACGCTGCGCAGCGTCCCACGCTGGCGGTGCTGTACTTCACCAACTCCGCACTCGTTGACAACGCGTCCTACGCACCGCTCAGCAAGGGCATGGCGGAGATGCTGATCACCGAACTGGCCCAGAACAACGCGGTGCGGGTGGTCGAGCGCGACCGACTGCAGTCGGTCATCGAAGAGCAGAATCTGCAGAACAGCGATCGGGTCGACAAGGAGACCGCCGTCAAGCTCGGAAAGACCTTGGGGGCGCGTCACATGCTCCTCGGATCATTCATCATCGATCAGAAGCGCAACATGCGCATCGACGTCCGCGCGGTGAACACGGAAACGTCGCAGATCGACTATACCGAATCGGTGAGCGGCAACGCGGACAATCTGCTGGCCCTCGTCATTCAGCTGGGATCCAAGGTGAACGCCGGTCTCAAGTTGCCGGCGCTCAAGACGGCCAGTGTGACCACTCCGGCCTCCAAGAGCCCCAATCAGTTCAAGGCGCTGATGGCCATGAGCCAGGCGCTTGAGGCCGAAGACCGCAAGAGCAAGAGCGAGGCGGTGTCGTTTTACAAGCAGGCGATCGCGCTCAATCCCGACTTTGACCGCGCCAAGACGCGTCTGGCGTCGATCGAGAAGTAACGCTCCAGCGTTTGGACAAAAGGGCGGTGCATCTCAGAGATGCACCGCCCTTTGTTTGTCCGGTCGCGTCAGGCCGATGGGCCGCCGCGCGATCGGCCGACCAGGTCACACGGAGTCGCGTGCACCTGGCTGACGGACCATGACGCCTGACATCACGGGAACGTGAAGCTGGCGTTGAAGACCCGGACGAACCCGATGCCGCGGTATGTGCAGACTGGCACCGGCGTCGACCCCACGCTTTCCACGCACGGCCCCGTGATGCCCACGTAGGTCCCGGTGGCGGCCAATCCGCGGAAGACACCGGTTGATCCGATCGGGAGCGAGAAGCGACAGTTGGTCGCCGCGCCAAGTCCCGACATCACACACGGCTGCTGACTGGGCGCGGCAGCCGGTTGGAACGTGATGCTGCCCTGCCCCGATCCGGCAAGTCGCATGTCGACGTCGATCGATGGCGTGAACCCGGCCGACGCGCGGACCGCCGAATTGACGACCACCGTGCACTCGTACGTGGTGCGATTGGCGCAACCGTCGCCCCAGTACGTGAGTGCGTTGCCGGTGTTGCCGATGGCGCGCAACGTGATGCTGGTGCCGGGCGCAACACTCACAGAGCACTTGGGACCCGAGGCCACACCAGCCGTGATCGGGCAGTCGATCAGCGGGCTCGCTTCGGTGCTGCGAACGACACCAGACCCCAAGGCCAACGCATCGATGGTCAGCGTGACGGGGACTTTGGCGGCGAAGTGCGCGGTCACGGTGCGCGGTGCCGTCATCATCACCGCGCAAGCGCCGGTGCCGATACAGTCGCCGGCGTAACCCAGAAAATCGGTTTGCCCCGACATCGTCGAGGTGATCGACGCCGTGGCGCCCACGTCGAGATTGGTCACGCAGGTGGCGGTGCCCGTCTGCAACGAATTCCGTGCGCAGAGTGGAGCGCCGTTCACGGCAAGCGCCGCGTCACCGGTGCCGCTGATGATGACGGTCAACTGAACCTGCCGACGCGCGAACGAAGCGGTCACCGTCTGCGCCTGTGACATGACCACCGTACACGCGGTCGATTGGCCCGCGCATGCACCGCTCCATCCGGCAAACGTGGACTGTGCGTTGGCCTGCGCGGTCAGTGTGACGGTCGATCCAAACATTGCGCTCGCCGCGCAGGTGCCCGTTCCCGCCCCATTGGACGCAGTGCACGCCACGCCGTTGGTCGCCGTGACGGTGCCGCCGCCGGCGCCAGTCACCGACACAGTCAACGGGCGTCCGCCCAGAAAGCCGGCGTTGACCGTCGTATTGGCGGTGACGACCACCGTGCACACACTGCCGCTCGCTGTTGCGCACGCGCCGCCCCACTGACCAAACGACTGCGCGACCTGCTGAGCCGTCGCGCTGTCCGCGATGCTCGTGAGCGTGAGTGACGTGCCATCAGCCACATCGGCCACGCAGCTTCCGCTGGTGGTGGTTCCGTCGATTCGGCAGTCGAGGCCGAAGGGTCCGGTGATGCGACCACGACCGTCGGTTGTTGATGCGTTAAGGGTGAGCCGCCGCTGCGCGATGAACTGTGCCGACGTCGTGCGCGCCTGCGACATGGTAAGACTGCACGTGGTACCGACGGCGCTGCCCAGACACGCGCCGCCCCAGGCCCCGAAGAGCTGTCCAGCGTCGGGGGTGGACGTCAGAACCACCTGTGCGTCGGCCGGAAAATTGAAGGCGCATGCCCCCGTGGCCGATGCCGCGGTGACTCGGCAATTGATGCCAGCAGGCAGCGATTGCACGGTGCCCGACCCGCTACCCGTGAGCGGCCCCACGATCAGTGAAACGGGCGCACGAAGCACGTTGACCAGCACATCCGCCGACAGTCCGCCCGCGGACGCCGACATCAGCGCCTGTCCGACGCCGATCGCGGTGACCACACCGTTGGCATCGATCGTCGCGACGGTGGGTGCGTTGCTGCTCCACGTCACGGGGCGATTGGTGACCGCGCGTCCCTTGCTGTCCTTCACCACTGCGGCCAGCGCGGTGGTCGATCCCATCGTGACACTCACTCCCGCAGACGGCGTCACGTCGATGGACGCCAGTTCGAAGAGCTCGACGGGCTGTGTCACGGCCGTCGTCGCCCCGGCCGCCAACCGCAGCGGCCCCACTGTCTGGTTGTCCACCGTTACACCATTCACGACCAACGCAAGCTGCAGCACCACGGAACATCCGGCATCAACCGATGCCCCGTCACGGGCGGGATCGGCGAGACACGACACCAGATCGACCGGGACCGGCACATCCTGTGTGACCGCCGCACCGAGTGTGATGACCTGCGAGCCAATGGGGACTCGCACGCCACCGGCTTGCACGTAGAGTGACGTCACCTTGAGCGTGACCACATCGGCCCGCTGCACGGTCGCCGCCGCGACGCTTGCCGTAAACGCGACACGCGCGGGTCGCGCGTCGGCGGTGCCGGCCGGCGAAATCATGTTGGCGATATCAGAACATCCGCCAAGCGCCACCAGGGCGGCGAGGGTCAGTGACGCTCTACGGAATCGAATCATAGAAGGCTCGAGTGAAACCAGGAGACGCATGCGCGATGCGTGGCCTAGAACCGGATGACCGCCACAACACCGCTGGCGTATCCGGTGAATGATTGCGACGGGACGGTGGGCCCGGTATTGCGCTGCCGAAGTGACCCGGCTTGTCCGCGCACGTAAGGCTGCACCGAAAAAAGTCCCCGACGTACTTCCAGTCCTACCGAAACACTGCCACTGGCCACGCCGGACGTGGGCAGTCCTTCATCGACGCCGAGCCCAGTGTGTAGTCGACCATCGGCGGCGAGCACCAGATCACGCTGCGGACCCAAACCGATCGCGGCACGCATCCCGGCATCGGCATACTGCCCGCTCGATTTCTTCACGGTCTCACCGTTGCGCGAATACGGTGCGCGCATGCGCAACGACGCGTATCCGAGCAGCTGACGGAATCCGTTGGCGGCAAACTGCATTTGTACGTCGCCACTCACGACCGGCCCGAGTCGCACCAGCGTACTCGCGCTCGTGGTGGTTCCACCGCTGACAGGCGAACGCAGTTCGTCCTCCGCAAAGACGTCGGCCGTGAAGGCCAGACTCAGTCGATGGGGGCCAACGGTGCGATCTCCGGTCAGCGACGCACGCATGACGCCACCCGGTCGAAAATCCGCCGAGGCCGATCCGGCCACCAACGCGGCGACCGGCTGATATTTGCCACGATATTCGTACGAGCCGCCCACCGCCACGGCCCACGGCCCCACGCGTCGCGCCGCCACCAGCCCGAGCGTCCCGCTCGCGCCAGCACCAACAGGCGTACTGCCGAGACCAAGCGCCGGCGCCGCCATGATGCGCAGCACCGCAAATTCGTTGCCGGAGAGCGAGGTCTGCCCGCTCGGCAGGTTCACGCCAGCGGTCATCACCAGCAACTCGTTGATCAGAGTACCGGTCGCACGCACGCGCACGTCACTCACGCCGGAGAGTGTCGCGGTGCGATCGGCCGAGCCCTGTTTCGCATCGCGATACGTGACCGTCGCCGATGCATACAGCGCGGTGAGATCGACGCGCCACGAGGGGCCAAGTGCCCACGCCGTGGTGACCGGCATCGACAACTGACGCACCGAACGCACACGCGCGCTGTCGAGTGACGCAAAGCCGAACTGGCGCAGCCCGTCGCCGCCGAAGCGAATGCCTTCGAAAGACACGCCGCCGCCAATGGTTTGCTGACCGACCAACCGTTCCTGTGCACGCAGCGGTGCACGCAGCGGTGCACCAAGGGTGGTGATCACGCCGGTCGTCAGCAACGCGCGGGTCACGATGCGCCCTACTCTCACGGACGGGTAACGGTGATGACCACCGTCACGATCGAGCTGGGAAACGACGGGTCGCCCGGACCACCGAGTGGACGCGAAAGCGAGGTGATGATGTCGATCGGCCGATTGACCCGGTCGACAGCTCCATTGATGGGCGCGTTGAGCGTGCGCACGCCAGGCAACACGGACGGCGCTTCGGCCGACTGCCGCCCTTCCGCACGCAGTTGCGTGGCACGATCGCGCGCCATCTGAAAGCCGGGGTCAACGACCAACGCGCGTTCAAACTCATCGATCGCGCGACGGCGATCTCCCATCAACGTCGCTTGCACACCGCGTCCATACGACGAGAGTGCCGCGACCGATGTCGTCGGATAGGCTTCGATCGCCGTGCGTTCGGCAGGTGTCAGTGTCACGCCGAGTGCGTCGAATAGACGGAAGGCAAGCGCTTTTTCCGCGGCCAGCACGTCCGTAATTGGCGCACGGGCATCGAGCGCGGCGTCCACTGTACCGCTCTCGACGTCGGCCACGCGGAGCGACAAGCGAATCTCGCCTTGGCTCATCGTGTCAACAGACCCGAGCACCAAACGCCGCGCGCGCAGCAATTTGCCAAGACGCGGGGCGGTGGCAGAATCCACTCGTCCGGAACGCGCTAAGTCGAGTTCGCGGAGGACGTCGCCGAGTCGTGACCGTTCGACCAGCGTGACACGCGAGCTGCGTGCAAGATCAGTCGATAACATGTCCGCCATCGCGAAACCCAACGCCGACAGGCCGTCGTTGCGCGCGAGCATCTGAAACGGTGGGATACCGATCGCCGATGCGGTGGCGACGCCGCTCGCTTGCTCGCGCGCGATCGCTGCCGTCAACGTGGAATCCGCACCACCGCGCACGGCCACGCGGCTTCCCGTGGTGGCACATGCCGATAGCAGAAAAACCGCTACGGTGAACGCGCCGTAGCGCACTGCACGAGAACGAGGCCCAACAGCGGCTCGGTCTCTGATAGCCTGGCGAGTCGGTCCGGAAATCACGGATTCGGGCAACGAGGAGAAGGCAATTATGCGTGACGGATTGTCCCTCCATCACAAATGAAAAGTTGGACCGCCAGCCTGCCAGCGTCAAGAAAAATGTGATTTCTCGTTGACGCAGTCACTCTACAGCACTGCGGCGGCCGCGCGACAGGCCGTTCGGTGCTCCGAGCAACATGATAGCGAGCTCATCCATGTGAGCGTCAGAGAAGGCGACGATGCGGTCGTTTTTGCCGAGCTGGGCCGCGGTACGGATCGTGCACCACTGATCCCAGAGAATTGTTGCCGGCACGACTGGTGCCCTCTGCTCCTCCGCGTAGACTTATCGTCCTGATGCTTCCCTTCGAACCTGCCGCGTATCGCCGACTCGGGTTGGCGCTGAGCCTGTGCTGCGCCGCCGCCGTTCCGGCCGCCGCGCAAAACATCTCCTCGCGCGGCACGGGGCTCGTCGCGCTGACGGGCCTGGTCAACACGTACAATTTCAACTCGCTGAACTTGGTGAGTGGCGACGTGTTCGACACCCAGTTGCAGAGCAGCGGCTTGCGCTTCAGCGGTGCCTTCTTCGGCACGCCGCCCAACTATGCGCCATTCCCCGACGGCGCGCTCTACAACGTGTACGACAGCGGCAATCAGCAGATCTCCAGCGACAACATCGATATTTATTTCTCGACGGCGGCACACGGCGTCGCGTTCAACTTCGCGTCCATCCTCGATGGGCCGGCGACGTTTACCCTCTGGAGCAACGGCATGTTTCTGCGTTCGTTCCAGGTGGACATTCCCGCCTTCGATACGTCCAACTGGCAACGGTGGTGGGGATTTCAATTCACCAACGGGACCACGTTCGACCGGCTGCAGATCAATGGCAGCATCTACGGGTTTGGCATCGACAACCTGATGGTGGAGACGCCGATTCCTGTCGTCACGAGCCCTGTGCCCGAGCCGGCAACGGTGGGCCTGCTGTGCGTCGGACTGGCGATCGTCGGAGCGACGGTGCGACGTCGCCGGTCTTCCCAGCACTGACGCTCCGCGGCGCCTGAGAGGGGCCGTATCGACTGGCGCGAACATAGACGGCACACCCGTCCACGAGTTCAGATACAACGCGGGGCGTCCGGATGATCCGGACGCCCCGCGTTGTGTCTTCCCTCTGCGCAGCCGTTCATGCGCGGCCGTTCGTGCGCCGCGCATGACTGGCGACACGCCGCCTTACGGCGGGGTTGGCGTGACCGTTGCGGTCAGCGTCGTGCCGGTGTGCGCCGTGAATGCATACACTTCAATCACCCAGACACCGCCAGCGGGATTCGTGAAGTTGCAGTTTTCCGTCGGGCCGGCCGCTTCCGATGCGCAGCTCGGCGAGTTGGCGCCGGGAGGATAGGCATACATGTCCGGATCGCCGGTCCCATTGCGCAGTGCGACTGCCAGCGCGGTCGAGCCCGCGGGCACGTAGACCGCAAAGAACGCGGAATTGTCGACGGTGTTGTTGAACGTGACGCCGGTGCCGCTGCGAAGTCCTGGCAGCGCTGTGAAGCTGGCGGAGCCGCTCTTGCCTTCGCTCGTCGCCGTGATGGTGACATTGCCCGACGTCAGCGCCGTGACCACACCCGTGGCCGACACCGTCGCCACGGCAGTGTTGGACGACGTCCACGCCACCACGCGGTTGTTGAGCACCGCACCGGCCGCATCGCGCAACACGAGCGTGAGCGGGACGCCGACCGTGGTCGGCAGGAAGCCGGTGCCTGGCGTGACCGTGACCGAGGCAACGGGCGCCGGCGGCACGATGGTGATGCTCGCGGTGGCCGACTTGCCTTCGCTCGTGGCGGTGATCGTAACCGTACCCGCCGTGACCGACGTGACCACGCCGGTCGAGGACACCGTGGCCACGGTTGGCGCCGACGACGTCCACGTCACCGGCCGGAACAGCGGCACATTGGCGGCATCACGCGGAGTGGCGACCAACGTGGTCGACAATCCGAGCTGCAGGTTGAAGGTGGCGGGCGTGATCGAGACGGTCGCCACATTGGCGTCGGACACGATGGTCGCGAAGCCGGTGGTGCCGCGAGCCGATGCGATGATGGCCGTGCTGCCGGAACCAACGTAGGTCACCAGACCCGACGGGGACACGGTCGCAACGGTGGGCTCCGATGAGCTCCAGGTGATCGACTCACCCGACATCGCATTGCCGCTCGCGTCTTTGGCAACGGCCGCAAGCTGCTGCGTCGCGCCGACACGCGCCGACGACAGACGCGGTGTGACTTCGATGGAGGCCACACGGACGGGATCGGTCGGCGTGTCTTCGTCGCACGCGCCAACGGTGATCAGAGCACCGAACAGCAGCAACGACGAGAACCGAACCCGACGGGGGCGAAGAGCGCCACTCGTGGTGGCGCGTGACGAAAGAGAAAGCATGGCGCGCTCGTGCGAAATGGGGACAATCCATCCGCACGGTACGCCGAAGCGTGGAGGGCCGGGCAGACGTTGCCACATGATGTGCGCGCGGAGGGGTCTTCGGGAAGGGAGGAGCCGCATTTTTTCGCGACCAGCCGCAGAATTGCCCCTGCCAATCGGGACGGATCGCTCCGGAAGTCAGACCACCTCGTCGCGCGCGATTTGCTGTGCACGCCGGGAACCGGTAGCCTTGACCGCCATGACGCTCCCCTTCCCCGAATACGACGCGCTCGACGGGCTCGGTCTCGCCGCGCTCATTCGTGACCGACAGATCTCTGCCACCGAGGCGCTCGACGCGGCCCTCGCACGCATTGCCGCGCGCAATCCGTCGCTCAACGCCGTGGTGCGCGTCCTCGAGCGCGAGGCGAGACAGAGTCTCCCGGCCATTCCTGGCAACGCACCGTTCGCCGGGGTCCCGATGGTGATCAAGGACCTCCAGGCCACGATGGCCGGCGTGCCAACCAGTCATGGCACGCGCCCACTCCAA
>Ga0075163_10010792_pt1 | contig 11917 bp, 8 predicted proteins | sample JI1023141ADNA_FD_71478 | JGI IMG/M metagenome (GOLD analysis project Ga0075163, IMG submission 71478) | Wastewater effluent complex algal communities from Wisconsin, to seasonally profile nutrient transformation and Carbon sequestration -... | ecosystem: Engineered > WWTP > Effluent > Algae... | reverse complement strand
TATCAAAAGACCCGTGATCCAGCGCTTTTCCACGCACCGAAACTATTGGTCACCTTCCGCTCCGACCTGCACTTAACGGTCTTTAACGTTCGTTCGCTGTTGATCAACACTTGACCCGATGGAACAGAGCAATCTTTGCAGCGCAAGGAAGATGGAACCCGTCGATCGTACGGTCCATCAATGAGAGACGCCTGTCTCGGGGTGGGTTTTGGTTCCCGAACAGCGCAACAATGGGGTCGGAAGGCTCTCACGCAAGTGGGGGCCTTTCGATTTTCCCGGTGGCAGTCCCGCTCCGTGGCCGCTCGTGGGAGACTAACTTCGGCGTCGCTTCACCATGGAACAATTGCTGAACCTGATCGATGGCGAATTGCGACCCGCTTTGGGTGGCGGTTGGCTGGATGTGCATGCACCCGCTACCGGTACGGTCTACGGAGAGCTTCCGGACTCCGACCAATGCGATGTGGAACTGGCCGTTCAGGCAGCACATCGGGCCTTCCCGGCGTGGAACGCCCTAGGGCGCGACGGCCGAAGTACGGTGTTATTGCGCTTGGCGCAGGCCATCGAGGATGACCTCGAGGGCTTTGCACACGATGAATCGCGGGACAATGGTAAACCTCTTTCCCTTGCTCGTCGGGTCGATATCCCTCGGGCGATCGCGAACTTCCGGTTCTTCGCAACCGCGATCCTGCACTTCCCGAGCGAAGCGCACTTGATGGATGACGTAGCCGTGAACTACACGGATCGCCAACCGATCGGCGTAGTGGGCTGCATCAGTCCGTGGAACCTTCCGTTGTATTTGTTCACATGGAAGATCGCGCCAGCATTGGCGGCCGGGAACTGCGTGGTGGCCAAGCCCAGCGAAGTGACACCGCTGACCGCATTCCGCTTGAGCACCTTGTGCGAAAAAGCAGGCATACCATCGGGTGTGCTCAACATCATACATGGACTGGGTCCGAAGGTGGGTGCCGCGATCACGGCACATCCGCGATTGCCCGCCATTTCCTTCACCGGTGGCACACGCACCGGCGCCGAGATCGCCCGTGTGGCTGCGCCGATGTTCAAGAAGTTGAGCTTGGAGCTGGGTGGCAAGAACCCAGTACTCGTCTTTGCTGATTGCGACTTCGATGAAATGCTGAAGACCACCGTGCGCAGCAGCTTCACGAATCAGGGCCAGATCTGTTTGTGCGGTTCACGTATCCTAGTGGAGCGATCGATCTACACCAAATTCCGCGATGCGTTCGTTGAGCGCGTGAAAGCGTTGAAGGTCGGTGATCCTTCCGACCCAACGACTGATCTTGGCGCCGTGGTGTCCAAGGGCCACATGGAGAACGTGCTCGGCTACATCGAACTAGCGCGAAGCGAAGGTGGAACCGTTCTCTGCGGAGGCGAACGCGTCCAGCTCGATGGAATGTTGCAAGAAGGCTGGTACATAGCACCAACTGTGATCGAGGGCCTCGGGCCGGTCTGTCGCACGAATCAAGAGGAGATCTTCGGACCCGTGGTGACACTTCAGCCCTTTGATGGCGAAGCGGATGCCGTGGCACTGGCGAACGCCACGCCCTATGGACTAGCAAGTGTGATCTGGACCCGGGATGGGCAGCGAGCCTTGCGCGTGGCCAGAGACCTCAACGCAGGTATCGTTTGGGTGAACTGCTGGATGATTCGCGACCTGCGCACGCCCTTCGGTGGGGTCAAGCAAAGTGGTGTTGGTCGCGAAGGAGGTGTGGATGCTCTGCGTTTCTTCACCGAAGCGAAGAACGTTTGTCTCAAGCTCTGAACGAGCCGACCTTGGATCATCTTGGCTCTTTCATGCCGTTGGTGAAGAACCAGCCGAAGCGACCATCGAACCATTCCTGGAACCGACCGATCCGGTCGAATAGGGAGATGAGCAGGGAGAACATGTGCAGGTTGTTATACCCATAGAACCGGGAACCGACCCTGATCAGTATGCAGGACAGAAGAACGTCCGAGCTGCCAATCTTGGAATGCAGGATCGCTTCAAACGGTCGCGTGCAATACCATGAAGTGCCCACCCTGTGCCTCCGACATATCCAACCGCAAGGGAACGATGCTCTTCCGCGCAAGCTCGATCAAACCCAAATGAACCGTATCCACGTGCTCGCCACGACCGAGCAGGATGTCGCGATACCGACGTTGCAACCCTCCAGCGTCCAGTGCATTCGCTGTGGATACAGCCTCCTCGATCCGCGCCTTCGCCACGGGGCCGAGCTGCGCTGTGATCACAATGTGCATTGCATTCCCCGAACGCCCCAACGTCACCATCGGTCCCTCACCCACCGCACCAAGACCATGCAACATTTCCATCGCTGCCAAATAGGTGCGCGTCCTCGGATCGGGACCTCCGCTCTCACTATCCAGATCACGTTCGATCATCCGAAGGATCACCTCTTGCTCGCCGGTCGACAGATGCCCTCTGCAAATGACGGAGAGGCCATATTGGGCTACAACCCGGTGCAACTCGAACACCTGACCCAAGGTGCCACACCAGGTTGCTTTTCGACCTACCAAAGCTTGAAAGGCGAATAATTGATGATCCGCGCCCAAGGGCCGGAAGCCGTGACGCAAGCCATGACCCGAGCGCCTTGCAATTTCGATCAACCCCAATCCGGCACCTCCTCGTTCGGTCCGCTCGGCGCGCTGCAAACTAGCGAGGAACATCTGCTTCTTCTCCTTTTGATCGGAGGCTTCCAAGCGGAGAAGGCCGTCACTCAAATTGGCTGCATCAACTCTGGTGACGGGATTGACGGAACTGACTTCGTGCCGCGACGGGTCACTGCGAAGCATGAAGAAACTGCGCCCATTACCTTCTTGCTGGTCGATCGGCAATGCCGCTCTATGACGAATGATGTTCTGGTAGGCTTCCACCATGATGAAAGCCAGTTTTCCCCGGACCGCCTTATCCGTGTCCTCGTGCTCCAAGAACTCCTCTCCCAAGGCGATCAGTCGAGCCGTATGTTCGTCTTGGAACCTACCGCTATAAAGGAACGTTGCCCGATCACCCGCGAATGTTCGATAGAGCGCGAGTGCGGTGGTTCTGTCCATTCCGTAAGGTGGCACGGCCAAAGATAGAAGCCCATCTCCGTGCCGAGCGAGTAACACGGCCCTTCTAACTTCGCCACCCCATGAGCCACGAAGCCCTGTTGGAACGCGCACGCTTGCACGTTCGTCGTTGGTTCGCCCGCAGGATACCCAAGACCATGTGCTTCCACGATCTGGAGCACACGCTTACCGTGACCCGCACGGCGAAAGCGATCGGCCAAGCCATGAAACTAGCACCACAGGATCTCGTGTTGCTTGAGCTAGCTGGTCTATTCCACGATACCGGATATGCCTTGGCCTATGCCGGGCATGAAGCAAAAAGCGCCGAATTGGCCACCGCCTTCTTGGGCACCACGCGCTTACCGAAAGCCGATATCTCTCGCATACGTGGCATGATCCTGTCCACGCGCATGGGAGCGGTGCCGCGAACGACACTGCAGAAAGTCCTGCGCGATGCCGATTCTGCCAAAGCTGGTCAAGTGGACTTCATCGAGAAGAGCGAGCTTTTGCGAAAAGAACTGGAGACCGTGCACGGCAAACGGATCAGCCCAACCAACTGGCTGGCCGAGAACCTCGCCTACTTGAACGGCCATGTCTTCTTCACGCGTTATGCCCGTGATCGCTACGGACGCCAAAAGGGGATCAACCTGAAGACGTTGGAGGAACGCACTTCCATTCCGAAGAAGGAACGCGCCCCGCTGCTGCGACCGAATGATCGGTATTTCGACCGGGACCTCAGTTGGCTCTCCTTCAATGACCGGGTTCTGCAAGAAGCCAAGGACCCCTCCGTCCCCCTTTTGGAACGCATCAAATTCCTAGCGATCTATTCCAGCAATCTGGATGAATTCTATCGTGTGCGCGTGGCTTCTCTGCGCAGTCTCACCAAATTGCGAAAGGTGGACCGCACGGCACTGGAAGTGACGCCGGAAAAACGGGTGGAGCGGATCAATCAAAAAGCACTTCTTCAGCAACAGCAGTTCGGAAAAATATATCGGGGAAAACTCCTACCTGCACTTGCCGATGCGGGGATCCACATCGTCAATGAAAAACAATTGACCGCCAAACAGCGTGCATTCGTACGGTCGTATTTCAGTGAACATGTTGCACCACTTGTCCATACCGCCGCTGTTCGGCTTGGAAACGCCTTGTTCATCGAGGACCGGAAACTCTACTTCGCTTGTCGCTTGGAACAGAAGTCCCGCGTGAAGGAGCAGATGGTCCTGGTGAATATCCCGAGTGACGTTCTTGGACGCTTCGTCCTGCTCCCGTCTCCCAAGGGAATAACCAGCGTGATGTCCCTCGATGATGTGATGCGGGTTTGTCTTGCACAATTGTTCACCGGATACAAGGTGACCGAGTGCCACTCGATCAAACTATCCCGCGATGCGGAATTGTACCTCGATGAGGAGTTCGTCGGGAACATGAAGGAGAAGGTGCGCAAGAGCCTTCGGAAACGAACCACCGGTGTGCCTTCGCGATTCCTATACGACGCTACGATGCCGCAAAAGACCCTACGGGCATTGCGCAACTTGCTCGGACTCACCAAGCCCGATCTGGTCCCTGGCGGTCGTTATCACAACTTCAGCGACCTGATGAAGCTGCCGGTGAAGGGTCATGCGGATCTACGGGAACCGGCCTGGCCGCCAGCGAAACACCCGACAAGCAAAGAGGGGAACGATACGTTCAACGCGCTGAAGAAAGCGGATATCCTCTGGCACTTTCCTTATCATGACTTCGAGAACGTGGTGCGTTGGTTGGAGAAGGCGGCAAGGGATCGACAGGTGCAGCACATTGCGATGACCTTGTACCGCGTTGCGGATGATTCCGCTGTCTGTGGTGCGTTGTTGGAGGCCTTGGCTCGCGGAAAGAAGGTGACCGTTTTCGTAGAAGTTCAGGCGCGCTTCGATGAACGCATGAACCTGTTCTGGGGAGAGACCTTGGAGAAGGCCGGTGCGACCGTACTATACAGTTACGAGCACTTGAAGGTACATTGCAAGTTGTGCATGGTGGAACGCCGCGAGAAAGGTCGAAACGTGCGGTACGCCTACCTGGGAACAGGCAACTTCAACGAGCGCACCTCACGTATCTATGCCGACATGGCCCTGCTCACCGCCAAACCTGCGTTGACCAAGGAAGTGGCCGAGGTATTCGCACACCTGAAGGACCGCGACCACCGACCAGCGCTGACGCAACTTCTCATGGCACCGCTCAGCTTACGCGATCGGTTGGAGGCCTTGATCGATAAAGAAATAGAGCGTGCCTTACTGGGACAGCGAGCGGAGATCCTGCTGAAGCTGAACAGTTTGGAGGACCGCTCGCTCATCCGGAAGTTGTACGACGCGAGCAGCGCTGGTGTGAACGTTCGGCTCATTGTTCGCGGTATTTGCTGCTTGGTCCCTCAGGTTCCGGGATCGAGTGCGAACATCGAGGCGATCAGTATCGTGGACCGTTATCTGGAACATACCAGAGTGTACATGTTCCACAATGGCGGGCGGCAATTGATACTGCTTTCCTCTGCCGACTGGATGGGCCGCAATCTGGATCGTCGGGTCGAGGTGGCATTCCCTGTGAACGACCCGGATCTTCAACGGATGGTCCTCGACCTCTTGGAGATCCAGTGGAACGATGGACCAAAAGCACGCATCATCGACACCACCCAATCCAATCCCTATCGATCAAAGAAGCCGCGTGTGCGAGATGGTCGTTCGCAAGAGGCGACCTATCGCTACTTCCTAAGCGCTGCGCGAAAGGCGATGCGTGGGCAGGCAGTTGAGAAAGCTCTTTGAGAATAACGGATCCTGGTGAAAGGGCGGGAAGGGCTTGCCCTACCTATCGAGACGAGTCCAAGCAGGTCCTGAGTGTTCCGAATACCCGCCCTCCCCGCGTCCTTTCATGATCCACTATAGAAGGGTCACGCCCGACCCGACCTGTCCGATACAACGGATCAGATTCGAACCATTGTGCGGCCTACAAAGATCAACCAAGGCATAAGCGGCTTTCAACGCCGTCATAAGCAGCTTATCAACAGCGCCTTAGGACACGCTCCACAATTCGACCAGCGACCCTGAAAAACGGACGGGGGTCCTCCTACAGAACACGGAGGCGATCGTGCTTGAACTGCGCTGTTGATAACATCCGGCTCCATTAAAACGAAAAGGCGGCCCATTGGACCGCCCTTTCGTGGAGAATACCGGAGTCGAACCGGTGACCTCTTGCATGCCATGCAAGCGCTCTAGCCAGCTGAGCTAATCCCCCAAAACTTCAACGAGCAACCGAGCAATATCCTCAGCAGAACGTCCCATTTCGTTCAACGGGACCGCAAATGTAGCCAAAACAGTATTCCGTTCACAGGCGGTTTGTCGGCTATGATGCTCTGTTCGATGGCTTAGTACGGCCGAATCGATCCAGAGTGAATTGTTAAGAGCTGTTGATCCTCGATCCCCTTTTGAACCCTGCGGCCCGGTCCTTGTCCTATCCTCAACAAAATCGGAACAACCATGAAGAAGCTGATGATGATCGCCGTGTTCGCAGCCGCCACCGTTGCTGCTCACGCACAAGAAAAGGACCGGAAGTCGCCTCAGGAGCGGGCCCATATGATGACCGGGAAGATGACCAAGGAATTGAGCCTTGACACCGAACAAGCAGCCAAGATCGAGGCCATCAACCTGAAATACGCCGACCAAGTGGAAGCCATGCGAGCTGAACGCGAAGCCGAGCGCGAGGCACGACTTAAAGATGGAAAAGGCAAAGCCATGCGCGAAGCACACGACGCTGAGATCAAGGCCGTGTTGACGCCCGAGCAATACGTCGAATGGCAAGCCCAGAAGGAAGAGATGAAGGCCAAGCACATGGAGAAGCGGAAGGAACACATGGACCGGAAGAAGGCCGAGTAAGAGATCATCTCCATGCTAGAACGCCCCAGCCCATACCGTGCTGGGGCGTTCACGTTCCTGAAACCAGAACCGCGCGTTCACTTTGCTACTTTGCCGCCATGAGATCATTGCTCCTGGGAGCGGTCCTGCTACCGCAAATGTGTTCTGCGCAAGGCATCGACAGCATCCGTTTTCATTCCAGCGCATTCGGAATGGAGCGCGCGGTCGTTGTTCGCACGCCCGAATTCCACCGGTACGCAAGCGCCGAGGTGCGCTTGCCAGTGATCATTCTATTGGATGGACAGCACGACTGGTTCGTGGATCCGTTGGTGAACGACATCCGCTTCCTCGAATTCACACATGAGGTTCCGCAGTGCATCGTCGTAACCATACCCCTCAAGGATCGGGTGAACGAACTCGGACAGGACAGCATCGATCAACCGACCATGCCGCTGTTGGATTTGCTTACCAAGGAGCTTCCACCGCTCTTGGCGCATTACCACCCGAGTGATCTTACCATACTCGTCGGTCATTCGTTCGGTGCGAGTTTTTCGTTGTTCGCATTCCTGAAAGCTCCTGAAGCGTTCGACGCGATCATCGCGCTTTCGCCATTGCACCAGATGCCATTGCTGGCGCCACTCGTTGCAACCGAGTTGGAGAAGTCGACGAACAAACGCGTATATGTAGCGCTTGGAGGCGCCGAGCGCTTGAAGGATGGCGGGCATTACGACCGCGTGGCACCGGTGATGAACGGTGTGGATCGAGCCAGAATAGGAGATCAGCTTGTGTATCGAGAATATCCTTCAGCCGGTCACACGTCGCTACCCATCATCGCGTTCCCCGACCTCCTGGCAACCCTTTTCACCCCCTATTCCATCCGCGACTCCTTGTGCCCTGTCAATGATGAATACGAGTTGACCACTGCGCCACCATCACCTGCGGAACTCATGCAGGATGTGGACGCGTCGCATGAGTTCCTGGGCAGCACCATTCCATGGGATGTTGCCGAGATCAATGGATCGGCTTCGCGGCTTCTCAACAGCGGATACAACGAACACGCATTGGCCGTTTATCAGCGCGGTGTTCAACTCTACCCCAAGTTGTACGAGTTCCATTGGTCGGTCGGCGAGCTGCTTTTGGAAAGCGATCGTCAAGCGGGCTTGGTCGCACTCAACGAAGCACTGAGCCTGTTGGAAAGGGAAGAAGCAACGATGCCCGATCGCGACGCTGTTCGCGCGGAGATCAGGTCACTCATGAAATAAGGTATTGTCGGGGTCGTGGGCTTGGCCCAATATCTGCTCCCCAATTTGACCCAATGCTTCATCGCGACGTCTGAAGCATCGCCGCTGGGTGCATTCGCTGAATGTGGGGTGGTTGTTGGGGTGGAATTTTCCCCATGGTGTGGAATTCACGTCCCAGCATGATCATGCTCCCAATGACCAAGCTCACGTTGTCCAAAGGCAATTGACATCGACCGACCTCGTCAATAAACCCACGAAAGGCTTTGACGATTAGACGATAGGACCCTCAGCGTCGCGCCTAGTGATCGATCGATGAACGAGGCAAGGGAATTGTGGTTGCCTTGGTCACAAGCCACCATGCCAAAGCGCCATCTCCTTAAGCTCCACGCCAAGTCGCAACTTCGCCGAGCCGTGATCGATGAGTTGCATTTCACATACAAGCAGCTGCAACGCTTGCTCCCTTTATTGGTGAGGCGGGTGGACCCCCAGCATTCGGCACTGATCCTTCAACAACAGATCCAGAACGATCGCCGCAGCTTCTTGCGCTTGGTCCAGGTGGCGATGGATCTTGGCCAACCGCCGGGCCCGCGCCTTTGTGCCGATGCCAGCGATCGGATCCATCAGCTCTATCATCTGGATCGATCCATAGAAGACCGCACCCAGCGCAGTGAAGTGGTGGCGACCACCCTGATGGAATTGCGCTGCTTCATCGTTCAACTCTGGAGCCGCTTGATCGAGAACGAACCGGAAGAAATGGACCCCGAGGTCCATCAGGAAGTACTTCGGCTCCAATTGGCAGCCGCCGACCAACAGCGCGAACTGGTTCATCTACTGAACATCCTGAGGAATCCCTCACAAGGACTTGTATCCATCCGTTCGGCGTGACCCCAAAGCCGCTCTGCATTCCATACTAACCAAGGTTCTATTGCCTTGTGATACGGGGGCGCAGACCTTTGCCCCATGCGCGCTTTACACGCTTACTTGGGCTCTGCTCAACATTGATGGTCTTGGCCTGTCCGTGGACCGGGCAGTACTCCGCCACCATTCAGGGCGTGACAGTCGTGATGACGATGAATTGCTCCGGGACTCAACTGAGTGGCCGGATCGAGGCAGAAGGTTACCCGTACACACTGGACCTGACGATCGATGGAGACAGTGCCCGTGGCACCTTCACGGATCCTGCGCTCGGTGGTGTACTGAGTTGTCGCGCCTCGCACATGGACGATCACGTTCACCTCTCCATCGGTGAGGTTGAAGTGGACCAAGACGTTGTGCCATTGCGTTGGACATTCACGCGCATGACAGGCAACCCGGTTCCAGCGCCCCCGCCCATTTCGGAGGATGCGCGCGATGCGCGCCTGATCGGCCAATGGACCTACAGCGAAAGCTACACCAGCGGAACGTTCTCCTTCGCAGCCCAATGGCATTTGCTCTTGGCCGAGAACGGCGCGTTGCAACATACAGGTCGCACCGTGGGTGGTGGACCGGACGTCAGTGCGAACACCGGGAACGGAACAACGACACAAGGCCGATGGCGCACTGCGGAGAACATCATCCTGGTGGATGTCGGCCAAGGCTTCTCCCCCATGGCTCGTTTCGTGTGTGACGGAGATCGACTGATGTTCACCTTGACCGATGGCAACAAACAAGTGTGGATACGTGAGTGAATCCAAGTGGCCGAAATAGAAGAGCGCCGAACGGACCTCTGACCCTAAATGTGTTAAGGGGTATCCCGTTCTGCAGGCATATGGCCACCATGCGACCCAGTTCGGAGTGAAGGAGCTTTCCCCCGATCATTCCACGACAAGGCGCACAACTGCCGCCCTTCCTTGTGAGGAAAGGACCTCCAACGCGTAGACCCCTGGAGCCAGACCAGCAACGGAAAAAGCGCGGACTCCAGAATGTAGTTGAGCCAACTTGCCCTGACTGTTGAAGACACGCACCTCGCAATCCTCCCCCACATTCTGCAACGCTACTATGTCGTGAGATGGGTTGGGAAACAACGTGATCGAAGGGTGAGGCTTCATGCCCTCGACCGCTATCATCGGACTCCATTCGGATCGCCCATCAACATCCATCTGTTTGAGACGGTAGTAGCTTACGCGCTCCGTTGGATCATGATCTACCAGGGCATAGTGCAGCATTTCTGCACTATTGCCGGCTCCATCCACCCAACCCACTTCTTTGAACACGACCTCCCCATCGATCCTTCGCCATACCTCAAAGCCTGCATTGTTGTGTTCGGAGGCGGTGGTCCAGTGCAACTGTACATCACGTTCGTTGATCCTTTCCCCGGTGAAGGCGATCAACTCGACGGGCAAAGGCAGTCCCATCGTGGTGATGTACAGCTCACCGTCGTTACTCACCACAGCGGTATACCAAGAGGTGCCACCAGTCGCCGCGATCCTCGGTTCTGTGCCATTAGGTGCCGGGTAGATGGGCGTCCAGACGTTCCCCGCCGGGTTGTCCAGCAAGACGCAGTTCTCGTTGGTGCCCACATAGTGCGCAACACCTGCATCGTTCAGCGTAGCGACGACCGGGTCGGCAGCGGCGTAGGTGGAGAATTCACTCCCACTGAAGAAGAGCCGAACGGATACAGGTGAGCCTATCGGGTTCTGCGTGACCAACTGCCAGTTCCGATCCATGTAGTACTGACCGATCAGGCTTTGTCGCACAGCAGCGTTGCTCACGTACACGTTCATGCTCACCAAGCCGAGGTTCTGCCCATTGTCGTTGAAACGTGCCACCACCTTGCGGTCCTTGTAGATCCATTGATCCTGGCCGGTGCCGGTGCTCAGGATCGGATCGGCGGGGCTGCAGGTGTTGAAGGCCTCGTTCCAGAGCTCGGGCTGGAATTCGAACGCGCCGATGTCCGGTGTGGTCGCGTGGCGCGAAAGTCCGTTCTTGTCCACCGCGATGCCGGCGAACGGCAGTGCGGCCTGGTCCACTTCCATGGAATAGCTGCGGAGATCGGTGGTGGTCGAATAGAACAACGGATCGCGGTACTTGGAGTTCGCATTGGTGCCCGTACCTGCGGTCAAAGCCGTCACCGTGGTGTAGGGCACGCCGTTCCACTGAACGGCGTTTCCGACCGCACCCGTACGCCAGAATACGTTGCGATCCGCAGCGATGCCGGTGAGCGAGACCGTCGCCGCGCTGTAACTGGTACTGCTGAAGATGTTGTTGCGGATGTGTGTGTCGGTGGAGCTGCCGCCGGTGATCGCCAGCATGGCCGTGCCGGAGGCCGCATTCGTTCGCACGCTGTTGTACACCACATCCACCCGGCTCGAAGGTCCGTTGATGCGGATCCCGTTGCCCGCCGTGGAGATGACCTCGTTGTTGGCCACGACGATGCGGGCCGGTACCACAGCTTGACTTCCTGCTACGTAAATGCCTGAGGATGTCAAGGCTGTCCCACCGGTGATCCTGTTCCGTGAAATGTCCACCGCACCTGTACATTGGCTGACCAGTACCGCATCCGTTGCCGTTGCCGTTAGTTGGTTGCCACGGATGGTGATCGGCCCGGAGATCTGGTTCAGCGAAATGCCCGACGTACCGCCGGTGCGCGTGCAGCCTACGATGGTGACGGTATCCTGCGGAGAAAGTGGCTGGGAATAGACCGCATAGCCTCCTCCTTGGAGCGAACAGTTCTCCAGCACGAAGCTGGTCGGCATCGCACCGAGCACGCTACCCACGAGATCGGCGCTCAACGTGGTCGTACCGCTGCTGGAGATCACACAATGC
>Ga0075163_10010791_pt1 | contig 11918 bp, 8 predicted proteins | sample JI1023141ADNA_FD_71478 | JGI IMG/M metagenome (GOLD analysis project Ga0075163, IMG submission 71478) | Wastewater effluent complex algal communities from Wisconsin, to seasonally profile nutrient transformation and Carbon sequestration -... | ecosystem: Engineered > WWTP > Effluent > Algae... | reverse complement strand
CAGCCGAGCGGCGTCACCAGCCGCGACCCCGGCGGGGCGGCGTACTTCTGCGTCGAGCGCACGTAGAAAAGATCGAGGTACTTGCAGAGGCCCCAGTCGATGACCTTGATCGTCTTCGCGCCGTCGTGCAGACGGATGATGTTCGACGGCGTCAGGTCGCGGTGCAGGATGCCGCGTTCGTGCGCCGCCTGAACGGCGTCGCAGACCTGCATGCCCGCGTCGATGACCTCGAGCGGATCGAGAGGCTCGCGTCGCTTGATGATGTCGCGGAGGATCTCTCCCGCGAGCAGTTCCATGCACAGGTAGAGCTTGCCGTCCGGTAGCTCGTCGCAGTCGTAGATCGTGACCACGTTGCGGTGAGACAGCAGCGCCAGCGCGCGGGCCTCGCGAATGAACCGCTCGCGGCCGTCCGGGCGAAGTTGGAGCGTCTCGTCCAGGATCTTCACCGCGACGATGCGCTCGAGCTTGAGGTGCAGCCCGCGCCACACGGCCCCCATGCCGCCCTCGCCAATCTTGTCGAGGATCTCGATCCGACCGGCGAGTACGCGCTGCGGATGTCCCTCGGGGACGAGGTTCGGGGCGCTCTCGTCTTCGCCGAGAAGTAGGCTGTCTGTGTCGTCGGCGAGCTGGTCGTCGTCATCGAGCTCGTCGGCGCCGTTGTCGGCGTCGGCGTCATCATCAAGCTCGTCGGCTTCGGTCTCACGCCCTGTTGTGTTCGCGTCGTCTGGCCGGTCCGTGCACATGTCGTCCTCCGACCCTGGAGACAGTAGCACGCATCCGCCCGTCTTCCTCGCTTCGGCATGCAGGCGCACAATCGCGCGAACGGCCATGGGCGGGGAGTTTTGGGTATGTAGGAGCTTACCTACACATTGCTCCAACCGTCGACCAAGTGTTGCCACAGGGTGTGCCCTATCGTGACGCTGTACGCAGGCGTCGTGTTGCCGCTGATCGAGCTGCCGCTCGTCGTGAGCGCCGTCCGGACGAGCGGCGGCCCCGCAAGGCTGAGGCGGCGATGCTCCTCGAGCGTTGGGGTCGCGTGGAGGCGGTGCACCGTGGCGCTCGGCTTGCTGCTGTAGCTCCCGAACCGTCGCCGACGCCGACGCCTAGGCCGACGAGCAACAACCGACGAACGCGAGGTCGTGGTCTACATGAACCCCGCCGCCGTGAACGAGGTCGACCAGCCAGCGTGCCGGCATCCATCGAGACGCAGGCAGCCCGCCCTTGAGCTCGCAGCGACGGTTGGAGACGTTCGTCCCTGCGGGGAAGGTGCTCGCCGCGGGCTTCACCGTCCCGCCCCAGATCGAGGAGCGGCTGAACGCGCTGGTCAAGCACATCGAGGAGAAGCGCGAGCTCCACTCGCTGCCGGGCTCGTCCTCGTTCCAGGGCGCGATCGACGCGGTGGAGGCCGACCTAGCCGCCGGCCGCACGCCGACGACCGAGGCGCTCTGACATCTGCTCGACATGGCCGAGAAGCGGACCGCTCGCATGCCCCAATACGGCCGGCTACGCCGCTGTGCGCCGACCCCGCCAGCGATTCCGCGGCCGCCTCGCCCGGGCCTTTCACGGCAGCTCGGACTTCGACGCCATCGTGTAGACCGTCGTGTCGGGCGACCTTCAGCAGCAGGGCGACCTCTGCGAAGGTCAGAATCTCGTCGGCCATCGAGATCGGCTCCTTCGGCAAGGCGAGGTAACGCATTCCAACCGTTGCAATTCTATGGTAACGGGTGCGCGCCACAAGAGAGCCGCGCGGTGCGGTTCGCCATGGGCGAAGGACCCAACCGTGCAGCTCACGTTTCGACCCGAGCAGCTTGACGTGCATGGCCAGGTCCACGCGGGTGAGGAACCTCATGGGTAAGGCGTTTGCGAGCGAGCTGGCGGCACTCGATGAGACGCTCGCTTGGGCCTTGACCCGTGACGTCACGGCCCTCCAGAAGTTCGTCGCCGATGTCGCCGACCGCCCCCTGGTAGCGATCGGCTCCGGCGGCTCGTCCACCGCGTGCCACCTCGCGGCGCTCCTACACCGCACACGTCATCAGCGGCCCGCGCACTTCACAACGCCGCTCGACGTGCTCTCCCTCCCTGCAGGGCTACACCGTGCCGGCGTGTTCCTCGCCTCGGCCTCCGGGAAGAACAAGGACGTCCTCGCTGCCTTGGACGCGTGCATTGCCGACGAAGCTCCGGCCGTCGCGGTAATCACTCTGCGCGCCGAGAACCCCCTAAAGGACGCGGCGGCGTCCTTCGCTCGAGCCCGCGTGTTCGCCGCCGACGTGCCCACCGGCAAAGACGGCTTCCTCGCAACGAACAGCCTCGTCGCCACCTGCGCGCTCGTCACACTCGCCTACGGCTTCGAGATCGCGCGGCCGAAAGGGCGCCGCAAGGCCGTCGACGGGTCGCTCTTCGAGGACCGGCACATGGTGCAGGTACTCCACGGCGGGTGGGGTTCACCGGTGGCCACGGATCTCGAGTCGAAGCTGAACGAGTCCGCGCTGGCAGCCGCGCAGCTCGCGGACTACCGGAACTTCGGCCACGGGAGACATCTGTGGCTCGCCAAGCGCGCTGCCGATACGGTGGTGGTCGCGCTCGTGACGCCCGGCACCGCCGCGATCGCAGAGTCGACGCTCAAGCTTTTTCCGAAGACCATCCCCGTGGTACGGCTGGACACCTCCCTCGACGGGCCGGCCGGGACGATCGACCTGCTCCTGCAGGCGTTCCATCTCGTCGACCGAATCGGCGAGGCACGCGGGCAAGACCCCGGACGCCCGCATGTGCCCGAGTTCGGTCGCAAGCTGTACCGGCTCGCACCGCCGCGCGTCCGTCCGACCGTCGACGCGCCCATCGCTCGAAAGCTCTGGGCATCGCCCGAGGGCGCCGTGGATGGCAAGGCGTTCCAGCAGGGCCTGAAGGACTTCCTGGCCCGCGCTCGCACGACCAAGCTCGGGGCCGTTGCCCTCGACTACGACGGCACCCTCTGCACCAAGGACCATCGCTTCGACGGCCTTCGCGACGACATCGTGGCCGAGTGCACGCGGCTGATCAAGGCCGGGATCCACCTCGGGATCGCCACGGGTCGAGGTAAGTCTATCCGCGAGGAGCTCCAGAAGGTTCTCGACCCGAAGCTCTGGGCTCACGTACACATCGGCTACTACAATGGGACGGACATCGGAGCCCTCAGCGACAACACCCTGCCGAAGCGGCATGAACCCAACGACGCCGTGCTGAAGCGGGCGCAGGCGCTGCTTACGGCCGATGCCTGGCTCACCGCCACCGCCAAAGTCGATCCTCGCCCGCGGCAGATCACCGTCGAGCCCAAGGGCGCGACGAGGACCGATGCGCTGGCGGCTCATGTGATGGCGCGCCTCGCCCCGCTCGACGGGGAGGGCGTGCGCATCGTCGTCTCCTCGCACTCGCTTGACGTGCTTGGACCGACGCGTGGCAAGGGCGCAGTCGTGTCGTGGCTCCGCGAGCAGATCGGCAAAGACCGCGAAGTGCTCTGCATCGGAGACCGAGGTGCGTGGCCGGGCAATGACTACTCGCTCCTCGCCGAGCCGATGTCGCTCAGCGTCGACGAGGTCTCGAGCCTGAACGACGTGTGCTGGAACCTAGCTCCTCGCGGCGTCTCGGGTCCCGACGCAACACTGCTCTATCTGCGTGCCATCAAGACGCATGACGGGGTTGGAGTCTTCTCGTGGAAGGGTGCGGAGCGATGAGAGACGCACTCGCCGAACGTCTGCTCGCCAACGTCATGAGCTGGGCGCCTGAGGACGTCGCACGCCAGCGGCCCATTCTCCAAGCGCTCGCTGCGTTCAAGTACGACGAGTACCAGCAGTTCAGCCCTGGTATGCGCTTCGTTGAGAGCCTCGCTCTCTGGCTCGAACAGTTCGAGACGATGGACGAGCGCAAGGCCGCGTACGAATTCGTCCTGAGCCGCCTCGTCTTCCTCTCGCAAGCAGAGATGGCGCACTTTGCGGCTATCGCCTATCCGGACGTGATTCGGCCCTTGTTCATCGAGCAAGCGGCTAAAGATGCCAACCTGCCGCCGTTCCGCTTGAGCCAAGTGCTCGGGACCGACACATTCAAGCAGCTCCAGGGAGCGAGCCTCTTCTTCGGCCTGAGCGATGGAGCCCGCATCGACCGCTTTCGACGCAGCAACCAGGGGCTGAGCCATGAGCAGATCTTCACCGGCTACGAGCTCTCCGACGAGAAGGTCGGCGAGATTCGAAAGTGGCTCGACGAGAAGCGCGGCCACGAGGACGTCGCGCCCGCTCTCGTTCTGCTGGATGACTTCTCTGCGAGCGGAACGAGCTGTCTGACCGCCGTGGGCGAACGCGCCAAGGGCAAGGTCTCGAAGTTCGTCGAACGCATCCAGTCGAGTGATGCGTGGAAGTCCATCGTCTCGTTCCCGAAGACGCGGCTCGTCATCGTGCTCTACGTCGCTACCGAGCATGCTTTCGCCAACATCCAGGCGGGCGCCGATGCGTTGAAGAGGACCTTCAACGTCGATGTCACCGCGCTATCCGTGCAGCGCATCGCGCGAAACGTATCGCTCAAGCCATCCGACACCGACCCAATGATCGCGGTGATCAGGAACGACAAGTACTACGATGCGGACGTCGAGGACGAGCACACCAGGAAGGGCAACTCCGACCTGAAGTTCGGCTTTGCCGCCGGAGGCCTGCCGCTCGTTCTGCACCACAACACGCCCAACAACTCGATCTTCCTCTTGTGGGTCGAGGGTAGCAACACCGTGCGCCCCTTGTTCCCTCGAGTGAGTCGCCACCGGAGGGAGGCATGAAGGACGTTCGCAACCCCTTCAGGCTGCAGACCGCCGAGAGCATTGACTCCGACGCGGACTTTCTACGTCTGTTCGGACACGGCGTGCTTGATCTTCTCCCCGACGACGCGCTGACGGGGCGGCCCCTGTTCATTCGCAGCGCACCTGGTGGCGGCAAGACCTCATTGTTGAAGCTGTTTACGCCCTCCGTGCTGCAGCACCTGGTGGCCATGAAGACCAACGAGGCGACCAAGGACCTCTTCGGCAAGCTCAAGGGCCTTGGAGCGGTCTCGGATCACAGCGCGAACGTCCTGTCCGTGATGCTTCCCTGCGCGCGGACGTTCCCGGCACTCGCCGACGTGGGATTGAACGCCACCCGGGCCAAGCGGCTGCTCCTTGCGCTGATTGATGCTCGGGTCATCCTGGGGGCCCTTCGCGCGATTCTCGTGGTTCGCGGACTCCGCTTTCCTGACGACCTTGGTCGTCTCAGGGTCGTTGCGCCGTCTGACGATATTGTTCCAGGGCTCTCGTTCCCGGCCGATGGTGCCGCTGTCCAGCAGTGGGCGGAGTTGATCGAGCAGCGCGTTGCGGATCTCATCGATACTCTGCTGACCACGGACGGCGTGGGCCCGTCTGGTCACGATGCGCTTCTTTCGTTGCGGCTCCTGGATGCCAACTGCATTCACCTGGATGGGAAGCCCTTCGAGACGCGATGGCTCATCACCTTCGACGACATGCAGAAGTTGGCCCCCTCTCAGCGTTCGGCCCTGCTCGAAGTGGTCGTCGAACAGCGGGCGCGATCTACCGTCTGGCTAGCCGAGCGATTCGAGGCGCTGTCGAACGAGGAGTTGCTCGCCAACGGGGCGTTGAGCGGGCGGGACCACCTTGTGATCGCGCTCGAGCGCGAGTGGAAGAGAGGTCGGTTCGAGCCGGCCGTGAAGCTCATCGCGGAACGGCGAGCTCGCATGGCGGCTGATTCGGCCGGGGCGAATGCTCCTGATGCATTCGCCCCAACGATCGAGGCGGACCTCGATGCCCCATCCTGGCATGAGAAGACGCAGGCGGCGCTCGACGTCGTTCGAAGGCGCGTCGAGGAGTTCGCTACCAGCAAGCCTCACTACGCGAAGTGGGTCGAGTCGCGGACGAACATCGAGGGCAGTCTTCGGCATCAACTGATCAAATGGCGCACGCTCGAAATCCTCATCGCGCGTCATGCGGGTAAGAGTCAGCAGAGCTTGTTCTCCGAGCCGCTACCTGCGGCGGATCTTGAGGAGAAAGAAGCGGCGAGCGCTCGAGCCGCGGCTGAACTCTTCCTGAGCAAGGAGTTCGGCTTCCCGTACTACTTCGGCCTCAGTCAACTCGCGAATCTTGGCTCGTTCAATGTCGAGCAGTTCATCAGATTGGCCGGCGACCTGTTCGAGGAATCCCTTGCCGCCGCGGTCATGCGGCGCTCCGTCGTACTCGCGCCGCAGCGTCAAGAGCGCATCATCAAAAACGCGTTCGACGAGCGCATGAAAGACCTGCCTCGACGTTCTCGCTATGGCCGGGCAGCGCTGAACTTCCTCGATGCCATTGGCAACTTCTGTCGTGAGGAGACGTACCAACCGAACGCTCCGTACGCTCCGGGGGTCACTGGCTTCGCGCTGTCGATGGCCGACTGCAGCTCCCTGTACGACCCCAACACCCAAAAGGCCCGCCCCGACGTCGCCGCCTTCGCACACGTCCTCACGACCGCGCTTCAATACAACCTTCTTCTGCCCGACGTTGATCGTCCGCGCCCGTCGGGTCGGGTCGTTGTCCTCTACCTAAATAGGCTCGTCTGCGCAAAGTACGATCTGCCGCTGCACTACGGAGGATTTCGAGAGAAGCGTCTCCAAGATGTTATGCCATGGCCCACGCACGGATTTCGTCGATCGCGACAGGAGCGGCTCTCGATATGACCACCGACCATCTTCGATGGCGTGACTACTTCCTCCGTGAAGGGCAGCACTTCGACAACTTCTGGGAGCCATACTTGGCCGAGCGGGAGAGGAACGTCCTCTTCGTACTCGGGCACGGCTTCGACCGACGCATGTGCGACGGTATCGAACGCATCCTGGGGCTTGGTGGTGACGGCACGCGTGATGTGATTCTCCTCGCCTTCCACGAGGGCACCGAGTCGGCCTCTCAGAACTATGCAGAGCAGCGCAGGGTAAACGGCGAGCGCCTTGAAACTCTGGTCAAGGGCCGAGGGGCGATCGGGCATCGCGACATCACTATGTTCTCTGAGGATGGACGGAGGGTCGGTGATCGTAGCGTAGCGAAGGAGTTTGCGTCGTCGGCTGAGTTCCGGTCCTACACGGACGTCGTGGTCGACATCAGCGCCTTGCCCCGAGGGCTGTACCTGCCGTTGCTGGCGAAGTTCTTGGTGCTCTTCGATGCGGAGCAGGAGGATGGCGAGAAGCGGAACCTACACGTGATCGTCTCTCACTCTCCCGCAACGGACAACGCGATCGTGGACGAGGGGTTGGCAGAGCGCGCGACGTACCTCTTCGGATTCGCCGCCGCCGCTCTCGAGAGCGAGTCCACCAGCGATCATCCCAAGATCTGGATTCCTGTGCTCGGTAAGCGTCAGCAGGCGCAGTTGGAACTCATCCACACGCTTGTTACGCCTGATGAGATTTGCCCGTTGCTTCCCTCGCCGGCGCAAGACCCGCGCGAGGGGGACTCCATCATAATCGAGTATCGAGAGCTACTCTTTGACCAGCTCCGCGTCGAGCCACGCAACATCATATACGCTGCCGAGTCCAACCCCTTTGAGGTCTACCGGCAGCTCATGCGGTCAATCCTTGACTATGACCGTGCGCTCAAGCCGTTGGGGGGATGCAAGGTAGCTCTCTCGGCGATGTCCTCGAAGCTGGCGTCGATCGGTGTATTGCTGGCCGCCTACGAGCTTGGGCGTCGAGAGCCGAAGGTAACCGTGGGCATCGCCCACGTCGAGTCACAGGGATACAGCGTCGACCACCAAGTCGTAGGGCCCGCGCCCGCGCCGACGCTGTTCACGATGTGGCTTTCTGGAGAATGCTATGCCGCGTGAGGCTCATCAGCACAGTTGCGTAGGAACAGGATTCATCGTCCTCGACGTCATCCGAAACTCCGTCGGGGCGACCGCTACCGAGAAGCGCTTCGCGGGCGGGTCCTGCGGGAACGTTCTCACGATCCTCGCGTACTTCGGCTGGAGCTCGAACGCCGTCGGACGGATCGGCGACGACCATGTGGGTCACGAACTCGTCGACGACCTCTCGAAGTGGGGCGTCAACACGAAGCTCCTGCAGATGGAAGCGGGTCGTGGCACGCCCATCGTCGTTCAGGAGAACTACCTAGACGCGCGAGGTCGCCCGCGCCACCGCTTCTCGCGCGCGTGCCCGGTTTGTGGGGCGACGCTCCCCGCGTATCGTCCGCTGCTCACCAGCGAGGTGGCTACGATCGCGTCGAAGCTGCCCACGCACTCGGTGTTCTACTTCGACCGCGTGGCGCCGGGAACGCTCGAGCTTGCACAGAAGAGCCGCGAGCGTGGGGCATTGGTCGTCTTCGAGCCATCTGGCATCAAGGACGAGCGGCTCTTTGCGGAGTGTCTGAAGGCGTCACACATCGTGAAGTACGCACACGATCGCATCAAGGACATCCACGAGATCGTCGCCAAGGCCAAGGTGTCGGTCGAGATCGAGACCCTCGGAGCCAAAGGACTGAGGCTCCGGGCGCGCGCCAATGGACGCGCGAGCGCGTGGAAGGAACTCCCTGCCTTTACGGCGCCCGAGCTACGCGACGCCGCTGGCGCTGGCGACTGGACCACGGCGGGCATCATCCACAGTCTAATGGCCAAGCGCACCTCGGCAGACCAAACTGTCGCTGACGTCGACGCTGTAGTGCTCGCTACCCAGCAGGGCCAGGCACTGGCCGCGCTGAATTGTGGTTTCGAGGGCGCTCGCGGCCTCATGTACGTGGCCGACTCGAAGCGGGTCCTCGAACTCGCCGCCGGCATCGCCAAGGGCACGAAGGGTCCGAGCGTCGCGGAGGTTCAGTCGAAGAAGCGCGTCAACGGGCACAGCACCGACAAGGCCTGCCTCACGTGCTCGGGTGCCCGGGCGCTGCACTTGTAGCGTTCAGCTTCGCCCACGCCGCTCGTGGCAGTCGAGGATCGACGCCATCGCAGAGCACATGAAGCATGCGCCGGGGTTGACGGTCGACCCGAGCTGACTGTGCGCGCCGGACAGCGTCAAGGTCCTGTCCCAAAGGGCAGGTGTCTGGACTCCGCCGTCTCCTGTCCTTCGGATCAGGCGGAGGCCGTCCCGGACCCTCGCCGCTTGGCTCGATCGCCGGCCCCGCCGCTGTCGTTACGGTGCGGCAGCGGCGACCGCGGCAACTCATACCGACCGCCTTCTGGTACTGCTCCGTCGGATAGTAGAATCCACTAACAGGCTGCATCACCCGTAGCACGAACACCTGCCGCCCTGTAGCACCCCAAATGTTTCGATCATACGAAGTTCCCCATCAGCGGCGTCGCTTAAACTCAATGCTCCAGTCCTTCTGCAATGCTTCCGTCCATTCGACAGCACTCCCACCCGCGATTTTGATAACATTGAGAGCGCCAATCGTAAATCCGTTGGCGACGACGAACAATTTAATATTGTCGCCCGCCATTTCCAACATCTTCACAGCTCGCGCTGCTCTCTCACGGGTTACGTTGCCGATGTAACACTCAAAAATAGCTCGAACATCACCGGATGATGCGACAATGTCCACACTATTTCCATTCATTTGAGATTCGGTTTCAACATGAATTCCCGGAATTCTACCTAGTCTTTCCGCTAACATGTTTTGATGCCTGTAGCCATAGATGATGCGCTCATACCGCGCATGGTTGCCAAACATTTCTTCGACCCCCTTGCTTTCGATAAAATCACCGTCGTGATATGTCCTAAAGGGTAGGCTCACTTCGCCCCGAAGACTTCCCTTCAACGCTTTTACCAAAGCGGAATGGGGCAATCCAAGTCCTAACAGGTAGTATAATTTGGCAACACAAGCCTCGCTGGTAATGTCGACACCTGAAATACCCAAATCTCCCAGCCACCCCGAACCTTTGTAAAGATCAACATCAACCGCACCATTTGCCAATTGAGTTCGCAGCACCAAATAAGCACCAGATTTCTTTGCACGCTGCAAGAAATCCTTCAGTCCACCACGCCCATCCGCAGTCCCCACTCCATAGGCCTCCAGAATTATTCCGACTTTGCGCCCATCCGATGGCAGTTCCGGAAATAGTTCCATACCTGGGTATGCCTTAAGAACCAGGATGCGTACGCTTTTTACGTTGACCTTCCACAGGTAAAAATCTGCCCTCTCGTATCCCGGAGGCAGTTCCTCGACATCCTCTGTGTTTTTTAATTCAGTTCCCGCCGTGCCAAGGGGAGCGAGATTTGGTGTTTCAAACGCTTCGAATCCGGACGTGCGACACTTGGTGGCGCGATTCCCCCTGAGAAGCACTTGATCAAAAAGTATACATACCTCCTTTGGGCATCCGTCCTTTGCGGCAAATTCTATGGCGGCCGTTAGATTTCTGGACGCATCACTTCGAGAGTAATCAAGAGGCATCTGAGAACCCGTCATTACAACCGGGATCCGGAGATCCCCTAGTAAAAAAGATAACGCAGATGCGGTCCACGCAAGAGTGTCGGTGCCATGCAATATTACAATTCCGTTATATCTCAACTCTTGCTCCGCCTCTGCTACGATCGAGGCAATGTCCGCCCAGACGTTAGGCGTAATTAAAGAGCTGTCTACGGGATTGACCTTGTCAATTCCGACAAACACAATGCGGATTCTGAAGTAAACGTCGGGTGCAGTCTCTTTGTGAGATGGAGACGGTACAGCAAGATACAGATTTTCTTCTTGCGTTGTCTGGTCAGTCTCGAGTGAAAATCCGTGTACGGTTGCAAGAAGTTTGATGAACTGAGAAGCATCCAATGGATCAAGACGTTTCTCCTTGTCAACTCTCATCCCAATAGTGCCCCCAGTGTAGATCACAGCAACCGTCCGCTCTCTCCCGGTGGAATGAACATCTCTTCCGTCTAGAGAGGCAACTCGATCCGAGTTATCGCGCTTTTGCTGATTTAATTCACTCCCGAGAGAAAGACGGTTGGGCATAGTCTATGCCATACACTAGGTAATGCCTAGCGTCTACCCCGCCTCGAGCGGGCAAATATCCTAACCTAGCAGCCCGTGGTGAAAGTCGCGGCAACCACGCAATGCGGCAACCACGCAACGCGGCAACCACGCAGCGTAAGGTCGCGACCTGTCGACCGCGCGCGACATCGCGCGCTGGGCTGAATGCCGGTAGAATGCCTCTGCGAAGGCGATGGGGCACGACGACAGCGAGCAGCCGACCCTCTTCCTGACGTACGACAAGCTGCGCGGGCTCGGGCACCCGTTCTACGATGCGCTCGATCGGCTGCTGCGAGAGCAGGGCTTCGACCGCTTTGTGGAAGGGCTCTGCGCGCCGTACTACGCCGAGGTGATGGGACGGCCTGGGCTCGCACCCGGCGTGTACTTCCGCTGCCTGCTGATCGTTTACTTCGAGGGCATTAGCAGCGAGCGGGGCATCGCGTGGCGGGTGGCCGACTCGCTGAGCCTGTGGCGATTTCTCCGGCTCAGCCTCGAGCGTCCGACGCCGGACCACTCGACGATCTCGCGGACGCGGCGACGGCTGCCCTCGGAACTGCACGAGCGGGTGTTGCCCTCGGCCTTCGCCAGTAGATGTCCGTTTCAAGCCCGACGCCTACGCCGTCGAGACGACCAACGGATCCTATGACCCCGGCGTATGCCTCATGCCGCCCGAAGTCGCGATGGCCGACCGTCTGCTCCTCGTCGGCCCGAACATCCGCGGATCGAGACGAAGAAGTTGGCCCGAAGGCCAACCGGCCGACGGCTTCAGGGCTTGGCCCGGAGCGGGGTGCAGCACAATGCCGAACTGGCGATGCGCGGCGGCGCGATCTCTTGGGGCGTCTCATAATTCGTACCGATTTTGTCGCGAAACTGGCGGTTTCCGAGACAACCCCCTGTAAACGGGCCCGTAGAGGGGCCCAGCCCTTGGAATACACGATATCACCAA